>Ga0157369_10001329_pt1 | contig 30598 bp, 26 predicted proteins | sample C25metaG_FD_113461 | JGI IMG/M metagenome (GOLD analysis project Ga0157369, IMG submission 113461) | Corn rhizosphere microbial communities from Kellogg Biological Station, Michigan, USA - C2-5 metaG | ecosystem: Host-associated > Plants > Roots > Rhizosphere > Soil | place: USA: Michigan... | reverse complement strand
TGCGGGCCGGGCGTTCGACATTGCTCGACGTGTCGATTTACAACGGACAGCGCTTAGCGATCCAAAGGCCAGGCGTGAACTGCAGCAGCGGCAGGCTTGGCTCAGCCACCTATACGAGTACTATGCGGCGCGGTACAAGAATCTAAGCGGCACGGGGCACACGTAACGCAGTCTCACGTTTTTACAGCACCGAAACGTCCACGCTTTTGGTGCGGTTGTCGCCAGCCTGCTGATGTCGATGATTCGATGATTCGATGATTCGATGATTCGATGATTCGATGATTCGATGATTCGATGACGAGGCGGATGCGATCGTTCATTCGGGCTGCCGACGTCCACCCCACCCGCCTCGTGGACTATCGGCAGCCTTCATGCTGCGCTCAGCTTACGTCAATACCCGAGCGCCTCGCCTGCCGGACGCCGTTCGTCGTTCGCCCCGTAGAAATAGCCCACGCGCACCTTGCCCGATACGGAAGAATCGTTCCCGGAGCTTTGCGAGGTATCGGCGGCAAGGCCGGGCAGACCCACTTCGATCAGTTCGGCCGCGCCCCAAGGCGTTTGTTGAACCATCTTGTAGCCCTCGCTCGCCAGGATCTTCAGCGTATCGGCCGACAGGGCGTACGGCTCGTAATAGACGACATCGGGCAGCCACTGCTCGTGAATGCGCGCGGCGTCCACGGCTTCTTGCGGCTCCATGCCGTAGTCGATGATGTCGATCGCCGTCTCGAGCGTCGTCGTGATGATGCGCGAACCGCCCGGCGAGCCGATCACGAGGAACACCTTGCCGTCCTTCGTCACGATCGTCGGCGCCATCGAAGACAGCGGCCGCTTGCCCGGCGCGATCGCGTTGTTCGGGCCTTGGACGAGGCCGAACATGTTTTGCGCGCCCACCTTCGACGTGAAATCGTCCATTTCGTCGTTCAGGAAGAAGCCCGTGCCCGGCGCGATGACGACGGCGCCGAAGCGGCCGTTGACCGTGTAGGTGGTCGACACCGCATCGCCTTGCTTGTCGACGATCGAGTAGTGCGTCGTCTCCTTCTTCTCGGGCAGCGACGCAGCGTCGGCGAGATCCATCGACGGCGTGGCTTTGTCGGGGCTGATCGAAGCGCGGATCTGCGCCGCATACGATTTGCTGAGCAACTGGTCGAGCGGATTGTCGATGAAGGCCGGATCGCCGAGCTTCGTATTGCGGTCGGCATAGGCGTGGCGCATCGCCTCGGAGAGGTAATGCACGGCCGTGGCCGAGTGCCATCCGAAACCTTTGAGGTCGTAGCCTTCGACGGTATTCAGGATCTCGCACATGGTCGTGCCGCCCGAGCTTGGCGGCGGCGCCGAAATGAATTTGAAGCCGTGGTAGTCGCAACTGACGGGCGTCATTTCGGTTGCGCGATAGTTCGCGAAGTCGGCCGCGGTCAGCAAGCCGCCGCCCGCCTTGGATGCGGCTTCGATCTTCTGCGGGATCTTGCCCTTGTAGAAGGCGTCGGGGCCGTGCTTCGCGATCGCTTCGAGCGTATTGGCCAAGTCCTTTTGCACGAGCCGATCGCCAGGCTGCAACGGCGTGCCGTCCTTGCGCAGGAAGATGCGCGCGGCGTCCGGATCGTCCTTGAAGCGCTTGACCGTCGTATCGAGGATGTCGGTGTCCGCGCGCGTGAGGATGAAGCCTTCGCGCGCTAGCCGGATCGCGGGCGCCATCACTTGCGCGCGCGTGAGCTTGCCGTATTTGCGCTCGGCCAGGTCGAGCCCCATCACGGTGCCGGGCACGCCTGCGGCGGCGTAGCCGTAAAGGCTCGCGCCTTTTTTCACGTTGCCCGCGGCATCGAGGTACATGTTCGCGGTGGCCGCCGCGGGGGCGGTTTCGCGGAAGTTGATGAACGTGTCGCGCCCGTCGGCGAGATGAATCGTCATGAAGCCGCCGCCGCCGATATTGCCGCAGCAGGGATTGACGACGGCTTGCGCATAGCCGACGGCCACAGCGGCGTCGATCGCGTTGCCGCCCATTTTGAGGATGTCGACGCCCACTTGCGACGCCAAGTGTTGCGAGGTGACGACCATGCCGTTCGTCGCTTCGACGGCAGGGCGAGAGGCGGCCATCGCGCCGCCGGCTGCCATGCCGGAGGCGACGAGCGCCGCGGCGAGCGCGGCCATGCATCTGCGGTTCTTCTTCATCATGTTCACTCTGACTGTGAGGGGACTTGCTTCGTGGGGGATGATCGGCCGGTTACGCGTCGTCGGCGACGCGCCCGGCTCTCAGTGCTTCGATGCGTTTCAATCTCGCTGTGGCTTCATCCGGCAGTCGATGCACGAGCGCGGCGACGATCGATTCGGTTTGCGCGAGTGCCGGTACTTTCGTATCGAACGGCGAAGCGCTTTGCACGAGCGAGACGAGCACGGCATCGGCGAAGCTCGAGATCGGCGAGCGCCATTCGTCGGTGAACAACACGACTTGCGCGCCGAGCGTCTTGGCCGCGCGCGCGAATTGAACGACGCTTTCCTGGTACCGGCGATAGTCGTAGACGACGAGCACGTCGCCAGGTTCGAGATCGGCCAGGGCCTCGGAGCCGCGTTCGAGCGATGGTTCGATATGGCGCGTGTGCGAGCGCAATTGGCTCAGCAAAGTGACGAGCCAAGAGGCGATGAAGCTGCTTGCCCGGCCGCCGCAACTGAACACGATGCGCCGCGGGTCCGCCAGCAACGAGACGACTGCCTCGAAGTCTTCCCGCGACGCTTGCTCGGCCGTATTGCCGATAGCGAGGGTGAGCGAGCCGAGCATCGCTTGCTGCATGTCCTGCGCATGAGGCTCGGCAGCCGAGGCTTCCAGGCGCGAGAGCGGCGAATTCATCCGCGCATCCACTTCGGCGAGCAGGGCGCGCTGGAACTCCGGATAGCCTTCGAAACCGAGCTTGAGAACGAGGCGATGGACGGTGGGATCGCTGACGCCGGCGCTGCCCGCGAGCTGCGAGATCGAAGTGAGCGCGGCGCTGGGGTAATTGGCGAGCAGCACCCCCACGACGCGCCGCTCCGACACGGTAAAGGTTTCTTCGCGCTGTTCAAGCAGGGTTCGCACGGAAGGGCGCACGCAAATGCCTCATTCGATGAAAGCTTCGAATTCACGAGCGGACAAAAGACCCGCTGTGTAATGTCCGTTACTTGAGGCTGATGCTAACAAGCCATAAATGAGCGTCAATGGTGCAATCGCTCGGTGTTTACCCGCAGTGAAGACGTGGGAACGTCGTGTGGCGTGATTTATGAAGTGATAGTTATTACATAACGCGCGGCAAGGCTGCGAGAGGGCCGTGCTACGCTTGGCGGCTCAGTCATGGAAGGAGCGCATATGCCGGTGTGTCGTCCGCTTTTCGCCGTTCGTTTGACTTCTTTGATCATCACAGCCGCAGGCGGCGCTTATGCGTTGTTCGGCGGCGGCAGCAGCGAAGCGGCCGAGCTGCCCGCGAAAACGCTCGTGTACTGCTCCGACGCAAGCCCGGCGGGCTTCGATCCTGCTCAATACACGACGAGCGTCGAGTTCTCGGCGGCGGCCTACACGGTATACAACCGTCTTGTCGAATTCGAGCACGGCGGCACCAAGATCGAACCGGGCCTCGCACAGCGCTGGGAGATTTCCGATGACGGGCTCGTCTACACGTTTCACCTGCGCCACGGGGTGAAGTTCCACACGACGTCGTATTTCAAGCCCACGCGCGAGTTCGATGCCGACGACGTCGTGCTCACATTCGAGCGCATGCGCGATCCCGCCAATGCACTGCGCGTCGCTTATCCGGCCGTATTTCCGTATTTCAACGATCTCGGGCTCGTGAAAAACCTCGCCAAGGTCGAAAAGCTCGATCCGTACACGGTGCGAATGACGCTCAATTCGGTTAGCGCTCCGTTCTTGTCGGAATTGGCGATGCCTTTCGCTTCGATCCTCTCGGCCGAATATGCGGAGCAATTGATCGCCGCCGGCAAAGCGGCGGATCTGAACCGCTATCCGATCGGCACCGGGCCTTTCATTTTTCACAGTTACGAAAAGGACGCGACGATTCGCTTCGACGGCAACCCCGACTATTGGAAGCCCGGCGTCGTGCGCGTCCGCAAGCTGGTGTTCGAAATATCGACCGATCCGGCCGTGCGCGAGCAAAAGCTCAAGGACAACGAATGCCAAGTCATGAGCTATCCGCGCCCAGCCGATATCGCTTCGCTGTCGGCGGATCCGAACCTGCAAATGCCGCATCAAGTCGGTTTCAATCTCGGCTTTCTCGCCTATAACACGACGCACAAGCCGCTCGACAACGTCGACGTTCGCCGTGCGCTCGATATGGCGATCGACAAGCAGGCGATCATCAAATCGGTGTATCAAGGCGCGGGGCAAGCGGCCGTCAATCCGATGCCGCCGACGCAGTGGTCGTACGATGCCAGCCTCAAGGACGCCCCGCTCGATCCGGCTCGCGCAAAGGCGCTGCTCGCCAAGGCCGGATACCCGGACGGGTTCGAGCTCACGCTATGGGCGATGCCGGTCCAGCGGCCCTATAACCCGAACGCACGGTTGATGGCCGAGATGATTCAGGCGGACTGGGCCAAGATCGGTGTGCGCGCGAAGATCACGACGTACGAGTGGGGCGAATACGTGAAACGGGCGCACGCCGGCGAGCACGATGCGATGCTGATCGGCCTGACGGGCGATAACGGCGATCCCGACAATTGGCTTGGCGTGCTGCTCGGTTGTTCGGCGGTGCACGGCAGCAATTTCGCGAAGTGGTGCTACAAGCCGTTCGACGATCTGATCGTCAAGGCGCGCGAGACGAACGACATGGCGGAGCGCGTCAAGCTCTACACGCAGGCGCAGCGCATCTTCAAGCAGCAAGTCCCATTCACGCCCATCGCGCATTCGACGGTGTACCAGCCGCTGCGCAAGAACGTGGTCGGTTTCAAGATCGACCCGTTCGGGCCGACGCAATTTTGGAACGTGGGGTTGCGCTAGCGCCTCGTGCAGTGGAGGGGCGCGGCTTCATCCGGCACGCGCGACGCCGCTTGCGCGCCGACTGTCCGGGGGTGACGGACGGCCGCGCCCGCCGCGCTTTGCACCGTGCCGCGGGAAACCCTGAGTTGCAATACCCGAATATTGACCTAAACCTTCGTAGGCTTTCGCGTCGTGCATAATCGACCCGCAATTTTAGTGGCACTAAACATGCGGCGCGGCCAAAGTCAACGCGTACAAGTGCGGGGCGTTGCCTTTTCCCGACCGCTTGTTCGGGATATCAAAGCTCAGTAATATCCGCGTACGCTGGCTTCTGCCGGCCTCAGAATTGGAGGAAACATGAAGCAGAACAAACTGTTGCGCGCCGCGCGGGTCACTGCGATCGCGGCCGCCGCCGTGACGGTATCGCTTGCCGCATCTGCTGCGCACGCCGCCGACATTCCCAACAAAACCCTCGTTTACTGCTCGGAAGGCAGCCCGGCCGGCTTCGATCCGGCGCAATACACGACGGGCACGGATTTCACCGCGAACACGTTTACGGTCTACAACCGTCTCGTCGAATTCGAGCGCGGGGGCACCAAGGTGGAGCCCGGGCTGGCGGAAAAGTGGGATGTCTCGCCCGATGGCAAGACTTATACGTTTCATCTCCGTCATGGCGTGAAATTCCAAACGACGGATTTCTTCAAGCCCACGCGTGAATTCAACGCCGACGACGTGATCTTCACGTTCGAGCGCATGCTCGATCCGAATCAGCCGTTCCGCAAGGCGTACCCGGTGCAGTTCCCATACTTCACCGACATGGGTCTCGACAAGCTGGTCACCAAGGTCGAAAAAGTCGACCCGTATACCGTGCGCTTCACGCTGAAGGAAGTGAACGCGCCGTTCATCCAGAACATGGCGATGGAGTACGCGTCGATTCTATCGGCCGAGTACGCGGACCAATTGCTCAAGGCGGGCAAGGCCGCCGACATCAACCAGAAGCCCGTCGGCACGGGCCCGTTCATCCTGAAGAGCTACACGAAGGATGCAACGATCCGCTACGAAGGCAATCCCGACTACTGGAAGCCCGGCGCCGTGAAGATCAAGCATTTGATCTTCTCGATCACACCCGATGCCGGCGTGCGCGTGCAGAAGCTCAAGCGCGACGAATGCCAGGTTATGAGCTATCCGAAGCCCCAGGACATCGCGCCGTTGAAAGCCGATTCGAACATCGACATGCCGTCGATTCCGGGCTTCAACCTGGGTTACGTTTCCTACAACGTTCAGCATAAGCCGCTGGACAAAACCGAAGTGCGTCAAGCACTCGATATGGCCATCAACAAGAAGGCGATCATCGAGTCCGTCTATCAAGGCGCGGGTCAGAGCGCGACGAACCCGATGCCGCCGACGCAGTGGTCGTACGACAAGAATTTGAAGGCGCAGTCGTACGATCCGGAAGGCGCGAAGAAGCTGCTCGCTAAGGCCGGCTATGCGAACGGGTTGCCGCAGGAGATCACGCTCTGGGCGATGCCCGTGCAGCGCCCGTACAACCCGAATGCGCGCCTGATGGCTGAAATGATCCAAGCCGACTGGGCCAAGATCGGCGTGAAGGCGAGGATCGTCAGCTACGAGTGGGGCGAGTACATCAAGCGCGCGCACGCGGGCGAAGACGATACGATGCTGATCGGTTGGAACGGCGACAACGGCGACCCCGACAACTGGCTCGGCACGTTGCTCGGTTGCGAGGCCATCAACGGCAACAACTTCTCGAAGTGGTGCTACAAGCCGTTCGACGATCTCGTGCAAAAGGGCCGCAGCACCAACGGCGTCGAGGCGCGCACGAAGATCTACACGCAAGCGCAAGAGATCTTCGCCAAGGAGTTGCCGTTCTCGCCGATCGCTCACTCGACGCTCTACCAACCGGTGAGCAAGAAAGTCGTCGACATGCGTATCGACCCACTCGGCTACGCCCGTTTCGACGGCGTCAGCGTGAAGTAACGACGATGCGTTACGCTCTCTCGTCAAGCGGGAGAGCGCGTACGACCTCCGGCGACAGGGGCCGGCGCCGCACGCGGCGCCGCGCCTCGTCGCCGGTCGCATTTTTTCTTGCAAGCTGAAGGGACGAACTATGTTCCGATTCGTTTTACGCCGCATCGGCATGGTGATACCGACGTTCATCGGCATCACGATCCTGGCATTCGCCCTGATCCATTTGATCCCCGGCGATCCTATCGAAGTCATGATGGGCGAGCGCGGCGTCGATCCGGCGATGCATGCCGCCGCGTTGCACAGGCTCGGGCTGGACGAGCCGCTGCCGATGCAGTACGTCCACTACGTATGGCGCGCGTTGCACGGCAACCTCGGCGATTCGATCATCACCAATACGAGTGTGATGGGCGAGTTTCTCGCGCGCTTTCCGGCCACCGTCGAATTATCGATTTGCGCCATGCTGTTCGCGCTCGTCATCGGGCTGCCCGCCGGCGTTTGCGCGGCTTTGCGGCGCGGCACCGTGGTCGATCATGGCGTGATGGGCACGGCGCTTGCCGGCTATTCGATGCCGATCTTCTGGTGGGGGCTCATTCTCATCATGCTGTTCTCGGTCACGCTCGGTTGGACGCCCGTGTCCGGCCGCATCGCGGTGGAATACGACATTCCGCATGTGACCGGTTTCATGCTCGTCGATTCGCTGCTCGCCCCGGACGAAGGCGCGTTCAAATCGGCGTTGAGCCATCTGATCCTTCCCGCGATCGTGCTCGGCACGATTCCGCTCGCCGTGGTGGCGCGCATGACGCGCTCGTCGATGCTCGAGGTGCTGCGCGAAGACTACATTCGCACGGCGCGGGCGAAGGGCCTTTCGCCGGTGCGCGTGATCGTCGTGCATGCATTGCGCAACGCACTGATTCCCGTCGTGACGGTGATCGGCTTGCAAGTGGGCACGTTGCTCGCCGGTGCGGTATTGACCGAGACGCTGTTTTCTTGGCCGGGCATCGGCAAGTGGCTCATCGACGCCATCAGCCGGCGCGATTATCCGGTCGTGCAAGGCGGCATTCTGATGATCGCGACGCTCGTGATCGTCGTGAATCTGTGCGTCGATCTGCTTTACGGCGTGCTCAATCCCCGCATTCGCCACACGCGCTAAGGAGCCCGCAACCATGGCAGATATACAAAACGCGGCGCCGCAGAGCGTCACGCCGCCGAGCGGGCGGGCCATCGCGCTCCGCGAGTTCTGGCACAACTTTTCGCGCAACCGCGGGGCGGTGGGGGCCGGCGCGATCGTCCTCGTGCTCGTCGTCGTCGCCATCTTCGCGCCGCTCATCGCGCCGCATAGCCCGGTCGAGCAGTATCGCGATTACGTCAAGATTCCTCCCGCTTGGCTCGACTGCGGCAACTGGAAATTCTTGCTCGGCACCGACGAGGCGGGCCGCGACATCCTCTCTCGCCTCATGTTCGGTGCGCGCATGTCGTTCTGGATCGGCTGCGTGTCCGTCGTGCTCGCGCTGTTCCCGGGCATCGTGCTCGGCCTGTGCGCGGCGTTCTTCGGGTGGGCCGATACGCCGATCATGCGGGCGATGGACGTCTTGCTCGCATTGCCGTCGCTGCTGCTCGCGGTGGCCGTCGTGGCCATCATCGGGCCGGGGCTGACCAACACGATGTTCGCGATCGCGATCGTTGCGCTGCCAGGCTATGTGCGCTTGACGCGGGCATCCGCTCAGGGCGAATTGCAGAAGGAGTACGTGACGGCCTCGCGCGTGGCCGGTGCGCGCACGCCGCGGCTCATGTTCTCTCAAGTGTTGCCCAATTGCACCGCGCCGCTGATCGTGCAGGCCACGCTCGGTTTCTCCTCGGCGATTCTCGATGCGGCCGCATTGGGCTTCCTCGGCTTGGGCGTGCAGCCGCCGACGGCCGAATGGGGTGCGATGCTGGCATCGGCGCGCGATTACATCGACAATGCCTGGTGGATCGTGACGATGCCAGGCATGGCGATTCTCATTTCGGTGCTCGCGATCAATCTGCTCGGCGACGGGCTGCGCGACGCGCTCGATCCGAAACTGAAACGGATGGCTTGAACATGAACGATCTTTTGACCATCCGAAACCTGGCCGTCACCTTCGGCGGCGCACCGGCTGTCGACGGCGTGAGTTTCTCGGTCGCGCCGGGAGAAGTTGTCGGTGTCGTCGGCGAATCGGGCTCGGGCAAGAGCGTGACGATGATGGCGCTGATGGGGCTCATCGATGCGCCCGGCGTCGTCACCGCCGACGAAATCACGTTCGACGGCAAGGACTTGCTGCGCGCATCCGCAAAAGCGCGCCGCAGGATCATCGGCAAGGACGTGGCGATGGTGTTCCAAGACGCGCTCACGAGCCTGAACCCGAGTTACACCGTCGGCTATCAAATCAAGGAAGTGCTGAAGCTGCACGAGGGCTTGCGCGGCGCCGCGCTCGATCGCCGGGCGCTCGACCTGCTCGACCAGGTCGGCATTCCCGACGCCAAGAATCGCATCGGCGCCTTTCCGCATCAGATGTCGGGCGGGATGAATCAGCGCGTGATGATCGCCATGGCGGTTGCATGCAACCCGAAGCTGTTGATCGCCGATGAGCCCACGACGGCGCTCGACGTGACGATCCAAGCACAGATCATGGACCTGCTCGTCACGCTGCGGAAGGAGCGCGGCATGGCGCTCGTGTTGATCTCGCACGATCTGGCCGTGGTGTCGCAGGTCGCGCAGCGCGTGGCCGTCATGTATGCCGGCGAGGTGATCGAAACGAATCGCGTGCCCGATATCTTCGCGCGACCGCATCATCCGTACACCGAGGCGCTGCTTGCCGCCATCCCCGAGCACAACCGCGGGGCCAAGCGATTGTCGGCGCTGCCGGGAATGGTGCCCGGGCGCGATGACCGGCCAAGCGGATGCTTGTTCGCGCCGCGCTGCAAGTACGTCGTCGACGATTGCCGCAAAGGGCGGCCCCCGCTCGATCCGCCGCAGCCGCACGATGCGCTCGCCCGCGCGCGCTGCATCAAACCGTTGAATCTCGATGCCGCTCGCTCGACGAGCACACACCAGGGGGGCGCGCGATGAACGCGGTACCGGAAGTTTCGCGCGCACCGGGGCATGAAGCGGATACCGTGCTCGTGGCCGAGCAGTTGACCAAGCACTACGCGGTGCGGCGCGGCATGTTCGGCCACGGCACGATCAAGGCGCTCAACGGCGTATCGTTTTCGCTTACGCGCGGCAAGACGCTCGCGGTCGTCGGCGAATCGGGGTGCGGCAAATCGACGCTGGCGCGCCAATTGACGATGATCGAGCCGCCCACCTCGGGGCGTTTGCTCGTGGAGGGCGAGGACGTCGCGGGCGCGGATCGCGCGAAGATCGCGCAGTTGCGTCGCCGGGTGCAGATGGTGTTTCAGAATCCGTTCGCATCGCTCAATCCGCGCAAGACGGTCGAACAGACCCTGGCCGAGCCGTTGCAGATCAACTCGCAGCTGAGCGCGACCGAGCGCGCCGGCCGCGTGGCGCATATGATGCGCACGGTCGGATTGCGGCCCGAGCATGCAAAACGCTATCCGCACATGTTTTCGGGCGGACAAAGGCAGCGCATCGCGATCGCTCGTGCGATGATTCTAGAGCCGCGCATTCTGGTGGCGGACGAGCCCGTTTCGGCGCTCGACGTTTCCATCCAGGCGCAGATTCTGAATCTCTTTATGGACTTGCAAGAGCAGTTCAAGACGAGCTACGTCTTCATTTCGCACAACTTGGCCGTCGTCGAGCATATCGCCGACGACGTCATGGTCATGTACTTCGGCTGCGTGGCCGAGCTGGGCGATAAGAAGACGGTCTTTGCCAAGCCGCGGCATCCCTACACGCGCTCGCTGATGTCGGCGACGCCGGCCATCTTCGAATCCGACCGGCGCGTGCAGATCAAGCTGCAGGGCGAGATGCCTTCGCCGCTCGATCCGCCTTCGGGCTGCACCTTCCACCAGCGCTGTCCGTATGCGATCGAGCGTTGCCGGATGGAAGAGCCCAAGCTGCGCGAGGTCGACGCTCGCCTCGTGTCGTGTCACCGTGCCGAGGAGGTGGGGGACGTGGATGCCTGAAGCGCGGGCGGCGCGTAATCGTGCGCGCCGTTCGCGTCGGGGCGCGCTGGGGGGCGCCCTCGTGCGGCGCGTGCGTGCGCTCGTGCTTGCGTTGGTCTTCACGCTGGCGATCGATCCGCGCTCGGGCGGCTTGATCGCGCCGGCGTTCGCCGGACCGGCCGCCGCGCCGGTGGTGCAGGCAGCGCCAGGGGCGCCGGCCGCCCCTGGCGCCACGATCCCGGGCTTTCACGGGCCGCCGCCCGACTTCGGCGGGACGAGTGCGAGCGGGCCGGTGCGGGCCGAGCCGGCGCACATGCCGTTTTACGTCGCGACGAAAGGCGCGACGACCATCTACGTGCTGGGAACATTGCACGTGGGCGACCCTTACGACTACCCGCGCAGCCAACCGTTTCGGCCGCCTATCTTGGCGGCGTTGGCGGCATCGCCTACGCTCGCGCTCGAAATTTCCCCAGACGACCTGATTCAATCGCAGGACGACGTATCGAAGTACGGGGTGTGCTCGTATGCCTGCTTGCCGCGTCTATTGCCCGATGCGCTATGGCGGCGGCTGGCGTGGCGCTTGCGCGGCAATCAGGCCGCGCTCGAGGAGATCAAAAAGACGCGGCCCTGGCTCGCCGCGTTGCTGGTCGAAACCTACGATTCGATCGCGGCCGGCTTGCAAACCGAATACGGAACCGAGGCGCAACTGCAGAATGTGTATTTGCGCACGCGCGGAAAAGTGGTCGGGCTCGAGACCTTGGCCGAGCAAATGCGTGCGTTCACGAGTCTGACGCTTGCCCAACAGCGCGAGATGCTGGCGCAGGATCTTGCGCAGACGCCCGCGCAGAATATGGACGACGTGAAGACGCTGCACCGGCTTTGGCGTGTGGGCGACGCCGATGCGATCGCGGCATGGGCCTCGGCTAAGTCGGAGCGGCTTGCGCGCACGCCGGAGATCGCGCGTGCGCTCGACAACCGCATCGTCTACGAGCGCAACCGGCGCTTCGTCACACGGATGACGGCGATCGCCGCGCCCAATCGCCCGGTGTTCGTGGCGATCGGCTCGCTGCATTTGGGCGGGCCGAAAGGGGTGCTGAACTTGTTGCGTCAGCGGGGGTTCGCGGTGGAGGCGGGGTAGGGGTTGACCGTTGAGCTCGCTTTACGTGGGTCTGTTATCCGGCTCTCGATCATTGACCCGTCCTGAACCCGCCTTTGCTCCCGCCGCAGTGTGATCGCCGCCTCTTCGACCGGCCGCGCCCCATTGGGCGGCGGCCCGGCCGTCTCCGCTTCGATCAACGGAACATCAGCAGATTCAACAGCACGATATTGAGCATCAAAAGAAATACGCCGGTCGGCGCCTGCGCCTTGATGACCGCGTTCTTATCGGGCAATTCCAGCAGCGCCGCGGGCACGATGTTGTAATTGGCCGCCATCGGCGTCATCAACGTGCCGCAGTACCCCGAGAACATCCCGATCGCCACCATCACCGCCGGGTCGCCATGGAACACGTTGACCAGAATCGGCACGCCGATGCCGCCCGTCATGACCGGAAACGCTGCAAACCCGTTGCCCATCACCATGGTGAACAGCGCCATGCCGACGCAGTACATAGCGACGGCGACGAAGCGATAGTCGAGATTGACGTAGGTCGTCGCAATGTGCGCGACGGCCTTACCCACCCCCGCATCCGCGAACACGAGGCCCAGCATCCCGAGCATCTGCGGCAACACCGCAGCCCATGAGAGCGCATCGATGAGGCGTCGCGCCTCCTTCGCCGATTGCCCGACCGAATCGCGCGTGACGTAGCAGGCGACGGCCAACGCGACCACGCACCCGATACCGAAGCCGACGAGCGTCGCATTCTTCGGATCGATGAGGGGTGTCCCGCCGAAAACGAGCCGGCTCGCAGCGAGCGTCACGATAACCGTCACCGCCGGAATCGTCAGCGCCGGGACGAACAGCAGATTGCCGAGCCGTTTGGCGCTTGCATGGCGCGTATCGTCGCTCGGCATGTTCGGCTTGGCGCCGACTACGCCGCCAAAGCCGGCGATGACCGCCATCGCGATGACGAGCACGCCGACGAGTTCGGCCGGCAGCATATCGCCGACGAGAAAGATGAGCGCATAAATGATCCAGAAGCCGCCCGCCGCGAAACGGCGCGGATGCGCCTTATCCGTGACGATCATTGCGCCGACGACCAACAGGAGCGCGCCGACGAGCCAAAACAGATGAGTGAGCAAAAGGGTCATGCTTATTCTCCCGCGTTCGTCGAAGGACGCGCCGGCGCGTGCGATAGAAGGGTGGAGTCGGTCTCTTCGGCGCCCGAGGCGCGCTGCGCCGCCTGGCCCCCCAGTTCCTTATCGAGACGACGATCGAGCAAATACAAGCGCACGCTGTGAATCACGAACGCGCCGAGCGCGGTTGGCATGCCCCAGACGGCTACGTGCATCGGCGCAACGACGATGCCGGCCTCCTTCAGGAACGTCACCATCAACACGATTGCGCCGAATGCGACGAAGATGTCTTCGCCGAAGAACAGCCCGACGTTGTCGGTGGCCGCCGAAAATGCGCGCAATTTATAGCGGACGGCATCGGAAATCTTGCCGTAGCGCGTTTCGGTTGCGCCCTCGGCCATCGGCGCAAGCAGCGGCCGCACCATCTGCGGATGACCGCCGAGGCCGGTGAGGCCTACCGCTGCCGTCAACTCGCGCACGAGCAGATAGACGATCAGCAGGCGCCCCGCAGTGGCCGCTTTGATGCCCGCAATCCAGATCTGCGCGCGCTCGCGCAGGCCGTGGCGCTCCAGCAAGCCGATGACGGCTAGCGGCAGCAAGATGATGAGCGGAATATTGCGCGTCTTCAAAAAGCCTGTGCCGATCGCCGCGAGCAATCGATCGAGCGGGAAGTGCGCGCAAAGCGGCGTGACGATCGCCGCCGCGGCGACGATCAACATCGGATTGAATCGCAGGATGAAGCCGACGATGATGACGGCCACACCCAACAAAGGCCATAGGTTTGTCTGCATAAGTTTGTCTCCAGTCGACCCGAGTCGGCGGTTTGACCGTCGGCGCGAGCGAGTGCTTGGCACTGACTCCCGCGCGACGCCGAGCACCGGCTCGCGTCCCTTGCCCCACGTTCGACCCGGCTAGCGCTTGTGACGCTCGCACTCGGTCTTACGCAACGTTGAATACGTCGCTGCGCGCATCGTTCGTTCTGTTTTGCCCAAATGCACACTGCAACGGATGCCCACGATGCCGTCCCGCGCATCGTTCCTCATGCGGCTCTAACGGCCGCTTGCCCTGCTCAAGAGCGAAGCGCACCCCCTGCCGGGGTAGGCCCGCTCATCGTTTATCTGCGCGCGATGCTTGACCGCGTGCATCGTCGACGGCTCGCACACGCGAGCCCGAACCTCAATGCGACTGCACGGAAGCGGCATGCACAGCGATGCCGTTCGTCTCTAGCGTGGTGCGCAATTTCTGCGCGAACGCGAGCGCGTGCGGGCCGTCTCCATGCAGGCACAACGTGCGCACGTCCAGCGGCACCCAAGCTCCCGTCACCGCGCGCACCCGTTTGTCGCGCACCATCGACAGCACGTGCTCGAGCATTTCGTTTTCATCGTCGATCAGGGCGCCGGGCTCCGAGCGCGGCACGAGCGAGCCATCGCCGCGATAACCGCGATCGGCGAACCCTTCTTCGATCGCAACGAGTCCCGCCCCGCGCGCCATCGCGATGAAGCGACTGTTGGCCAGACCGAAGACGGCCACCGACGGATCGAAGTCATGCACCGCCGAAATGATCGCGTCGGCGATCGCCGGATCGCGCGCGGCCTGGTTATAGAGCGCCCCGTGCGGCTTCAGATGCGCCACGCGGGCGCCTTCGGCTTGCGCGATCGCCGACAGTGCGCCGAGTTGATAAAGAATGCCGGCGTAGATGTCGTCGGGCGGCAGATGCATTTCCTTACGCCCGAAATTGGCCGGATCGTGAAAGCTCGGATGCGCGCCGATCGCGACGCCGCGCTGCACGGCAAGCCGAACGCTGTCGCGCATGGCATTGGCGCCCCCGGCGTGCCAGCCGCAGGCAATGTTCGCCGAACTCACGAGACCGAGCAGCGCTTCGTCCGCGTCGCCGCCTTCGCCGAGATCGGCATTCAAATCGATTTGCATGACACCCTCATCCAAAACCATCAAGCGGCGTGCGCGCGTCCGGCCGCGCGCTGCATCCGCTCTTCATGCATGGCGATCGCGGCATCGATCTGCCGCAAATACGCCTGTTGCTCGGCTAGCGCGTAGCGCGCCTCTTCTCGCGTCGAGCGCACGAAGCGCACCGCCCCGCCTAGCCGCACCTGCGCGAGCTTCCAAAGATCGGCGGCGATGACGACGCCGACGCGCGGATAGCCGCCCGTCGTTTGCGCATCGCTCATGAGCACGATCGGCTGGCCATTGCTCGGCACTTGAATCGTGCCGGGCAGCACCGCGTGCGAGAGCATGTCGCCGCTGTGCGTGCCGGTCAGCGGGCTGCCGGCCAGGCGATATCCCATGCGATTGCTTTGCGGGGTGACGCACCATTCGTCAGACCAGAACGCCGCGCGCGCCGCTTCGTCGAACGCATCGTATTCAGGGCCGCGCAGCACGCGGATCACCGCCGCGCGCTCGGCGCCGGCGACGTGCTTGCCTCGCCGCACCGGCTCGTGCGCCACTTCGGCGAAGCGGCACCATTGCGGCGCCTTGACGCCGAATGCGGGGGCGTCCACGGCTGAAGCGCTGCGCGCTCCGGCCGCAGGCACGCCCAGCGCAAGCCTGTCGCCGTCGCGCAGCTTGCGGCCGCCCAACCCGCCGAAGCGCGCGGCAAGATCGGTGCTGCGCGAGCCGAGGACCGGCAGCACGTCGATGCCGCCACGGATGCACAGGTAGCCGCGCATGCCGCGCGTGGGGCCTTGCAAGACCAACTCTTGCCCGGCGCGCACCGGCAAGCTCCACCACGTATAGACGGGCACGCCGTCCAGGGTGGCGGCGAATTGCGCGCCCGTGATGGCGATGCGCGTGGCCCGTGTGAAGCGAAACGCGGCGGGGCCGACGGTAATTTCGATCGCCGCTGCCTGCGGCGCGTTGGCGACGAGGCGGTTGCCCACTTCGAGCGCGAGCGTATCGAGCACGCCGGCTTGGGCCACTCCGAGATGCCGCAAGCCCGCGCGGCCCGAATCCTGCACCGACGAGAGCACGCCGGCGCGCAGCACGTCGATCATGGGGCGACCTCCACGACGGAAAAGCGCACCCGATCGCCGCTTTGCAGCAGAGTGGGCGGATTGCGCGCGGGATCGAACAGGGTCGACGCCGTGCGCCCGATCAGTTGCCAGCCGCCGGGCGACGCGGCCGGATAAACGCCGGTTTGCGCGCCGCCGATGCCGACCGAGCCGGCCGGCACTTCGAGCCGCGGCACCGCGCGGCGCGGCGTATGCAGCGAGTCGTCGAGCCCGCCCAGATAGGCGAAGCCCGGCTGAAAACCGACGAAGAACACGACGTACTCGGCGCTCGAATGGCGCCTGACGACTTCCTCGACACTGAGCCCCGCGTGCTGCGCCACCTCGTGCAGATCGGGACCGTGCTCGCCGCCGTAACGCACGGGAATCTCGATCTCGCGGGCGGCGGCCTTCACGGCGACGGCGCGGTTCCAGGCATGCGCCAGTTGCCGGGCGAGCGCTTCCATATCCGCGCGAAGCGGATCGAAGACGAGCGTCAGATTGTTCATGCCCGGCACGGCTTCGACCACGTGCGCCCATTCGCCCGCCGCCTGCGCGAGCGCCCAGATGCGCTCCTGGCATGCGAGCGTAGCCGGTGGCGGCGCCTCGCAGACGAGGGCGCTATCGCCGAACGGATAGATACGAGGTTCTGTCATCTGAGCGCCTTCGCCGGTCGCATGCACGCGTTGTATGTGGATGCATTATCGATAAATTATCGACATTTTACCAATAAGCGTTTTCGCTAATGCTGACCGGGTAGCGGCCGGCGTACACTTCGCCCACTTCTTCTCACTCCCGGCAGCAGCCCGCTATGTCGCGTCACCCGACCAAGATCGTGTCTTCGGAACATCTCGTCTCCGAGACGAGCGCCGAACTGTCCGAGTTCGAATACGGGCTCATCATGGCGAGCAACGCGTTCAACCGCTGGATGGTGCGATGCATGTCGGCGGCGGGCGCCAAGGACATGACCGCCATCGAAGTGTCGCTGCTGCACCATGTCAGCCATCGCGAGCGCAAGAAGAAGCTCGCCGATATCTGCTTCGTGCTCAACATCGAAGACACGCATGTCGCGACTTACGCGCTGAAGAAGCTCGTGAGTAGAGGGTACGTAAAAAGCGAAAAGACCGGCAAGGAAGTGTTCTTCTCGGCGACCGCGGCGGGGCGCGAGCTTTGCGGCAAGTACCGGGAAGTGAGAGAAAGCTGTCTGATTGCGGCGCTCAAGGAAAGCGGGCTCGTGAACGAGCAGATTGGCGAGGCCGCGCAGCTGATGCGCAATGCATCGGGTCTGTACGACACGGCGGCGCGCGCCGCCGCTTCCCTTTAAGCGTAAGCCTCTGAGCGCTGGGCCCGGGGCTCCGGCAGCCTACCCGCACGGCATCTACGCCTAAGATCGCTCGATGGTGTGTGCGCTCGTGAACAGCCCTGCGTCCGTGACGACGGCATCGAGCGCGATGTCGTGCGGCTCGCGCGGCAGCGCGGTGCGGCAGGCCTCGTAAGCGATGCCGAGCGTGACCGGTTTGGCGATATCGGGCCACGCCGCGAGCGTGCGGTCGTAATAGCCGCCGCCGTAACCGAGCCGAAAGCCGGCTTCGTCGAAGCCCACGCAGGGCACGAGCAGCAGGTCGGGCAAGATGGATTGCACCTGCTCCGGCTCGGGGATCCGATGGTGGCCGACGCGCATCGGCGCATCGGGTGTCCACGCATGAAATTCCAATGCGTGGCCTTTCATGGCGACGACCGGCAGCGCGGCTTGGCGACGCACGTCCTGCGCCAGCCATTCGGCGACGATCGTGCGCGCGTCGAACTCGCCGTCCAGCGGCCAGTAAAAGCCCACGGTGTGGGGCGCGTAGCGCGCCAGCGCTGCACGCAAATGGGCCGCGAGCAAAGGGTCGGCACGGCCTGCCGCCGCCGCCTCGTTGCGCGCTTGCAGCAAGCGTTTTCGCAGCTCGGCTTTCGAATTTGTCGAAGGGTTGCGTGCTATGCTTTCGCTCAATTTTCGCTCCACGAACCACGATGTCGAAACGCTTCGCTCGAGTATATCGCGCAGCCGCACTGGCGCTGGCCGCCGTTGCGCTCGTCGCCTGCGGCACGGCCAGCGCCGGCCGTCACGCCCGTCCCACCGCGGCGCCCACCGACGATCAGATATTCGTGCGCTTGCGCGAAGCTGCTCGCAACAATGACGCGGCGCGCGCGGCGCAACTCGCGGCGATGATTCCGAATTATCCCGCGCCGTCGTACCTCGAGTATTTCCAACTCAAACCGCAATTATTCGACGGCAGCGGGCACGCGCGCATCGACGCGCCGGACGCGCCCGTGCTCTCGTTTTTGCAGCGCCACGACGGCGAAGCGCTCGCCGATCGGCTACGCAACGATTATCTCGTCGTGCTGGGCGCGCGGCACGACTGGCGCAATTTCGATGCGCAGTACGCACGCTTCGTGCTGGACGACGATACCCAAGTGAAGTGCTACGCGCTCGAATCGCGTGCCGCGCGCGGCGAGAACGTCGCCGAGGCGGCGCGCGCGCTGCTCGTCGAGCCGAAGTACTACGGCGACGGGTGCGTCGATCTGATCGTCGCGCTCGCGGCGAATCATCAGTTCAGCGACGACGACGTCTGGCAGCAAATCCGCCTTGCCTACGAGCAAAACAGCACGAATACCGGCAGCCGGCTGTTCGACGCGCTCGGTGCGACACGTCCCGGTCCGAAGCTCGTCGACCAAGCGACGAGCGCCCCGCCGCTGCTGCTCGCGCGCGGCGTGGGGCACGATTCCGCTTCGCACGCACTGGCGCTGCTCGCCATCACGACCATGGCGCGCAACGATGTCGTGTCGGCGGCGGCCACCTTCGCCACGATCGCGCCGTCGCTGACGTTGGCCGAGCGCGCGATCGGCTGGGGCACGATCGGTTATCAGGGCGCGGCGCGCCAAGTCCCGGGCGCCGTCGATTGGTTCCGGCTGTCGGCGAACGCACCGCTCTCCTATCCGGCTTATATGTGGCGCACGCGCAGTGCGTTGCTCGCCGGCGATTGGACGATGGTGCGTTGGTCGATCGAGCAGATGCCGAGCCCGCTGCGCAGCCAGCCGGCTTGGGTGTACTGGCACGCGCGCGCGCTCAAGCAGATCGGCGATGCGGACGACAAGGCGCTCGCCAATCAGGAATTCTCGCGCATCGCGGCGGGCTTCAATTTCTACGGGCAGCTCGCCAGCGAGGAACTAGGCCGCAAGATCACCGTGCCGCCGAAAACGAGCGTGACCGATGCCGAAGTGGACGCCGTGAGCCACACGCCAGGCTTCGATCTTGCGCGGCGCTTTTATGCGCTGAACCTGCGGCTCGAGGGCAATCGGGAGTGGAACTGGCCGTTGCGGGGCATGAATGACCGGCAATTGCTGGCCGCGGCCGAATACGCGCGCCGCATCGAACTCTACGATCGCACCGTGAACACGGCCGACCGCACGCAGGCCGAGCACGACTTTTCTCTGCGTTATCTCTCGCCGTTCCGTAACATCGTGGAGCGCGACGCGAAATCGACGGGCCTCGATGTGGAGTGGGCCTACGGCCTGATCCGGCAAGAATCGCGCTTCATCATCAATGCGCGTTCCGACGTGGGCGCAGGCGGCCTCATGCAGTTGATGCCGGGCACGGCACAGATGGTGGCCCGTAAAATCGGCCTCGGGCCGCTCTCGCGCGAGCAGATGAACGACATCGACACGAACATTTTGCTCGGCACGAGCTACTTGTCGATGATCTACAATCAGTTCGACGGTTCCGCCGTGCTCGCCACGGCCGGCTACAACGCCGGGCCCGGCCGTCCGCGCCAATGGCAAGCGGCGCTGCAGCGTCCCGTCGAAGGCGCGATCTTCGCCGAGACGATTCCGTTCAACGAAACGCGCGACTACGTCAAGAACGTGCTGTCGAACACGGTCTACTATGCGGCGCTGTTCGAAGGCCGCCCGCAATCGCTGAAGGAGCGCCTCGGCGTCATCCTGCCGCAAACGCCCTGACGGGGTTGCGCGGTCAGCGAGGATCGACAACGCGGTAGCGGTAGTCGCTCGCAGGGAGGCGAACATGCGGCATCAATCGATTGCATTGATAGGCGGTTCCGGGTTCATCGGCACGCATTTGGCCAACGCGCTCGTCGCCGCGGGCAAAAACGTGCGGGTGGCGACACGGCGCCGCAGCCATGCGAGCCACCTCACGATGTTGCCGCTCGACGTGATCGAGCTCGATGTGTTCGATCACGTCGAATTGGCCCGCTTCGTCGAGGGCGCCGATGCCGTCATCAACCTCGTCGGCACCTTGCACGGCCGGCGTGGCACGCCGTACGGGCCGGAATTCGCCAAGCTGCATGTGGAACTGCCGTCTAAAATCGCGGCCGCTTGCGAAGGCAAGGGCGTGCATCGACTCATTCACCTGAGCGCGATCAACGCCGACCCGAATGGGCCGAGCATGTATCTGCGCTCCAAAGGCGATGGCGAAAAGGCCGTGCGGGCGGCCGCTCAACTCGCGACGACCATTTTTCGGCCATCGGTGGTGTTTGGTCCCGAAGACCATTTCCTCAATACGTTCGCGGTGCTCGAGCGCCTATTCCCCGTATTGCCGCTCGCCAAGCCCGATGCGAAGTTCCAGCCGGTGTTTGTCGGCGATGTGGTCAAGGCGATCGTCGGCACGCTCGATCTCGATGCGGCGGATGGCAAGACCTACGAATTGGGCGGTCCCACCGTCTATACGCTCGAAGCGCTCGTGCGCTACTGCGGCGAGGTCATCGGCCGTCAAGCCCGGCTCGTGCGGCTGCCCGATACGCTCGCCTATATGCAGGCGCTGACATTCGAATCGCTGCCGGGCGAGCCGCTCATCACGCGCGACAACCTCGATTCGATGTCGCGCGAAGCGGTGCTGAGCGGGCCGCTGGCGCCCGAGTTGAACTTGGCCCCCGTCGCCGTCGAGGCCATTGCCCCGACGTATCTGAACGACGCATCGCTGCGCTCGCGCTTCAACGTATTTCGGACCACAGCGGGGCGTTGATTGTGTCCGTCGAGCACTGATCGCCGGGCGGCGAGGGCGGCGCTATCGACGTAGCGGCTGCACGCTTCGAGCGCGCGCTCGGGGCGCCTTGCCGTTGCTTTGAAAACCGGCTCGTCGCCTTCGGTGCGCGCCCCGTACGGCGCGTCCCTCGCTGCGCGGATTGCGCCATCGTGGCACCATGGCGGTTCTTGCTTTCTCCCATTCGGTCGACCGATCAATCAACCAATCAACCAACGTTCGTGGCGGTGACGCATGAAACTCATCATCGGTGATAAGAATTACTCGTCGTGGTCCATGCGGCCTTGGGTCATGATGAAGCACATGGGCATCGAGTTCGAGGAAGTCATCGTGTTGCTCGGCGAGGCCGATTCGAAGGCCCGAATTCTCGAGCATTCGCCGTCGGGCAAGATGCCGTGCTTGATCACCGACGAAGGTCAAGAGATTTGGGAGTCGCTCGCGATCCTCGAGACGGTGGCCGAGCGCTATCCGCAGCATGGCCTTTGGCCGAGCGATCCGGCGGCTCGCGCGCATGCGCGCGCAATCGCGTGCGAGATGCATGGCGGCTTTGGCGAAGTGCGCTCGCAGATGCCGATGAATGTGCGCGCCCGGCGGCCGGGCAAGGGCGCGACGCCCGCGGTGCTCGCCGAGGTTGAGCGCATCGATGCGATTTGGAGCGAGTGTCTCGCGCGCTATCAAGGCCCGTTTTTGTTCGGCAGCACGTTCGGCGCGGCCGATGCCATGTATGCGCCCGTCGTCTCGCGCTTCATCACCTATGCGCCGCCGCTGTCCGATGCGGCGCGTGGTTACATCGAAAGCGTGCGCGCCTTGCCGGCGGTGCGCGCTTGGTTCGACGATGCGCAGGCCGAGACGCATCGCATTGGCTATTACGAAGACGACGCATGAAGATTTACGCAGTGGGCGGGGCGATTCGCGATGCGCTGCTCGGCGTGCCGGTGTCCGATCGCGATTATGTCGTGGTCGGCGCGACGCCCGAGCAGATGGTGGCGCAAGGATATCGCCCTGTCGGCAAGGATTTCCCCGTTTTTTTGCATCCGCAGACGCACGAGGAATACGCGCTCGCTCGCACCGAGCGCAAGACCGCCGCGGGCTATCATGGCTTTCAGTTCTACTACGCGCCCGATGTCACGCTCGAGGAAGATTTGGCCCGCCGCGATCTGACGATCAACGCGATGGCGCGCGAGGTGCGTCCTGACGGCGAGCTGACCGGGCCGGTCATCGATCCGTTCGGCGGGCAAGAAGACCTGCGCGAGCGGCGCTTTCGGCATGTCGGCGAGGCGTTCGTCGAAGATCCGGTGCGGATTTTGCGCGTGGCCCGGTTCGCGGCGCGCTTTCATGATTTCACGCTCGCGCCCGAGACGCTCGCCTTGATGCGGACGATGACGGCGGCCGGCGAAGTCGATGCGCTCGTGCCCGAGCGCGTCTGGCAGGAGATTTCGCGCGGGCTGATGGAGCCCAAGCCCTCGCGCATGTTCGAGGCGCTGCGCGAATGCGGCGCGCTCGTGCGCGTGCTGCCGGAAGTCGATGCGCTGTTCGGCGTGCCGCAGCGGGCCGACTACCATCCCGAGGTCGACACCGGTGTGCACGTGATGATGGTCGTCGATTACGCGGCCGCGCGCGGCTATGTCTTGCCGGTGCGGTTCGCCGCGCTCACGCATGACCTGGGCAAAGCGACGACGCCCGACGATATCCTCCCGCGCCATATCGGTCACGAGATGCGCAGCGCCGATCTGCTGCGCCCGCTGTGCGAACGCTTGCGCGTGCCGAACGAATGCCGCGACCTGGCGCTACTCGTGGCCCGCGAGCACGGCAACATTCATAGGGTCATGGAAATGGGCGCCGCTGCGCTCGTGCGTCTGTTCGAGCGCAGCGATGCGCTGCGCAAGCCCGCACGTTTTGCCGAAGCATTGCAGGCATGCGAATCGGATGCGCGCGGCCGGCTCGGTTTCGAGACGCGCGAGTATCCGCAAGCCGAGCGGCTGCGGCTCGCGCTGACGGCCGCCCGCGCCGTCGATGCGGGCGCCGTTGCGCAAGGGTTCGCCGCGCAGCCGGCGAAAATCAAAGACGCCGTTCACCGTGCGCGGGTCGAAGCCGTGGCGAGCGCCTTGGGCGAAGCGGCGTAACGCTCAGAGCGTATGCGATCGATCGCCGCGCGCGAACCCATCGATCGGCTCGTCGATGCCACGTGAGAACGCGATCACCTTGAACAACTCGCCCATCTCCGCTTCGGACAACAGCTTTTGCACGGCGTTCGCCGCGGGTAGGAAGTGCGCGGCATCGGCGGGGTCGATTTCGGACAAGGCCTCGGTGATGCCGGCGTTCATCAGAAAACGCGCCTGCGAGATGTAGCCGAGCAGATCCGCCCCGGCATCGACGCCCGCTTCGGCGATGCGCGTGAACTCGACGTGCGCGGTGATATCCTGCAGCCCCGGATAAAGGAACGGATCGCCGTGCGCGCGGTGCCGGTAGTGGCACATGAGCGTGCCCTCGGTGCGTTGCGGATGGTAGTACTCCGCGCGCGGAAACCCGTAATCGATAAAAAAGGCTGCGCCCTTTGCGAGCATCGAACAGACGGTGCGAGTGAAGGCCGCGCCGGCAGCGTGCGTTTCGGCGACGTAGTCGAGCGCCGGGTCGATATCGGCGTCGATTTCGGCGAGCAGGACCGCATCTTCCTTGGACAATCGGACGCCGGCAGCATCGAGCGCGCGCGCTTCGAAACGCAACGCGCCGTCTTCGCCGGAGGCTGCGACGCCGCGTGCATGCCAGATGCCTCCGGTGCGCGCGTAAAGCGCCACCGGCATGGCATCGAGCACTTCATTGCCGAGCACGACTCCCTCGAAGCGCCGCGGCAGCGCGTCTAGCCAGCATACGCGCGCAGCGAGTTCGCCCCCGAGCGCTTCGATCGTTTCGCGCTGGCGCTCGCGCAGCTCGCCTGACAGATCGACGATGGCATATCGCTCGAGCGGCGCGCCGAGCGCATCGAGGGCGGACAGCACGCCGGCTGCGAGCCGTCCCGTGCCGGCGCCGAATTCCATGACTTCGCGCGTGCCGCTCGCTGCCAGCGCTTGGGCGATGGGGCGGGCGAGCGTCCGTGCGAACAGCGGCGACAATTCCGGCGCCGTGACGAAATCGCTGCCGTCCTCGGCGCGGCGGCCGAATTTGCGCGCGCCGCCGCTGTAATAACCGAGCCCGGGCGTGTACAGCGCGAGTTCCATGTAGCGGTCGAACGGCAACCACCCGCCCGCCGCGGAAATTTCGTGACGGATGTGCGCCACGAGCGCGGCGCTGGCCGCGAGCGCATCGGCGGCCGGAACGGGTAAACTAGCGGGTTCGTGAGCATTCGGATTCATCCCGGCATTGTAAATGACCGCTTTTCCCCATCCTCGATCTGAAGCCGGCGCTGCCGCGGCGCCGGCGCGCGTCGTCCTGGTGACGGGCGCGGCGCGGCGTATCGGCCGCGCGCTCGCGCTCGGCTTTGCCGCGCAGGGCTGGGATGTCGGTGTCCATTACGGCGCGTCGAAGGACGAAGCCGATTCGCTCGTGGCTGAGATTCGCGCGCTGGGCCGCCGCGCCGTGGCGCTGGCGGCCGATCTCGCCATCGAGCGGGAAACGGCGGGGCTCGTTGCGGCATGCACGGCCGCGCTCGGCCGGCCGGTGTGCGTGGTTAACAACGCGTCGCGCTTCGTCGAAGATACGGCGCGAGACGTCGGCTACGAGACGCTGCTCGCGCACATGGCCGTCAATGTGGCGGCTCCGCTGGTGCTTGCGCGCGCCCTGTTCGATGCGACCCCGGAAGCGGCCCGCGAGGACGAAGCGCTGCGCGGCGTGGTCATCAACGTGCTCGACCAGAAGCTGTACAACCTGAATCCCGATTATTTGTCGTACACGCTGTCGAAGGCGGCGCTGCAGAGCGCGACGGTCACGCTGGCGCAGGCGCTGGCCCCGAAAGTGCGGGTCGTCGGCATTGCGCCGGGCCTGACGCTCCAATCGGCCGACCAAACGCCGGACGAGTTCGCGCAGGCGCATCGCGTCACGCCGCTCGGCCGGGCCTCGACGCCCGAGGACGTGGTGGCGGCGGCCTGTTACTTGGCGCAGGCGCATGGCGTGACGGGCGCCACTTTGATCGTCGACGGCGGGCAGCATCTCGTGCCGCTGCCGCGCGACGTAATGTTTTTGACGCGGTGACGCGCGTCGGCCCCGGCTGGGCCGGGTCCTCGCGCTTCGCGCGCGTATTTTGACTGGAACGAACATGGTTGCCGCACTCTTGCATCCCCGCCTCGCCGATTGCCGCCGGCTTTTTCTGCGCAATTACGAGGTCTATATCAACATCGGCGTGCACGAGTTCGAAAAGCGCGGCGAGCAGCGCGTGGTGATCAACGTCGAACTGTTCGTGCCGCTGGCCGATACGACGCCGGTCGAGGACAAGCTGCACGAAGTCCTCGATTACGACTTCATGCGCGCGACGATCGCGCGCCGTGTCGGGCAGGGGCACATCCATCTGCAAGAGACGTTGTGCGACGACATCGCGGCGACGATGCTCGAACATCCGCGCGTGCGGGCTGTGTCCGTATCGACGGAGAAGCCCGACGTGTATCCCGATTGCGACGCGGTGGGCGTCGAGGTATTTCGCATCAAAGAGGCATCGGTATGAACGCGCCAGAGACGATCGCGCAACCAGGCGCGGCCGCCCAACCCGAAACCGCCGGGCTAACACAGGAACAGGAAGCGGCGGGCCAGCCGGAGCACGCCCAGGCGCGCCCCGCGCTCACGCGCCGCGAACAAAAGGAAGCGTACGAGAACAACAAGCTGTTCAAGCGGCTGGCTCGGCTCGTCGGCCAAGCGATCGGCGATTTCAACATGATCGAGGACGGCGACAAAGTGATGGTCTGCATGTCGGGCGGCAAGGATAGCTATGCGATGCTCGACGTCTTGCTGCGGCTGCGCGAACGCGCGCCGATCCACTTCGATATCGTGGCCGTCAACCTCGACCAGAAGCAGCCCGGTTTTCCCGAGCATGTCTTGCCCGACTACCTGACGAGCGTGGGCGTGCCGTTTCACATCGAGAATCAGGATACGTACAGCATCGTCAAGCGCCTCGTGCCCGAGGGCAAGACCACCTGCTCGCTGTGCTCGCGGCTGCGGCGCGGCATCCTCTATCGCGTGGCCGACGAACTGGGCGCGACCAAGATCGCGCTCGGCCATCATCGCGACGACATCTTGCAAACGATGCTGCTCAATCTGTTTTACGGCGGCAAACTGAAGGGCATGCCGCCAAAGCTGCAGTCCGACGACGGCAAGCACATCGTGATTCGGCCGCTTGCCTACGTGAAGGAAGTCGACCTCGAGAAATATGCGCAATTGCGTGCGTTCCCGATCATTCCCTGCAATTTGTGCGGGAGCCAGCCGAACCTGAAGCGCGCCGAAATGAAGGCGCTGATCCGCGATTGGGACAAGCGCTTTCCGGGACGCGTCGAGAACATGTTCAATGCCTTGTCGAACGTCGTGCCGTCGCACTTGATGGACCCCACGCTGTTTCCGTTCGCGGGTTTGCGCGCGACGGGCCAGGCCGATGCGGACGGCGACATCGCCTTCGACGAAGACCCTTGCACCACGGCGTCGAGCGGCGAGAGCGGCCAAGCGATTTCGTTCGTTCAGTTCGACGATCTTTGACGCGTCGCCAAGTTCGGGAGCGCCCCGAGCGTGAGCGTGGCGAGGCGTTGCCGGGCGGCCTTTGCGCGGCTTGGCGCGTGTTAAAATCGCGCACTTTGTCCCTCACTCTTTGGCCGATGCCATGAACATCGTCATTTTGGCTGCAGGCACCGGCAAGCGTATGCGCTCCGCGTTGCCGAAGGTGCTCCATCCGCTGGCTGGCCGGCCGCTTCTCGCTCACGTCATCGAGACGGCGCGCGAGCTCGATCCGGCGCGAATCGTGGTTGTCGTGGGGCATGGCGCGGAAGCGGTGCAGCAGGCCGTCGCCGCGCCCGATGTCGCGTTCGCGCTGCAGGCCGAGCAGCTTGGCACCGGGCACGCCGTGCGGCAGGCGTTGCCGTTGCTCGATCCCGCGAAGCCTACGCTGGTGCTGTACGGCGATGTGCCGCTCACGCGGGCTTCGACGCTCAAGCGCTTGGCCGATGCGGCCGTCGATGGCCGCTACGGCATTTTGACCGTGACGCTCGACGATCCCACCGGCTATGGCCGTATCGTGCGCGACGCGGCTGGCTACGTCACGCGCATCGTCGAGCAGAAAGATGCGACGCCGGACGAGCTGCGCATCCGCGAGATCAATACCGGCATCGTCGTTACGCCCACGGCCCAGCTTGCCATGTGGCTTGGCGCACTGAAGAACGATAACGCGCAAGGCGAGTATTACCTGACCGATGTCGTGGAACACGCCATCGAAGCGGGCTTCGACGTCGTCACGACGCAGCCGGACGAAGCGTGGGAGACGCTCGGGGTGAACAGCAAGGCGCAATTGGCCGAACTCGAGCGGATTCATCAGCGCAACATTGCGAATGCATTGCTCGGCGCGGGCGTGACCGTCATCGACCCTGCGCGCCTCGACGTGCGCGGCGAACTGACGTGCGGCCGTGATGTGTCGATCGACGTCAATTGCGTGTTCGAAGGCAAAGTCACGCTGGCGGACGACGTCACGGTCGGCGCGAATTGCGTGTTGCGCGATGCGACGATCGGCGCGGGCACGCGTATCGAGCCGTTCACGCACATCGAGGGCGCGCAGGTCGGCGCGCGCGCCGTGCTCGGACCGTACGCGCGGCTGCGGCCCGGCGCGGTGCTGGGTGACGAAGCGCATGTCGGCAATTTTGTCGAGGTGAAGAATGCGACGCTGGGGCAGGGTTCGAAGGCGAATCATTTGACTTACCTTGGCGATGCCGATATTGGGGCGCGCGTGAATGTCGGGGCGGGCACGATCACGTGCAATTACGACGGTGCGAACAAGCATCGCACGGTGATCGAGGACGATGTCTTCGTCGGCTCCGACACGCAATTGGTGGCGCCCGTGCGCGTTGGCCGCGGCGTGACGATCGCGGCGGGCACGACGGTATGGAAGGACGTGCCCGAAGGCGCGCTTGCGCTCAATGAAAAGACGCAGGTGGCGCGCGACGGTTACGTGCGCCCGGTCAAGAAAAAGCGCTGAGATGGCGCGACTTTGACGGCGCATGCGCTTACGCACAGACGTGAGCGCGCTTGCACGGCAGGATCGAAAAAGAGAAGTACTACTCGCGAAAGGAAGGGTTCCCATGTGTGGCATCGTCGGCGCCGTTGCGCAGCGTAATATCGTTCCTGTTCTGGTCGAAGGACTGCGTCGCCTCGAATATCGCGGCTACGATTCGTGCGGCGTCGCCGTGCTCGCGAACGGCGAGCCGCGCCGCGCGCGCAGCGTCGAGCGCGTGGCCGATCTCGACGCGCAAGTGCGCGCGGGGCACCTCGAGGGCGTCACGGGCATCGCGCATACGCGTTGGGCCACGCATGGCGCGCCGGTTACCGATAACGCGCATCCGATTTTTTCGTGCGATGCCGTGGCGCTCGTTCATAACGGCATCATCGAAAACTTCGAGCCGCTGCGCGAAATGCTGCGCGGCAAGGGCTACGTATTCGTCTCGCAAACGGATACCGAAGTCATTGCGCATCTGGTCCACAGCCTTTATCGCGGCAGCCTTTACGAAGCCGTTTGCGAAGCGGTCAAGCAATTGCATGGCGCGTATGCGATTGCCGTCGTGCATAAGGATGAACCGAACACGGTAGTGGGGGCGCGCCAGGGTTCGCCGCTCGTCGTCGGGGTGGGGCAGGGTGAGAACTTCCTCGCATCCGATGCGTTGGCGCTCGCGGGCAGCACTGACCAATTCATGTTCCTTGAAGAAGGGGACGTGTGCGAACTCACGCTCGGCGGCGTACGCATCAGCGATCGCGACGGCGCGGCTGCCGAGCGCGAAGTGCGCACGGTGCATGCTTATGGCGGGGCCGTCGAGCTGGGTCCGTACCGCCACTTCATGCAAAAGGAAATCTTCGAGCAGCCGCGCGCGATTTCCGACACGATTCCTGCCAGCGATACATTCGAGCCGACGCTGTTCGGCGACGCCGCGCCTGCCGCTTTCGACGAAATCGACAGCATTTTGATTTTGGCGTGCGGCACGAGTTATTACTCGGGACTGACGGCGAAATATTGGTTCGAATCGATTGCGAAGATTTCGACGCAAGTCGAGATTGCGAGCGAGTACCGTTATCGCGAATCGGTGCCGAACCCGAAGGCGCTCGTCGTCGTGATTTCGCAGTCGGGGGAGACGGCGGACACGCTGGCTGCGCTTAAGCATGCGCAAGCGCTGGGGCATCGGCATACGCTGGCGGTTTGCAACGTTGGCACGAGTGCGATGGTGCGTTTGACGCAAATGCAGTTCTTGACGCGTGCGGGGCGTGAGATTGGTGTGGCGTCGACGAAGGCGTTCACCACGCAGTTGGTGGCGCTCTTTACGCTGGCGGTGACGCTCGGCAAGATGCGTGGCCGTGTCGATGCGGCCAAGGAAGCTTGCTACATGACGGAGTTGCGCCATTTGCCGGCGGCGCTCAATAGCGTGCTCGCGCTCGAGCCGCAAATTATCGCGTGGTCGGAGGAGTTTTCGCGCAAAGAGAATGCGCTGTTCCTCGGCCGCGGGCTGCATTATCCGATCGCGCTCGAGGGTGCGCTCAAGCTCAAGGAAATCTCCTACATTCACGCCGAGGCTTATCCCGCGGGCGAGTTGAAGCACGGGCCGCTCGCGCTCGTGACTGAAGCGATGCCCGTCGTGACGGTCGCGCCGAACGATACGCTGCTCGAGAAGCTGAAGTCGAACATGCAGGAAGTGCGGGCGCGTGGAGGTCAGTTGTATGTGTTCGCCGATTCGGATACGAAGATCGTCAACGAAGAAGGCATGCATGTGATTCGGATGCCCGAGCACTATGGGATGCTGTCGCCGATTCTGCATGTGGTGCCGTTGCAGATGCTGGCGTATCACACGGCGTGTGCGCGCGGGACGGACGTCGATAAGCCGCGTAATTTGGCGAAATCGGTGACGGTGGAGTGAGGGGGCTTAGGTCGTTGCTGATTCTAGCAACTTCGAATAGTTTCACTTAAAGCGAGTCGCAAAGTTTCACTTAACGCCCCATGAGATTCCCGCAAACGTCCACGGGGCGGGGCTTAAGTGAAACTGTTCCAACAGCATCGGCGCATGGTCGAAGTGCGGAATGCCTCGGAAAATCGGTGTCATGCTCAGCGGCCAAGGGGGCGCCTGCAGGCCGCCGTCATTGGTTGCGG
>Ga0157369_10001328_pt1 | contig 30649 bp, 30 predicted proteins | sample C25metaG_FD_113461 | JGI IMG/M metagenome (GOLD analysis project Ga0157369, IMG submission 113461) | Corn rhizosphere microbial communities from Kellogg Biological Station, Michigan, USA - C2-5 metaG | ecosystem: Host-associated > Plants > Roots > Rhizosphere > Soil | place: USA: Michigan... | reverse complement strand
GGGGTCACCCATCACGTCCGGTCAACGGCTGCTCGAGTCACTCCCCCGGCCCGGCGATTCGCCCTTCAAGGATGTGGCCGCCGGCCCGCGCACGACGGGCGACGAGGTCCTGGACGACGTGCTTCTCATCGCCGAAGAGAATTCCATGGCCGACATCGACTTCGGCAGCATGACCGTGTCGGGCGTGTCGTTCTCGCTGCAAGCATTCGTCGCGCTCTTCCGCCGACTGCCCGGCGTCTTCGCGCGCCGGGTGCTGCACGGTGCGATCTCGCCCATGGGTGACGGCTCCGTCCTGTCGGTGACGCTTGATCAACGCCCGCTGCCCGGACGCTTCCCGCGGTATCGAGCTTCATGCACCGTTCACGTCATCGGGGAAGACTGGATCCACGGCGTCGACGGCGCCGCGTTCGGACTGGCCAAAGCACGAATCGACCAGCTACGGGATGCCGGTCTCCCGGCAGCTGCTGGGGCCGGCGCGCCGAAGTCCACGAGGTCGGAGACCGTTGCCAGAGCGGAGATCGAGGCGGAGAGCTGGGATGCGTGCGAGGCCTTCCTCGAAGGCTACGCCGCGCAGCTTCGTCACTATCTGTCAGGTCGGGGGTCCGATCGCGACACTGCCCTGGATCACTATGAGAATGCGCTCCGGTTTCAGAGTGGATACGCACGTGCCGCATACAACCGGGCGACGCTTCTCTATAACAAGTATCTCCCGGCGGCCAACCGTGAGGCGATCGTGCGGTTCCGCGAGGCCACTTCCAGCACGGATCCACGTGTGCGAGCCCTCGCATACTCAGGGCTCGCGATGGCGTATTGTCAGGCCCGGCACCGGTTCGACGGCGCCGAGGACGGTCTGGTCTCGAAGGCTGTGGACGCAAGCCAGGACGCGCTGAGCCTCGATCCCGACCTCGAGGAGGCCCGGTTCGCCGTTGCGTGGGCGTATCAGGCGCTCGGTGACCCCGAGCGAGCGGTCTCGGAGTACGAATCGGTCGTCAGGTTGCCCACGGACACAAGCGCGGGGCGACGAATCAAGTCCTTCGCCCTGAACAACGCGGGCTGGATCTGGATGCACGAGTTCGAAAAGCGCAAAGGGGCGGTGGCGCGAGCGGAAGCGTACTTCTGGACAGCACTGCAGTATTACCCCAACAAGATCGCATACGTCAACGTCGCCGACGTCGCCCGAACAGCTCATCGGTACGACGATGCGATCGGCCTTTTCGAGCGGGCGCTCGACCTTGACCCGGCCTATGTCAATGCGTGGAACGAACGGGCGATGCTCGAGGTCGAGATGGCCCGCGAAGCCGCCCGCGGCGGGAGGCGGAAGCGTGCCGACGTGCTCGCGGCTGACGCGAGGCTGCACCACCAGCGCGCCATCCATCTTGCGTGCGACGAAGCATACGAGGGGCGGTTGCGGCGAGACTTCGAGGCCGCGGAAGCACAGTACACACAAAGCCTGGCACGCGGTGCGGCGGGCTAGCGGGTGTCGCCTCGACGCCGTTGGTCGCCGTGATCGACGCCGGAACCCACCCAAGGAGTGCCCTCATGAGCACGGGAACGGAGCGGAACGGAGCTCTCGACGTCGACAGCCTGCTGGCGATGTCGGCGCACGAGTTGGACGAGCTCTTCTCACGCAGCCCCGCCGGAGCGATGCCGGACGGCGAGTACGACGGGACGGCGATCACCGCGCCGGGCACGGGGTTCGCCGAGATCGCAGCGAAGATCACGCACCTGCTGGCCTGGAGGGGCAAGGTCTTCAACGCCGAGCGCGGGGTGCTCGAGAACCGGGTCACGCCGTTCGACATCCATGCTGTGGTCGCGACGGTCTACCGGGCGCCGAGTTGGTTCGACAGCAAGGAATGCATCGTCCTCGACTACTCGGAGACGTCACTCATCGCCCACTGGATTCGCGACGAGATCCGTGAGGTCGCAGACGGCCTGTATCTGGGACTCGTCTACTGGGAGCGCACGCGCATCCTGTACTTCACGCTGAAGGCTCAGACCTAGGCGACCGGGTCGTATGCCCCACCAGGTTGCGCTCACCGTCGTCGCGCCGATCCGGCCTGGTGGCCGGGACGCGCTCGAGCGGGCGCTCCACGCTGCAGGCCCGGGCGGCTCCGCGGATGCGACGGTGCCCTTCGCCCGGATGACCGGCGTCCACTTCGCCCGCCTCTTCCTGCTTCGCGCCGACGTCTCCGGCGCGGGTGACCCGCTCCCCGAGCGGCTGACCCTGATGAGCGACGTCGATGCGCCGCTCGACCGTCACGTCTCGGAGCTCTGTGACATCGGCGGACCGACCCTCGACGCGATCCTTCGCCACTGCGAGGGGTATCCCGACACCCCGGATCCGGCAAGCCGGCGGGCATACCTCGAGCGATACGCGGTGTCGGCGGCGACGGCGTACATCAACACCGTGGGGCGCGGACTCGACCAGGTCCTGCTCGAGGGGCGCCTCCGCGAGACGCTCGAGCACTATCTCGACCAGCATCGCGACGAGCTCGCCGGCCGCCCGGCGCTCGAGATCCGCGAACGCATTCAGGAATTCGTCGCGGCCGATCCAACGCTCCGTCCGGCGCTCGACCGGCCGGCGCCACCCGACCTCCGCTTCCGGATCGGCGAGGCGATTCACCTCGTGCTCGTCCCGGCCGGGCTCCTCGCCCTCTCCCCGATCCTCCTCATCGCGCTGCCCCTCGGTGTCATCGTCCTGCGCATCCACGAAGGGCGCGACCGGGAGGACAGGCGGCGCCCGGACGACGCCTGGGTCGACATGCTGGCAAGCCTCGAGGACCACTCGATCCAGAACCCCTTCGTCGCCGCCGGCCCGCTCAAGCCCGGGCCGTTCCGCCGCACGCTCACCACTACCGTCCTGTGGATCGCCGACTACGCCGTGCGCCACGTCTTCAACCACGCGAACCTGGCAGGCGTGAAGACGATCCACTTCGCCCGCTGGGTCTTCCTCGACGACAAGCGGCGAGTGGTGTTCGCGAGCAACTACGACGGCAGCGTCGAGAGCTACATGGACGACTTCATCGACAAGGTCGCCTGGGGCCTGAACGCGACGTTCTCGAACGGCGTCGGCTATCCGAAGACGCGCTGGCTGTTCTTCGGAGGGGCCCGGAACGAGCGCGTCTTCAAGGACGTCCTTCGTCGCCATCAGCAGCCGGTGCAGGTCTGGTACTCCGCGTATCCGGATCTCACGGCGACGAATGTGAATCAGAACGAGCGGCTCCGAGCCGGGCTCTCGGGTTCGATGAGCGCGAAGGAGGCTGCCGCGTGGCTGCAGCTCGTGTGACGGCGACGGACCGGGTGGAGCTCGACGACATGCAGGGGCTGCTCCTGCGCGGCTACGGGAACCTCCGCGCCGCGTGCTTCCTGCTCTACGGCGTCGAGCAGCCCGACGCTGCGCGCGACTTCCTGGCCGCGCTCGCCGACCGGGTGACGCCGGCCAGCCAGAAGCCGGGCGAGCACGCGCTTCACATCGCAGTCACGGTTCCCGGGCTCCGCCGCCTGGGGTTGCCGGACGCGGTCGTGGACGGGTTCCCGCTGGAGATGCGAGAGGGGATGGTGACACCTCACCGGAGCCGGATCCTCGGGGACGTCGACGAGAGCGCGCCGGACCGGTGGGCGTTCGGCGCTCCCGCCGGGCCCGAGGTGCACATGATGCTCCTCGTGTACGGCGCGGAGCGCTCGCTGCTCACCCCGCTCGTCCGCGAGCTCGACCGTGAGGCGAAGCGGGGCGGCCTTCGGGAGATCGCCCGGCTGGAGACGACGGACATCGGCCCGGCCGAGCACTTCGGGTTCCACGACGGCATCTCGCAGCCGCGGCTGGACGGGATCGGCGCTGCCACGCACGATCAGGACGAGACGCTGCGCGCCGGAGAGCTCGTGCTCGGCTACCGGGACGAGTACGGGCTGTACGCCCTTCGCCCGATGGTTGCGCCGCACGACGACCCTGCCGGAACGCTGCCCGCCGACGCCGAGGGCAGCCCCGACCACGACCTCGGCCGCAACGGGAGCTACCTCGTCTTCCGCCAGCTCGAGCAGGACGTGCCCGGGTTCTGGCGCTACGTCGACGATGCCGCCCGCCACGACGGCCAAAAGGCCGACGCCAAGGCGCGGCTCGCGCTCGCATCGAAGCTCGTCGGCCGCTGGCCGGGCGGGGCGCCGCTGGTGCTCTCGCCGCACTCCGATGACCCGGCCCTGGCCGACGCCAACGATTTCCGGTACCACGCCGCGGACGCGGACGGACAGCGCTGTCCGCTGGGAGCGCACATCCGTCGCACGAATCCGCGCGACTCGCTCGACCCCCAGCCGGGCACGGCGAACTCGATCGAGGTGGCGAATCACCACCGGCTGCTGCGCCGGGGCCGCTCGTACGGCCCTCGACTGCCGATCGATACTGCGCTCGCCGGCGAGGGCGACGACACGCCGCGTGGCCTCTACTTCATCTGCCTGAACACCAACCTGTCGCGCCAGTTCGAGTTCGTCCAGCAGACCTGGGTGCGAAGCCCGAAGTTCGCCGGTCTCTACGGCGAGCCGGACCCCATCCTCGCCGGCGGCTCGTTTTCGATCCCGACCGAGACGGTCCGGCGCAGACTGGCGAGCGTTCCCCGGTTCGTCACCGTGCGCGGCGGGGCCTACTGCTTCCTGCCGGGCATACGGGCAGTGCGCTACCTCGCCTCACTCGGCGGTGTCGGCAGCGGCGGTGAGCCCGGAAACTCCTCACGGCCCGTCGGCTCGTAATGCTCCACGCCGTTCATCTCCTGGCGCAGGCGGGAGAGCGCCCGGTACATCCTGCGCCGCGCGCGGCTCTGGTTTCCCAACGGCCGGTGTTCCGGCAGACAGTGCCAGGGGTTGTAGGTGAGCACGCGCGCGAACGCCATCTGCTCGGGTGAGTCGAACGTCTGGCGGGGGATGCGCAACACCGCTGCCGGTACCCGTGGTGAGAGCCGCGTCGGCCACAGCACGGCGTTGTTCTCGATCGGCATCAGGAACGGGTCGGTCTGCAGCTGCAGCAGGATGTCGAACTCGACATCGCGCACCGCGAGCGTGGCCGCCATGGCGTCACGCAGGTAGTTGTCCGGCGGCCGGAACGGGAGCCGGGGAACACGCGAGCGTGTCGGCAACCGCGGCTGGAACGAGTACTGCATCGCCTGGCCTTCGCCGAGCAGATACGGCACGCAGCTGAAGTAGGCGCCCTCGAGCGGGCTCGATTGCGTCTTCGTCCACAGGAACTGCATGATCGAGTCGAGGACGTGCGATTCGGTGAAGTTGTAGAAGTAGAAGATCGAGGCGTTCTTGTAGCTCCACTGCTGGAGCTGGACGTTCGCACGGGTATCCGGCGTCACGAACGTCGGGGTGGAGACGCCGAGCATGTCCTGCGTGTGCTTCTCGTCGTCGAGCAGCTTGGGGCCGGGGACGCCCATGACCTTGACACCGATGCTCATGAACCCGACGTCGTCGATGTCGGTCGTGATGTACGGCCCGGGGCCGGCGAAGCGCACCCACGCGGGGTACGTGCGCGGCTCGGCGAAGATGCCGCGGCGCATGGCCGGCGGGAGGTCGTCGCGGATCGTCAGCTCGGCCCGGACGATCCCGTGCGTCTTCGTGTTGCCTCCCCGCTCGAAGTAGCCCGGGTTCCAGAGCGCGCGCATCTGCGCCGTGAACGCGGCGATGATCGCGTCCACATGCGCGTCCTCGTCGGGCTGGATCCGCTCCTCAGCGATCGCCAGGCCGTCGTCGTGCCGACGCCGGTTGATGAGCGCCGTCGTCACGTTCGAGAGGGCCGTGCGGAAGACGGCGTCGAACGCGGGCCGGAAATACGGATCGACCCGCCGCTCGGCATGCAGCATGACCGTCAGGACGCCGTTCAGCCGGTCGAGAAACGGGTTTCCCGTATCGGCCGGCGGCAGCCCGAAGCCGGGACCTGGGTTGGGGCGCATAGGCTCGTGCTCCTCCCGTGCGCGGGGCCGTCGAACGTATCACGATCGGCCGACGCCGGCGTCGCTCGAGCGGGGTGGGCCGACGCCTCGCGGCCCTCGCAGTCTCGGCATGCGCGCCGTGAGTAGACTCGGCCGGCATGACGATCGAGTTGATCGGAGTGCCGTTCGACGGTTTCGGCCGTCGCGGCCATCAAGCCCGAGCAGCCGCAGCGCTTCGAGATGCAGGCCTCGAGCGGGCCTTCGGCGCGAGGGAGGTCGTAAGCCAGCCTGACCTGGCGCTTCCCGATCCCGATCCCGGCCGCGCCGACCGGTCGGGGATCATGAATGAGAGGGCGCTGCTCGTGATGGTCGACGTTCTGAACCAACGCGTCTGTCAGGCGTTGGGTGGAGGTCGCTTTCCGGTGGTGTACGGAGGCGATTGCACAGTGCTCCTGGGTACCGTCACGGCGTTGCGCGATGTTGCGTCGGTCGCCGGCCTGGTCTTCATCGACGGTCACGAGGACAGCACGCCGCTCGACGTCTCGACGGATGGCGAGGCTGCGAACATGGAGATCGGCCTGTTGCTCGGGATCACCGGCCAACTCGCTCCCGCCAGCCTGCGGCGCCGGCTGCCGGCCCTTTCTCACAAGGCGCTCGCGATGCTCGGTCCTCGCGACCAGGCCCTTCGGCAGCGTGCCAATCTGGGCACGCTTGCCCAGAGCGGCGCCTTCGCCCGTTCCCCGGAGATGATCGCCGCGGATCCGCTGCAGGCGGCCACCGAGGCGATCGACCATATCCGCGCACGCGCGCCAGACTGGTGGCTGCATGTCGACCTGGACGTCCTTCGGCAAGACATTCTGGTTGCACAGCGGGTGCCCGGCGACCACGATGAACCAGGGGGACTCGACTGGGCCCAGCTGACCCAGCTCGTCTCGGCGGCGATCGACGGAGACGGCATCCGCGGCATGAGCTTGACGATCTACGACCCCGAACAGGATCCAGACGGGCACGAGGCCGGCCGGATCGTCGACTTCATCGCGGCCGCCGCCTCGCATTTGCCTGGCTGACCGTCGACTTTCTAGAGACCCATGTACGGGTACTTCGTGACCGACGTGGGGCGGCCGTGTCGTCGCCGAGACGATCACAGCGACCCGGACTGTCCCCTGCGCGGCTGCTCGTTCGTCGGGAGGACGACCATACTCTGAAAGGGGAGAACATGAAGTACGCGTTGCTGATCTACACCGGAACGGCCATGGAGGAGTACGAGCGGCTGTCCGAGCAGGAGCAGCGGTCGATTCTGGGCGAGTACCTGGCGCTGGCGCAGGAGCCCGGTGTCCTCGGCTCGGAGCAGTTGCAGCCGCCCGCGACGGCGACCACCGTCCGCGTCGAGGACGGAAACGCGCTCGTGACCGACGGGCCGTTCGCGAATACGAAGGAGATCCTCGGCGGCTACTACGTCGTCCAGGCGGACGACCTCGACCGGGCGCTCGAGCTCGCTGCACGGATCCCGGCGGCGCGGATGGGCGGCGCGATCGAGGTGCGTCCGCTCGTGGAGCGGTAGCGCTGCTCGACGAGGTCTTCCGCGACGAGTGGGGCCGTGTCCTGGCCAACCTGATCGGCTTCCTCGGCGACCTCGACCTCGCCGAGGAAGCCGCCCAGGAGGCGTTCGCGATCGCCGCGGAGCGCTGGCCGAAGACCGGCGAGCCCGCCAATCCGGGCGCGTGGCTGACGACGACGGCGCGCAACCGTGCGATCGACCGGATCCGTCGCGACCGAACGCTCGCCGCGAAGACCCGGCTCCTGGAGGTGCCTGAGGCGGTGGAGGATGACGTGGACGAGTCGACGTTCCCCGACGAGCGCCTGGAGCTCATCTTCACCTGCTGCCACCCGGCGCTGGCGCTCGAAGCACAGGTGGCGCTGACCCTGCGCGCTCTTGGCGGCCTCACCACCGACGAGATCGCGCGGGCCTTCCTCGTCCCCGCCGAGACGATGAAGCGGCGACTCACACGCGCCAAGGACAAGATCAAGACGGCAGGCATCCCCTTCAGCGTCCCTGCCGACCATCTCCTCCCGGACCGGCTGGCCGCCGTGCTGGCCGTGGTCTACCTGATCTTCAACGAGGGTTACGGCGGCCGGGCCGACCTGGCCGCGGAAGCGATCCGGCTCGGGCGCATGGTGGCCACCCTGATGCCGGACGAGCCCGAGGCGCGCGCGCTCGTCGCCTTGATGCTGCTCCACGACGCCCGCCGCGACGCCAGGTTCAGCGACGGCGAGCTGATACTGCTGGAAGACCAGGACCGCGCGCTCTGGCACCACGGGCAGATCGCCGACGGCCGCGCAGCGCTTGACCAGGCGCTCGCCCTGCACGGGCATGGACCGTACGTGCTCCAGGCCGCGATCGCCGCGCTGCAGGCGGACGATCCCATCGACTGGGCCGAGGTCGGCGCCCTCTACGGCGAGCTCGCCCGCGTGACCGGCTCGCCGGTCGTGGAGCTGAACCGCGCCGTTGCGATCGCCGCGGTCGACGGGCCGGAGGCGGCGCTCGCGATCGTCGACGACCTCCCGCTCAGCGACTACCAGTACCTCCACTCGACCCGCGCCGAGCTCCTCCGTCGCCTCGGTCGCATCGACGAGGCCCGGGCCGCGTATCGGCGCGCCCTCGAGCTCGCGCGTGATGAGCCGGAGCGGCGCTTCCTCGAGCGCCGCCTCACCGAGCTCTGACTCTCGCCTGTCCCTTCCGCCGGGGCCCGTCGTCGTGGCCCTCGCGCGCTCAGGAGCCCCGGCCACCGTGGGGCCGGTCGACTCCCCTCAGCCGACGCTGGATCGGCCACTCCGAGAACGCAAAAAGCAGGAAGACGATCAGGTTGACCAGCGGGAAGATCAGGAGCAGCGACCGCGCTCCCGAGTATCCCGCCTTCGAGAAGATCTTCCACCAGGCGATGAAGTAGATGCCGGTCATGAAGATGGCGACGGCGGCCGCCACTGCGACAAGCTCGCGGACGGAGCTCGACTGTGCTGTTGTGACGAACATCATTCGATCGTCACATCCCCAGCAGACCCGATGTTGATCTGCTTTCCGATCCGCGCGTCGCCGCTCAGATTCGTTGTCATCGTGATGTCGTGTCCGACAGGGCCGGCCTCTCTGACCATGGCCCTCAGGCTGTCGAGGAACTGCGGGTCGCCGGCCGCAAGTGCCCGCACTGCGTCGACCGCAGCGGCCTGCGTGGCCGAATCCGTCGGGTTCTGACGTAACCGGCGCAGGGCGGAGCTGGCGCGGCCGTCGACCTCGCGCTCGGCGTTCTGGATCATCGAACGCCAGAGGCGGCGGACACCTTCATCCGCGGCGCGGCCGGCGGCACCACCGGCCGCTCCGGCCGCGCCGGCCAGGTAGGGGACGATCAACGCGATGGCGGCGGAAACAACCTCCACGAGGGCCTCCTGTCCGAAAGCTCAAGCCCACTGCTCAACGTGACGCTGCAGCGGGACCGGTCCTTGCATACCCTGAGCAGGCCGGGATTTGTGCCAATGACCACAATCGCATCCGGCGCCGCCGGTGTCAACCCGGACACACCTGGCTGCGCCATCCAGCCTCTGACATTGACGGCCACGCGCCCGGCGCGTTAGTGTCGGTCGTAACAAGGAGTCCCTGGACGCGGCCGAGGTCGGGTGGCATGACGTATTCACTTGACGTAGTCGATGGAAGCGCGGCCGGCGCTCGCCTCGAGATCCCCAATTCGGGACTCTTGGTGGGGCGATCGGCTCGGCCGCCGGGTCAGCTGGGCGGCGACCCGGCGTTGTCACGACAACACGCGCGCTTCACGCCAAGCCCGGACGGCGCCCTTCTCGTCGAAGATCTCGGATCAACGAACGGGACGCGCGTGAACGGCGCCATGATCCGCGGGTCGTTCGTCGCCCACCCGGGGGACGTCGTGCAGGTTGGAGAGACCACCATGCGGATCTTCGGCGACCAGGGCAGCGGCGCAGGCTCCACGGTCGTCCGTCACCGACATGTCGAGTCTGACGCAGACCTGCGCGAAGCGCTCTACGCCTGGCTCAGCCACGACCGCGAAGGCCGGGAGCTCCTGTCACGCCTCGATCACGATGCCGCGGGGACGGCCGAACCGCTCGCGGATTGGATCGCCCGGCGTCGGCACGACGCTCCCGCACCACTTGCGACATATGTCAGCGGAGGCCACGTGGAGCGGCTCGTCAACATCGCCAACGCCCGAGACGTTCACATCCACGAGCCTCCGAAACAACTCTGGGACAAGGTTGCCAATGCCCGCGGCGGACCCCTCCTGTTCCTGATGGTCGGGATCGCCGCCATCGTCGGAGGATTCGCCTCGTTCGGCTACGTCGTTGTCAGCTTCATCGCAACGGTCTGGTCCGACCTCGGCTCCGGCAGCCAACCTTCACCGCCTTCTGTCCAGTTCGTGCCATGGGCGCCCCTTGGGCTCGCTCTCGAGGTCGCCGGCGTGGTGATCATCACGCTGGCCATCGGCGCGTCGGCTCGAGACGCCCGCCGGGCGCGGTAGCTGGAAGCCCTCGAACGGACTCGAGCCGTTGAGCCCTTCCTTACCATGGGCTTCGGTGGAGCGTCACAGAATCGCCCGGCGTCAAACCCGCCAATTTGACGCTGTCTCTGCTCGGGGAACGTCCGCGGAACACAGTTCTTCGCACCGCGCGCCCCCCAAACGAATGGACCAAAGCGCCCCGTCGGAGTCCGGGCAACGGGATCGAGCGGCGCCCGAAACGAGATCCGTTGCTCGAGAGCCCTCTGGGCCGACCCAGCGGCGATAGCCGCGCTCAGGCGTCCGTCACCGTCACGACGCCCGGCCTCGCTTCCAGGAGGGCGATGGTTCGCTCCGCGGCTGCGTCGACATGCACCCGCGGCGGGTCCGGGAGCTCGGATTCATAGAATGTTCCGGGGCCGTAGAGCTGGCCGTAACGCACGACGACGCCGTTCGCTTCGAGCACCATCCGCTCGGCCGCATCGACGGCTTTACCCCGTTCCCCGGGAAGCTCCCATGCAATGCTCTGTGCGAGAAACCGCGGAACCTTGGCGGCGGCTGCGGCGTCGAGCAGGTTGCGTGTTCCTTCGCGCCTCATGCGATCGTTGGCCGCTTCGAAGTCGTGGAGTTGCTCGCGGTCATCCGGCAGGTCGGTCACTTCACTGACGACGGCGTCCGGGTTGAAATCGACGACTGCCGCTTGCAGGGCCGCTCGATCGAAGACGTCGCAGACGACTGGGAACGCCCCGACGCGTTTCAGAAGCTCGACCTTGTCCGGCGAGCGCGTCATTCCCGCGACGTCGTGACCGACGTCCACCAGCAGCGGCACGAGGCGAATACCAATCACTCCACTCGCGCCGGCGACGAACACACGCATCATCGCGGCATTCCCTAGACGGCCGACGCCGAAACGCACCTCTGAGGCTCGTACCGCCTGCCTGTCCAAGGGCAATACTGCGATGCGATATCGCCGATGAGGAGTTTTGGTCCGGCAATCCGGACACCAGGCCCGGCGATTGTGGCGGACGGCTGGTGCAGACGGGCGGCCGGCCACACCCACGGGCGTTCTGAGCTGCTCGACCAGACCGCTGATGACTCCCTCACCGCCACGCAGCTAGATGCCCTCGTACTCCGCGCCACCTCGGCAATGAGTTCGGGCACGGGGCTTCGCGGATGGGCGACGACCTCGTGGACAGCCAACATGAAGCGGCGTATCCCCGCCGTGCTCGCCGCCCGTGTTCCGACTCGGCTCTGAGGTCGGCGGGTGTATGGAACTTCGACGGCCCAACCAGGCCGAAATCTGCAAGCCCTCTAACGGACTCGAACCGTTGACCCCTTCCTTACCATGGAAGTGCTCTACCAACTGAGCTAAGAGGGCGGGGCGGCTCTGGGAGCCAAAAATGGGCCTTTGACCGGGGTCAGGGGTCCGATTTGGGGTCCATCGAGCCGCATGTGGTCATTCTAGGCGATCCTTCTCCCACCGACCGCGATCTCGGTTGCGAGCGCGCGTAGGTGCGCGGCGAGCAGGAGCCGGCGGTGGCTCGGGGGTGAGTCGCGGCGGCGAGATCCCTGGGCGGTCAGCAGCCTCAGGTCAGTGTCGAACCGACAGCCGCAATCCGGCGTCCATGCGGGGGAACACGCGTCCTCTTCCGTTGTTCAGGGCCCGACTTTTCGAGGGCTGGGATCATGAGACCGCAGCCGAACGTACCCCGCGACGATGCGACGTCATCCACGCGCCTAGCGACCGCTTTGAGGGGGATGCCGTGCCTGCTCGACTCGGCATGGTTCCCGCGCCGCTGGCTGAAACTGGGATTGCTTCGCAAGTCGCGCGCGCGAACGAGTCGTCCGTGAGCTGGCGTCGCTGTTGGAGATAGAGGCGGAGCTCGAACTCGCCGCCCCGCCGAGACCTCGTCTGGTGTCAATGGCTGTCCTTGGCATAGTCGTCGTCGAGGCGGCCACTGCATCCTGTACACAAGGGGCGAGCTCAGGAAGCGGGGCTCTTGGCCCGGTGGATCGGCTTCGGGAGCCGCGTCATGGAACGCGAGCAATCGCCATTTCACCCTTCACGCCGCGGCAGACTCTGTGCTCGCCTCAGGCATTTGCGCCGACGCATGGTACGACTGGCTGACCGTGGGCGGTCACCACTATGACGCGCGGGTGGCTCGCACGTGTCAGGCTGGGAGTACCCGTTACGCGGATGGAACGGATGGCTACACCGAGCCGTCGAACTCGGTCAGCGTCCGCTCAATGCAGAAGTTCTCCGTGTGTCGCTCCAACGGCGCCGACATGCAAAACGAGCTCCTCGAATGTCATGACTCGGGCTGCGCGTATCAAGGTGCTGAAGGAAATGTCATTCCCAATCGACGGGCAGCCCACGACGCCGGATGGTCTACTTTGGGTCGCGAGATCGCGCAATTCCGAGCTGATCATGCAACTGAGCTCGCCCAGGAAGCGGCCGGCTGGCAGGCGCTCGTCAAGGAAGCCAATGCCGGCCCGTGGCAGGCGCTGCTTCCCTAAGCCGCCCACTCCGTAGACTGGGACGTATCATGAAAGGCTTGTTCTGGCGATTCAGGCGACCGACTAGTGGGGACCTCTTCAACGCGTGCGTGATCGCACTCGTTGTCGTAGCCGCGGCCTGCTTCGGGAGCGGGACGGCGAAAGGTCATCCCCCACGTGGCGTTATTCAGACCACGGCGGCACGCTACGCCGAACCGAAGTTGGCCGTGGACAGTGTGTCGATCGTCCGGATGCGGCATCCGACCGATCCCCACGTCGGTGACGGCGCCTGCGCTATCGTCGAAATCCGAACGCCTAGTGGCTCGACGCGGCGGGTCGTCGTAGTCAACCAGGGAGACCCACCGGCCTGGGAGGCCATCGCGGTGTCGGCGAAGTTCGGCTGGGGTGATTTCCGGCCAGACAGCGACGTGAACTGCGGCCTGTACAACGCAGGCATCCGCCCGAGTCCGAGCTGACGAAGCCCATGGGCCGTCATCGCTGATCGCAGTCGCCGCGTTCCTACGATGAATCGTCTACGTCGCCGCCGAGGAACACACCGGTCGAACCTTCGCTTCAGCGTCGTTTGGCAGCACACGAGCGAGGTCTAGCCGCCGTCCCACCCGGCATCGCCAAGCTAGCACCACTGCAGCGACCTCGTCACGGGACGAAATGGCGAGGTGCGGGTCAGTCTCGGCACCGCAGCGTAACTACGCTAAGTCGGCAGGGCCGAGCTTTCTCGGCGCTGCGGCGGGGCCGGCGCTGGCCGCGGCATGATCCGGCGCGCGGGGGTTCATGCGAATCGCGGGGGGCGAACCCTCGGCCCCTTCGGCGGCCAGAACACCCCGAGGCGATCGCGCACGCGTTGTGCCGTCGCTCGCTTGGCGACGACCGTGGCGTGCAGACTCCGCGTTATCAAGCGGCCGACGACTACCGGCATCAGAATCACGGCGGCGATACGTGTCTCGAGCCCTGTGAGCCCGGCGATCAGGGCAACTAGACCCAACGTCTTCATCTACGCCTCCTCTCATGACGATCACTCATGCCGCTCGATTCCCCGACCGACAGCGCGGCGACGGCGGTCGCCTCATTGACGTACATGGGCACAGTGCCGTCGAACCCGGCTTCGTGGACGGCCCGCGCGATCGGGCCCGGTGCCACAACGAGCGCGAGCCGGTGCCCTTCAGCGGCGAGCCGCTGGTGCGCGGAGCGCACCGTGTCGACTACGCCGCGATCGATGGAGTCGGTGCGGCTCAGATTCACGACGAGGTGCGAGCCGCGCGCGATCGCGGCTTCCAGATGGGCGCGCGCGGACTCCCTGGTGGCGAGGTCGTGGCCTCCGACCAACGCCACCACATCGACTTCCTGTTTGCTGTGCGTTTCGATCGTGCTTGTCATCTTGAAATGCCGGCGTCCGGTGGCTGGCCTGGGGCACCGGGCTTCGTGCCGCCCGAAGCGATAGGGGCGTAACCCGGCCCCTCGCGGTATCTCCCCGTGGTGAGCCAGCAAACCGCCCGGACACCCGAATCAGAGACCCGGAGATCACTCTCCACTGGTTCTGATAAGCCGCGAGTAGCCGCTGTCAACCGCGGGAGCGGGCGGCTGGCGTGTGGAGGTTGCGGTCGGCGCTGCAGACGGCGCCCGACTCGTGCATCGCGATCGAGCAGGTCAAGGGCGTGGTCGCGCCCGGCGTGGCATGCCGGTCCGAGGACCGAGGCCCCCAGCGTCGAGGCCGCCCGTCCATGAGACGAGCCGCCCGGAGTCGATGAGCGTCGGTCGTCGCCTCCCCCTTTTCGGGGATGTGCCGACGCCGCGATGCGTCGATGTGTTCGTGGGGGCGCGGGATCGCGTCTCGTCGGCTGCCGTACTAGGTGAGGCACGTATGGATGGAGTTCGCGGTTGTCGCGGGCAGACGCTTCCGCTGGTAGTGGTGTTCATGTTCTCGGTGATCGGGATCGCCGGCGGCGCGATCGACGTCGGCAGCTGGCTGCACTCGAAACAGAGCTTGCAGGCGGCGGCGGATGCGGCGGCGCTCGCGGGCGCGTCCCAACTCGCCAACGGTTGGGGGACAGCCCAGCCGGCAGCGGCAGCCGAGTTTGGGAAGAACGACGCCGCCGGTGACTCTGCCACCTACGCGAACACATCGGACCTGGCGACGAACGACAGCGTCACAGTAACGGCGACCCGCGCCGCGCCGACCTTCTTCACCAAGGTGTTTGGGATCTCGTCCGTGACGGTGACCGCGACAGCGCGAGCGACGCTGCAGTCGTTCCAGACGATCGCGTCGAACCAGGACATCATGCCGTGGGGTGTGATGAAGGGCACCTACACACCCGGCCAGAGCTATTCCATCTACACCGACAACAGCTCCTCCAACAACGGCGCCCTGTCGCTCCCCTACGTGAACAACGCCAACTGCCCGGTCCCCAACGGCGCCAACCCCTACCGCGACGAGATCGACGGCAACCTCAACGCCTGCCCAGTCAGCGTCGGCGAGCAGCTAGACGTCAAACCGGGCCAAAACGCCGGCCCCACCCGCCAGGGGATCGACAGCCGCATCACTACATGGGAGTCGGTCAACCAGATCGTCCAGTGGGGCGCAAACGGCCAGGCCACCGTGCTCGACCCGACCAGCAAACAGCTCGTCCTGATCCCGATCGTCGAGGATCTCAACGGCGGCACCAACTGGCTGAACGGATCCGGCGAGGTGCGAGTGATCGGCTTCGCCTGGTTCATCATCACCCCCGCGCCCGGCTACACCGCCAACGGCAAGACCGTCACCGGCGTCTTCGTCGGCCTCCAAGACACCGCCTCCACCGGCGACGTCCTCGGCGCCTACGACCCCAGCACGAACACCGACTACACCGTCACGCTCACCCAATAACGGGGGCGCCAGCCGAGGGCGCACCGGCATAGTCGGGTCTATCAGTGGTGATCGGCGAGCCTGCGCCCCTCCCTCCTTGAGGGTGGGCAGGCTGACACCATCGGCCTAGTCATGCCCGGCGCAGCAAGCGCCTCGGGCAGGACGCATATCTTGTGTCCGACCTGGCTGACACGCACGTGCTCGTCGCAGACCCAGCGAATGGCCCGGCGGTGGGCCGGTTCTACTTGGATGGGCAGGGGAAGCGCATTGTGACACGGAGGCCGCTGTTTGATCGTGTGCTGGTCGCGTCGGAGAGGGTGTGGACGATCTTCAGGCCAAGACCGAGGCCGGCGGCGGGCGACGCGGCTGGGGTTCCGATTCCCTCGTCACAGATCTCGACGATGATCATCCCATTGGTGTGCTGGACGGTGAGGGTGATCTCCCCACCAGGCTGGTCGTAGGCGTGTAGCACCGCGTTTCCGGCCGCCTCCGTCACACACAGGGCGATGTTTGACAACAGCGCCTCCTCGGCGTTGCAGTGGGCAGTGACGAAGTCGATTGTCAGCGCGCGGATCTTGGGCAGAGACGCCGACACGGCGGGCAGGCGTCGTCTCAGGAGGCGCGAGGGTTCGGCAGTGCCCACCTGAGGCGGGTTCCCCGCCGCCCACGGATCGAAACCGGCAGGCAGCGCCTGCTACGCTGCGGTACTCGGGGGTGAAGAAGCCGCCGCCGGGTCAGGCGCACTCGATCCATTCCGACCGGAAGCGACCCCTCCCCTTGGATACGCCTACTCCGCGCAACGACGTCATTGTTGAGGATCTCAAGGCCGATCGCTGGCTGGTCACTCTTCAGGGCGAACATGACCTCTCAACAGCCCGTGTCCTCCGGGATCAGTTGAAGGCTGTCTTTCGCACCGGCACGGCCGTGGTCGTCGACCTTTCCACCACGCCGTTCATTGACTCGTCCATCATCGCCGTGTTGGTCGACGCCAACCGGCGGACGGAAGCCAGCGACGAGAAACGCTTCGGCCTGGTCGTTGCGCCCGAAACCCAGCCGGAACGCTTGCTTGGGCTGGTGGGACTGCTTCGTGTGATGGATGTGTATCGCTCGGTCGAAGCGGCGCTCGCCGAGTTCGACGATGACGACGTCATCTCGATGAAACGCTGGAAGGAACGGAAGCAGCGGATCGTGAAAAACGAGCAGGAGTTCCGCGACTACAACAACCGCAGACTGCAAGTCGAAGACGTCTCACCCACCGACACTGAGGCACTGCTTCCGTTCGTATGCGAATGTGGTGATACGGACTGCATCGAGACGCTCGCCGTCACCCCGGCCCAGTTCGTCGATGCACACTCAGCACCCAACCGCTTCCTCGTCAAACCAGGCCACGTCTACCCCGACCTCGAGCGCATCACCGTCGAGCAGCCGACCTACGCTATCGTCGAGAAATACGGGTCAGCGATGAGGAGTCAGGTCTAGTCACCACGGTCGGTAGCGGGCAGGATCAGCCAAGCGAGGGCGGCGACCCGCCCGCCGTGCCGGTTGCGCGCGTCGTGCCGGTGCAGGGCGGGGGATCGGCTGTGCGGTGATCCCCCGCCCTGCCTTGGATTCTGGTGTCTAGGAGTGGAGGGTGATGCGGATGACCGAGCCGGTCGGGCCGCCGCCGGTGTTTGCCGGAAGGATGCTCCAGTCAGAGACGTACAGGCTGCCGTCGTGGCCGGCAGCGAATCCGCCGGGGAAGTTGAGTCCGCCAACGATGGTCGTCGGCTTGGTGCTATGCGCGGGCACAAGCACGACGGCGCCGGTACCGGGCGCCGCCTGGTCGAGTCCGTTGGTGGAGAACTCGGTGGCGTAGAAGCGCCCGTGCTTGCCGAAGCCGCAGCCCGTGACTGCCGTGAGGCCGGTCGCCCACTTGCTGAGGCGATCCTGCTTCGGGTCGTAGCGCCAGACGGTGGAGGCGCCGGGCGCGTTCCCTCCGCCGGTCAGCTCGCCGATGTAGAGGGCGCCGTCGGGGCCACGGTCGACGCACGTCGGCACCGCATCCGAGGCGGGCGGGTTGGGAATGAACCGGACGACCCGCACGTGTCCGCCGGGGCTGACGCGGTCGAGCGTGTTCGAGCCCGCGTCGACGACCCAGCTCGACCTGCCCGCGGCAAGGACGCCGTAGGGGTTCGCGTCGGGGAACTGGCCGGGGACGAGGTTCGGATGATTGCCGCTCCAGACGAAGTCTCGGTTGCCGACGTTGCCAGCGAAGCGCCGCCCGTCATCCGAGAGCACGACCAATCGGCCGAGCTGCCGCTTGGCCCGAGCCTCGACCGACGCCGGGAGCAGCCCATGCGGGATCGACAGCGCCGACCCGGTGATGATCCCCACCAGCCGACCGTCCGAGGCGGAGATGCCGTCCACGCCCGTCGCCCCCGTACCGTCCGGCGAGGCGATGGACACGAAACCACGGGCGATCCGGTGAACCCGGCCGTGAGCGATGTCGACCCGGGTGATCTTGCTGGTAAAGCCGACGCACGCTTTCCCGAGTTCGGGATCCGAGAAGCAGGCGGCCGTACCGCCGTGCCCCGCCTCGGCCACATACAACCTGCCGTGGCTGAAGACGAGATCACGCGGGTTGTCCAACCCCGATACCACCGTCGTCACCGTCGCGTGGGACGCGGTGCTCGCCGATGCCGAGGTTGCCGCACCGCCGAGAACGGCCGCCACGAGCGCGAGTATTGCCATGCTGCGTGTGCGCATGAGCATTCCTCCTCCTGCCAGGATCTAGGGGAAGAACGTGTATACCAGATCTGTCCCTTTGAGAGGGTCTGCGGGGACAGCGCCACGTCTGCGGACACGGGGACGATCTGGTCAAGGCCGACGCGTTTGAACATTCGTCGCGGCGCAGTACCCTGCTGTGGGAGACGCTTCGCCGTGAGCCAGAGTGGCGCTTCAACCAAGAACCTGGGGGAGCCCCGGGTGAGCCTGGGGGCGGAATCGGAACGACTCGGAGTTGAAGACTCCAGCGCGGTCGAACGGCAGGCCGGCGCCGGCCGGGTGCTCGACCGTGCGCTGGCCGAGGAGCTGGGCGAGCAGCAGCCGGATCTGGCTCTGGTCACCAGCCGGTACCTTCGAGACCTCGATTGCCGGCCCAGGCTTCCCGATGCTGTCGAGCGCGAGCTGGTCGTCGCCGCCAAGTCGGGCGACTCCGCCGCACGGGACAGGCTGATCGAGGCGTGCCTGCCGCTGATTGGCTCGATGGCACGCATGTATCGCCACTCCGGACGGGCGGAGCAAGTCGAGCTTTTGCAGGAGGGTGTGGTCGGCCTCCTGCGTGCGCTGGAGCGGTATGACCCGTCGCTGGGTGTGCCGTTCTGGGGCTATGCGGTGTGGTGGGTGCGCCACGCGATGCAGCGACTCGTCTCGGAGCTGACTCTGCCGATGGTGTTGTCCGACCGAGCACTTCGACAGCTAGCACGGATCAAGGACACCCACCGCTCGTACATGCAGGAGCACGGGCGTGAGCCCTCGGCGCAAGAGTTGGCCGACTCGTCTGACCTCGGTCGCCACCAGGTCGACACCCTGGTCGCCGCCGATCAGCCCGCTCGACCACTGGACGAGCCGGTGCCGGGAGACGACGGAGATCTCGGGACGTTCGGAGAGCTCGTGGTAGATCCAATCGCCGAAGACGCGTACGAGCGGGTGCTCGAAGGCATCGAGATAGCTCAACTGCGCAGCCTCTTGAGTGGCCTCGACGATCGCGAGCGGTTGGTGCTTCGCGCACGGTACGGCCTGGACGGGGAGGAGCAGACGCTGCGTGAGATCGGCGGACAACTGGGATTGAGTGCCGAGCGCGTCCGCCAGATCGAGAACCGCGCGCTCGGCAAGCTCCGCGCCGCCGTCGCTACCTGACAGCACACGGCCGGAGTTCCGCCACGATGTCTCGGTAGGGTGCCAGTCAGCGCCTCAGCGACGTTGTTGCTCACATCCTGATGGTTGGTCATCCTGCGACGCATGTGCACACGTCGGTATCGGGGGCATACGACCAGGCTGCACTGGACGGCGATGAGGGCGACGTGGTGCCTTCATCGTCGCCCTCAATTCGGCCCTGCGGGAGCTGTGCGGCTTGACCGCCGGCGCCTCGCCGGTCGTCATCTCCGGGAACCTAAAGCATCCGCTCGATTCTGAGGACGCGCTCGAAGTCGGCACCACTCCTGTTCCAACGGGTAGGCCCGTTCGCCACGTACCCTGAGCGCGTTCCCGTTCGGCTTGACTTGACTTCAGCCCCGGATGTCTATGCGTTCGTGTGGACGGTGACCTCGTCGTCGTCGTTTCGCGACCAGATCAGCGGCGGGAACGAGACTGCCCTAGACCCGCTGCACTCGAGCACGCGGTCGCCCGTCCGATCGGCCAGTAGGTCGTACTGATGCAGATCTGCTCGCCCCTCACCTCCTTCCGGAATCTCTCGGACTCTGATCCCCGGCCGACCTCCTCGGTTGGCCCTTCCGCCATCTCAAGTAGGACATCCCACGGCGAAATCAAGAGGTTCGGAATCGGAATGTGCGGGTGGAAGATGTGTTGCCAGGCAGATGGCCGTTGGACCCGTCGGGGCGCGCACCCCTGGCGGGCCGACAGCCTGATTGAAGTGTGCACGGTCGCCGTGAGTCGCCGCGAGCGCAGCGTTCAAGTAGCCGGGGCCGCGGTCAGGATATTTCGGTTTACCGCGGGGCGCTCTGAAACCGGCGCCGGCCTGATCACAGTTGGACGTTGTCGAGCTCCGGGAGGAGCTCGTGGTGACTGAGGGTCTCGGCAGCCGGGCACTCGTAAAGATCGAGTAGCCGAACCCACGCGCAAACTGGGTCAGCGCCTTGTTGATCTTCTCGATCGCGCTGTTCTGCGTACCGTGGAGACGCCGTCCCGTTCGCAGAGCACTGGATCGGTGAGGCGCAGTAGCGAGCACCCGCAGCGCCTCAGCTCGATTTTCGAGTCGCTCCGATACGCCACCCGCGACAGTTATCGACGCACCGATCGCCCCGCCTCCCAGACCGATGAGAACCGCCGCCCACGTCGGGACGTGTGAATCAGACAGGAACACCACGAAGGCGCGCGCGTACCGCTCGCGGGAACGTTCGTCCAACCTCGCCTCTGGGCGCTCGTGCGATCACGGCAGAACAGCCTCGATCGGAATGGTTTGACGAGTCCGCGAGTCCGCCCGCGGTGTCATATTCTCACACCTGGTAGCTCCGGGTTCGCCCATTTGGGATGAACGAACGTCACCCCATGCGAGCGGGTTACGTACACGGTTGGCGGGGCACCCGTAGCGATCGTTCGGTACCGGGGGCGATCAGGAGGCGAGCCACCCCGCGACCCGAAGCGCCGCCACGACGATCGGGATGTTCGTGGTCGCGCGCGGGGTCTGCGGGAAGAGCGAGCCGTCCGCGACGACCAGGCCGTCGACGCCGTGCACGCGGCCGCGCTCGTCGCAGGCGATGCCGAGGGCGCACGAGCCGACCGGGTGCCAGTAGTGGATGATCTCGCGGCGGATCGCGTCCGGCGTGCGCAGCGGCGGGCCGATCTCGTCGCCCAGCAACCCGCCGAGCTCGGGACAGGCGATCATGTCGTAGGCGAGCTCGACGCCCTCGGCGAGCAGGGCCAGGTCGCGCCCGTCGGGATCGGTGACGAACCCGTGGTCGAGCAGCGGCGCCGCGTCGGGGTCGGTGCTCGCGAGCTTGACGGTCCCGCGCGAGCGGGGGTCGACGTTGGCGATCAGCACCTCGACGCAGCCGTCCTCCTCGGGCGCGGGGATCAGGTGGAGGTCGAACGTGCCCTCCCGGCTCAGCGAGGAGGCGACCTTCGCCAGCGACTGCTCGTCCGGCACCGGCCGGCCCGTGGCTGCAAACGCCTCCGTGCGCGCGACCAGCTCGTCGCCGGCGCGGAGCCGGATCCGGGATGTGGGGTGGTCGTGCAGGTTGGCTCCGACCCCGGGGTTATCGGCAACGACGTCGATCCCGACCTCGCGGAGGTGCTCCGCCGGCCCGATCCCGGATCGGAGGAGCATCGCCGGGGTGCCGTACGCGCCGCCCGCCAGGACGACCGTGTCGCCCATGACCTCCTGCGGCTGCCCGTCGACGATCGCCCGCACGCCGACCGCTCGGCCACCCTCGACGAGCACGCGGTCGCCCAGAGCACGGTCGCGCACCTCCAGCTCGGGACGTGCCCGGACCGGGTCGAGGAAGGCGAACGCCGTGTTCCAGCGGATGCCGTTCGGCGAGTTCGAGGGCTCGCCGCCGATGCCGGGCACGCCGTCGAGTGTGTCCAGGTCGTCGACGCGGGGCAGGCCGAGCGCCAGCCCCGCATCGATGAACCCGCGGTGCAGCGGTGTCAGATCGTCGTCGGCGAAGCGGCGCACGCGCATCTGCTGCGACGTCCGCTCGAAGAGCGGCAGGAGTTCGTCGGCCGACCAGCCCTCAAGGCCCCACCCGTCGTAGTCGGCGCGGTGTCCCCAGCACACCGTGCAGCCGTTGTGGGCCGAGCAGCCGCCGATCACCCGGGCACGCTCGTAGGGCAGGTCGCGCCCGGGCAGGTCGGCGCCCGCCCGGTAGCCCCAGTCGTGCGTCTCGGGGATCGTGGCCGAGGTGACGAGCTCCCCGGGCCAGCGCCCGGAGTCGAACGCCCCGTAGTCCGGGCCCGCTTCCAGCACGACCACGCGGTGACCGGCTGCGACCAGCTCCGCCGCGACCACGGCGCCGGCCGTCCCTCCACCGCATACGACGACGTCGGTCCGGATCACGGTCCGAGTCTACGACCTCACCCGCCCTGAGTGAGGTCGTAGACCGTGACACCGCCGACCGTCTTCGACTGGAAGTGCTGAGCGACCCAGGCCGCGATCGAGCCGTTCGTGCCCTGGCCGCCGCCGCCCATGCCGCCGGCGATGAAGTAGTGGATCGCGCCCCGGTGGACATACTCCGTGAACTGCGCCAGGGTCGGCGCGGGGTCGGATCCGTTGAAGCCGCCGATCGCCATGACCGCGTCGCCGGTCGCGAGCTCGTAGCCGGCGGCCTGGTTGGCGCCGACCGTGGCGGCCACCCAGCGATACGACGAGGCGTCGGCGGCGAGCAGCTTCGTGAGCGCGCTGCTCGGCGAGCTCGCGTCCAGGAGGCCGCCGGCGCCGTTTCCGCCCGGCCGCCCTCCCGTCCGCCCCATCATCCTGCCGCCCGCGAGCGCGCCCTGCGGCGGCCTGCCGACGAAGCCGCCGACCGCGCCCGGAGTCCCGCGGGGGAAGGCCTGGCCGCCGGCCGGCGGGGTGCCCCTGCCGGCGCCGGGGAAGCCCGACGCGGTCGGGCCGGCCGTCGGGATCGCGCCCGAGTGCGGCGAGGACGCCGTCTCGAGCGCGTACGCGGCCGATCCGCCAACCGCCGCGGCGATCGCGAGCGCGGCGACGGCGACCACGATCCGGCCGCGCAGCCGGTCGATGCCGAGCAGCGCCGCCGCCGCGACCAGGGCCGCGAGAACGACCACAACCCGCAGCTCGGGGTGGAACGACGGCGTGCGGTCGAGCAGCACGTAGCCCCACACGCCGGCGGCCAGCGTCGCGGCCGCGAGGGCGCAACGCGCCCATGCCGCGGCCCGCTCCCGCCAGCAGATGACTGCGCCGATCCCGACGAGCGCCGCGATCGGCGGCGCCAGGGCCACCGTGTAGTAGGGATGGATGATGCCCTGGGCGAAGCTGAAGATCACGCCCGTCAGCCCGAGCCAGCCCGCGAACACGAGCCCGGCGGCGCGGGTGAGGTCGGTGCGCGGCCACCGCCGCGAGTACCAGAAGATGGCGGCCCCGAGGACGATCGCGGTCGGCAGGAGCCACGAGATCTGCGTGCCCATGTCCGAGCCGAAGAGCCGCGTCCAGCCGGTGGCGCCCCAGCGCCCGGCCGCCCCGGCCGGCCCGCCGCCGACGCTCCCGGTCTCGTTCCCGGTCAGGCGGCCGAAGCCGTTGTAGCCGAAGATCAGGTCGAGCAGGCTGTTGTCCTGCGAGCCGCCGATGTAGGGGCGGGCCGACGCGGGGACGAGCTCGACGATCGCCACCCACCAGCCCGAGGCGACGACCAGCGCCGCCGCCGCGGCGGCGAGCTGCCACAGCCGCCGGCGCACCGGCGTCGGCGCCACAACGAGATAGACGAGGGCGAACACGGGCACGACGATCAGCGCCTGCGCCATCTTGGTCAGGAACGCCGTCCCCAGGATCGCGCTCGTCACGAGCAGCCAGCCGGTGCTGCCGCGCTCCGAGGCGCGCAGCAGCGTGTACGCCGACGCCGCCAGGAGCAGCGTCAGCAGCGCGTCGGGGTTGTTGAACCGGAACATCAGCACCGCCACGGGCGTGACGGCGAGCACGGCGCCCGCGATCAGCCCGGCCGCGGCGCCGGCGTAGCGGCGCACCGTGGCGTAGAGCAGCCCGACCGCGGCCACGCCCTCGAGGGCCTGCGGGACCAGGATGCTCCATGCGTTCACGCCGAAGATCCGCGCCGACAGATCCATCACCCAGAGCGAGACCGGCGGCTTGTCGACGGTGATGAAGTTCGACGAGTCGAACGAGCCGAAGAAGAACGCCTTCCAGCTCTTCGTGCTCGCCTGCACGGCGGCCGAGTAGAACGAGTTGGCGTAGCCGGAGTCGCCCAGCCGCCACAGGTAGAGCACCGCGGTTGCGACCAGCAGCAGGATCAGGGCGGGCCGCGCCCAGGCGGGTTCGCCGGCCCGCCGCTCGGCGGCTTCGGCCTCGTGGTGAGCCGGTGGCGAGATGAGTGTCGAGGACATCTAGGCGTGCTCCTTCGTGGGTGTCGGGTGACGGGCGGTGTCGCGGAAGACCCAGGTGCGCAGCAGCCCGAAGCGCGTCAGCGTGGCGAGGGCGTTCGCGGCGGTCAGGCTGGCCAGCTCCTCGAGCCGCGTCGGCTGCGAGATCGCGCCGGCGAGCAGCGCCAGGGTGGCCGTGGTGATCCCCAGGCCAACCGCGAAGATGGCGAGGCCGCCGAGGTGATGGCGGACGAGGTCGCGGCCGCCACGACGGCCGAAGGTGAGTCGGCGGTTGGCCGCCGTGTTCAGGACGGCCGTGATCAGCAGCGCGGCGGCGTTCGCGGCGATCGGTGCGGCCGCCGTGCGCAGCACGGAGTAGAGGACGAGATAGGCGAGCGTCGAGGCGACGCCGATCGCCGCGAAGGCGCCCACCTGCCACTCGAACCCGCGCGGCGCGTCAATCGCGCGCCTCGCCGCAACGGCGACCCGGTCGTCGCCCGACACCCGCCGGCGCAGCATCCGCCACACGCCCTTGAGGTCGGCGATCGCCGTCGGCACGATCGCGACGCGCGAGTCGGGGTCGTCGACCCAGTCGACCGGCACCTCGTGGATCCGCAGGCCGCTGCGCTGCGCCAGCACCAGCAGCTCGGTGTCGAAGAACCAGCCCTCGTCGGCGACCGCCGGCAGCAGGGCGCGGGCCGCGTCGCGGCGGATCGCCTTGAACCCGCACTGGGCGTCGGAGAAGCCGCTCCCGAGCGTCGCCCGCAGGATCAGGTTGTACGCGCGCGAGATCAGCTCGCGCTTCGGCCCGCGGACGGTGCGCGCGCCGCGGGCCAGGCGCGAGCCGATGGCGACGTCGCTGTGGCCGGACGCGAGCGGCGCGACCAGCGGCAGCAGGGCATCGAGCCCGGTCGAGAGGTCGACGTCCATGTAGCAGAGGACGTCCGCGTCGCTCCGGCTCCAGGCCGCCCGCAGCGCCCGCCCGCGTCCCTTCTCGGGGAGGCGGAGCGCGGACACCGCCGCGTGCCGGACGGCCAGCTCGCGGGCGATCTCCCAGGTCGCGTCGGCGCTCGCGTTGTCGACGATCGTGATCCGCGCCGGGAACGGGAACGCCGTCTCGAGGTGGCGGACGAGCCGCTCGATGCTCGCGGCCAGCGCCCGCTCCTCGTTGTAGACCGGGATCGTCACCTCGACGACGGGCAGTGCGGTGACGGCCGGCCGCGACGGCTCGGCGATGGAAGGCGTCGTGCTCATGCCCTCACCATCGGGGGTGAGCCTTCGGATCGGCCGGGGAGCGGCTGTGGGGTTGCTGGGAGGCGGCTCTCAGCGGTCTCTCAGGGAATCCCCACGCCCTCCGGAGGTCTGGCGGCGACGCTTCGGGTCAAACAGCAACTGTCCGGAGGTACTGCAATGACCATCACCATGATTCTCAGCCTGCTCGCCTGCATCGCCGGCCTCGGCCTCGTCGCCGCGGGGATGGCGCTGCCGCTGCTCCTGCTCCCCGACGAGCCGGGCGGCTCACCCGACTCCCAGCCCGTTCACAGGAGATTCCCAGGTACGGTTGTCACCCTGAGGGGATGAGCACGGACGACACGCGCGACTCGCGGCGGATCCTGGTCGTCGACGACGAGCCATCGATCGTCGACGCGGTCGCGACGGCGCTGCGCTACGAGGGCTTCGTCGTCCGTGAGGAGGGCACCGGCCGCGGCGCGATCTCGGCCGTCATGGAGTTCGAGCCCGACCTGATCGTGCTCGACTGGATGCTGCCCGACCTGGCCGGGATCGACGTCGGCCGGCGCCTGCGCGAGCGCGGCTTCAGGACCGCCATCCTCTTCCTCACCGCCAAGGACGGCGTCGCCGACAAGGTCGAGGCGCTGCGGGCCGGCGGCGACGACTACGTGACGAAGCCCTTCAGCCTGGCCGAGGTGGTCGCGCGTGTCGACGCGATCCTGCGCCGCACGGAATCTCGGACGCCGGCCGAGGTGCTCCGCTTCGCCGACATCACTCTCGACGAGAACCGCCACGAGGTGCACCGCGGCGACACCCGGGTCGATCTGACCGCCACCGAGTACGCCCTCCTGCGCTACTTCCTGCACAACCCGCGGCGGGTGCTCTCGAAGGGCCAGATCCTCCAGAACGTGTGGAAGTACGACTTCGCCGGCAACTCGAACGTCGTCGAGACCTACGTCAGCTACCTGCGCCGGAAGCTCGATGCGGTCGGCCCGCCGCTGATCCGCACGATCCGCCAGGTCGGATACATGCTCGACGCCGAGCGCTGAGGTGCTCCGGCGCTTCTCGCTGCGGGCGCGGCTCCTGTTCGGAGTGGTCCTGCTGGCCGCGGTCGGCCTGGCGGTGGCGGACGCGGCCACCTACGTCTCGCTGCGGTCGTTCCAGCTCGAACAGGTCGATGCGGCGCTCGACGCGGGCCACGTCCAGGTCGAGCACACGTACCCGCCGACGCACGGATTCGGCGGCGGCGGCGGCGTCAACGGCCCGGCCGCAGACGTGCCGCCGGCACCGGGGATCGACTGGTACGCGGTCACGACGCTCGACGGGCGGGTTCTCAGCAAGGACTTCCTGGTCCGCCGGGATGAGGCGCCGCCGAAGCTGCCCACTCACGTGAGCCTTCCCGCCGCCTCGGAGGACCGCGCGGGTCCCGAGCGGGTGGCGTACTTCACGGTGCCAGCAACCTCGGGCGACGACAGCTATCGCATTCGCGCCTCGATCGACCCCCGCCAACCGAACCAGATCCTGATCGTCGCCGCGTCGCTGAACGGCGTGAACGACACGCTCCATCGCCTGATGCTGGTGGAGCTCGTGGTCTCTGTCGCCGTCCTCGTCGCGATCGCGGTGCTCGGGCTGTGGGTGGTGCGCCTCGGGCTGCGGCCGCTGCGGCAGATCGAGGCGACCGCGGCGACGATCGCCTCCGGCGACCTCTCCCAGCGAGTCGAGCGGGCCGAGCCGAAGACCGAGGTAGGCCGGCTGGGACTGTCCCTGAACGCGATGCTGGCCCAGATCGAGTCGGCGTTCAAGGCCCGTGAGGAGTCGGAGGGCCGGCTGCGGCGCTCCGAGGCGCGGTTGCGGCAGTTCATCGCCGACGCCTCCCACGAGCTGCGCACGCCGCTCGCCGCGATCCGCGCCTATGCCGAGCTCTTCGGCCGCGGCGCCGCCGAGCATCCCGACGATCTGGAGCGGTCGATGTCCGGGATCAGCCGCGAGTCGGAGCGGATGAGCGTCCTCGTCGAGGATCTGCTGCTGCTGACGCGCCTCGACGAGGGTCGTCCGCTCGAGCGCGAGCCGGTCGATCTCGCCGAGATCGCGCGCGAGGCCGTGGACGCTGCGCGCGTCGTGGATGCCGACCGCCCGATCGAGGCATCGCTCGAGCCCGCCGTCGTCGTGGGCGACCGCGACCGTCTGCGCCAGGTGGTCGACAACCTGCTCGCCAACGTCCGCGCGCACACGCCACCGGGCACCGAGGTGGAGGTCGGCGTCCATTCGATCGAGGGCCAGGCGGTGCTCCGGGTCAGCGACACGGGACCGGGTTTCACGGAGGAGGAGGCGAGCCAGGTGTTCCAGCGCTTCTACCGGGTCGACAGCTCACGCGCCCGCGCGAGCGGCGGTGTCGGCCTGGGCCTCTCGATCGTGGCAGCCGTGGCCGAGGCGCATGGCGGCGATGCGACCGCGCGTCCGACGCTCGGCGGCGGCGCGACGTTCATCGTCACGATTCCCGTCTCCGCTTGACATGGCAATCGCGTAAGCCTATGCTTACGCGTTAGTGGAGGCTTACGCGTACGACGGATGGGCGGCGCTCGGGGATCCGACCCGGCGGGCGATCTTCGAGCGCCTCGTCGAGCGTCCGTACGCCGTGGGCGAGCTCGCCGCCGAGCTGCCGGTCACGCGCCCGGCCGTGTCCCAGCACCTGAAGGTGCTGAAGGCCGCCGGCCTCGTGGCCGGCCGCCAGGCCGGGAAGCAGCGGATCTATCGCGTCGATCCCGCAGGGCTGGCGCAGCTGCGGGGCGAACTCGAGGCGTTCTGGACGAAGAGCCTCGCCGCGTACAAGGTCATCGTCGAACAACCCGAGGAGGGCACCGCATGAACACCGAGACGGCCGGAACCACCGACACGAACGTGCGCACGTCGATCGTCGTCGACGCGCCGATCGAGCGCGCCTTCGACGTCTTCACGACGCGGTTCGGCAGCTTCAAGCCGCGCGACCACAACCTGCTCGGCGGGGTCGACATCGCCGAGACGGTGTTCGAGCCGCGGGTGGGCGGCTACCTCTACGACCGCGGGGTCGACGGGAGCGAGTGCCGCTTCGCGCGCGTCCTCGCCTACGAGCCGCCGCACCGGGTGGTCATGAGCTGGCAGATCAGCCCGCAGTGGCAGCTCGAGAGCGATCCCGACAAGGCGAGCGAGTGGGAGGTGCGCTTCGTTGCCGAGACGCCCGGGCGCACCCGGGTCGAGCTCGAGCATCGCCATCTCGACCGCCACGGCGAGGGCTGGGAGCACGTCCGCGACGGCGTCGGCGGCGCCGAGGGCTGGCCGCTCTATCTGCGGCGCTACAGCGAGCTGTTCGAGCAGGCGTAGCGCCCGGAGCTACCTCCCGGTGATCGTCGCAAGCACGGCCGTGTAGTCCTGCTCACCGCGCCCCTGGGCGGCGGCCTCGACCAGCCACTCACGGACGCCTTCGAGGAGCCGCAGCTGTCCACCCCCGGCGGCGTCGTGGATCAGCCCCGCGTCCTTGACCGCGAGTGCGAGCGAGAACCGGGCGGGATAGTCCGCGGCTTCGAGGAGCGGGCGGCGGCGCGCCGTCTCCGCCGCGAGCGGTGTCGTCGCCAGCACGCGGTAGAGGGTCTCGTCGTCGAGGCCTACCCGGCGGCCGAGCGTGATCGCTTCGCCGACCGCGGCAACCGCCACGAACAGCGCGGCGTTGGCGAGGAGCTTGGCTGCGGCCCCGTTTCCCGACGCGCCGACCGGGACGACCGTCCCGAGCGGGGCCAGGACGGGGGTGACGCGCTGCACGGCGTCCGGGGAGCCGCCGGCATAGAGCGTCAGCTCGCCGTGCTCGACCTGGGCGACGCTGCCGAGCACCGGAGCGTCGACGACGTCGACGTCCGTGGGCAGCTGTGACCGGAGCCACGCGATCGTGGCCGGGCCGACCGTCGACATCTCCACCATCGCCGCGCCCGGCGCGATGCCGGCGGCGATCCCGGCCGGTCCTGAGACGGTCGCGCGCAGCGCGGCTGGATCGGCGAGCATCGTGATCAGCACGGGGACGGAGGCGGCGAGCTCGGCGGGTGTGGCGGCGGCCCGCGCGCCGAGCTCGACGAGGGGCGCGGTCTTCGCGGGGCTCCGGTTCCAGACCATTACCGGATGGCCGGCCTCGAGAAGCCGTCGGGCGATCCTTCCGCCCATCGCTCCAAGCCCGGCAACCCCAACCATGGAGCGATTGTACGGCGACCGGATCGCTACGGCGCCTCGCGCTGACCGAGCTCGGCCTCGAGCGCGGCGAGCAACCGCTCCAGATCCGCGCGATCGTTGTAGCCCGCGAACGAGGGCCGGACCAGCACGCGGTCGCCGAAGGCGAACACCGGCACCTCGATGGCGTGCTCCGCGAGCAGCCGATCGTGGAGCCGGGCCGGGTCGTCGCAGGGGATCGGGCAGGCGACGAACTGGCCGACCATCTCCTCGGCCAGGAGCGGCGCGCAGCCGAACCGGTCGGCGATCCGGGCGCGTGCGTCCAACGCGAGCTGCCGGCACGCGCCGCGGCGGGGCTCGAGGTGGGTGCCGTGGAAGGAGATCGCCGCGGGCACCGACAGGTACGCGGCCGGGTCGGACGTGCCCTGCCAGCTGCTGCGGTGGACGAACGAGCAATCGGAATGGTCGAGCAGGTCGGCGCACTCGGACCAGCCCCACGAGATGATGGTCGAGCCCATCCAGCGCTGGTGGTCCGGGTGGACATGGAGGAAGGCTGCACCCTTGGGCGCGACCAGCCACTTGTTCGCGTTCCCCGTGTAGATGTCGGCCCCGAGCCCGCCCACGTCGACGGGCACGTGGCCCGGGGCGTGGGCGCCGTCGACGACCGTCAGAATGCCCCGCTC
>Ga0157369_10001327_pt1 | contig 30659 bp, 21 predicted proteins | sample C25metaG_FD_113461 | JGI IMG/M metagenome (GOLD analysis project Ga0157369, IMG submission 113461) | Corn rhizosphere microbial communities from Kellogg Biological Station, Michigan, USA - C2-5 metaG | ecosystem: Host-associated > Plants > Roots > Rhizosphere > Soil | place: USA: Michigan... | reverse complement strand
GCTTTTATAATTATTTTAACATTTTTCGGAAAGCTTTCATTGTTGAGGATTTCTCTGTTGGAGTAAGTGATTTCCAGCTCATTATTGTTAGAAATGTTGGTTAGGAGAACGTGAGTTAGGTTAAGTTCCTCATCATAATCCAGTGCCACTTTATATTCACTTGTTTTTCCATTCTCAGTAATTTTCTGAGTTTGTTTTGAAGTCAGGCTGAAACCTGAAATATTCTGAGTCAGATTGTAATCGTTTTCCGAAACTGGAATAAAAGTTTTTCCTAAAAGTAAATTCTGTAAAGCGCTATAATCGATGAAATTAACATTCAGAAGTTTATTCAGATATCCAAAATCAGAATCGATATAAGTTTTGTCAAGCTTATAATAACCTTTAATACCTTCCGGAGTTGCAACGCCACGTGCAGCCTGGAGAATCACGGCTGTTAAATTCATCCAGACTTTTTGCCCGTTTTCAATATAAATTACGGCATCCAAAGTTGGGATGAATGATCCTGTTTTTGCGTCAATTTTACTGTTTATTTTAACAGCATCGAATGTTGATTTTTTCTCTATTGCAGAAAAGAAACTCGCATTGCTGGAAATTGGTTTTGTTGTGCTTACGGGAGTTGTAACCTGGTTTTTCTGAACTTTACAAGATGTTACAATTAAAGCTGTAATTATGATTAAAATATATTTTTGCATAACTTTTTTGTGATGAAACTTACAATATTAACGCCAAAAATAAACTTATATTTCCATATAAGTAGCTAAAAAAAACTTTGTCAAAGTTCAGGACCTTGACAAAGTTGATGTTTTATTAAAGTAAAATTAATCTTTCGAAAGGAAATCCAAAACGGAATAATCTCCTAAAGAAATCTCTCTGGCAACGCCGAAATATTTTGCAGAATTACCAATCATAGAATTACTCAGGTTTCCGTGATCAATAATTGTATTTTCCTGGATCAGAGAGTTATCGATATTAGAATTAATGACAATCGTATTGTTTCCAAGAGAAACGTTCGGCCCAATTTTCGAGTTTAATATTTTTACATTTTCACCGATGAAACAAGGTGGAATAATCATACAGTTTTCGATTTCAGCAGATTCCGGGAAGTTTGCCATATTTGCTCTTTCGTACTGAAGGATTTTGCTGTTTGTTTCTACAGTAGCGTTTTTATTTCCGCAATCCATCCAGTCATCCACTTTTCCTAAAGAAAATTTTGCACCCTTTGCGCGAAGGTTTTCAAGAGCTGTTGTCAGCTGATATTCACCGCCTTCTGTAATATTATTTTCCATAATATGATCGATTTCGGTCATCAGCTTTTCAGCAGAATTGAAATAATAAATTCCAATAATTGCCAAATCGGAAACAAACTCTTTTGGTTTTTCTACAAAATCTGTGATGAATCCGTAATCATCCAATTTTACAACTCCGAATGCTGAAGGATCTTCAACCTTTTTTACCCAAATTACACCATCCGCATTGGTGTCAAGATGAAAATCTGCACGGAATAACGTGTCAGCGAATGCAATAATTACCGGTCCGCTCATGCTTTCTCTCGCACAATTAATTGCGTGAGCCGTTCCTAAAGGTTCAGTCTGAGAATAGATGCTGCCTTTAGCACCTAGATTTTCAGCCACTTTTATAAGAGAAGCTTCTACTTCAGGTCCAAAATCGCCAATAATAAAGGCAATCTCTTCAATTGGCTGATTTGCAACTTTTGCAATGTCTTCTACAAGTCTTTGAACAATTGGCTTCCCACCTATCGGGATAAGCGGTTTTGGAACCGTCAATGTATGTGGTCTTAGACGTGAACCACGTCCAGCCATAGGAACTATTATTTTCATAAATTTTATTATTAAGTTTTTGACTATTAATAAATTAATAGGTTTATTTTATTCCGATTTTATTCAAAATTTTCTGAGGAATCAAATTCTCTGTCTTCAACAAAATGGTTGCCAAAAGTAGAAATATAAGATTTCCCAACCAAATATTTTCTTTTAAATATTGGTAATATGCTAAAGATACTACCATTGTTATAAGAATGATAATCAAATTTTTATAAATATTATAAGGAACAGGATATTTATAATGTCCCCAAATATATGAAATGACCATCATTGCGAAATAACTGGCAATTGTTGCCCAGGTGGAAGCCCAATATCCGTATTTAGGAATAAAGTAAAAATTTATAATTATGGTTATTAAAACGCCAATGGCAGAAATGTAAGCTCCAATAATAGTTTTATCTGTCAGTTTGTACCAAATTGAAAGGTTGAGATAAACCCCCAGAAACAAACTCGCAAAAAACAATATAGGAAGAATCGAAATTCCCTCATAATATTCCGGATTGTTGATGTAAACTTTTGCGATCCAATCTAGATTAACAGATAAGAATAAGACAATCAAGCAATTAATGGTAATGAAAATATCCATCAATTTAACATACATTTCCTTCGCATTTTTGTTTTTGGAATTGCTGAAAAAGAATGGTTCAATTCCCAAAGAATAGGCTTGGCGAAAAAGAATTACGAAAGTCACAACTTTTGCAACACCGCCGTAAACACCCAATTCGTGTCTACCGATTTCGTCTGGTAAGAGAAATTTAAGAAACTGTCTGTCAAAGGTTTCATTAATGATTCCAGCTAAACCTGCAATCGTAATTGGCCAGGAATATTTTATCATCTTTTTCCAAAGTTCCCAAGAGAAATGCTTTATCCTTGCGATTAATAATTCTTGAGAAAGCATCAGGAATGTCACAGAACTTGCTACAAGATTTGCTACAAAAACATAACCGATTCCGAATTCCGGACTGTATTTTAAACCGAAAATTCCTTCTGGATATTTTGGAAGGATGATAATGAAAAATACGACTAAAAGAAAATTGATAATTCCATTCGTGATTCGGATTCCTGCGTATTTTAATGGTCTTTCGTTCTTTCTTAACATTACAAATGGCATCGCAGAAAAAGCGTCCAAAGCCAAAGTCACCGTTAAAATAGCCAATAAATCCACTTGATCCGGCGTTTTGAATGCAATTGCTAATGGTTGTCTGTAAAGTAATGTGAAAAATAGATAGATTAATGTCACCGCCAAAACGCTGAAAAACGAGGTCGAAATTAATTTTCTGTCATCTTTCTCATCTAAGGCAAATCGGAAAAAAGTAGTTTCCATTCCATGCGTCAAAAGCACTGCTATAACACCAGCTACAGAATAAAAATCGGCAAAAGGAGAATAGGCTGTAGGACCAAATGTTCTTGTAATAATGGGATTAATTACAAATGGAAACAGTCTGATAATCACAGTCGTTAATCCATAAAGCGCAGTTTGTCCGAGAAGCTTCTTCAATTCAAAAATTTTTGCAAAAATAATCTATTCTGATAAGAATCCGATTTATTTCTTCAGCTTATGATTCATAAAGAAAACCAATTTACCACCTTTCATAATATCCTCGTGCTTCAATTTGTAACCTTCAAACGGTTTTCCATTCAGCTCTATTTTTTCGATGTAAACATTTTTTTCTGATTGATTTTTCACTTCGATTTCAAACGTTTTTCCGTTCTCCAAATTCAGTTTTGCATTCACGATACTCGGACTTCCAATCCAATAATCATCGGAACCAGGCGAAACGGGATAGAATCCCAAACTGCTGAAAATGTACCACGCACTCATCTGTCCGCAATCGTCATTTCCGCCCAATCCGTCAGGTTTTGCTTTGTATTGCATCGTCAGAATTTTACGAATTTGAGACTGAGTTTTCCAAGGTTGTCCCGCAACATTATATAAGTAAGCAACGTGATGAGCAGGTTCGTTTCCGTGAACATAACCGCCTATGATTCCTTCTCTGGTAATATCTTCCGTATCAGCAAAAAATTCGTCAGGTAAATGCATTGAAAATAATTCATCAAGATTTTCTCCGAATTTCTTTTGTCCACCCATCGATTTCATTAATTCCTCAGGATTGTGCGGAACAAAGAAGCTGTAATTCCACGAATTTCCTTCGATAAAGCCTTGTCCGTGCGTGCTCATCAAATCAAATTCCTTTTTGAAACTTCCGTCAGACAATCTCGGTCTCATAAAACCAATCGATTTATCGAAGACATTTTTCCAGTTTTCGGAACGTTTCAGATATTCATTATAGATGTCTGTTTTGCCTAATTTCTTGGCAATCTGAGCAATCGCCCAATCGTCGTAAGCGTACTCAACGGTATTAGAAACCGAAGTTCCATTTTTCTCCGCGGAGATGTAACCTTTGTCAATATATTCGCCGATGCCTTCGTAATTTCTTTTGCTGGAAGTCGCAATACAAGCCTTCAAAGCTTCGTCAGGATTTCCAGTGTAAGTGCCTTTGATAATCGCATCAGCAATCAAAGAAACCGAATGATAACCGCTCATACACCAGTTTTCATTAGCGTAATGCGACCAAACCGGCAACATTTTCAGACTGAATTGGTTGTAATGCGCCATCATCGACTGAATCATATCATTGTTCCGTTTTGGTTGAATAATATTGAAAAACGGATGCAAAGCACGATAAGTGTCCCAAAGTGAAAACGTGGTGTAATTTGTAAAACCTTTGGCCTGATGCACATTTTGGTCAAGACCTTTGTACTCGCCGTTCGAATCCATATAAGTAGTTGGATTGATGAACGTGTGATACATCGCCGTGTAAAAATTCACTTTGTCATCTTCGGAAAGCGTGTTTATGACGATTTTATTAAGTTCTTTGTTCCAGTCATTCTGAGCCTGAGATTTTACTTTTTCGAAGTCCCAATCCGGCGTTTCTTTCGTTAAATTTTCCAAAGCATTGGCTTGACTGACTGGCGAAATAGCGAATTTAATTTGAACCTTTTCATTCTCCTGAGTGTCAAAATCAAAATGCATTCTGATTTTCTTACCGGCTATTTCAGGGAAATTTTCATCCTGATTCCATTTTCGCCAAAAACCTCTGTAAGCTTGTTTCGTGTCAAAATTCTTCTGACCATAAGATTTGAAAGGCTTCGAAAATTCCATCGCAAAATAAACGGTTCTCGTTCTCGCCCAGCCGTTCGTTTGTCTGTAACCTGTGATTCTGTGGTCGTTTTCAATCCTCACGTAAGTCCAGACATTTTTGTCATCATAGTTGTAAATGCCTGCCATCAAATCCAAAATAATATGTGCATCATCAGATTTCGGAAAGGTGTATTGATGAACGCCGACTCTCGTTGTAGCCGTCATTTCAGCTAAAATATTATAATCGTCAAGTTTTACTTTGTAATATCCGGCTTCCGCTTTTTCGTTTTGATGAGAGAATCTGGAACGGAATCCACTTTCTGGTTTTTGAGCAGTTCCTGGATTTAATTTTAATTTTCCAACCGTCGGCATTATCAGAAAATCGCCCAAATCCGAATGTCCCGTTCCGCTAAAATGCGTATGTGAAAATCCGACAATTGTTTTGTCTTCGTAGCGATAACCGGCGCAATATTTATAAACATCTGGATTGTATTTTCCATTGACTTCATATGAAAGAGAATCGGTTTCCGGACTCAGCTGAACAGCGCCAAAAGGAACAGTTGCTCCGGGAAAAGTATGTCCCATTTTTTCGGTTCCGATGATGGGATTAACGAATTTTGAGAGGTTTTCTAATTTCTGGGAACTGAATAATGAAGCGAATAAAACGGGTAGAATTAAAATGTATTTTCTCGGAGACATTCTTTGGAATTTTGAAGCAATTTAAGAATATTAATTTATGATTGGATTAATTTCAACCACATAGACACATAGAATTAATTGGAAAAAATTCATATTAAAAAGTTAACATAGTAGAATTGAATCTATTTGAACTTAATTATATTTTTTAAAACTATGTGTCTATGTGGTTTAATTTTATAGATTCAAAAATTCGAGTAATAATTTTCAAAAACTTAATTTTGTTTCAATCTAAAAAAGTAAAATGAAAATTCTAATAAAAAACGCCCAAATCGTTAATGAAAATCTGGTCTTCGAAAGTGATATTCTGATTGAAAATGATTTGATTTCCAAGATTTCGAAAAATATTTATGAAGAAGATGTAGACCAAATTATTGACGCTTCCGGAAAATATCTTTTGCCCGGAATTATTGATGACCAAGTTCATTTCCGTGAACCAGGATTGACGCAAAAAGGCGACATTGAAACCGAATCAAAATCTGCAATCGCCGGCGGAATCACCAGTTTTATCGACCAGCCAAACACGGTTCCGAATGCTGTAACTCAGGAATTGTTGGCTGATAAATATGAAATTGGTTCTCAAAAAGCTTACGCAAATTACGGATTTATGATGGGCGGAACGAATGATAATCTGGAAGAAATCCTCAAAACAAATCCAAGAAACGTTCCTGGAATCAAATTATTTTTAGGTTCATCCACAGGAAATATGCTCGTTGATAATCCTGAAACTCTGGAAAATATTTTCAGCAATACAAAAATGTTGATTGCAGTTCATTGCGAGGATGAAGCGACGATTCGGGAAAATACAGAAAAATACAAAGCGGAATATGGCGACGATATTCCTGTGAAATTTCATCATTTGATAAGAAGTGAAGAAGCTTGTTATAAATCATCTTCAAAAGCAATTGAACTGGCTGAAAAAACAGGAGCAAGACTTCACGTTTTCCATTTGTCAACAGCAAAAGAAACTTCTTTGTTCAGAAATGATATTCTTTTAAAGGATAAAAAAATAACTGCGGAAGTTTGTGTTCATCATTTGACTTTCACGAATGAAGATTATGAAACAAAAGGTGGATTAATTAAATGGAACCCTGCAGTAAAAACTCAAAAAGACAAAGACGGACTTTGGGAAGCTTTGCTGGACGACAGAATTGATGTCATCGCAACAGACCACGCGCCTCACACTTGGGAAGAAAAGCAAAATGTTTATACGAAATGTCCTTCCGGAGCGCCTTTGGTTCAGCATTCTTTGGTAGTAATGCTGGAGAATTTCCGAAATGCAAAAATTACTTTAGAAAAAATCGTTGAAAAAATGTGTCACAATCCTGCGATTCTTTTCAGGGTTGAAAAACGAGGTTTTGTGAGAGAAGGTTACAAAGCGGATTTGGTTTTGGTGGATTTGGATGAAAATTGGACAGTTTCCAAAGAAAATCTTCTTTACAAATGTGGCTGGAGTCCGCTTGAAGGAATGAATTTCAATTCTAAAGTAACCCACACTTTTGTTAACGGAAATCTGGTTTATGACAACGGAAAAATCAATGAAGAAAAATTCGGAGAGCGATTGCTTTTTGAAGTTGAGGAATAAAAATACAGAAGGCTTTTCACCAATTGAAAAGCCTTCTTTTATTAACAAATTATTTAAATATTAGTCAATGACAATACTGTCAATTCCTTTTGCCAAAGCGTTTTCCATAATTCCCGGAATCGAAAGACCTTCTGCACGAAACACGCTGACATCTTTGACGCCGTAGAAACCAAAAACATTCTTTATATAAGGAACATTCGAATCGTAAATCTGATAAGGACCTTCGGAATAAATATTTCCTGATGTAAAAGCGATATACAATTTCTTGTCATTCAACAAACCTTTCGGACCATTTTCATCATATTTAAAAGTGTATCCTGCTCTTGAAGTGAAATCAAAATACGCTCTGAGTGTGGCAGGAACAGAGAAATTGTACATCGGAGAATCGATAACAATAATGTCGGCTTCCTGAAGTTCAGAAATTAAGTTTTCAGAATATTCATTGATTGACTGTTGCTCAGGAGAATGACTTTCTGCAGGAGAGAAAAAAGTGTTGATATGAACTTCTTCCAAAAGCGGAACGAGCTTTTTTGTCAGGTCGCGTTCTTTGACAACACTTTCAGGATATTTTCCCTGAATTTTTTCAATAACAGCATTTCCTAATTTTCTGCTTGCAGATAAGTCTTTTCTCGGACTCGAAATAATGTGAAGTATGTTTTTCATTTTTTGATGATTAAAATTTCTTCAGCAAAATTATGTACATTTGCTTATCAAAAGTTAGTAGTGAACAAAAGGTTAGTGGTAACCTTTCGGTTAGTTAAAATTTATTTTATGGAAAAAAGTATTGAATTTGAAGAACCTATTACCGTTCAGAGATGCACTGAGAGCCTTTCTTCTGTGGAAGATGCGATTTATGTGATTGGTGGAAAATGGAAACTGAAAATTATTATTGCATTGCAGGAAAGTGGAAATATTCGGTTCAATGAGCTTCAGAGAATTGTTGTGGGAATATCTGCAAGAGTACTTTCAAACGAACTGAAAGATTTGGAATTAAATGGTTTTGTTAAAAGAATTGTTCACAGTGAGCAAACACCCGTGGTTGTAGAATATATTTCTACAGATTACAGCAAGACTTTAAAACCCGTGATTATGGCACTTTCCGAGTGGGGAAGAACACATAAAAATAATATTAAGCAAGATTTATTTTAATTAAAAGACTGCCGAAACTCCAAAGGCGACATTTTCGTTTTCTTTTTAAAAAGCGTACTGAACGACTGTGAATGTTCAAATCCTAATTCGTAAGCTATTTCACTGACTGATAATTCAGTCGTAGAAAGTTTCTCTTTTGCTTTGCTAATCAACTTTTCGTGAATATGCTGCTGCGTATTTTGTCCGGTTTGAATTCTTAATAAATCACTCAAATAATTCGGAGACAGATTCATCGCTTCGGCAATTTGATGAACCGTCAAAAGTCCTTTTTCAGAAGATTCTTTATCAAAATAATCATTCAAAAACATTTCAAATTTCGTCAAAAGCTGATGACTTCCGCTTTTTCTGGTAATGAATTGTCTCTCGTAAAAACGCTTCGAATAATTCAGCAACAATTCAATTTGAGACAAGATGATTTCCTGCGTATGCTGGTCAATGTGCTGACATTCTTTATCAATTTTATTCAGAATTTCAAGCAAATCATTTTCCTCATCTTCAGAAAGATGCAAAGCTTCATTCACTGCGTAAGAGAAAAATCCGTAAGACAAAATTGTATTTGCCAAAGAATGTTTCAACAGAAAATCTTCGTGAAAAATCAGCAGATAACCCGTATTTTCACAATCCATTGTCTTCAAATCGAGATACTGAACCTGATTAGGAGCTGTAAAACTCAGAACGCCTTTGTCATAATCGTAATGCTGCTGTCCATATTTTATTTTTCCGGTCGCATTACGTTTCAGTGCAACGCAATAATGACGGCTTGTAAAACCTTTCCAGACCTCATCTTCAATAAAAATACTTTCAGAAAGATTGATGACACTTACCATCGGATGTTTTGGTTCCGGAAGCGACAATAATCTGTGAAAAGCTGAAATAGATTGTATCGTGTTCATAATTTGAAATTCTAAATATTAAAGGTAATAATTTGGGCAGCTTAATCCGCCTTCCGCTCCCAAACCTAACGAAGTGGTTCATCGATTCAGATGAAAAAAGATAATAAAAAGGAGATAAGTCGGGCTGCAATCGTATGGCGTTCCAGCTTGAATTTTAAACCTCACAAATTTCAAAATCTGTGAGGTTTAATTTTAAAATAAATCTGCAAAATTTGCTTAATCTGCGAGAGTTTTAAAATTAATAATCCAAAAGTCCCATCCCGAATTCATCATAAGTTGCTCCGGTATCCGTTCCCAAAGGCACAATGCTTTCCAACTTCTGAATATCAGATTCACTCAGGACAATTTTGCTGGCTTCGATATTCTGTTCAAGATATGTTCTGCGTTTCGTCCCCGGAATTGGAACAATTCCTTTGCTGATAATCCACGCCAAAGCCAATTGAGAAGATGTAATTTCTTTTTCTTTAGCCAGATTTTCAATTGCTTCCACCAATTCGATATTTTTATGAAAATGTGCCTCCTGAAATCTTGGAATTCCTCGTCTGAAATCATTCTCAGGCAAATCATCAATCGAACGGATTTGTCCAGATAAAAACCCTCTTCCCAACGGAGAATATGCCACAAAACCAATTCCCAATTCATCCAAAGTTTTGATAACACCTTTTTCTTCTACGGTTCTTTCAAACAAAGAATATTCACTTTGAACTGCTGTGATGGGATGAACTGCGTGCGCTTTTTTCACTGTTTCAGAAGAAACTTCCGACAAACCTATATAACCGATTTTTCCTTCTTTTACTAAATCACTCATTGCTCCGACTGTTTCTTCAATCGGAACATTTTTATCAAGACGATGCATATAATAAAGGTCGATGTAGTCGGTCTTCAGATTTTTCAGAGAACGTTCAATCGATTTTTTTACATAATCTTTGGTCCCATTGATTTTCCAGGTGATTTGTTCATTATCGTCGATTTCCCAACCGAATTTTGTAGCTATGAGGTATTGGTCACGATTGCCTTCAATCGCTTTTGCAATTAATTGTTCGTTTTTGAAAGGACCGTACAAATCTGCCGTGTCGAGGAAATTTCCTCCCAATTCCAAAGAACGATGAATAGTTGCAATGGCTTCTTTCTCATCGTGTTTGCCATACATATCTACATCTCCAAAACCCGTCATTCCCATACATCCCAACCCTATATTCGGAATGATTAATCCCTGACTTCCTAATTTTACCTGATTCAATTTCATATTGTTGATTTTAATAATACAAAGTTGAGTAGAAATTAAGGATATGAAGTTTGCAAAACAACGATTGTCGTATGCAAATTACGGATTGTTAATTTTGTTTTAATTAAACGACTTTCGAAATTCCAAAGGGGAAATATCAGTTTTCGCTTTAAACAATTTACTGAAAGACTGAGAGTGTTCAAAGCCCAATTCATAGGCAATCTCACTTACAGATAATTCAGTTGTTGAGAGTTTTTGCTTGGCAATTTCGATTACCTTTTCGTGAATATGTTGCTGTGTGGTTTGTCCTGTCAAAGTTTTCAGTAGACTGCGCATATATTGCGGAGACATATTCAGTTCGTCTGAAATAAACTGAACGCTCGGCAATCCTTTTTCTTTAAAATCATCTCTTTGAAAATAATCATTAAGCAGAATTTCTAATTTCTCTAAAAACTGATGATGCGCTTTGTGACGCGTAATAAATTGTCTTTGGTAAAATCTTTCTGAATAATTTAAAAGCGTTTCCAACTGAGAAACAATAATATTCTGACTGAATTTATCAATGTTGGTCTGATATTCCTGCTTGATATTTTCAGTAATTTGCTGGATTTTAATTTCCTCATCCTCAGATAAAAATAAAGCCTCGTTGACAGAATAATCAAAGAATTCATATTTCTTGATTGCTGAAGCCATTGGCGTGTTCCAAAGAAAATCCGGATGAATCATCATCATCCATCCGGAAGGATTTTTGCCGTGCTCTTCTCTGATCACGCTCAGAATCTGATGCGGTGCCATACAAAACATCACGCCTTCATCGAAATCATAATCCTGTTGGCCGTATCTGTATTTATGATTCATATCTCGTTTGACAGAAATCATATAAAAATCGAATATCAAACTCTGCTTTCCGCTTTCCAAAGCTGGTGCCATATCTTCAAAATTAATCACACTGATGAGCGGATGTTTTGGCTTTGTCAAACCACGCAAAGTATGGAATTGAGAAATGGTTTTTATTCTTATTGGTGCGTCAGACATTGTTTTAATATTTAATCAAATTTAATCAATAAAAAGGTACAGATTATTGTAGCTCAGAGAAATAAACACCACTTTTCAAATCTTCCATCAAAGTTGGATTTTGAGGATTCCAGTCTAAAGCCGATTTTGTTTCTTCGCTTGAAGTCAGATTATTAAGCTTAGCAAAATGAGCGAACCAGCCGAAATGTTCTGCAGTTTCATCATTTGTAAGAGAAACAACAGGAAGATCCAATCTTTCGGCGATAAATGTTGCAATATCTTTCAACGGAATTCCCTGTTCTGCAACTGCGTGATATCTTGTCCCGCTTTCAAAAGGTTTTTCTAAAGCCAATCGATATAATTTTGCCGCATCTAATCTGTGAACGGCCGGCCAGAAATTGTTACCATCATTGATGATTGCAGATATTCCTTTTTGCTTTGCAATATTAATTAAAGTCGGAACAAAACCAATGACATCGCCTTTACCGTGAACTGACGGCGACAATCTGATAACAGCCACTTTCACACCTTTTGCGGCTACTGCATCGGCAGCATTTTCTGTTGCGATTCTTGGATGAGGATTGTTTGCATTAAGGTCTTTTTCTGTGGTGATTCCGTCTTTTGAAAAAAGTGCAGTTCCTGACGTGATAAGAAAAGGTTTTTCGGTTTTCAATAACGCTTCACCAATCGTTTCAATCACTTTTCCATCCAATTCACACATTTCTGCAAATCTTGTAAAATCGTGGACAAATCCTAAGTGAATCACTGCGTCTGAAGCGGAAGCTCCCGCTTTTAAAGTTTCAAAATCGTTTAAATCTCCTCGATGTGCTTCAGCTCCGGCTGCAATCAGTTTGTTAGCTGATTCTTCCGAACGCGCCAATCCCAAAACCTCGTGACCATTCGCTAATAATTCCTGTACTACGGCTGTTCCTACGAAACCTGTAGCGCCTGTAACAAATACTTTCATTTGGATATAATTTTAATGAAGCAAAGTTCAGATTTCAGTTTTGCACTCTTGTAGCCGAAAAGTATTTTCTTGTAGCCGAAAAATTTAATTAAATGATTTTCTGAATTCCAAAGGCGAAATATCAGTTTTAGCTTTAAACAGTTTACTGAAAGACTGAGAATGTTCAAACCCCAATTCATAAGCAATTTCACATACGGATAGATTAGTTGTTGACAGCTTTTCCTTGGCTTTTTCAATGAGCTTTTCGTGAATATGTTGTTGTGTGGTTTGTCCTGTTAATTGTTTTAGTAAACTTCCTAAATAATTGGTTGAAATATTAAGCTGTTCGGCGATATAATTGGCTGTTGGCAAACCTTTATCAATCATATTTTCATTAAAATAATCTTCAAGGACTTTTTCTAATTTATCTAAAACCCGATGATTGGTCTTTTTTCTGGTGATGAATTGTCGCTGATAAAATCGTTCACAATAATTTAAAATCACCTCAATCTGAGAAATGATGATGTTTTGAGTAAACTGGTCAATTCCCGACTGATATTCTTTTTCAATGCCTTTGAAAAGTCCGATCAAAGTCTCTTCTTCCTTTTCAGAAAGGAATAAAGCTTCATTCACATCATAACCAAAGAATTTATAGTTATTAATCGTTTTTGCTAAAGGCGTATTCCAGATAAAATCAGGGTGAAAAGCCAATAAATAACCTGAAGGTTTTGTTTCGTATTTGCTGATAATCATTTTCACCACTTGTCTCGGCGCAATAAAACACATCAGGCCTTCGTCAAAATCATATTGGCCTTGCCCGTAATGCAGTTTCCCCTGGATATCTCTTTTGAATCCCATAAAATAGAGATCCTGAACCCAGCTTATTTCGGATTCTTCAATCTGATATTCAACCAAACTGTAATCAACCAGACTGATTAAAGGATGTTGAGGTTTTGGCAGTCCGCAAATCTTGTGATAATCCGAAATGCTGTCTATCGTATATAATTTTCTGTTATGCATAACTTCAAAAATTAAAGGCAACAGCAGGAAACTGTTGTCTTTACAAATTTAATAATCTGTGGATGTACTTAGTGTTTCAAACTCAGAAATTTCACTTTGAAGCGCATTTAATTTGTTTCCGGCAATGTCAAATGCATCAGAACCTAAAACCAGATGAACCGGCGGATTTTCCATTGCTGCCAATTTTATTAATGCTACAGCTGCTTTTTCCGGGTCGCCGGGTTGATTGCCGTTGATGTCTTTTTCGTGAGCAGTCTGAAGTTGTCTTGCCACTGTGTATTCCTTGATTTCAATTTTTGGAGTTCTAAGTGAACCACCCGTTAAGAAATCAGTTCTGAAATATCCAGGATAAACAACGGTTGCATTTACACCAAACTCCTTCACTTCCGCAGCCAAGGCTTCTGTAAACCCAACAACTGCAAACTTTGTCGCACAATAAATTCCCCAACCTGCAAATTCTCCCGTCAATCCGCCGATTGAAGCAATATTGATGATGAAACCGCTTTTCTGTTCTCTTAAATAAGGCATTGTTTTTCTGATGATATTCAATGAGCCAAAGACGTTGGTGTCGAAATTCTGACGGCTTTCCAAATCTGAAATTTCTTCCAAAGTTCCCAACTGTCCATATCCTGCATTATTCACCACAACATCCAGTTTCCCGAATTTCTCTATTGATTTTGAAACTGCAGTTTCAACAGAATTTTCACTAATCAAATCAACTTCCAAGGGAAGAAATGATGTATTTTCTTCACTAATAGCTTTCTGAAGCTCAGCAATATTTCTTGAAGTTGCCGCCACAGAGTGACCTTCTGCCAATAATCTTTTGACTAAAGTTAATCCTAAACCTTTTGAAGCTCCTGTCACGAACCATACTTTTTTTGTTTCCATTTTTTGATTGTTTTTAATTGATTAATTATTACAGTACAAAGTTGGTCAGAATACAAAAGTTGGATGTATCTAAATCAATGTTCGTTGTAGCTGAATCACAGATTGGCAATATTTAGGGCACCTTTATCCACCTTCCATTCCCTATATTTTTGCCTTCCCCAATCCAGCCGCAAAAAATGAGCTCCAATCAAACCTAACAAAGTGGTTCATCGATTCAAATAAAAAAAATATAAAATTGAGATAAGTTGAGGCGCAATCATATGGTGGTTTTATTTCCTGCATAACTTTTGTTAATTTTCATTACGAAATAAAAATCTAATTTTACCACAGACACAAATCATACTATTATTAATCTCAAAAATCGTTTATAAAATGAATCCATATTCACAACCAATGTTGCGCGAGGACGCACTCAAAGATAAAGTGGCCATCGTCACAGGAGGCGGAAGCGGACTGGGAAAAGCAATGACCAAATATTTTCTTCAGCTCGGCGCAAAAGTCGTCATCACTTCCAGAAACTTAGAAAAACTTCAGGGAACTGCAAAAGAACTAGAAGACGAAACCGGCGGGAAAGTCCTTTGCGTAGCGTGCGACGTGCGAAATTGGGACGAAGTGGAAGCAATGAAAGAAGCCACTTTGAAGGAATTCGGAAGGATTGATATCCTTTTGAACAATGCTGCCGGAAACTTCATCTCACCAACCGAAAGGCTCACGCATTCTGCCTTCGATTCCATCCTTGATATTGTTTTGAAAGGAACCAAGAACTGTACACTTTCCATTGGGAAACATTGGATTGATAGCAAAGTTCCGGGAACGGTTCTTAATATTGTGACAACTTACGCCTGGACAGGTTCGGCTTATGTCGTTCCATCCGCTTGTGCGAAAGCTGGCGTGCTGGCTATGACAAGAAGTTTGGCTGTGGAGTGGGGGAAATACAATATCCGTTTCAATGCCATTGCGCCCGGACCTTTTCCTACGAAAGGCGCTTGGGACAGATTATTACCCGGTGATATGAAGGATAAATTTGATTTAGCCAAGAAAAATCCTCTCAAAAGAGTAGGAGAGCATCAGGAATTGGCCAATCTTGCAGCTTATCTGGTTTCTGATTTTTCATCTTTCGTCAACGGCGAAGTTGTGACCATCGATGGTGGCGAATGGCTTCAAGGTGCCGGCGAGTTCAATATGTTGGAAGAAATTCCGCAGGAGATGTGGGATGCTTTGGAAGCAATGATAAAAGCGAAGAAATCGAATTGATTTTTTATTGATTCAATTCATTTTAAAACTGACACACGTGGTTTGCCTTAAAAGCACACGTGAAGTTGACCGAAACCACACGTGAAGTTGTTCGATAGCACGTGTGGTTTTTTTATGCCCTTAATCATACTTAATTCTAATGATGTAACAAGTTCCTGATTTTATTGACTAATTTTATTTTAATAATAAATCTATCCCTCAATGAATTTCAAACTTCCAACACTTCTTTCCGTGGTTGCGGTATTTGCTTTTACAGCAAAAAGCTACGCACAGGAGTCATCTGCCTATAGTTATACTGAAGCTTTCAAACCTTTATTCTACCCTCAGACCGGAACAGAAACACGTTCTGCGAGTGGTCAACCTGGGCATAAGTATTGGCAGAATGCAGCCGACTATCAACTGAATGTAAGCCTTGATGATGCTAAAAATGAGATTACAGGTTCTGCAGAAATCACTTATACCAATAATAGCCCTGATCAGTTAGGATTTCTGTGGTTACAATTGGATCAAAATCTTTTTGCAAAGGACTCAAGAGGTAACGCAGTTGTTCCACTTTCCGGAAGCAGGAACGGTGCGCACGGAGAAGTTTTTGATGGTGGATATAAAATCAAATCGGTAAAATATGATGGTAAAGATGTGAAATATACCATCACCGATACCAGAATGCAGATAGATCTTCCAAGCGATCTCAAGGCCAATGGAGGTGTTGCAAAACTTAAGATCGAATACTCGTTTCTATCCCCGAAATATGGTTCGGACAGAATGGGAATCGAGGATACCAAGAACGGGAAAATATTCACAATGGCTCAATGGTACCCAAGAATGTGCGTTTATGATGACGTTTTGGGATGGAATACGATGCCATATTTAGGAGCATCTGAGTTTTATCTTGAATATGGAACTTTGTCAGCGAACATTACCGTTCCCGCCAATCAATATGTGGTTGCGTCCGGAGAATTACTGAATGAAAAAGAGGTTTACAGTAAAGAAGAAGTGAGCCGTTGGAATCAGGCAAGAAATAGTGAGAAAACTGTTGCGATCCGTCCGGAATCCGAACTCGGAAAAAACAATAAATCAGGAACTAAAACCTGGAAATTCAAAATTCAAAATGCAAGGGATTTTGCCTGGGCATCCTCTGCTGCGTTTATTCTTGATGCTGCTAGAATTAACTTGCCAAGCGGTAAAAAATCTTTGGCAATCTCTGCTTATCCTGTAGAAAGTGCCGGCGATAAAGCCTGGGGAAGATCCACGGAATATACCAAAGCAGCGATAGAACATTATTCAGGAAAATGGTTCGAATTTCCTTATCCAGCTGCAACCAATGTAGCAGGAAACGAAGGCGGAATGGAGTATCCGGGAATTGTTTTCTGTCATATGGATTCTAAGGGCGAAGAATTATGGGGTGTTACAGATCACGAATTTGGGCACACTTGGTTTCCAATGATTGTGGGTTCAAACGAAAGATTGTTTGCATGGATGGATGAAGGTTTCAATACATTTATAAACTCTATATCAACAAAAGAATTCAATAAGGGTGAATATAAGCATCCTTCTAATGTAGCGCAGATGGCTAACTTTATTTTCAATGATTCTTTTGAACCGGTGATGGTTGGCCCTGATAATATGAAGGAAAGAAGTATTGGTGTTTTGGCGTATTACAAACCGGGATTAGGATTAGGTGTCTTGAGAGAAGTTGTTTTGGGACCGGAAAAATTTGACAAGGCTTTCAGAACTTATGTTGCAAGATGGGCGTTCAGACATCCTACACCTTGGGACTTCTTCCATACGATGGAGAATGTGTCCGGAGAAGAACTTAACTGGTTCTGGAGAGGCTGGTTTATGAACAAATGGAAAGTAGATCAGGCGGTTAAAAACGTGAAGCCTGTGAATGGCGATTTCAAAAACGGAGCGCAGATCACGGTTGAAAATATTGGACAATTACCAATGCCGACCACCGTGGAAGTGACTTTCAAAGATGGAACAACCCAAACAGTGCAACTTCCTGTAGAGGTTTGGAAACGAAATACAGAATGGACATTCCAACTGGATTCTAATAAAGAAGTGACCCAAGTGAAGCTGGATCCTAAATCCCAGATTCCAGATGTGAATGTTAAGAATAATGTTTGGCCTAATTAAGATTAGAATAATCAAGATAAAAGAGCAAAGACAACAAAAAAGCGTTCCGGAATTCCGGAACGCTTTTTATATATTTAAAACAAAATCGAAAGATAATTAGTCTTTCATCTTTTAGTCTATTATCTATAAGTCTATTTACAAAGCCACCATTTCCGTAACCTCAACGTCATAACCGGAAATCACTGGTTTGATATTCGGATTCTGCGTGATCACTTTGAATTTATTAATTCCCAAGTCTTTCAAAATCTGCGTTCCAATCCCGTAATCACGGAAATTGGGCGCGATCGTTGGAAGTTCGCTGGTTCCGTCCTGATAATTAAGGAAATGCTGAAGTTTTCTAAGCGTGTTTTCTTTGTTGGAAACATTGTTGATGAAGACTACTGCACCTTTTCCTTCTTTATTAATAAGGTCTACAACTCTCTGCATCAAAGGATGTTCACCGTTTGATAATCTGCTCAGGACATCAAAATAAGAACTTGAAGATTGCACTCTTACAAGCACAGATTCGTCCGGTGTCCAGGTTCCGGTTGTCAAAGCAAAGTGGATCTGCTCAGTCGGTTTTTCCTCAAAAACATAGAATTTGAAATCTCCGAAATGTGTCTTTATATCACGTTCTTCTATTCTTTCTACAAGATCGCCTTGTCTCAGTCTGTAATGGATGAGGTCTTCTATGGAAACCACTTTCAAATCGTGTTTCTTCCCGAATTCCAGAAGATCCGGTAGTCTCGCCATATCGCCGTCATCTTTCATAATCTCGCAGATCACGCCGCCTTCTTTCAGTCCGGCAAGTCTGGTCAGGTCGATTGCAGCTTCGGTATGTCCTGCTCTTTTCAAGACGCCACCTTCTTTTGCACGAAGCGGGAAGATATGTCCGGGTCTCATAAGGTCGCCAGGTTTTGTGTCCTGATCCATAATTGCAAGGATTGTTTTTGCACGGTCGCCGGCAGAGATTCCTGTAGTTGCACCTTTTCCTAATAAGTCAACAGAAACCGTAAATGCAGTTTCTTTCGGGTCGGTAGAGTTGGCAACCATCGAATTAAGTTCCAGTTCGTCGCATCTTTTCTCCGTTAAAGGCATACAGATCAAACCTCTTGCGTGGATTGTCATAAAGTTGATGATCTCCGTCGTAGTAAGTTCTGCAGCCGCAAGAAGGTCACCTTCGTTCTCACGGTCTTCGTCATCTACAACGATGATCATTTTGCCGTTTTTGAGGTCCTCGATTGCTTCTGCTATAGTATTAAGTTGGATCTTATCCATTGTTCTAAAATTTTTTTGCAAAGATACTTATTTAGAACCTAAATAAAGATTGTAATAATCGATTAAAGATATGTAAAACGTGTATATTTTCAGGAGCCGGGAACCTGCTTTCGCTGCAATTCCTCGCCCCTTCCTTTTCCCCAACGTTTGCTGTGGGATTTCCACTGCAAACCGAAGGTTCGACGATTCTAAAATTAAGATAAAAATATGAGTCAATCAGGGCTATAAGAAGTTCGGTGCTTAAAATCAAGATTTTACCATTTCTGAAATTTTTTTTAAAATTAAAAGCTTTTTAAATTTGAAATTTGAAAAAAAACACTAAATTTGCAATCCAAGAAAACGGTGCTTTGGCCGAGCGGCTAGGCAGTGGTCTGCAACACCATCTACAGCGGTTCGAATCCGCTAGGCACCTCACTGGTAAACCCTAATTCATTTATTCATAATGTTTTAGGGTTTTTTTATTATGGCTGTTTTCCCGATAATATAATAATCTCCGCGTTATTAGGAGGGGAGTTTTCTATCCAATTCCTAAATAAGGTAAAACATCTGCTATTTTTTTGGAAAGGCCAATTAATCCGTTAAGTGTAGCCAGATTTTTTAAAACATTCCATGTCTTTTGTAAAGCTCTGGTATTGGCTTCGGGATTTTTAACTTCAGTTTCGAAATTATTAAAAGCCTCAATAATATCCGGATTACCAGAATCATTTGCCATTTGTTGTATTTGATTCATTAGTATGACAAAATTGTTTCCGGCAGCTGCTCCATTACCTATTGCTATACTGTTTTCCCCTGCAACAGCACCATGTCCAATAGCTGTACCTCCTCCTATAATTGTATTTGTGCCATGAGTTGGTCCTATTATTATTGAATTATTTCCGGCTTTTAAACCATTTGGAAAATTTCCATAAGCTATTGTATTATCTCCAATTTCAGATTGGGTTACATTTTTTTTACTTGAATTTTCTTCGTTGTCCATTTGTCTTAGATTTTTGTTTGAACTGATTACTAATATACAAAAAATATGGATGTACTTCTTTCTGTTTTTTGATTTGAACGTAAGAAGATGTGCTTTTTACCAACTTTTTACTTACCCTGAAACTCACCCAATACTCAATTGTCCATTTTTAAGACTCTCGATAAAAAACGAAGGCGTAACATCTGTTTCTTTTTTGAAGGCGATTACAAAAACCTGCGAAGATGTGTAGCCGCACTCTTCTGCTAGATAACTGATTTTATAGTCTCTGTATTTTGGTTCGTTGTAGAGTTTATGAACAATGTAGTTGATTCTTAAACTATTAATGTAACCGTTGAAGTTTTGGTTTCTATGAATACGGATAACCTCCGAAAGATACTTTGGATTGGTGTTGTTTTGATGACATAGAGATGTAAGATTTATATCTTTTTTTAAAAATTTTTTAGACTCTTCAAACATCTCTAATTTTTTCAAAATTTTCTTTTCTGTATTATTCGAGATTGTTACTTTACTATTATGATCAATAAAATTGGTCGCCGCCTGGGTATTGTCATATCCAGTATCCTCCGTTATGGAAGCTGGTTTTTGACTTTCGTTTTTCAACTTTTCAATCAGTAAAGAATAGTTGACTTTAAGTCTTTTATTTTTTCGGTAAAAGAAAGCCCAGATTACTATTGTATCCATCAATATAAATATGACAGATATGATAATTATATTTTTTAAAATTCTGTTTTGGTTCGCTTTTGCTGTTTCTGCGGATTTTCTGATTTGATCTCTGGATTCTTCTATAATAGATTTCTTTTCAGCTTTGTTGATGCTGTCGTTGAGAGAAGAGTATAGATTGAGATATTGGTTTTGTTTAGGGATGTTATTCAGGGAATCATAAGAGTCCTGAAGCTCTTTGTATACAAGCATCCGCATTTTAGGATTACTTTTGTGCTTCTCAATCTGTAACGCTTTTTCAAAAAAATCAATGCTTTTCCTGAATTCTTTTTTCCTGCTGTAGAAAATCCCAACCGCTTTGTAAGCATCAAAATCAGAGCTTTCAAAATACTTCGGTGCAGTATTCGAAAATTCCAGTACTTTTTCAAAATAGGGTTCTGCTTTGTCCAGTCTTGCCGGCTGTAGAATATATGTATATAGCATCCCCATATTCATATATCCCGTTATTAGAAGATCATAGTAATTGTTTTTTTGTAGATATGTTAATCTATCAGCAGGAGTGCTTTTTACAACCTCCAGGCTTCTATTTAGATAGTAAGAAACGGAATCGTTGGCATTTTTATCACCTTCATACATTCCTGCAAAATTGGCATATATCGCACTTAGTTGCAAAGGTTTCTCTATTTTATCAGTTATTTTATTGCCATATAGAACCGACTTATGAAGATTTTCTTTGGCTTCTTTATAAAGGCTTAAAATTGCAGATACTTGTCCTTTGTATAGATAGATAGAACTCAATGCTTCATTGTTTTTTAATTTTAAAGCAATGGGTTCAGCTAGATTACCGAATTTCAAAGAAAGATAATTATTACCATTAGCCAGATAATATTTTTGCAGTTCCAGCAACCCCCGCAATGTTCCTTGTTTATAATTCTTCTCCTTAGAGTAGAGATATAGTTTTTTTATCTCATTCAGGTTAACTGTTTTAGCATTACTATACTTTTCCAGAACTTGAGATTCGGTTAAATTAAAAGCCTGAAACTTGCCATAATGACAAGTTATTAAAAGACTCAAAAAAACGGTTACACTTTTAAGATTTGTCATAAGTTGGCTTTAATTAGAAGTTAAGATATCAATATGATGTAATGATTTTTTTTTAAACCAGTCCGTGCTATCTGATATTATTTTTCAAAAGTAAAAATTCGCATCCCTATCTGCGAATTAAGAAAAACATATTTTCCGTTATTATTCAGTGTATTAAATAGTTTAAAACATTAATAATCAGAGTTATTTATTTGTAAAAGCAAATATTTAAGCGAATCAAAAAACGGTATGTTTTGAGTAGTGTTTGAGTATATTTTAGATGTATTTTTTCGGTATTCATTCTATCCTTTAATTGTGCCTTTCTATCTGTTCTTATATTATTGTACTCTCAAATCACTTTATTAAGTGATAGAGGAAAACACAAACAAATTAAAAAACACAAATGATGAAATTTTCTTTTTATGAGAAAAGCAGCTGACTAAGTTAAGCCGCCTATATCTTGACCCTCATTCTGAGGGTTTACTTAATCTTAAATTCTGAGGGTTTATTCAATCTTAAATTTTAAGATGTAATCATCTCACCGTACCCCAGAATTTATATGGCTGTCCTATACCCTTACTCGTTTATACGGATATGAGGGAGGAGTAATAATCTAAAATAAACAATGATGAAACAAAAGAAGACAAAACTAACAATGAAACAGACAAAAAATCTCTTTTTTGTCCTATTGCTCTTTTTGGGCAATATGATTATTTACGCACAATGTAGCGTGAATGCAGGAGGAAATGCCACGATATGCGGCACATCCTATTCCCTGCAGGGAAGCTTTACGGGCACCACAGTTGGAAATCCCACCTGGACACTCGTATCCAAGCCGGCCGGCGCAACAGATCCGGTAATCAGCAACATCAACTCCTATACACCTAATGTTACGGGGATGACCTCACCGGGAAATTATGTATTCCAGATATCACAGGTTTGCGCCAGTACAGGAATAACAAGTTCTCAGGTTACCATTACCGCGCCGGGAGATGCATCCACCTTCACCGCAGGTCCGGACATTACCAATGTAAATGCTACAGTAGGAACAGTTACTTTAAACGGCGTTGTCCCTGCCGGATATACCGCATCTTGGTCGGCGTACAATATTTACAATTATCAAAGATTTGGGACTAAAGCCAGCAACAACGCAACATTTGGATCACCTGCTTCTGCTTCTACATCGTTTACATTGACTAAAAAAGCAAATCATAACGAAGATCCTGCTTACCTAGTGACATTAAGGATTACATCCACTACTAATCCTAACTGCTGGTATGAAGATACAGCAATCGTTCGTTTTATCCCGAATCCGCAGATTATTGTTCCCAATACTTCTGCCTGTGCCGGTAATGGTGCAACTTACATTTATCTCAGCAATACTTCGCCTATTTTTGGGACGGATATGGCGGGAGGGGCAGGTAATCCAAGCTATGGAGCTACCGTTACAATGAACGTCAACAGCCAGCCAGCCGGAGGAAACATACAGTATGCAAAAATAATGGATGGTATTTTGTTCTTCACAGGAGCCAATGTTACGGGAGCATATAAATTTACACTAACCGTTACCAATTCTTCGGGAACCTATACCACCCCTGAGATTACCTATACCAACTCTGGAACGGCTCCCGGGGAGCCTACTTTTATAGTAGCTTCCGATCCGGAGCAGATGGAGTATTATAGTACTTTACGTACTGGTGGAGAAGTTCAGTGCGGTATGGCAGGCAGTACAACCCCCATCACGTTCCGTTTTACACTGGCTTCTGGAGACCCTGTAACCAATACCTCAACTGTCTCAACAACTGGGATTTACCCTCCGGGCGGGGCACCTATTCCTGTAATTACAGGAGCAGGCACAGCAATCAGGAGTGTTACTGCAACACCTCCTGCTGGTGGCTGGCGGGTAGGAACTTACAAGTTTCCAATCACTATAAGTAATGGAAGCTGTAGTGTTACTGTAACTTATTTTCTACATATATCAGATGGAGCCAGACCACCTGTGAGTGTTAATAATACTACAGTATGCTATCCTGGTAGTGGTGTGGTATCAGCAACTATAAACTTACCTGCTGTCTATAAAGGTGTAGTAAATAGTAGTTATTTTCAAGAGCTTAATGGGCAATACACGTTTACCTTGGTTTCAAAGCCGGCAGGATCCGGAACTCCAACCGCCCCTACAACTTCATTTACTTCAACTTCTGCTGTTATTGGAAATCTGACAATGCCCGGAGAGTATGTATTTAAAATAAAAGCAGGCAATACTACTACCGGAGATTTTGTAGGCAAGGAATACGAGTGCTCCGGAACATCCAGAGAGGGTACATTCTCTGTATTTGTGTCAGGGCAGGTTAATTCTAATGCAGGATCTGCACAAACATTAACAGGAACAACACAGACTACGTTGAACGGTAATAACCCGGGAGTCGCTTCCGGAACATGGACATTGGTATCCAAACCATCAGGCGCTGATGATCCGGTTATCGTAACACCATCGGTTTACAACAGCAATGTTACAGGACTTAATACTGCAGGCACTTATTCCTTCCGATGGATTATCGCTACGGGTACTTGTATTAGCTCCAGTGATGTCAATATCAACGTCATCGTCAACAATTGTGTAAGCGGTTGTAACCCAAATACCTTTGTAAACAGCTCGGATCCTAATACCATAGAATACGACAATATGGTATCCGCCTTTCACGCAACTATTATCAAAGAAGGTAACGGCTCTTTTAAAGTTTGGGGAGAGAATAGTGCCGCAGATGGAACACATTTACTATCCCCTACAGCGGTAACCCCGGCTAATGGCTTCAATTATACCGGAACACCGTTAAAAGCTACTGCTGGAAGTAGTGCTATTGGTTTCCAGCAGCAATTTGCTTTGTTAACTACCGATGGACTTTATATGTGGGGGTCAACAAGCACTTTGGTTATTTCAGATATTAAAAGTACCTCTACTTTTGGTAAGATTACAGTAAATGGGAAGACCGATGGTCTGCCTGCTGGTGTTACACCTGCTGATGTCAAGATGATGTTCGGATCATATGGAACATTGGCGATTACAACCTGCAGCGGCGAGGCATGGGTGTTGTCTTTCGCAGGGGATAAGAATGGGGATGGCACAACAGATGGCCCCGCCAATTATGTAATCTGGCACCGTGTAAAAACTTCAGCGACCACAAACCTTGTCAATGTAGTGGCTATGCGGGGAACATATGGTGCTTTATTTGCTTTAACTTCCGACGGGAAGCTCTATACCTGGGGTACTGGCACCTACATCAACAGCGGTGCCGCAGCCAACAGACTCTACGCCACACTAGTCAGTATTCCGGCAGGGGTTACCCCAAAAATGATCGGGATGACACGACAATATCAGGGAAGCAATCAATCGTATTACCTATTGGCAACCAACGGGAAGCTTTATAGTATGGGAAGTAATGGTAACAAACAATTAGGAGATGGTACAACCACAGAAAGAACGAGCTGGGTACAGCCGCAAAAAGTAACCGACCAGAATGGGCAGGGCACGGGTCCATTGGAGAATATCGCATGGATCTCACCAAACGAACACGATGGTTATATTTTTCCTGCTATTAATGTACTAACCAATGACAGAAAGCTATGGGCTTGGGGATATAATAGCCGTAATATGTTTGGAGGTGCGATTAGCGATACTTATTATGATCCTATCTATATGCCAGGCAACAGCACATCAGCCAATGGAATGAAAGTGACAGATGAGATCATTGCCGTAGAAACAGGCGGACACACTACTATCAACATCAAAAAAGGCGAGAACAGGTTTGGCTATGTAGGACACAGAATCGATGGCAGTATGGGAGACAGTAGCCCTGCGGAGGAAGATGTTCCTACCTATAGCTATAATACTTCTATTGTAATGGTATGTGGTGCAGACGTTGGACCAAAAGTACAAGACATACAAGTCTGCCAGGGCACAACAGCCAATCTTAACGATGCCAACTTAACTACACCACCAAGTGATGTAGAATGGCATGCGACTAATGACGTCAGCAGCCCTGTAATCTCCAATATTACTGCGGTAGCACCCGGCACTTACTACGCGTTCTTTACGGTAGCATCCGGGAAACCAAGAACGGTAGGCTCTGCAGCCACGATAACCACCGTAGTTTGCTGTCAGGCAAGCTGTAACCCAAATACTTATGTAAACAGCTCAGACCCCAATACCATAGAATACGATAATATGGTATCCGCCTATCACTCTACTATAATAAAAGAAAGTGCTGGTACTTTTAAAATATGGGGGGAGAAAACTGCCGCCGACGGAACCAGCAATCTACTAACTCCAACGGCGATGACTCCGGTAAATGGTTTTAACTATACCGGAACACCGCTGAAAGCTACAAGTGCGAGTAGTATAATTAGTGCTGTAAATCATCAGTATGCTTTGTTGACCACCGATGGTTTGTACGTTTGGGGAACTGCCAATACATTGATTAACTCCTCCATTAAAAGCACCACTGCTTTTGGGAAAATCACAGTAAATGGCAAAGCAGACGGTTTGCCTTCCGGCGTTATACCTGCCCAGGTCAAGATGATGTTTGGATCTTACGGAACATTAGCGATTACTACCTGCAGTGGTGAAGCGTATGTATTATCTATGGTTGGAGCTAAAAATGGAGATGGTACAGCAGAGGATGGAGCAAACAATGCTATCTGGCACCGTATAAAAACATCGGCGACCACAGATCTAGTAAATGCCGTTGCCGTGCGCGGTACAGCCAATGCTTTGTTTGCTTTAACTTCAGACAGTAAGCTCTATACCTGGGGTACTGGTACCTATATTAATAGCGGTACTGCTTCTAACAGAACTTATGCGACGGAAGTATCTATTCCGGCAGGAGCTACTCCCAAAATGATTGGTATGACGGATGCTATGTCAGCTCAAAGTTATTATCTATTAGCGACCAATGGCAAGCTATATTCAATGGGAGACAATTCAGGTCGTCAGCTGGGCGATGGTACTACAACGACAAGAACCTCCTGGGTGCAGCCGCAAAAAATGACCAATCAGTCTGGGCAGGGTACAGGAGTGCTGCAAAACATTGTATGGATATCTCCTAACGAACATTCTTATTATTCTCTTGCTTCTCCTAGTACAGCAGCTATTAATGTACTTACTAATGGTAACAAGCAATGGGCTTGGGGTGTTAATAACGGTTTTATGTTTGGAGGTCCAGCATGGAATGTGTCTTATGACCCAATCTACATGCCCGGCAACAGTACTGCAACCAACGGAATGAAAGTGACAGATGAGATCATTGCCGTAGAAACAGGCGGGCACACTACTATCAACATCAAAAAAGGAGAAAATAAATTTGGTTATGTAGGACACAGAGTCAGTGGCAGTATGGGAGATGGCAGTTCTGTTGATGAAGATCAATATGTCTATACCTATAATACCGCTGCTGTGATGGTATGTGGTGCAGACCCGGCATCCTACTGCTACAAACCGGGTATTACAACCGGGACTGCACTCGACACCAAAGTAGGCATTTCTGCATTAGGAAGAGCCGGAGCTACAGATGCTGACAACTGGCCAATGACAAGAAAAGGCGGACATATCGCCTTGGAATCCAAAACCAAAGGTTTTGTGCCGAACAGAGTCGCATTTGATGCATCAGGAAATCCTGTAGGCATTGCAACTACTAACTTTATAGAAGGAATGATGGTGTATGACACCTCCAACAAATGTCTGAAGATATACACTTCAAAGGATAACGGCGTTTCATTTGGATGGTATTGTATAACCACACAAGCCTGTCCGGATTAAAAGATGTTTCGATGCCGCTTCGCTCTGCTCAACATGACAAAGGCACTGCTATCCTCAACGCAGCGCCTTGTCATCCTGAGAGCAATGTATTGTCATTCTGAGCGAAGTGCAACGGAATTGAAGGATCTCTACAAAGAGAAGACGGTCATATAAAAAACAAAAGATGTTTCGACTGCACTACGTTCCGCTCAACATGACAAAGGCAATGTCATCCTTAGCGTAGCCGAAGGATCTCAAGAATGATTCATTAACATTGATTAATTTAAATAAATAATGAAAACACAAACAAATGCCCTACCTGGTATAGTAACCGTTACAATTCCGCAGGAAATTGTGCTGACGATAGGTACGGGAGAGGCAGTTCCTATAGAGCTGAAAATGCAGCCAGGCTTACAGTACGACCTTTCTACCCTACATGTGCTTTGCGGTGCAAGGCGTACCAGTGAACAGAACGAACTGGTGTTGGAAGAAGATACCAGTATGGGACTGCAGCTGTCGATAAATACGATCCCGGCAGAATACCCTGAAGATGTCCGCTCACAGACACTGATGGTCTGTAAAGAATGATATTAATGACCGAAATGCTTCAACTTCGTTACACTCAACATAACAGAAAAATACAATCATAGACATCATCCATCCGCTGAATCTTTAGGATCAGCGATAAAATAAAAATAAGTCTGGATTACTTAATAATAAATCAAAACACACAATGAAAAAAATAATTCTAACCACCATTTTTTTTGTAGCTGTTACTGCTGCAAAGTCTCAGGTAGCCATAGGTAAAACCGCCGTTACCAATGCTTCTGTATCTCTGGAGTTTACAGATGCTGAAAATAAAGGAATGATTCTTCCCTATATAGAAAATAAATCCGGTATTACTGAAAATGGTTCTTTAATCTATGACAATACAGACCATAAAGTGAAATATCTGAAAGATAACAGCTGGTTCGACCTCTCGGTTGATACGACGGGTAAATCTGATATTTCTATCCAACAGTCCAAAACAGAACTTACCACCTCCAAAACGGGAATCGGGGCAAACAGTGGTACGGATACCACCGACGGTATCCTGGTGCTGACGGATGTTGATAAGGCAATGATTCTACCAAGGGTGGCGAGCCCTCATCTTAATATCATTAATCCAGCTTCTGGAATGATGGTTTATGATACTGTAAAAAGACAGCTTGCTGTCTATAATGGTACAGTCTGGAGTTTTTGGAAACCATAATTGTTATTTACTAAGTGTTTTGATGATGTGTTGAAGTAATGGTAATGATGTTTTGATAATGTTTTTTTATATAATAAACATAATGAATATTTAGTGGTAATTATTAAATATCATAAGAGGATAGATGTTATTGCCTATTCAACATAATAATTTAGTAATCAATATACTTTATTTGTAAAAGCCATTTTCTGTTATGCGGATTATGGCTTTTATTTTAGGTGAATAAATTCCGTATTCATTCTACGCTTAAATTGCATTCTATGATTTCTTATCATAATATTGGTATGTCATAATCGACACACATAATTGATTCTAATAACACAATGACTACCAATGAAAATACAAATGATGAATATTTTGAAGCTGGGTCTCCTTATTTAATTAAAAAGGAGATTCAGTTTTTTATTCTTCAGTACTGTATGGAAATATTATTTATGACACTACTGATCATAAAGTAAAATACTTGAAAAACGGAAGCTGGTCAAATCTAAGCGAAGATGATGCAACTCCTGCTACAATTGGAACTGCTAAGCTATCTGTACAAGGAGGCGGTAAAATCTAACAAGATACAGCTAAGAAACCATTGGAGCAAATGGAATCACAGATACAACTACCGGGTATTCTTGTTCTTTCAGAAGACAGTAAGGCTATGATATTTCCAAAAGTTGCAAGTACGCATCCGAATATCATCAATCCTGCTTCCGGAATGATGGTTTACGACATTATTGGTACAGCTTGGACCTTTTGGAAACCTTGAAGAAATTATCATTGCAATACAAATAATAACATCAAAACAGAATATTTAGCAATTGATAACTAATCAATTAAAAACACCAAAAGTCCTTGTATACATAGAATGATTTCTGAATTTCATCTATATAAACTTTGGATGAACCTGTAAGGTTCAAATAAATTTGTCTGAAGCAAATGAAAAATAAAAATTATGTTACAAACTGTATTTTTGAGAAAACCAACAATGTTATGCCTTATAACATTTCTGTTTGGTTTAAGTATGTGTAATGCCCAGTGTAATGCCACCGGATGGAAAAAGTTCTCACAAGGAGAAACCTTTAGCGTAGCTTTAAAGGAGGATGGCACACTTTGGATGTGGGGCCAGAATATTAATGGTATTCTTGGGAATGGTTCCGGTACTACAACTGTAGTTAAACATCCAACACAAATAGGAACAGACACAGATTGGACAGATATTTCTGTTGGCCGTTGGTTCGTATTGGCAAAAAAAATCAATAATGATTTATATGGATGGGGCGATAATGCTTGGGGGAATTTGGCAACAGGAAACACTACAGCACAATATGCCCCTTATTTGATGGCTCAGAATGTTAAATCTTTTTCTGCGGGTTACCATCACAGTATGATTGTGAAAACAGATGGTACAATGTGGGGAGTTGGAGCGAATCTTTATGGACAGCTTGCGGTAGGTAATGCCGTAAATCAGTTGACATGGAATAAAGAAACCTCCAATGCTACTGATTGGGATAAAGTATCATCAGGATATTATAATTCATTTGGAATTAAAGCAAATGGAACACTTTGGTCTACTGGGTCTAATGGGCTTGGAATTACAGGAACGGGTAATTTAGCTGGTGTAGCAACATCTTTTGTGCAAGTGGGGACAGATACTGACTGGAAAGAGATTTCTTGTGGAGCAGAGCATGTTTTGGGTCTTAAAACTACAGGCAAGCTTTTTGGCTGGGGAAATAGCGATGATGGTAGATTAGGCATCACTTCTGCAGGCGCAATAAGCACTCCTCAGGCAGTAGAAGCATCTAACATTTATACTCACATTGCTACTTCGTGGGATGGATCTGCAATTATTAAAAGTGATGG
>Ga0157369_10001324_pt1 | contig 30678 bp, 21 predicted proteins | sample C25metaG_FD_113461 | JGI IMG/M metagenome (GOLD analysis project Ga0157369, IMG submission 113461) | Corn rhizosphere microbial communities from Kellogg Biological Station, Michigan, USA - C2-5 metaG | ecosystem: Host-associated > Plants > Roots > Rhizosphere > Soil | place: USA: Michigan... | reverse complement strand
GCCCCAGGGAGTGCGGTTGACCCCCCGTCATTACGCCTACCTCAAGATTGCCGAGGGCTGCAACAACAAGTGCACCTTCTGCATCATCCCGGCGTTGCGCGGCAAGCTAGCGAGTCGCCGCATCGACGAGGTGCTGCGCGAGGCCGAGCGGCTGGCCGCAGCGGGTGTCAGGGAGCTGCTGGTCATCTCCCAGGACACCAGCGCCTACGGGTCCGACATCCGCTACTCGCCGGGAGTCTGGCGCGACGAAGAGTATCGGACGCGGCTCACCGATTTGGCGCGCGGCCTCGGGACGCTCGGGGTCTGGGTGCGGCTGCACTATGTCTATCCATATCCTCATGTCGATGAAATCATTCCGTTGATGGCGGAGCGGCGCGTGCTGCCATACCTCGACATCCCGTTCCAACACGGGAGTCCCTCCGTGCTGAAGCGCATGCGCCGTCCCGCACACTCCGAGGACGTACTGCGGCGCATCGCTGCATGGCGGCAGCTCTGCCCGGACCTGACGTTGCGCAGCACGTTCATCGTCGGATTCCCGGGCGAGACGGAACTCGAGTTCGAAGAGCTGCTGGCCTGGCTGGACGAAGCGCAGCTCGACCGCGTGGGCTGCTTCAAATACTCGCCGGTGGAGGGTGCGGCGGCTAACGCGCTCGCCGGCCATGTTCCAGCCGAGATACAGGAAGAGCGCTACGCTCGTTTCATGCAGCGCGCGGCAGCCGTCAGCGCGGGGCGCCTGGCACGGCGCGTCGGCTCCCGAATGCGGGTGTTGGTGGATTCCGTTGGCGACGAAGGCGCAGTCGCACGCAGCGAGGCGGACGCCCCGGAAATCGACGGCGTGGTGCGGATTGCAGTTGCAGGCAAGCTGCGGCCGGGCGACTGGGCCGACGTCGAGGTCACATCGAGCGACACCTACGATTTGCACGGGCGGCTGGATGCCGCTGCAGTTGCAACGTCGCGTAAATAGGTCTTGCGGGCCTTCACTCCGAGCAGGCTGGCGATCAGCATGGGAATGAGCATGATGAGGAAAGTCCACATCAGGCCTTTCTGACCGCCACCCAGCCACTCCGAGAGGGCGCCGAAGAGCAGCGGCGCGCCACCCTCGAACACAGATCGCAGCGCCATTCGTCCGGCCTCACCGCGCCCCCACAGCCGGGAATGGACGATATCGAGCCGCGCCGCATCGATCGGTGCGACGGCAGCAGACAGGACGCCGGCGCCGATCGTCAGGAGTCCGATGCCCAGCAGCGCACTGCTCGTCCAGATGGCCACGCCCAGAATCGGCACCGAGAGAGCCAGCGCCACCGCTGCGACCACTATGCGCGCATCGGCCTTCCCCTTTCTCAATAGACGCTCTGCCAGCCGTCCGCCCGTAATCGTTCCCGCGAGGGTGCCGATACCGACCACTAACACGAGCGAGCTCACCACGCTACGCGTGATGTGATAGTGCTGCGTGATGTAGATCATCGCGAAGGCGCGTGCGCCCGAGAGGAAGTAATAGGCCAGTGCCGAGGCGGCGATCAGTAGGCCGTAGGTGGGGAGCCGGAGGAGATATCCCATCACTCGCCACAAGCTCCAGCGCGTCGGATCTTCGTGCAGGACCAGTTTCTCTCTCGGCCGCACGTGGGCGCGCCGCACCGATTCCTGTGGGGAGGCGGGGTTCGATCGTGAGGCCTTCTCCCCCCGGTCCTTCTTCGCCTGCGTCTGGTGCTCGCGCTGCGGGTGCTCCGAGTCGCGGTCGGAGGCGGCATTGGGGTCGTCCTCTCCTTCCATGATCCAGCGCTGCGTGCCACGCTGGGGCTCCGGAAGGAAGCGCCAGACGACCCATACGAGGGCCATGGCCGGAACCGACATCGAATAGAACGACCAGTGCCAGTTCAGAAGCGTCGAGGCTTCGCCCGAGATGAAGAAGCCGACGCCCATTCCGATGAGCTCGCCCGCGATGATGAGCCCGTAGATGGCCGCGCGGTCGCGGGCAGGGAAGAAATCCCCGGTGAGCGAGGCGACGCAAGGCCACGCGACCGCGGTCAGCGCGCCGATGATTGCGCGGGTGATCAGCAGAAAGGAGAACGAAGTCGCGGTGCCGCTCAATCCTTCCACTACGACCCAGGCGGCAACCACGATCATGAGCAGCCTGCGGCGACTGAATCGGTCGACCAGCACTCCCATGGGCAGCGTTGCCGCGGCGGCCACGAAGGAGACCACCGCGAGGAGCAAGCCGACATCGGTGTTGCCTAGATGGAAAGCCCCTTCGAGCTCACCCGAGACGGCTGAGACGGTGCCGAGATCACACGCTTCCACCGCCAGAACGGCGGCCAGCACCGCGATGATCTGCAGGCGCGCAGGGCCACCCGCCACGCTGACGACTCGCTCCTTCGCCGACTCGAGAATTTCGGTCCCACTACCCATCTGTGTTCGCTTCGACGAGTGCCCGTAGCGGATTCCGTGCCGGACGGCCAAGCGCAGACTAAACGTCAGGGGGCCGGCCCGTGTCTGAACGGACGAGCCGACGCTCTTCCTCGACGAGGCCGAGGCTCTGCTGCCGCCCCAATGCTACGATTCGGCTGGCGTCAGCGATCGCTGCCGCACGAGTTTCGTCGCCGTCCGGAGGCTCCAAATGTCATTCCGTAAGCCGTCATCCCTGCTGTGGGCCGGAATTGCCCTGATGCCCATCGCCGCGCTTGCCGCATCTGCAACGACGGATGCTGACGCGTCCAAGACAACCAATCCTGAGCGCTACTGGGCGACACCACACACCGTGACCACGCAGGGAGATGTGAGCATCGGCGGCCAGCACGTCCGATACAACGCGGACGCGGCAACAATGATCCTGCGGAACAAGGACGGTAAGCCGACCGGCGAGATCTTCTACGTCGCCTATTTTCGAAGTGGCAGCGACGTGCGGCGTCCCGTCTCGTTCATCTACAACGGCGGACCGGGTGGCTCATCGGCGCCCCTGCACATAGGAGCATTCGGGCCGATGCGGGTGGTCACGGGGAGTCATACGTATACGCCCCCAGCGCCTTACCAGCTCGTCAACAATCAGTCCAGCCTGCTCGATGCGAGCGATCTGGTCTTCATCGATGCGATGGGCACCGGGTTCAGCCACATCCTCGGGAAGGACGACGGCGGAGTTGGGACCCCGAAGGACTTCTACGGTGTCGATCCGGATGCGAAGGCGTTCGCACAGTTCATCAGCCAGTTCCTGTCGAAGTATGGACGTTGGAACTCGCCGAAGTACCTGATCGGCGAGAGCTACGGCACCACACGCTCCGCCGCGGTTGCGAACGTGCTGGCGCAGCAGGACAGCATCGGTCTCAACGGCATCGTGCTCATCTCGACGATTCTGAACTTCGATACCAGCATAGACGGCGCGAACGTCAACCCGGGCATCAATCTCCCTTATGCCCTGGCCCTGCCGACCTACGCAGCGGTCGCGTGGTATCACAAGGTGTTGCCGCAACAGCCGGCGGAGCTGCAGCCGTGGCTGGATGAGGTGCAGACCTGGGCGATGGGCCCTTACCTGCAGGCGCTCAACAAAGGCAGCGCGCTGTCTCAGTCGGAGAAGGCAGGCATCGCGGCGCAGATGGCCAAATACACGGGACTGCCCGAGAGCTACATCCTGAAGGCCGATCTGCGTGTGATCGGGCCGCAGTTCGAGCACGAGCTGTTGCAGTCCCGAGGAGAGAGCACTGGGCGGCTGGACGCCCGCTTCTCGGGGCCGTCACTGGATCCTCTGGCCGAGTACGTGGAGTACGACCCGCAGTTCGCCGCCATTGGATCCGCGTATACCTCCGCCCTCAATGACTATATGCGCAGCACGCTGCATTTCGGCGCCGAGCATCATTACGAGCTCCTCTCGCTCGAAGTCAACAGCCAGTGGAACCAGCTGCATACGCCGCCCGGGCAGAGCACGCCCGCGTACACGGCCGCCAACGTCATGCCTGACCTCGCCTCTGCGATGACGCTCAACCCGGATATGAAGGTGATGGTGAACGCCGGCTACTTCGATCTGGGGACACCCTACTATGCAGCGGTGTATCAGATGCAGCAGCTGCCGATGGCTGCGCGGCTGCAGAAGAACATCGAGTACAAGTTCTACGACACCGGCCACATGATCTACGTCGCGCCCGAAGCATTGGCGCAGTTGCACGACAACATCGCGCAGTTCATTCGTGACAGCTCGGGCGGAAGGGCCGCCCACTGACACTTGGCTGATCAGGTACCCGGCTTCGAGCCCTGCCGCGATGGCCAGGGGAGCAGCGGCTTTGGATCGAAGATCGCCGCCGCCTCGGCGCGCCGGGGGGTCCAGGCGCCACCTTGAATTTCGGCCTCGAGCTGGCCCGGCGCCCAGCCCGCATGCCCGATGAAGATCCGCAGGCCCTCCATCGGCTTCGGGCGGGCGAGCAGCTTCAGCAACTGCTTGTCGTCCGAGCTCACGTAGACGCCGTCGCACACCCGGACTGCGGCCGCGGGGGCCGTTTTGGCGCGGAACAGATACCAGACGTCGCCGAATTCGACCGGTCCCCCGTAGTAGACCTTGTCCTGCACCTGCGCCAGATGCTTCAGCTTCGGAAAGAAGCGCCCCACGGAAAGCGGCATCGGCCTGTTGATGATGATGCCGACCGGAGCGGGGCCGAGATTGTTCATCACGACCACGATCGAGCCCCCGAAGTTGGGGTCCGACACGACATCCTGAGCGACGATGACGATGGACGTCAGCGTCTTTCCTGACGCCTTCGGGCTGGGCGCGGCGGATTTCGGCGGCGCCGCGTCCGATGCCAACGGGGACGAGCCCGGCAGGAGCAGCAGGGCGAGGAGTGCCGCCGCCAGCAAGCGCCGTCCACGGAATGCCTCGTTCACCGGCAACACCCGCCTCCGCGCGATCAATATGGCCGAATACCCGTCTGCCGCAGATTCTACGCCGTTCGTCGCGAACCGCTGAAGGCCGGTCGGCACCTGCTCCGATCCCGCCGGTAAGATGCCCGGAGGTCGCCCATACCAATGAGGGGAGAGAACATGAGGACCGGCAGCTTTCTTGCGGCAGGGACCGCAGCGCTCTTGGGCTTCGTGGCATGCGGCAGCGTCTGCGCGGCCGGACGGGTCTTCAGGCTCTCCGACCTGCGAAGCCTCATCGGCCTCAGCGACCCTCAGGTGTCGCCCGATGGTCGCCGGATCGCGGTGGTCGTCTCCACACCGGACTGGAAGACCGACAAGGCCGCTCATGAGATCGACTTGGTCGATGTCGCAACCGGCGCGCGGCGCCCGCTCACGCGCTACCGCACCGATATCTCCTCACCGCGCTGGTCGCCGGACGGAACACGCCTCGCGTTCATCGCCATGGACACGACACCCGCCACCCCTGCCTCTGCAAACGACAAGCATCCGACCGGTGACGGCGAGAAACACAACCAGGTCTTCGTCTTGCCGATGGATGGGGGCGATGCACTGCGGATCACTGACTCCGCGCGCGACGTGGCTTCATTTGCCTGGAGTCCCGACGGCAAGACGATCGCCTATGTGGCAGCAGACGTGCCCGCAAACGAAAAGTCGATCAAGGCGCATGACGATGCCTTCAAAGTCACTGAGAACAATTTCCTCGTACGCGCGGCACTGACGCCTTCCCACCTTTGGATCGTGCCGAGCGCGGGCGGCAAGGCAGAGCAGCTCACTCGAGGACAATTCAGCCTCCAGACGGATCAGAACGACGCGCCGGAGCCGGCGTGGAGCCACGATGGCGGCACGATCGCCTTCACCCGCTTCCCGGATCCCTACTGGGCTTTATCCTTCCACTCGGTCATCGACGGCATCGCAGCGAAGGGCGGAGCTCCGAGCACACTGGTCGACCTCGAGGGTGCTACGACCATGAGCTACGCGCCGGCGGGGGAAGCCTTCGCATTCACTCGCCCGCGCAATGGAGACGAGAACAATGGCACCGCAGTGTATGTGCGGGAGGGCGGAAAGACTTTCGATGCGACCAAGGCCTTGGCGCGGAACATCGACTCCTATGCCTGGATGCCGGATGGCACGAGTCTCCTGCTCGTCGGCCAGCAGGGCACTCACTCGGTGATGTGGCAACAGCCCGTGAGCGGGGGCGCTCGGGCGCTCGATCTTGGGGGCGTCGAGATCGCGAGTCGGCCCAGTATCTCCTCGAACGGGGTGATTGCGTTCCTCGGCAATACGCCAAGCCATGCGGATGAGCTGTACGTAATGTCTTCGTCGGGTGCGGCACCGCGGCGCTTGACTGACGTCAATGGGTTCCTCGATTCGCTGTCGCTGGGTCGTACAGCGACGCTCGACTGGCGAGGTCCCAACGGCTTTCGCGAGGACGGAGTGCTCGTGTACCCGCCGAGCCATGAGCAGGGAGGTAAATACCCGCTGGTGCTGATGATCCATGGCGGTCCGGAGGGTACGTCCACGGTGCGTTTCTCGCCGCTGGCGCAGTTGCTGGCGGCGGCCGGGTTTCTGGTGTTCCAGCCCAACTACCGCGGCAGCACCAATCTCGGAGATGCTTATCAGCATGCGATCTATCGCGATACCGGCGACGGGCCGGGCAAGGACGTCATGGCAGGACTGGCGGCCCTCGAGAAGCAGGGTAGCGTCGATGCGAAGCGCATCGGCGTGAGCGGTTGGTCCTACGGCGGCTACATGACGGATTGGCTTTCGAGCCACTATCCGTCGACGTGGAAAGCGGCCGTCGCGGGCGCCGCGCTCAACGATTGGGTGATGGATTACACCGTTGCCTATTATCAGCAAGGTGACGTCTATTTCTTCGGCGACACGCCCTGGACCAGCCGCGGCTACCAGATCTGGCGGGCACAATCACCGATCGCCCATGCGCAGAGTGTCAAGGCACCCACGCTCATCATGGGAGATGTCGGCGATCCGAACGTCCCGCTGATCAACAGCTACGAGTGGTACCACGCCCTGCGCGACAATGGCGTCCAGGTCGAGTTCTATGCCTATCCGGCGGATACGCACTTCCCCGGGGACGTCGTCCGCACGACGGATGTCTATAGACGCTGGGTCGGTTGGATGACGGCTCATTTGCAATGACGCAGCAAGACTCGTCCGCCGGGACCCGAGACGTGTCGGTCAGGCCGCGCGAGATGCGGTCGATTGCGCCGCACGCAGGGAACTCTTCGCCGCCGGATGGATTCATGCGGTCATGGCAACCGCGAAATCACGGCGGGGCACCCGTTCCGGCAGGAGCCATGCCGGGAAGGCCAAACGCACCCCTGCCAAGACCGGCTCCCGGTGGTCACACCGTGTCATGCAAAGAAGCGACGCTCTCGATCTGGAGTCTGGTGTTTTCACCAGGAAGAGCCCGCGGGCGATCGCCCTTTCGCTGAAGCGCTCGGCAGAGTCGAGCCGGCGCCGCAAGTCCGCGCCCTTCCGCTCCGCCATGTCGATGCTGAATTTTCACATCAACAGGTCCGGCAAGAGTCTGAGCCCGGAGCGACGCCGGGTCCTCGACCGGGCGAAGCAGGAGTTGCGCGCGGCATTCGGCCGCAGTTGAGCGATCGCTGCAAGGGCAATCCACGGCCCGACCGCGACGGGCCAGCGGCCGGCAGCAACCAGGCGACAGGAAGCGGTGGTGTACAATCCACCTGCTCATGCGCGACCGCAATCTGGTTGTCCTCAGGGTCTGCACCGATTACATCGCGGCGGATGTGCTGGTCGGATTCCTGAGATCGGAATCCATCCCGGCGGTCGCGCACAATCTTGCTCCCGTCCCCGGTCTCGAGCAGGGCACGGAGGTACTCGTCCCCAAGGCCTCTCTGCCGCGTGCGCAATGGCTGCTGGAGCAGCAGCAGCCGAGCGACAGCGAGCTCGCCGAGCTCGCCCTGCAAACGCCCTCGGAGCTCTAGGGCGAGCCTGGAACCCAGGCAAACCCGCTGCCGGCAACGGCGATGTGTCCTACACCGGGGAACGCGAAGTGCGGAGAGAACACCCACTCACCGGTCCTGGCGAGCGTGCTCAGGGTTTTACGGCGCGTCTCACCCGCAACCACATGATCGCCATCGAACTGGATCGACCATTGCGGCCGCGCCAGCGACACGATCGAGCTGTGGGCTATGTCTCCGATGTACATGAGCCGTGAGTGACCGGAGGTGATCTCGTAACCGACATGCCCGGGCGTATGACCGGGCAAGGATACCGAGACGATGCCGGGAACGATCGTGGCGCCGGGCTCGAACGTCGCAACCCGGGTAGCGATGGACTTGGCCATCGCCGGTGCGCCCTTCTGTTGCATCCAGGTCCATGCGGCGCTCGCCATGCGGATCGTCGCGTTCGGGAATGCAAGCCTTCCCTGCGCGTCGAGCAGCCCGCCGACGTGATCGGGATGCGGGTGAGTGATCAGCACTTCGTTCACTTCACCCGGTAGGACACCGGCAACCCTGAGGCTGGCAAGCAGCTCGCCGTGATACTGGGGTCCCAGGCCGGTGTCGATGAGGATCAGCCGACCGTCAGTGCGCACGAGGAGTGCATTCACGCTGAGCGTGATCCGATCCGCCGGCGCGCCTGCCGCGCGCAACACCTTACCAACCTCGCGGGTACTGACACCGACAGCGAAGGTCTTGCCGTCGTTGGGAACGACGATCTGCGCGTCGTGCAGCGCGGTCAGCGTGAGGGCGCCGACGGTAAACGACCGCGCCGCGGGCGTAACGGGGACGAACTTCGGCTCGGCACGCGCACCGGCGGCGGCACCCAGGACCAACGCGGCGAGCAGAATCGCTGTACGCATGACCACTCCGATGCCTGTCGATGGCGGCTGTGCTACGATGGTAGCGGTACCATGACACTCCGGCTTCTTGGGTAGCAGCATGCCACACTCTCACGACCGACGCGGTGTTCTGAAAGCCGGTGCGGCATTGATCGCCGCCCCTCTTCTACTGTTGCCGGCACGAGCGGCGGAGCCTGCGTGGCCGACGCAGACGGTCGGCCCCTTCATCGAAGTCGAAATCAACAGCGGCCGAATTCGCGGCGGCCACAGCCGAGGGGCTCTTGCGTTCAAGGGCATTCCATACGCCGGATCGGTATCGGGCCGGAATCGCTTCAAGGAAGCTCCGAAGGTGACTCCATGGGCGGGGGTTCGAGACGCTACCCGCCTCGGGCCACCGGCGATGCAGGGACCCGGCACCACCTACGGGGAGCATGAGCCCGCGTGCAGCGAAGATTGCCTGGTGCTCAACGTGTGGACGCCTGCCGTGAGGGATGGCGGCCGGCGGCCGGTGATGTTCTATTGCCATGGCGGCGGATTCACCACCGGGTCCGGCGGTCAGAACATCCAGGACGGCGCGCACCTCGCTGCAACCTACGACGTCGTGGTCGTGGCGAGCAATCACAGGCTGGGTCTCTTCGGCTATCTGTACCTCGGCGAGCTCGGCGGGAGCGAGTACGCGACCTCGGGCAACCAGGGGATGCTCGACATCGTCGCGGCGCTTTCCTGGGTGAAGGAGAACATCGCCACCTTCGGTGGGGACCCCGGCAATGTGATGGTCTTCGGGGAATCAGGTGGCGGCTTCAAGACGAGCACTCTGCTGGCGATGCCCGCGGCACACGCGCTCTTCCACAAGGCGGGAATTCAGAGCGGCGCGATGGTGCGCGGCATGCCCAAGGAGCTCGCCACGGAGCAGGCGCGGCGCGTGTTGGCAGGACTCGGCCTTGCACCGCGTATCGGCAGGCTCATCGAAGCTCCGGCAGAGAAGCTCATCGCCATGCAGCTGGCGGGCGAGCAGAACAGAGGTCCGCTTGCCGTGCCGACCGGCCAGTACGTCGCGCATCATCGCCATCCGCTAAAGGGGCTGGCGGCGATACGCGCCCAATCGTTCGGGCAGTGGGGTCCGGTAGTGGATGGCGATCATCTTCCGCGCGACCCGTTCGCACCCGATGCGCCGCCGATCTCGTCGGCCGTGCCGCTCCTCATCGGCAACATGCGCGATGAGGCGGTCTTCTTCCATCGCGACGAGCCGGAGTTCTTCCGCGCGAGCGCTGCCGCCGTGGCCGCCCAGGCACACAGGACTTTCGGTGACGCGGCGGATCGCATCCTGACTGTCTATCGGCGCGACATGCCGGGGGCAACTCCGCCGGAGCTCGCCGTCGCCATCGAGACCGCGCTGTTCCCCGGCAACGACACCGTGCTGCTGGCAGATCGCAAGTCACTGCAGCCCGCGCCGGTCTATCGCTACCGGGGCGATTACCGCTCCAACTTTCCCATCAAAGGCACGGACTGGACCCTGCGCGCCTGCCATGCGAGCGACATCTCGGTAGTTTTCTACAACTATGGGATCTACGACCTGCAGGGCAACGGACCCGGCCTGGCCGCGGTATCGAGGGCCACGAGCGGCTATTTCACGAGCTTCGCCCGCAACGGCACCCCATCCGCGCAGGGCCAACCTGTCTGGCCGCGATACGATACCGGCACGCGCGAGGTGCTGCTCCTCAACAGCAGGTGCAGCGTAGCGGCCGACCCCGGCAGTGAGGAGCGCAAGCTCTGGCAGTCGCTCGGCTGGACCTGACCTCTTGCTCCAGACGCGCGCAACGGGCTCGCGGCACCGCCGGGCTTGCATTTCTGCATCTCGCGCTTTCCCATGGCGCGCATGGAAACGGGTCGATCGCGGGCACATGACTCTCCGACTCGGGATCTCGCGCTGCGCTGCGGTCTCGGCTTCGGTCTCTACGCACTGATCCTTTGGGGGCTCTGGATCGCGGCACATGCCTTCGGCGTCGCACACGAGCTGCGTGGGCACTTCGCCGGACCGTTCCTCGCCGTGGCGCTCATGCTCGGCGTGCTCTGGGCATTTGGCTGGGGAGCGGGCGAGCCGCTGGCGCGTTGGATGTCTGGTGCGCCGCCGCGTGGCGTCATCCTCAGCGCGAGGCGGGTCAGCCGTGCCTCGCTCATCCGCGTACTGACACCGGGGTTGTTCGCAGCTGGTGTTTATCTGCTGGTCTGCGTCCCGCTCGGCGAGCTTTCGGCCGGGTCGCTCCAGCTCTTCTTTGCATTCCCGGCGATACTGGCCGCGGTGCTCGAATACCTGCCTCCGGGGGCGAAACTCGCGTGGCAGGACGGAGTCGTGCTGGGTGCGTTGGGTCTCGCCGTCGAGTACGGGTGGCTGCAGCAGAGCCTCCCCCGGCCCGGCTTGGGCAACGTGTCGAAATTCCTCCTGACCGACGTGGCGCTCTATCTGTATCTCGTGCAGCGCCGCCTGCCCGGCGTGGGGTTCGACCTGCGCTTGCGCCTGCGCGATCTGGCGATCGGCGCGCGGGAGTGGGCACTGTTTGCCCCAATCGGCATCGGACTGGGCCTGGCACTCGGTTTTCTACGCGTTCATACACGGCTTCCAGCGGCAGGAGCGTTCGCGGGCACGGCACTCGTGACATTCATCTTCGTCGCCCTGCCGGAGGAGCTGTTCTTCCGCGGCCTGCTGCAGAACCTGCTGGAGACTCGGCTGTCGCGCCGGAGTGCGCTGGCCCTGGCGGCATCGGTCTTCGGTTTGTCTCATTACGTGCACGGGCCGGTCTTCAACTGGCGTTATGTGATTCTCGCCGCGATCGCCGGCTGGTTCTACGGTCGCGCCTGGCGCAGTGAGCGGCGCGTCGGCGCCTCAGCCATCACCCATACCATGGTCGATGTGGTATGGGTGATGTGGTTCCTGGCGCCTTGAGGCGGATCTCGCGGTCGCATGAGCGCACTGCTCCAGACGGGTCGCCGGGAAGTGCGCCGCGGAGCGCTCTGGCCGCAGGTCCTGCTGGTATATGCCTCACTCGAGAGCGCTCTGTGGACCTCAGGCGCCTTGCAGGCAGTGTTTGCGGTGGTGACCCTGGCGCTTACCCTCGCGTGGACGCTGTCGGAGCGAGGCTTCTGGACCGAACTTGGCCTCGACCCAGCCTCGATCCGCCGTGGCTGGTGGATCGCCCCGGTCGGGGCCGGCGCCGCCGGTCTCATTGTGCTCACGGCCTGGCGGTGGCACACCCTGCGCCCGCCGGCACTGAGCCCGCCGATCTATCTCGACCTGCTCCTCAGCCTCATCTGGGCACTCGCGCAGCAGTTTCTGCTGCAATCATTCTTTTTCCTGCGCCTGGAGCGGCTGCTCCACGGCAGCCGGCGGGCGGTGATCGCGGCTGCGTTGCTGTTCTCGAGCGCCCATATTCCCAATCCCGTGCTGGTCCCGGTGACACTCGCCGGCGGCCTGATATTGAGCGAGGTCTTCCGCCGATATCGGACTATCTACCTGCTCGCAGTGGCGCACGCGCTCGTCGCGCTCTGCCTGGCGGTGAGCGTGCCGGAGCCCGTGCTGCACAACATGCGTGTCGGTATCGCCTATCTCACCTACCGTTCATGGTGATGCTCGTCCGCCTCACTGCTTCTGGACGATCGGCAGCTCGATGTAGCTGGCCTCGTCCGGAGAGTGGTAGACCCGCTGGGTCGCTTTGACGTAGTCCCCCGGCTTCGCGAAGAAAATGTTCTTCACGTATGTCTGCGGATTGCGGTCATAGAGCGGGAACCAGCTGGACTGCACCTGCACCATGATGCGATGGCCCGGCAGGAACACGTGATTTGCGGTCGGTAGCTCGAATTGATAAAGGAGCGGCGCGTTGGGCGTCAGCGCCTGCGGATTGGAGAAACTCGTACGGTAGCGGCCACGGAAAATATCCATGCTGATCCCGAGCTGATAGCCACCGAGCTCCGGCTCGCCGGCGACCTGATCGGGATAGACGTCGATCAACTTCACCACCCAGTCGGAATCCGTGCCGCTGGTGGCGGCGATCAGGTGCACCTTCGGCTGGCCCGCGATGGTTACCGGCTGCGTCAGCACCGCGGATTCGAAGGCCAGCACGTCGGTGCGTCCGGAGAACGGACGCTGGTCATCGACGAGCCATTGCGGCCAGGTCTGATCGCCCGTGTAGCCGACGGGCTGGGCCGGGCGCGTGCGGAAGGGCACCGGCTTGGCCGGGTCGGAGATGTAGCTCGTGTCCTGAGACTCGGCGGCGGTCGGGGCGGCGAAGCTCGCACGACCGTCAGCGTGCAGGAAGAACGGCGTCGGCGCGATGCTGCAGCCGCTGGAACACCCCTGCGGCCAGGCGTTCAGGCGTTCCCAATGGTTGTCGCCGGTAACGTAGGCGGTGACCGGAGCGACCGGGTTGGAGGGAGGGTCGCTCTTCAGGTAGTGCGCCAGGAAGGGAGCCAGGATCTGCTCCTGGAAATACGTGCCGGTGTCGCTGCCGAAACGGATGGCTCCGAGATGGTCGGCAGGCTCGATTTCCTGGCCGTGATGCCACGGACCGATCACCAGATACACCATGTCGTTGTGGGTGTCCTTGGGCTTGATGGCCTTGTACGCAGCCATAGCGCCGTAGATGTCTTCCTGGTCCCAGAGGCTGGCCACCAGCATCATGGGCACCTTCAAGGGTTGTGCGGCCACGATTCTGTCCATTGCCTGCGCGCTCCAGAAGGTGTCATAGGCCGGATGCGCGACCATCTTCTGCCAGAAGCCGATCTGGCCCATGCGGTAAGCAGCGCCCATGGCACCCGCCGAGACGTAGTGCATGTAGAGGTCGTAGTCGTCGTAGTAGTTGCTCCACCACTTGGCGCTGTTGTCTCGGGTCGCATCCTGCTCGTAGATGTAGGGCAGGTTCTGCTCACGGAAGGCGCCGTTGTGGAACCAGTCATCGCCCATCCAGCCGTCGACCATCGGGTTCATGGGCACGACGACCTTGAGCGCCGGGTTTGGATTCACCAACGCCGTCAGCGGCTCATAGCCGTCGTAGGAGATACCCAGGATACCGACCCTGCCGTTGCTCTCGGCTACATGCTTGACCAGCCAGTCGATGGTGTCGTAGGTATCCGTCGACTCGTCCACCGGCGTGTGGTTGAGCGGACCGCGCATGGGACGGTTCATCACGAAGTCGCCCTCCGAGCCGTATTTGCCGCGCACGTCCTCGATGACGCGGATATAACCTCCATTCACGATCACCGGAACCGCATTGTCGTACCCCTGCAGCGCCGTACCCATGTTGCCGCTGAGCTGTCCGTGCTCGGTTCTTGTCACCATACTGCTGGCATCGTACGGCGTACGAGTGAGCAGCATCGGCGCATCGTGTGCACCCTCGGGAAGCATGATCACCGCATGCAGCTTGACGCCGTCCCGCATCGGGATCATCGCGTCGCGGATGGTGTAACCGAAACTGGAATGATCAGGCGAGAAATGAGCCGGTGATTCGCTGGGCAACGACGGATATTTCGGCGGATGTTTCGCGCCCGCGGCAGCCGTGGAGACGATGAGGACAGCCAGCAACACGGGCAGGCGATGGACCGAGAGTGTCATGAAAGGCCCCCAAATCGAATGTCAGGTCAGCGTAGCAGTGGAGTCGCGCACGCGGCGGCTCAGCGATCGAGCGCAGCCGATTCAGGCGCCGGCGGGCGCTCGTAGTGCGCGGACGGATCCGCGAGAGAGAGCCTCGTCGGATTGCCCAGCGCATCGACGTCGAAGGTGATGTAAGTCTTGCCGTAGAAGTGATATCGCCAGCGGACGCGGAACGTGTTGCCGTTCCAGCCGTCGAGATCGCCGACGAACATCGGGTTGCCGAGGCGCAGCACCAGATGCCCGCCTTCCTGCGCGATCCGGGCGGTGCCGTAAAAAGGGTCGGAGTATGAGCCTGCGTAGTCCGCGAGCGGGCGGGACGGCTTGCTGCCCGCGCGGCCGGCCGCCGCAAGTTTCCTGCCCGCAGCATCGGATCGGGCTTCCTCTTTCTGGATGTAGGCATGCAGCGCGGCGCTCACGTCCCGATGCGGCAGCCCCAGATAGGACTGCAGGACTTCGAACACGACACCCTCGGGCGCCCGGTTTTCGTTCATGTTCGAGAGCGCGACCACGGCCAGATGCTCATCGGGAACGAGTGCGAGCGCGGAGGCCATGCCGTCGATGTCGCCGGCGTGCCATACGAGCTTGTGGCCTTCGTAGTCTTGGAGAAAGAAGCCGAGCCCGTAAGTATAGAACTGGGTGTCCGGTGTCTGGGCGTGCAACCACCCTTCGAGGTCGGAATCGCTCTGAACCAGCGACTGGGGCGTTTCCATGTCCCGGATGATCGATGGGTCGAGGACTTCGTTACCGTCATAGCTACCATCGGCGAGGAGCATCAGGAGCCAGCGGCTCATGTCACTCACGCTCGAGTTGATGCCGCCCACCGGGCCGAACACATCCATGTTGTTGGCCCAATACGGCTGGATCACCTGCGTCTTGCCATCCACCTCGCCATGCGGCCTCGCGACATCCGAAGCGGCTGCGACAGCGGCGGCGGTGGAGACGGTACGGGTCATCCCCAGCGGCGCAAACAAGTGCGCCGCCACATAGCGATCCCAGGTCTCGCCGGTGGCTGCGGGGACGAACTGCGAGGCGACCATGTACGTCGCGTTGTCATAGCAGAAATGCGCCCGAAAGCCGAACGTGCTCTTCTGGTACTGCAGTCTTTCGATGATGTTCGCGGTTGTGTCATCCGACGTGTACCACATCGGAAAGGGATCGCAGTAGCCGCTGCGATGCGACAGGAGGTCACGGAGCGTGATCTCCTCGGTCACGTAGGGGCTGTCGAGGCGAAAGCCCGACACGCGGTTGACGACCGGATCGTCCCACTTGATCTTTCCCGCGCTCACGAGCGTCCCGAGCGCCGCCGCCGTGAATGCCTTGGTGTTTGATCCAATGTCGAAGAGCGTGTCGGCGTCGACGCGATCCGGCTTTCCAAGCTCGCGGACGCCGTAGCCCTTCGCGAGCACGACCTTACCGTCCTTGACCACCGCCACGGCGAGTCCGGGCACCTTCCATTGCGTCATGGCGTCGTGCACGTAGGCGTCCAGACTCGACAGCTTATTCTGCGCCGCTGCCACGCGTGCACCCAGCATCGCGGTTAGTGCCAACGCCACGCAGAGCATTCTCAAAGACCTCATCAGTCCTCCCCCGGCCGCCATGGCAGCGTTGCGCCGCACCACCTATTGTATTTTCGCAGTCGTGGATAAGGCATCTCGGCTCGCCGCGCGACCGAGGTCCTCCGCCTCTTATCGCGAGAAGCTGGCGGATCTCCACCTAGCGTGTGGTCTGCCGGCTCCATTCGGTCCCCCGGGGTTTGCGCGCGCGTGCCCATTGGGGCTTCGTGCTCTACATTTGGGCCTGGTCGCGCTTTATTTAGTGTCTTATACCGATTTACGCGCTTTATATAGCATCCATTCTAGACAACGGCGTTACATCTCTATATGCTAAATAAAGCACGTAAACCGCGATAACGCGCTTTATAACCAATGGCACGTAAAAAGACCCCGCTTTTGACCGCTCCCCCTTATGTGGTCGAGACAGCTCTTCGTCGGCTGGGCTCGAACCTGCGCCAGGCCCGCCTCGCTCGAAACTTCAAGCTCCAGGACGTCGCTGAGAAGATCGGCGCCGGCCGACGAGCCGTGGCAGATGCCGAGCGCGGCCGTCCGGGCACCGCAGCCGTGGTCTATCTGGCGTTGCTTTGGACCTACGATCTAATGGGGCCGGTATCGCAACTGGCCAATCCGGCCACCGATGCGGTGGGGCTCGCCTCGGCCGAGCGTCGTGAGCGCGCTCGTGCGAGCGTCCCCACCCTCGACAACGATTTCTAACACCATGCGCGAGTGTTTCGTTTACATCGTGCTGCCCGGTGAGACTGCGTTCGTCCCCGCCGCACGCTTTCAGTGGCTTCCTGATGAGGGCGGACTGCCGCTTGGACGGCTCATTTACGGCCGTCGCTATCTCGAGCGCCGCACAGCAGTGCCACTTGATCCCTTGGAGCTTCCACTCACGCCGCGAGTCTATGAGACGCGCACGTTGGGAGGCGTCTTCGGCGCGATGCGCGATGCGGCGCCCGATCACTGGGGCCGGCGCGTGATCCAGCGTCATGTGAACGCCATCGATCTCCCCGAGATCGAATATCTGCTCCAGTCACCTGACGACCGGGCGGGCTCTCTCGGTTTTGGGCTCAGCGCTTCGCCTCCCGCACCCAAGCGCGAGTTCAACCAGACCATGGACCTCGTACGGCTTCAGACCATCGCAGATACGATTCTCGCGGATGAGGAGCGGCCATCGAATGACCCCATCGCCTCACAGGTCGAGGAACTGCTCCTGATCGGCACGTCGATGGGTGGGGCCCGCCCGAAGGCGGTCGTAGAAGCGGATCGGGCGTTGTGGATCGCGAAATTCAACTGCGGGACCGATCGTTGGAACAACGCCCGTGTCGAGCACGCAATGCTCGAGCTGGCGGCAAGCTGTGGACTTCGGGCCGCGACATCGCGCATCGAGACGGTGGGCGACCGCGATGTACTGCTCGTCAAGCGCTTTGACCGCGAGGCGGGTGCGGGCGGCTATCGCCGCACGCGCATGCTCTCGGCCCTCACTCTCTTGCGCGCGGGTGACTCGATTCGGGACCGCGACCGCTGGTCGTACCCGCTACTCGCCGAGGAGCTGCGCCGCGTCTCGGCGCGCGCTCAACAGGATGCCGAGGAGCTCTTCCGCCGCATGGCATTCAACGCACTCATATCAAACAGTGACGATCACCCTCGTAACCACGCCTTCATCGCGCTCAACGAAGATTGGCAGCTCTCTCCCGCGTACGACCTGACGCCAACCGCGCCACCCTCGCTCGAAAGGCGCGACCTCGCACTCACGTGCGGGGACCTTGGCCGGTATGCAAACGCCCAGAATCTCCTATCCCAATGCGGCCGGTTCCTTCTGGGCCGCGAGGCTGCCACGAGCATCCTCGATGAGATGGAAGCTCAAATCAGGGCGCGCTGGTATGAAGTGGCGCGGCGCGAGGGCGTCAGTGAGCGCGACTGCGAACGGATCGCCGGCGCCTTCACCTACCCCGGCTTTCGGTACGCCTGAAAGGCCTCTCAGGCCCGCTGAGCTCGCGTCGTGGCCGATCGTGTTGGCGCGAATTAAAAGCCTGAGGCGGCATCGTCACCGTGGCAGGGCAGGAACTCTGCTGCCTCGCCATCGGTTATTTCACCATCGGCTCACCTTGCGATCGTGGTTTCGCGAATCCGCGGACCAACCGGAGGCTTGGCTATGCACATACGTCCCGTTACCTTATCGTTCGGCGCAGTGCTGCTCGCGGCGTTTGGCCTCGCAAGCGCGCAGAACGCCTATACCACGCGACCCAAGCACGTGCGCGCAGGGCCGAACCAGGACTATCCGTTGGTGGCGCAGCTGGACGCGGGCGCACCGCTCGAGGTACACGGCTGTTTGAGTGACTGGAGCTGGTGCGACGTCTCATTTGACGACAATGATGACAGAGGTTGGGTGTTTTCGGACGGCGTGTCATTCGTTTATCAGGGCGAAAGAGTGCCGCTCTACTCCTACGCACCGAGTCTCGGTATCACCGTCGTCACATTCTCGCTGGGATCATACTGGGGTGATTACTACCGTGGCCGTCCCTGGTATTCGCAACGTGACCAGTGGGAGCACCGTCGTCTGCCGGAACACACCAGACCGGCAGGGCGTCCTCATGAAGGTCCGCCACCGGCGCGCAATGCGGGTGGACCGCCGACGCGGCGTGAGCGGCCATCGCCCACTGAGCGGCCGCAGCCCAGCGAACACCCACGCCCGATGCCGCATGCTTCTCCGCTACCGACGCCGCGCGAGCGGGCACCTGTCAGTGGTCACGAGGAAAGCCGCGACCAAGAGCGCAGAAGCTCTACCCCACCTGGACGAGGTGCGCAGCAGCCTGAGCGGACCCGGCCCCCGCAATCCGGGCAGCCACCAAGCGCCCATGCCAAGTCAGCTCATGGCGAGCACGAGAAGCAGCACACGCCGCAGAATCCGCCCTGAGGCAGCGAATCTCGTTACTCCACCGTCACACTCTTCGCGAGATTTCTCGGCTGGTCGACGTCCGTGCCCTTGAGGATGGCGACGTGGTAGGCGAGGAGCTGCAGCGGTACCGTGTAGACGGCCGGCGCCTGGAAGTAGGTGACGTGCTTGGGCATCTCGATGACGGTGACGCCGTCGCTCGGCTGCAGGCCCGACTCCGGATCGGCGAACACGATGAGCTCACCCCCGCGGGCGCGAACCTCCATCAGGTTGGATTTCAGCTTTTCGAGCAGGTCGTTGTTCGGAGCTACGGTGATGACCGGCATGTCGGCATCGACCAGCGCGAGGGGGCCGTGCTTGAGCTCGCCGGCCGGGTAGGCCTCGGCATGGATGTAGGAGATTTCCTTGAGCTTCAAGGCTCCCTCCATGGCGATGGGATGCAGGGCGCCGCGGCCGAGGAAGAGCGCGTGATGCTTGTCGGCGAAACGCTCCGCGAGCCGGTGGATGACCGGATCGAGCGCGAGCGTCTTCTCGATGAGCGATGGCAGCTCTACGAGGCGCGTTACCAGGCCGCGCTCACGCTCTGCGTCCGCGCTATGGTGGCGGGCGAGCGCGATGACCAGCATCGCGAGTGCGGCAAGCTGCGTCGTGAACGCCTTGGTGGAGGCAACGCCTATCTCCGGACCGGCGCGCGTCAGCATGACGAGCTCCGATTCCCGCACCAGTGAGCTTTCCGGCACGTTGCAGATGGCCAGCGTCGAGAGATAGCCGGACTCCTTCGCAAGCCGTAGCGCCGCCAGCGTGTCGGCGGTCTCGCCCGACTGGGAAATAGTGACGAACAGGGAGTTGGGCGGCACCAACGGATTGCGATAGCGATATTCGCTTGCGATGTCGACCGCGCAGGGGATGCGGCAGATCTGCTCGATGAAGTAACGGACGGTTGCGGCGGCGTGGTAGCTCGTCCCACAGGCGACGATGTGCACGCCCGTCGTCCGCTTGAATACTTCCGTGGCTGCCGGGCCGAAGGCAGCCTCGAGGAGGCGACCGTTGGCAACGCGCTCCTGCAGCGTATCGGCGATGGCGCGCGGCTGCTCGTGGATCTCCTTCAGCATGAAATGGCGGTAGGGCCCCTTCTCGGCGGCATCGGCGTTGAGCTCGCTCTCGCGCACCGACCGCTCGACTGTGTTGCCGTTGACGTCCATGACGCGGATCGACTTGCGCCGGACCTCGGCGACGTCGCCCTCCTCCAGGAACATGAACCGGCGGGTCACCGGCAGCAGCGCTGCAACGTCCGAGGCCACGAAATTCTCCCCGACGCCGAGCCCGATGACGACGGGACAGCCCTGACGGGCGGTTACCACGCGCTCCGGATCCTTCTCGCTGACGACCGCCAACGCATACGCGCCTTCCAATTCCGCCACGGTGGCGCGCACCGCTTTGAAAAGATCACCGTGAGTCTCGAGGTGATGATGGATCCGGTGCGCCACCACCTCGGTATCGGTCTCCGAGGAAAACTTGTACCCGCGGCGCTCGAGCTCTGCGCGCAGCTCCTCGTGATTCTCAATGATTCCGTTATGGACGATCGCGAGGCCATCGAGGGAGACGTGGGGATGCGCATTGCGCTCGCTCGGCACGCCGTGGGTCGCCCAGCGGGTGTGCGCAATACCGAGCCTGCCGGTAGCGGGGGCACGTTCCAGGGCGTCCTCGAGCATCCGTACCTTGCCCACCGTGCGCAGACGGGCCAGGTGGCCGGTGCCGTTGAGGACGGCAATGCCTGCCGAGTCGTAGCCCCGGTACTCCAGGCGCCGCAGGCCCTCCATCAGAATGGGGACGATGTCGCGCTCTGCGATTGCACCTACGATTCCGCACATAATGGCCAGTTCCCGGATCTGCTAGGGGTACCAGTTTGCCTCAATTCCAGGCAGGACGGGCCCCCCGGGCAGTGCCTCCCTGAGACGCTCTACCCCCGGCTGGCCCAGGCCCCGGCTGGGAGGGGCCTGCGGGTGCCGCAGCGCAGCCGCATGTTCCTCGGGAGGCCCCGCTCGAGCCCTCAATGGGCCTTTTTCGTATGCCCCTGGCTGGCGGGTGCGCGGATCAGCAGCCGGAAGTCAGCTTCAGCGGCCGGTGAATATGTCCTTCCCGAAAGCGCGCAGGCCCGGGTCCGCTGCGTAGCCCAGATGCCCGAGGCCGAAGATGTCCTCGACTGTGCGCAGGAGCGAGTAATGGTTGTAGGGCACCGTAGACCGGGTGCCGGGCCGGATGAACGGCGACAACAACACCGCGCCTATCCGACCGCCACCCGGTCCCTGGAGACCCGGTTTGTCCGGGCTTCCCGGCAGCGGTTTCTCGTTGCAGCATGCTTCGTAGGCGTCGGCCGCCACGCCGTCAGATTCGTCGAAGGTGATGATCAGCAGGCCGTCCTTGCGGAAGGCCGGCGAGCGAGTGATCAGGGGCACCCACTTGCGAAGAAACGCGTCGATCCCCGCGAGCCCTCCGGCCTTGCCGTCGACGCACCGCAGGTCATGGCCGTCGTTGCAGAGATTGGGCGTGATGAACGAGTAGTTGGGAGTCGTCACGATCCTGCGCAGATCGATCTTGAGCTCGTTCAGGCTGACGATGTGCGCCGCGCAGCGAGTGGGATCATCGAGAATGGTGTGGAAGTAGACGAAGGGATCGTGTTTGGCGGCGTATTGATCGCCGACCGATGCTCGCTCGGTCGGATCGTCCTTTCCGATCCGGCCGGCAGTGCAGGTCTGGGGATCATCGCGCATCGGATCGCTATCGAGATCTTCCATAAATCCCTTCCACGTGAGCCCGGCCCGCTCGAGCTGATCCGGCAGAGTCTTCACCATCGCCGGATAGATACAGCCGGTTCCGAGCGCCTGACCGTGCGCATCCAGACCCGGGCTGCTCGGCTGGAACTCGATCGGCTGCGGGCAGTCACGCTGTGTCGCCGGATTCGGTGCCTGTCCGCTCACCAGCGCAATGTAGTTGTCCAGGCTCCAGTGGCCGGTTCCGTAGTACTGCGTGAGGAGCGCTCCACGGGCTGGCAGGCGCCGTGCGAGATAGGGGGCGGACGCGCCCGACCCGAAGGCAGCATCGAAAGACTTGTTCTCGAGCACGAGCAGGAATACGTGCCGAATCGGCGGCAGCGTGCCCGTGCGCATGTCCTCAGCGGCTGCCGCGCCCGCGGCTGCAACGCAGAGAAGCGCTATCGCGAGCGCCCGGGATGAGATGTGGCCGAGTCGAGTAGTGTCTTTCAGCATGTCGATCCAGGAGAAGTTCGACGGCACCGTGCCGGCGGCGGACTGTAACCCCGATCCATTACCCGCGCACGGGTCCCGCTCGTTGGATGCGCGCGGAGGCTAACGCTTGCGCCGCCAGTCCCGCCAGTATTGCCCGAAGCGGGCCGCGAAATCCGCAGGGGTCTCCTCGAAGATCCGGCGGCCGAGCACCATCGCCTTGTCCCGAAGCTCCGTGCGGTGGACGTCGATCAGCCGGATCAGCGCCCGCCGCTCGGTTTTGCCGACGCCGTCCCCGACCTCGATGACTTTGTCGCGCAGGACGGAAAGATCGTGATCGTCGCCCAGATAGTCCGCGAGACGACGAGCCTGGTCGGCGAGCTCTCCGATCATCCCGGGCCACAGCGGCTCGAGCAGCTGCAGTTGATGCCACAGGTACTTCGTCTGCTTGCGCCACTCGTGCAGCTTCGCGGACGTACGGTCCGCCTGCGCCGCGGCCAGCGCCTTGCGCCCCTTGCCGTATACCCTTCTCAGGCCCGCCCCCAACATTTTCCAACCACCGCTGCCGGTGCGCCAGCGGTCGGCGCGGTAGAGCACTGCCCGCAGGGTGGTGCACGACTCGCTGAAAGGCCTGGGTCCTGCGAGGGCGGTGCGCCGCACGGCGGCACGCTCTCGGCGCAGCACGCGGCGCAGTTCCCCGGTCGGCGGCAGCTCATCGCTCGCATGGAAGTGCTCGATGAGACCGTCGAGCGAATTGAGCAGCACCTTACTGTCGCGGATGACGCTCAGGGGTCGCGCGGCATCGCGCAGTGCCTCATTCTCGCGCCGATACGCCCGGTCTCCGATCGCATCCCGCAGCAACCTCAGAGTGGCGCGCGCTCGTTTGAGCTCCTTGCGGGCATCGTGGACGACCTGGTCGGACGGCGAGCGGCTCTCGAGCGCCTCGATCGCCTTGGCGATCTGCCTGCGCGCGATGTGACGCGCGCTTCGTGCAGCTGACTCGGATCGATGGAGCTCCGCCATCCTCTTAGGCTACGAATGCAGGAGCGGTTCGTCCATCGTGACGGGCATGAGGCTCGCCACCGACGAGCCACAGGACTTCACGGTTCCAAACGCGAGCGGCCCCATCCTTGGAGCCGCCGTGATCGAAACCAGTACGCGTGGTCTCAGTCGTCCAGACCGAGGCCCGGCAATACTGTGGTCCCTTCCTTGCGGACTGCCTCCAGGCGCCGGGGGTCGAGACCGAGGGCCTTCAGTATCGTCGGCGCCACCTGCGCCGTCTCCACAGGGCTGCTCACCGTGAGGCGATGCAGCGAAGGCCTGGAAACGAGTAACATCACGTTCGTGTCATCCAACGCGAAGCCGCCGTGCTCTTCCTGCTTCTTGAGGCTTCCGGTGTATATGACACCAACATTCGGCGTGATGATGATGTCAGGTGTGCGCGGATCGCCGCCCGCACCTGGCAGCCCGGGCTGACCGAACATCATCGCGAGCTGCGGCCCGAAAAGAATCTGCCCTGCGCCGATCGCACGGGCATCGCTCTCGAGCTCGGTCACCGCATCAGTGGCGCTGGCGCCAGGCTTCAGCCAGAGGAGCGACACGTCATCCTCCGTCGACCCGATCTGGTTCAGCTCTGAATCCGGCAGGAAGTCGGGACCGAGAACACCCGAGGGCGGCGTCCCGTTCGCACCCGAGTGGCCCGGAATCGGATCGAACCGGTTCGGGTCGATCGGTGACTGGCCATGCTTCGCCGTGATGATAATAGTGGTCGAATCGATGAGATGGTGGGTCCGGAGGTCGCGGACGAACTGCCCTATGGCAGCATCGACGAACTCGATCTCGCCCTTGAGCTCATCGCTCGGCGTCGCCGCTCCGTCCAGATAGCCGCCCTTGACGGTCTGGCCATTGATCGTCTCGATCAGCTTCTGCCCGACGCTCACCGCCTGGAAATTCATGCCGAACACGTTCGGCACCTTGCTGCTCGCGGTGCCGAGGTGGGTGCGGCCGGCGATCCAGTTGCGCACGGCGTTCACTTTGAGCTGGTCGTAGCACTTGATGTTGTCGAAGTCACTCGTCCAGTCGCCGCCGTTGTTGTTGGGAATGGCGGAGCAGTCCATCCCGGTGACGGTCCTGATTCCCGGCAGCGGGATCAGGTTGGAATTGATCTCCGGCCCGTAGAAGTCATCGAGGTTGCTCGGGACTCTGGTGCCGGTCGGACCGGAGACCGCGGCGTAGACCGGATGCTTGTCGGACCAGGCGGTGAAGCCGCCGGCACTGTGGATCACGCCGAATAGGGTGTTCGCCCGAACGAAGTTCCATGGATAGACGGGGCTGCACCCGTGGAACGGGTCGCGCACCAGGCGCTGCGGATTGATCGCGACCGCGCCACCGTCGAGCTTGCCGTAGCCGGCCGTGCCGTCGTCGACCCCATTGAGCTTTGTCTGGTCGAAATCGTCGCCCTCCTCATACTCCGTGCGCGTGCCGTTCGCCTGGCCCTCGACACAGTTGCCGTGCAGGACTCCGTTTCCCGTGTCTACCGCCGGCGGCGCAAATACTCGGTCGTAGGCCACGTCGTAATAGACGCCCACGAGTTTCGGGGAGCCGCCCGTGACGATCGCCATCATGCCGGGGAAGGAGTCCGACGGCTTCGAGGTCGACGCACTCGTGTAGCGGACCCCTCGCGAGGCGAGAGCGCGGAGATTCGGGCAGGTGCGCGAGACCATGCAGTTCTCGAAATCCACTGCGTGCATGCCGTCGATGCTGATCAGGAGCACGTGACGATCACTTAGATCGTTTTCGTTGCTCTGCGGGCTGGAGCCTGCGGCGCCTTGAGCGAGGGCCACTGTCACGGCAGAGGCTGCAAGCGCAGCCGCAGTCGCGACCGCGACTGCACGGGAAACGGATGCGATCGACATGGAGAGATACCTCTTGGGCGGGAAGAATTCACTCTTCTCTGGAAGTCGGGCCAAGCTAGCGCATGATTGCTACGGCTCTGTTGCGAAGGTCGACTGCGATACCCGGCATGCTCCCCCGCTGTATCATTTCGACGGTCGTCCGCCCGGAGGAGGTTGTTGCGCATGAGCTGCTGGTCCCTGACCGCCATCAAGGCGCGCGGCGCGGGCAAGACGCGGCTGGCAGGCGAAATACCGCCGGGTGATCGGCGCGTGCTCGTCGACGCCATGCTGAGGCACGTGCTGGATTCCCTGGGCACGACGCCGGAGATCGATCGGGTAGCGGTCGTCACTCCGGATGAGGACGGTCTGCCGGGTGGGGTCCTCGCGCTCGCCGATCCCGGTAGCGGTTTGAACGATGCGTTGACCTGTGCGGCGCAGATGGCCGCGGTGAGAGGTGCGACTCGATTGGTGATCGTCCACGGCGACCTGCCGCGGGTGAAGTCGGAAGAGATCACCGCGTTGATCGAAGGCGCGGGGACGAGCGGCACAGCTATCGCGCCCGACCATCGTGGCACGGGAACCAACGCCTTGTGCGTGCCGTTGCCTTTGCCCTTCGAGCTCGCCTTCGGCACGGGAAGTCTTGCCGAGCATCTGCAGCGCGCCGCAGCACGCGGCGTGTCACCAGCCGTGGTCAGGCTGCCCGGACTCGCATTCGATGTCGATGAGTTGGAGGATCTGAGAGCGTACGAGGACATCGAGCGTCTGGAGCATCTCGACCTGGACGCTCTCTTGGCCGCCGCGGAGGAACTGACACTGACCGGGCACGGCGAAGCGATTACCTATTCCCGCAAGGTATTCATTCCGCTGACGCAACTGTGTCGTGACGTCTGCCACTACTGCACGTTCGCCAAGGCGCCACGAGCGTTGGCGAGCCCTTATCTGACGTTGGATCAGGCTCTGGACATAGCGCGCGCAGGTACCGCCGCCGGCTGCCAGGAAGCGCTGTTCACCCTGGGCGACAAGCCGGAGCTGCGCTACGCCGCTGCGCGGCACTTCCTCGAGAAGCACGGCTACGGCACGACTCTGGAATACCTCGGTGCCATCGCGCGTGAAGTGCAGTCGCAGACGGGACTGCTGCCTCACCTCAATCCCGGCGTCATGACGCGCGCCGACATCGAGAGACTCCGGCCCGTCAGCGTCTCCATGGGGCTGATGCTGGAAACGGCGTCAGAGCGGCTGTCGGCGCGGGGCGGACCGCACTGGGGCTCGCCCGACAAGCGGCCGTCGGTGAGATTGGCCACGCTCGAGGCGGCTGGCGAAGCGGCGGCTCCCTTCACGACGGGGCTGCTCATCGGCATCGGCGAGACCCGCCGCGAGCGCATCGAGGCGCTGCTCGCCATTCGCTCGCTGCACCGCCGGTTCGGCCACATCCAGGAAGTCATCATCCAGAACTTCCGCGCCAAGGCGGACACGCGGATGGCGGCCGCACCCGAGCCGCCCTTGGAAGAGCACCTCTGGACCATAGCCGTGGCGCGCCTGCTCCTCGGTCCCGACATGTCGATTCAGGCACCACCCAACCTACGACCGGGCGCGCTCGCCGCGCTGGTCCGGGCCGGCGTGAACGACTGGGGCGGGGTCTCGCCCGTAACGCCGGATCACGTCAATCCGGAGGCAGCGTGGCCACAGCTCGCGGCCCTAGCCGCACAGACCCGCGAAGCGGGAAGGGTGTTGCTCGAGCGGCTGGCAATCACGCCGCCGTACGTACGGCGGGCAGTCGAGTGGGTGGATGACTCACTGCGGTTCGCGGTCATTCGGCGGGCCGACAGCGGTGGACGGGCGCGCGTCGAGAAGTGGCACGCCGGCGCAGGCGATCCGGTTCCGCAGGCTGCCATGGAGTGGTTGGCTTCAGGGGGCAGTGCCGGAACGGGGGCAGCACGGTCCGTGCGGCGAATACTCGACCGCGCGCGGCGCGGTGAGGATCTCGATGAGAGCGAGATGGTCACACTGTTCCAGGCAGAAGGCGCCGACCTGAGCGAAGTGTTGCGAACCGCCGATGCCCTGCGTGCGGACACCGTTGGCCCGACGGTCACTTACGTCGTGAACCGCAACATCAACTACACCAACATCTGTCTCTACCACTGCGGGTTCTGCGCGTTCTCGAAGAGCGGGCCGCGGTCGCTGCGCGGCGCCGCCTACCTGCTGGATCTGGAGGAGGTGGGACGGCGGACGGCGGAGGCCCGGGATCGCGGCGCGACGGAGGTCTGCCTCCAGGGCGGCATCCATCCGAGCTTCACCGGAGCCACTTATTTCGACATCGTCGGTGCCGTGAAGGGAGCCGCATCGGATATTCACGTGCATGCGTTCTCCCCGCTGGAGATCACGCACGGTGCGCAGACACTCGGCCTGTCACTCGAGACCTACCTCACGAGGCTGCGTGCTGCCGGGCTTTCCACTCTGCCCGGCACCGCCGCGGAAATTCTCGACGATGAGATACGAGCGATTATCTGCCCCGACAAGCTGAAAACGGCGCAGTGGCTGGAAGTGATGCGCGCTGCCCATTCCGTGGGCCTACGGAGCACCGCGACGATCATGTTCGGCCACGTCGAGCAGCCCCGCCATTGGGCGCGGCACCTGCTGCGGCTGCGGGCCCTGCAGCAGGTCACCGGCGGCTTCACCGAGTTCGTGCCCCTGCCTTTCGTTCACATGGAAGCACCGATGTGGCGCAAAGGGCTGACCCGCGAAGGGCCCACGTTCCGCGAGGCTGTGCTGATGCATGCGGTTTCCCGGCTGGCGCTGCACCCCCACATCACCAATATCCAGGCTTCGTGGGTGAAGATGGGCGCGGACGGCGTCGCCTTCTGCCTGCGCGCCGGAGCGAACGACTTTGGCGGTACGCTGATGAATGAGTCCATTACCCGCGCTGCGGGTGGGCGGCACGGCCAGGAGCTGACGGCCGAAGACATGCGCGAGCGGGCAACCGCCATTGGCCGCCCGCTCGCGCAGCGCACGACGCTTTACGGGCGTGTCTCTCAGGGAACGCCTTTATAGACCGAAGCTCGAGGACGGCGTCGGCCTCTGACGTAGTGGAATCAAGGCGCGGTGGAAAGAAGCGACCTCACTTCTTTGGCTTCGTAGGCCGCTTCCAGCCTTCGATGGTCGTCTGGCGCGCGCGCGCAATGGTGAGCTTGGCGGCCGGCACCTGATTCGCGACCGTCGATCCGGCCGCAACCGTTGCGCCAGCGCCGATCGTGATGGGCGCCACCAACACACTGTTCGAGCCGGTATGAACGTCGTCCTCGATCACGGTTCGATGCTTGTTGGCGCCATCATAGTTGGCAATGATCGTCCCGGCGCCGATGTTGACGCGTGCTCCAACCTGCGCGTCGCCGACGTACGCCAAATGATTGGCCTTCGATTCGTGGGCCATGGTCGAGTTCTTCACCTCGACGAAGTTTCCGATGTGCACGCCTTCGGACAGCCTGGACGCAGGCCTGAAGCGCGAAAAAGGGCCGATATTGCATGACGACCCGATCACCGCCCCCTCGATCACGCAATGCGCGAACACCTGCGTGTCATCACCGATCTCTGCATTGCGAACGACGCAGCCCGGCCCGATGTGAACCCGATCGCCGAGCTTGACGTCACCTTCCAGGACGACATTCACATCGATGAACACGTCCCTGCCATGGCTCACCCGACCGCGAACATCGATTCGCGCCGGGTCCGCGACGGTCACCCCGGCCAGCATCAGATCCCGTGCGGCGCGTCGTCGGCACACTGACTCCAGCATGGCCAGCTGCACCTTGTCGTTGACGCCCAACGCCTCGATGGCATCGGCGCACTCCAACGGACTGACTGCCACGCCGTCCTTGACGGCCATCGCGATGACATCAGTCAGGTAGTACTCGCGCTGTGCGTTGTCGGCTTTCAATCCCTCGAGCCAACGCCTGAGCAGGCCAGCGGGCGCGGCAAGAATCCCCGTATTGCACTCGCGGATCGCCCGCTCTTCCTCCGAGGCGTCCTTCTGCTCCACGATCCGCTCGACTCGCCCATCGTGGCCGCGGACTATCCTTCCATACCCCGTCGGGCTGTCGGGAGTCATGGTGAGGAGCGCGACCTGGCGCGGCCCGGCGAGCGCGACCAGCTGCCCCAACGTCTGCGAGCTGAGGAGCGGCACGTCGCCGTAGAGAACGAGGGCTACATGGTCAGCCGGCACCTTCGGAATAGCCTGCAGCACCGCGTGCCCCGTCCCGAGTTGCTCTGCCTGCAGCACCCACTCCACAGGCTCCGCCACCAGCGCCTCCGGCACCTGCTTCCCCCCATGCCCATACACGACGTGGATCGCCGCGGGTTGCAGCGATCGCGCCGTCTCGATGACATGGACCAGGAGTGGTCGCCCCGCGAGCGGCTGCAACACCTTGGGAAGCGCGGACTTCATCCGCTTCCCCTCTCCCGCCGCGAGGATGATCACCGACAAGGGAGAAGGTCGGCCGGATTTTGAATTAGCCATGTCGCACCCGTGATCGCAGCTCCGATGGGGGGACTCCATCGTCAACCCAGTGATCGGAGCATCGGTTGCAAAGCGCCTTGCCGGGGGCTTCTGGAGTCTGAGACGATGCTCCGTGCCCGAATCCGCGCAAGGTCTTCAGCTCCGCAGCTTGCGCAACCGCTCGATAATCTTCAACTGCGCCGCCGCACGCGCGAGCTCCGCCAGCGCCTCCGCCTGCGTGATGTGCCCGCTGCGATCCTTCAGCGCCTCTTCCGCGCGCTGCTTGGCGGCCAATGCCGCCGCCTCATCGATGTCCTTCGCCCGCAGTGCCGTATCCGCCAGCACGGTCACCTTGGAAGGCTGCACCTCGATCGCCCCGCCCCCCACGAAGAAGTGATGCTCCTGCCCATCCGGCGTCTGCACCCGCACCTCCCCAGGCTTGAGCAGCGAAAGAAGCGGTGCATGGCGCGGGGCCACGCCGATGTCCCCCTCGGACGCCGGCGCGAACACCATCGCCGCCTGGCCGGAGTAGATCTCTCCCTCGGCGCTGACGATATCGACCTGGATGGTGTGCTGCTCGGCCATGGGTGCCCCCTTACTGAAGCGTCTTCGCCTTCGCGACCGCCTCATCGATGGAGCCGACCATGTAGAAGGCCTGCTCCGGCAGCGAATCGAACTCGCCGCTGATGATGCCTTTGAAGCCGCGAATCGTCTCGTTGAGCGGCACGATCTTGCCGTCCTGGCCGGTGAACACCTTGGCGACATTGAACGGCTGCGACAGGAAGCGCTGCACCTTGCGCGCCCGATACACGGTCAGCTTGTCTTCCTCCGACAACTCGTCCATGCCGAGGATCGCGATGATGTCCTGCAGCTCCTTGTAGCGCTGCAGCACGGCCTGCACGCCGCGCGCCGTGTTGTAGTGCTCATCGCCGACCACCAGCGGATCGAGCTGGCGGCTGGTCGAGTCGAGCGGATCCACCGCCGGGTAGATGCCGAGCGAAGCGATCTGCCGCGACAGCACCACGGTGGCATCAAGATGCGCAAAGGTCGTGGCGGGCGAGGGGTCCGTCAGGTCGTCCGCCGGCACGTAAACCGCCTGAATGGACGTGATGGAGCCCGTCTTGGTGGAGGTGATGCGTTCCTGCAGCACACCCATCTCCTCCGCCAGGGTCGGCTGGTAGCCCACCGCTGACGGCATACGACCGAGCAGTGCCGACACCTCCGTTCCCGCGAGCGTG
>Ga0157369_10001323_pt1 | contig 30703 bp, 29 predicted proteins | sample C25metaG_FD_113461 | JGI IMG/M metagenome (GOLD analysis project Ga0157369, IMG submission 113461) | Corn rhizosphere microbial communities from Kellogg Biological Station, Michigan, USA - C2-5 metaG | ecosystem: Host-associated > Plants > Roots > Rhizosphere > Soil | place: USA: Michigan... | reverse complement strand
GATAGGCCTGGTAACTGATGCACTGATGCTGGAAAAGTATGCCGACCTGACGCTGTATGTGGTAAGACAGGATTACACCTACAAATCACAGCTTAACATTGTTAATGACCTGGAGTACAACCGAAAGGTAAAAAAGATGTACCTGATCCTGAACGACATCAAGACCCACAAGAGCGGCTATGCAGCCTACGGCACCGGTGCCTATGGTGGTTATGGTTATGGCGGCTATGCCGAGGAAACTAAAAAGAAAAGTTGGTGGAAAAGAATAACTGGAGAAACTATAAAATAATTGAGTAAATAATATAGAATAATATACCTACCACTCAATTCAGTAAAAAAGCTCCGAGTTCTTCTAATATAATATGAAAAAAATAGCCCTGGTAAAAGATAGGCCCTAATATTGATATTGATAATGTTAAGTTTAATAAAAAACTTTTTTTCAACGACTGACGCTCCAGCCAATGAGCGTTCCACGTTAGCAAGAAAAAATGTTTTGTATTCATTTTTTATAAAAGGAGTAAGCGTATTAATCTCCCTTTTATTAATTCCATTGACCATTAACTACGTCAACCCTACTCAATATGGCGTATGGCTCACCTTGAGTTCAATTATAACCTGGTTGAGCTTTTTTGATGCCGGCCTTGGAAACGGCTTAAGGAATAAATTGGCAGAAAGTAACGCCCTAAATGACACAGATAAATCCAAGATATATGTAAGCACCACATATTTTTTACTCACAATCATATGTCTTGTTTTTTTTCTTGGTTTTACGATTGCCAATCAATTTATTAATTGGACTAAATTATTGAACGTTTCGGGAGTTGCTGAGCAATATTTAAAACAGGTTGCGTCAATAATAATGATATGTTTTTGCATTCAATTTGTTGCTCAATTAATTAACATTGTATTAACTGCCTGCCATAACCTCAAAGTAGTTTCAGTTAATACATTATTAACCCAGATTGTCACACTTGCAATAATTTATGCATTAAAAAAAAGCACTACGGGCAGTTTACTTTACCTAGTAGTTACATTGGCCGGCGTTCCAGTATTAATGCTAATAATTTTGAGTGTTATACTTTATCAAAGGCAATACAAAAGCTTTTCGCCATCTATAAGCTTTATAAAGCTACGGTACTCCAAAGAGCTATTAGCCCTTGGCGGTCTTTTCTTTTTAATTCAAATAGGACAACTTATACTTTATCAAACAGATAATATTGTAATATCTCAGTTGTTTGGGCCACTAAACGTCACAACTTTCAACGTTGCTTATAAATTATTTTCAGTAGTATTAGTCATCTTTTCACTAGTCATCAATCCCTATTGGAGTGCATTTACCGATGCATATACTAAAAATGATTGGATCTGGATTTCAAATACGTTCAATAGACTTAAGAAAATGTGGTTGTATAGCTCCATTGGAGTTATCATTTTAATTTTTGCATCTCCTCTGTTATATTATATATGGTTAAAAAAAACCGTTGAAATTCCTTTTAAACTATCTGCAACATTAGGAATATACGTCATTTGTTCAACCTGGTTTATGTTATGCTGCTTTTTTTTAAATGGAATTAATAAGATCAAACTTCAGTTATACCTGTACATGTTCTGTTTGGTTATCAATATTCCGCTAGCTGTATTTTTAGGCCATAGAATTGGAATAATAGGAGTAAGCCTATCCAATATCATAGTATTGGTTATAATGGGCAGCATGCTATACATTCAATCAAATAAGATTATCAACAATACTGCAAAGGGACTTTGGAATAAATGAATTGCTTATTTAATTATATAATTACGATACATAATAAAGCTGAGCTTATTGAGAAAGTATTACTAAGCGTTATACGAGTGGCTGGTAGTAACAGTAAAATTTATTGTGTATTAGACGGATGCACTGATGATTCTGAAAATATAGTAAATAAAGTTATTGGTCAGTATCCTGATTTCAATATAGTTAAACTATTTGCTCCTGATGTTCATGAACTTAAAGCGATAAATTTAGCATTGCAAAACTCAGTGCAACACGGCCCAGGGTATAATATTATATTACAAGATGATGTATTATTGGAAGATGATAAGCTGGAAGCTCACATTACCAAATTGTACACTACGTTTCCAAACTTAGGAATTGTTTCATTTAGACATGGAGGCAACTTCTCGCGTTCACTTTTAAAAAAAAAGAAATCCATTTTTCCTATTAAAAACTATATTGAGTCAGTTTACGGCCATAATCCATTACCATTGACATCTCTTAATGAGGGCTTTTTTACTTTCAGAGAAATTGCTATCAAAAGCCCGATTTGCATACCATTTACCTTAGTTACTACTATTGGTATACCTGATGAAAGGTATGCTCCCTGGAACGATTTGGCTTATTGTTTTAATGCCACTATCGCCGGATTCAACAATGGCGTATTTGCGGTAAAATTCAGGTCAGATGTATCATGGGGAACAACTCGCAAAAAAGAACAAAAACTTCCTGTAAAATCAGTTGACGATAAAAATATTAATTTATTGAAAGAACAATATTCAGGAGAAATAGCATCATTTAAGCGACAAAAACCACCCGATAACAAATTATATAAGATTTTTGAGGCGAGAACGAGAACACGATATTCGTGGGCTGATTATTTTCATGGCTTCAAAAGCAATGTTAAGCTCTATTGCCGACATTTAATTCAAACTATCTTTACCGCGTAAAAATGAGAATAGCATGTTTGCCTTACCAACCCCATTGTTTTGCTTTTGGAGGCTTTGAACTTCAGATGCTTTCTAACATTAATGCAATAAGTAAAACTGGAACTGACATAGTCAAACTAAATACCTGGCAAAGAGATGCCGATTTCGACATTTTACATTGTTGGGGCCTTGGACTTGGTAACTTTGAGAATATTTTTTGGGCAAAAAGGTCCGGAAAAAAAATAGTTTTAACAGCGTTACTTAATTATATAGATACCACCGCAGAAAAGGTTAGGTTTTATTTGTCATCCTTCATGCACCGTGAACGGTTCTCAGTAAAGATGCTTGAATATGTGGACAAAGCTGCTGTGGTTAATGACCTTCAGGCCGAGATACTTTCCCGTTATTATAGATTTCCGGAAAGGGATATAACAGTTATACCGCACCTCGTGGACGATCGTTTTTTTATTGCAGCACAGGAAAATGGCGTTAGTAAAGGAGAGTATATTTTAACGGTTGGGAACGTTTGTCATAGAAAAAACCAGCTAAACTTAGCTGAAGGATGTGTAAAACAAGGCAAAAAACTTGTCATAATAGGTAAAGTGCTGGACGGAGAAGTTGCGTATGGGCAAAGGCTTCAAGAACTTATTGATTCCAATCCTGATATAACATGGATAAAAGGTTTAGAAGAAAATTCGGATTCGCTTATTCAACACTATAAAAGTTGTGCTTGTGTAGCCCTGCCAAGTTATTCAGAACAGCAGCCTATCTCATTGTTAGAAGGTGCAATATTTAATAAGCCTCTTCTTATTGCTGATAAATCTTATGCCAATCAGAAATATTATGATAATAAGGTTTTAGTGAACCCGGCCAGTATTGATTCAATAAGCAACGGAATTAAGACTATTTTTGATGAAAAATATGATGATCCAAAAAGGAATCATTTACTTGATGAGTGCAGAGGCCAGCATATAGCGATGAGCTATAACGAGGTTTATCAAAGTATTTTTTAGTTTTCAAAGATTAGGCTTAGTGAAACCCATTTTAAGTATAATCACAGTTATTTATAACAGCGCTGAAGATATTGAAAAAACAATACGCAGCGTAGCCGTTCAATTAAATGAACAAATTGAATTTATTATTATTGATGGTGGCTCAACTGATGGCTCTTTAGAAATTGTTAAAAAATATGCTAAATTAGTTAGCTATTGGGTTAGTGAGCAGGATAACGGAATTTATGACGCTATGAATAAAGGGATTAGCAAAGCTTCCGGAACTTACATTTATTTTATCAATGCTGGAGACGAACTTATTAATCTTCCTTTGGAAATATTGACAAATCTTAATCACCAGGTTATATGTTTCCCGGTAAAATTATCTTCACATGAAATAAGATATCCGCAGTTTAATGGCACCATAAAAACCCGAAACACTTTACCCCACCAAGGCTGCTTCTATAAAAAGACCGATAACCTAAAATATAACTTAAAATACAGAGTATTTGCTGATTTTGATTTAAATCAAAAGCTATTCAAAGCAAAAATATCGTCAGCTATATTTACAGAGCCAATCGTAGCCCTACATGCGATAAATGGCGTTTCACATAATAAATCGTATTTAAATGAAATATTTGACGTTGTGGAAGGTAACTTCGGTATGTATTACCGTTACTTAAGCAAATTCTATTTTAAATATTACGGAATAAAACAAAGGCTGAAAAAGCTTAAGCTACTGTAATGATTGCTGTTATTATACTCTTCTGCATAGTTATTCAATATTTTATATTGATATTTTCAGTGTATGCTAGAAATTATCCCCTGCTGGCCGTACTTTATATAACTCATAATTTTTTTTACGACTTTTTATTTATTAACGCAAGCTACGTTTTACCAGAAACGCTGGTAAACGTTTTAAAACCGCTTAATGAATACTTTTTTATTTATCTGCTATTTTTACTACTAGGTAGCATTCGTAAGTCTGCGAATTTAAAACTAACTAAGGTAGATAAACTTACCTTGTATTATTTTATTCTTCCATCTATAATCTTTTTATTAATGTTTATAGGTGACACGATTGATGAACCGTCTCAAACAGTTCAGGGCTTGCGCACATATTTACTCCCAATTGCTATCCCTTATTTGATGTACAAATTAAACTTTTTCAAAGGGGTAAAGCCTAAAACAGTAACCAATAGCATCATTTATCTTTCACTAATTGCGGTTACGTTTGGAATTTATCAACGCAACACATTTAACGGGCATGTTGAAAGCTTATGGTTTGCTGATTTTTTTAAAAAAATGAAAGAAGACCCGGTTGCCAGCGCACCTTTTGATTTTATACGGAATGACGTACTTAGAACAACCAGCTTTTTTGTGAGTCCCATTATATATTCAATCGAGATAGCGATATCTGTTCTATTGCTTATGGGCAATATATATAAACAAAAAAACATCCTGTTAAAACTGTTATTCTCCATTATTATGCTGTATTTAATTTATGGATTAGTAATAGCAGAAACACGAGTTGGCTTAGTGGTCTGTTTAATAGGAGTAAGTGTAATGTTGATTAGTAAATTTTTCAAAAAGTCATATGCCTATTATATCCTATATACTGTCCCAATTTCATGTATAGTAATTACGGTTATAACTTTAGTGTTTGGGTATAGTGATGAGTTATCCGCGTTAGGCCGATTAGCTCAATATCAATCGTTTTTTAAATATTTTAACTGGTACGGATCCGGATTCAGCAATGAAAATGTTTTAACCCATTTTGATACTTTCTACATGTCATTGGCAATTTTATTCGGGATAGGCGCTATATTTCCATTGAGGTTTTTTTTAGCAATAAACAAACACTTGTTTAATATCTTTAAAAATGCGGCAGGTGCGCACCGGGCATTCGCGTTATCTGTTTTAGCAATAGCACTCGCTTTTGTTTATGTTTATGCGTTTCAATTTACTGCAGGCGCATTTCCATTTAAATTAATGTACTTCTTATGTTTCGTCCTATTATCCTATGATATAAGTTATGAAAGAAAAGCTTTTAATAGTGTTGGTTCTTTACAAATCAAACATAAGCAACTGCCTAACTATTAAGTCACTTATAAATAGTAAATCTTCACTTCACCCTGACTTTAAGATTTGTGTGTGGGATAACAGTCCGACAAAACAAGCTGAAGAAGAAATATCAACTTTAGTCGATATTGGTTGTGATATTGAGTACACACATACTCCTCAAAATATGTCACTTGCCAAAATTTACAACAACGTAATTAAAAAAAATTCAGACTTTGAGTTTCTTCTGCTTCTCGATCAGGACAGTTCTTTTGACGAGTCTTATTTCAAAGAGTTTGAACAATGTGTTCACCAAAATCCTACAGTAAAGCTGTTCATTCCCCTTATTGAAAGTGCAGGATATATCGTAAGTCCGGGATATTTTCACTCATTTAAAGGAAAGTATTGGAATCAAAAACGACATGGTTTGATGGAATCAAAAAACATGATAGCCATTACCAGCGGCATGATTGTTAAAATAGATGTCTTCCATGAAATCGGTTATTTTGATGAACAGTTAAACCTTTATGGAATCGATACCAACTTTATGATCAGATATAGGCGGCACTTTAAAAACTTCTATGTTTTGAGCTCAAACTTTAATCATGATTTATCAACACATAACGATGAACCGTTGAATACTAAGTTAAGACGTTTTAAAGACTTGCGAGCGTCAGCTATTATTAATTCAAAATTATTTCCGTTTTATATTCAACTTCTAACCCGGACCTTTTACTTATATAAATCGATTAGATATTCCATTGAATATCAATCAGTACAATTTTTAACTAGCAAAACCATATAAGAGACGATGAACAGGGTAATGTTGATATTTGCTTTCTTTCTTTTTATGTTTTCGTCGGCGAAATCTTCAGCCAAGCCGCCCACAAAGCATTTACTTGTAGGAGTTTATTATTTTGACGGGTGGCAAAATGATTATCATCTCACTAAAAGTCTGTTAGATAGTTTTCCGGATCGAAAGCCGATATGGGGTTGGCATACCAGCACTAAAGAAGCGGTAGACGCCCAAATCAATTTAGCGGCAAACGCGGGTATATCTTTTTTTAATTTTTGCTGGTATTATCCTCAAGGATGGTCAGATAACTACAAAGATCACCCTCTAAATAACGCATTAAAGCTTTATCTTCAGTCGACAAATAAAAAAAAATTGAAATTTAGTCTTCTTGTCGCAAATCACGCAGGGTTTGAAATTGGCCCCGCAGATTGGTTAAAACTTTGCAATTCTTGGATCAATTACTTTAAGGACAAACGTTATGTTACGATAGATAAAAAGCCTTATATAACATTTTTTGATTTACAATCGCTTGTAAATAACTTTGGATCACCTCAAGCTGTAAAAAAGGCGTTGAATGATTTTAGGGCTTTAGGCGTACATAACGGCCTGAGGGGGATAACTATAGCTGTAAATGTATATCCAGTTGCTGAATCGGTTAATACAGCAAAAGCGTGTGGGTTTGACGCACTAACAGGTTACAATTACCCAGATTGCGGTAACTTAAGTAAATCGGAAAAAGCCAATTTGAATGTGCCAATAGATAAATTAACGTCGGGGCAGCTCAAAATGTGGAACAGCTTTATTCCATTTAAAATGCCCTACATTCCGGTAGCTACTTTAAACTGGGATCCAAGGCCATGGGAAAGCTTCTCAAGCTCTTATAAAAATTCTATCTATTACACCACTTACTCCTACCTTTCGGTAAAAAAGAGCGTTGAGGCAATCAAAAGGTGGGTTTATCAAAACCCTACGCTTTCTTTAGCTCATACCCCCGTATTTATATTGTACGCCTGGAATGAGTATGGAGAAGGAGCTTGGCTTACGCCATCTATTGCAAAAAAAAATAGCTTATTAAAGGGAGTGCAGCAAGGCTTAAAATATTGAGAACGCATGAAGATTTTAATGATTGCACGAGAAACACTCTATACCTCTCCCGGAGGAGATACAGTACAGATTGTTTCTACAGCAAAATATCTCCGATTATTAGGATTAACAGTTGACATAAAGCTCACAACGGAATCAATTGACTACAAAGAGTATCAATTAATACATTTTTTTAATGTCATCCGCCCAGATGATATATTATGTCACATTGAAAAAACAAACCTACCATTTGTTGTTTCAACAATTTTTGTTGACTACAGCGAATACGAGAAAAAAAACAGAAAAGGCCTTTTAAAACTACTCGCCAAGGTTTTTAACGGAGATCAAATTGAATATTTAAAAACCGTTGCCAGACTTATAAAAAATGGGAATCGGGTAAATTCATTCCGATATCTTATAAGTGGACATTCGGCGTCGGTAAAATATGTGGCTAAAAAAGCCAAATTTCTCCTTCCAAACTCAGTCAGCGAATATCGCAGATTTGTAAAAAAATATAAATTTGCTATTCCTTATTTTAAAGTTACCAATGCCATAGATGTAAACATCTTTAAGGCAAACATTACTCCTCTGGAGAGCTTTAGGGATCACGTTATATGTGTAGGCCGGATTGAAGGGCGCAAAAATCAATTAAATTTAATTAAAGCCCTAAAGGACACAAATTTACGCTTAACCATAATAGGCAAACCTTCGCCAAATCATATTTCTTATTTTAGAGAGTGCAAAAAAATAGTAGATTCATGTTCAAATATGCAGATAATTGAACATATAGAACAGAAAGAGCTGCCTGCCATATATGCAGCAGCAAAAGTACACGTTCTTCCCAGTTGGTTTGAAACAACTGGTTTAAGCACTCTGGAAGCGGCTGCCATGGGATGTAATATCGTGGTAACAAGAAAAGGAGACACAGAAGAATACTTCTCAGACTTTGCTTATTATTGTGATCCTGAAAATATTAAGTCAATAAAAGAAACAGTGATCGAAGCGTACAACGCCCCAAAAAATCCGAATATAAAAACACACATTTTTCAAAATTTCAATTGGGAGATTGCAGCTAAAGAAACGTTATTGGCGTATAAGGCTGCATTAGAAAAATGGGACTTGAACGATATTAAATGAAGCTTGCGATTATAGGTACGCGTGGTATTCCTAATCACTACGGCGGGTTTGAACAATGCGCTGAATATTTAGCTGCTGGACTTGTAAAAAGAGGATTTGACGTTACTGTCTACTGCTCTCATAACCACCCCTACCAAAACACCAAATGGAACGGCGTAAACCTGATCCACTGTTATGATCCGGAATTTAAGTATGGTACAGCCGGACAGTTTCTCTATGATTTTAATTGCATAAAGGATTCAAGAAACCGGGACTTTGACATTATTTTACAACTTGGTTATACCAGCAGCTCTATTTGGGGTAAATTTTTACCTAAAAAGGCCATTGTAACAACCAACATGGATGGGTTGGAATGGAAACGTACAAAATTCTCCAAAAAAACCCAGCAGTTTTTAAAATATGCTGAACGCCTGGCTATTAAATACAGCGATTATCTAATTGCAGATTCAATTGGCATAGAAGAATATATTCAAAAAAAGTATAAACTAAAATCCACTTATATACCTTACGGTGCCCACTTATTTAACAATCCTGATAGCGCTGTCCTTATAGATTATAAGATAGCGCCCTATAAATATAACATGCTGGTTGCCAGGCTAGAACCAGAGAACAGCATCGAAATTATTCTTGATGGTGCAAGTCAAAGTTTAAATAAAATCCCCTTCCTGGTTATCGGTAAAAATGAAACCAAGTACGGGGAGTATCTAAAAAACAAATATCAGGACCAGCAGCATATAATCTTCCTGGGAGGCATATACGATATTCAGAAATTAAATAACCTCAGGCATTTTTCCGACTTATATTTCCATGGTCACACTGTAGGAGGCACAAACCCGTCCTTGCTTGAGGCAATGGGATCAAGCGCACTTATTTGCGCCCACAATAATCCATTTAACAGATATATTTTAAATGATGATGCCTATTATTTTGTTTCGGCCAAAGATGTAGCAAACTTCATTAACAAGGTAAGGAAAGAAGACAAGATCAATCAGTCAAAGGTTGAAAATAACAGGATAAAAATAAAGGAAGTCTATTCATGGGAAAAGATTATTAACCTTTATGAAAGTCATTTTTATGAGATATCAGGCGGGGCTACATTAAAACGGGCCGTTAACAATACACTTTAATTTGAATTTACTTTTGAAGTCAATTTACCCCGGTCTTTAAATCTTAGGTAATAATTAGAAAACAATTATCCCCATTAATAAAAAGTTGAGCCGATTCTGAAAAAACATTTTTAAGATTTATAAGTTTACAAGCAAATCATACGGGAAGTTTGATTTATACCTTGGACCATTGTATAAATCTTTTCCAACTTTTTATTAATTCTTCAATGTCTTTCAATATATCCAATAAAAATATCCTCGTCATCGGCGACTTGATGCTGGACCATTATATTTATGGTAATTGCAACCGCATTTCGCCGGAAGCTCCTGTTCCAGTTGTAGAGATTACGCGCGAATCTTACACACTCGGTGGTGCAGGTAACGTTCTTAAAAACCTTAACGCCTTTGGTTGTAGCGCCGACATCATTTCTGTGGTAGGCGACGATGAGTATGCTTCCATTCTTGTTAAGCAATTAAAACAATACCAAATTGGCGAGCACGGCATTGTGGCAGATCCTGATCGGTGCACCATTATCAAATCGCGGGTACTGGCCACCAACCATCAGTTGATCCGTCTTGATCGTGAAATTACCACACCTTTATCCACCGTAAAGGAGCGGGAAATAGTGTCGCATTTCAGGAAAATAATTGATCAGTTTGATATCCTCCTCATCTCTGATTATAACAAAGGCTTTCTTTCGCCCTCGCTGCTTAAGGAGATCATTGCCATTTGCAGGGAGAAAAACATCTTTTGCATAGTAGACCCCAAGGGAACCGACTTTAGTAAGTATTACGGCGCTGATATTATTAAACCTAATCGTAAGGAAGCATCTATCGCCACGGGCATTCCTATTACCGATAATGCAAGCCTGGAAAGCGTGTGCCGCCGCATGAAAGAGATAACCGGCTGTGAACATGTGATCATTACCATGTCTGAAGATGGCATGGCCATCTTCTCAGAAGATAACCTTTCTATTATACCCACGCAAGCCCAAGACGTAGTAGATGTAACCGGAGCAGGCGACACGGTTCTGGCGGCGCTGGGTATTGCATTGGCAGCGGGAAAGTCATTAAAAGAATCTTGTGAGTTTGCCAACCAGGCAGCGGCCATAGTGGTTAATAAGGTAGGTACCGCTACCGTTACTTTGGAGGAGATTCAACAAAAGTTGGGTAATATTGCCTAATTACATACTACCAGTGTGATGAAAGACCAAATAGAACAATTGTTTACCAAACATATACAGGTTACTCGTAAATCAGAAGAGCTATTAACCGATTCAATAGCCCAGGCATGTACGATGATCATCGCCTGCCTTGAAAAAGGCAACAAGGTGTTGTTATTCGGTAATGGCGGCAGTGCCGGCGATGCTCAGCATATTGCGGCTGAGTTTACTGGCCGGTTTGTAAAGGAACGCCGTTCGCTGCCCGCCATAGCGTTAACAACAGATACCTCTGCCTTAACCGCTATTGCGAACGACTATGGCTTTGAGCGCGTATTTGAGCGTCAGGTTGAAGGCCTTGCTACTCCCGGTGACATCCTGATTGGTATTTCTACAAGTGGAAACAGTGCTAACGTAATCCGCGCCTTAAAAGCTGGCCAGGAAAAGGGTTGTGAAACCATAGGTTTAAGCGGACGCGATGGCGGGCAAATGAATGATTGCTGCGATCTGAACATTGTGGTTCCTTCGGATGTAACGGCCCGCATCCAGGAAATGCATATTCTGATCGGGCATATCATCTGCGGCGCAATTGATGATAATTTCTAAACCAGAATCAAACTTTCTGTTTTAGATCGTCATTTCAACACAACATTGCCGTTTCCCTGTTATTTCCCTAAACAGATGCTTTATGATTAACGGCTTATTTGAATATGGAGATGCAGTAGTGGTAGCGGCCACTAACGAGAAGGGAATTGTTAATACGCAGCAGCTTAAGGAAAATGATCCTGTTGAAGTAAAACTCGATTCAGGCGTTATTAAACCATTTATGCCCGATGACCTCGAGTTTGACCTCGACTATCAGCCTGATACCGGCGAATAAACGCAGAGCTTAGTGGAGTATTTTAAACACTAGTTCCTTCATCAGTTCGCCATGGGGTGCGCTGGAATCTACCCCCTTGCTCTTAACATCATACTCCCGTAACAGGCTGATGATATTCATGGTCTTGTTATAGTCGAAAGTGCGGGCGGCCTGCTCATAGTCTTTAACAAAGAAAGGATTTACCCCTAATTCTTTGGCAACATTTGATTGCGACCTGTCTTTGAGGTAGTGATACGTCAGTATCTTGCTAAAAAAGTTATACAGGTTGGCCATAACCAACACAATAGGATTGTTTTTAGGGTTCGCCTCAAAATAATTAATGATCTGGTTGGCCTTATAAGCGTCTCTTTTTACAAGCGCAGTTTGCAGCTCAAACACATTATACTCTTTACTAATGCCTATATTATCCTGTATGTGCTTAAGAGTGATCTCTTCGCCCTGCTTTATATTAAGCATTAGCTTATCAAGCTCATTGGCAACTTTGGATAAGTCGTTACCGAGATATTCGGCCAGCATGCCCGAGGCTTGCTGATTAATCTTGTACTTTTTATCACTCACATAATCCTCAATCCAACCAGGCACTTTATTGTCATACAACGTGGCAGATTCAAATACCAAACCGCTTTTTTCGATCGCCTTATAAGCCTTTTTCCTTTTGTCAAACTTTCCGTACTTGTAGCAAAAGGCAAGGATGGTACCTGGTAATGGGTTTTCAAGGTAGCTCATTAAGGGGTTAAGTCCCTTTTTATCTTCATCCTCCCTTCTCCATTTCAAATCCTGAGCTTCTTTTACTAACACCAGCTGATAATCAGACATCATGGGGTAGCGCTTGGCCGCATTCAGCACTGTGATCATGTCGGTGTCTTTACCGTATAAAACAGTTTGGTTAAACCCTTTCTCCGTGTCATTCAGCAAATTGTCCTCCAGGTAGTTACTGATCAGATCAATAAAATAGGGTTCTTCGCCATGTAATAGATAAATGGGCTTAAACTTGCGGTTCTTAAGGTCTTTTAGTATCTCGGCAGCAGTCATACAACACCGTGCAAATTACAAATAAATGCATTAGGAAATGGTGCCAATTATTGTCAATTTCGATCCCATGAATATGCTGCAGCCGCTTAACCTCCCTCCCTACCCGTTCAGGATCACTGAGCAAGGCGCGCAGTTGTTCATATTTGATGAGATACGCAAAAAAGATCTTGTGCTTACACCAGAAGAATGGGTAAGGCAGCATTATATTCAATACCTCATCGGCTTTAAAAATTACCCTAAGGGCTTAATTAAGCTCGAAGGCGGCCTTACGCTCAATGGGCTTGCCAAACGGTCTGACATTGTGGTATTTGACCGGCATGGATGTAAAATTTTGCTGATTGAGTGTAAAGCACCCGGTGTAAAAATTACTCAAAAGGTGTTTGAGCAGGTGGCCCGATATAATATGGTGCACAAGGTGCCCTTTATAGGCGTTACAAACGGCTTATCGCACTATCAGTGTCATATTGACTTTACCACACAGAATTACCGGTTCATAGAAGAAATACCGGATTACCAGTTGTTGCAGAATTTAGACAGCTAAAGCGAGGTGAAACATCTTCTCCTTAAGCTCATCGGGCTTAAATGGTTTGGAAACGTAGTCATTTATTCCCGCAGCCGCCACACGCTCCTTAATATCAAACAGTGCAGATGCAGTAAGCGCGATGATAGGCACATTGGCTTTTACCGGGTCAGAGAGCTTACGTATTTCTGAAGTTGCTTCTAAGCCATCCATCACCGGCATTTGCAGGTCCATCAGTACAATATCAAAATTGCCATATTTTACACGCTCTACGGCTATCGCCCCATTCTCAGCAAAAACTGGCGTTAGTTTCCACTTTGAGAACAGTTTCTTCATCAGCATTACGTTTACCGGGTTATCCTCAGCAATTAATACACTAATATTGCCCAACGACTCCGTTTTTAATACCGCTGGTACTTCTGCCGGTACTTGTGCGGCAGGTACAACTTCTTCTTTTACTTTCTCGTGAATGACGGGGAACTCCATGTTGAAAGAGAATTGGGAGCCTTCACCGGGTTGGCTGGTCACTTTCATGTTAATTCCCTGCAATTCCAGCAAACGCTTTACAATGGCCAATCCCAAGCCGGTACCACCATATTTACGTGTTGTACTTACCGACTCCTGCGCAAATGGTTCAAAAATAAGCTCGAGGTTATCTTTTTCAATACCAATACCGGTATCCTTAACAACAAAGTTCACAATAAAATTACCGCGGCTTTCTTCCAACTTGCGCACCCTCAGCCAAACATTTCCTCTTTCGGTAAATTTAATGGCATTGCTAATAAGGTTATAAATAACCTGGGTAATGCGGGTTGGGTCGCCCACTACTATTTTATTTTGAAGCTGCGGATAAATCTCCAGTTTAAAGGTGAGATTCTTTTCCCTGGCCCTGATAATTTGCGCGCCGCAAATATTCTGCATCAGTTCTACCAGGTTAAACCTTATTTTTTCAAACGAAATGCGGCCAGCCTCTATCTTATTAAAGTCTAACACGTCATTAACAATAGCCAAAAGGTTATTGGCAGAAAACTTTAAAATCTCGAGGTTCTCTTTCTGATCATCGCGCGGATTATTCATAACGAGCAAATTGCCCATGCCGATTACAGCATTCAATGGCGTGCGGATCTCATGCGACATGGTTGATAAAAACTCAGTCTTAGCCTGGGATGATTTTTCGGCCTTCTGCATAGCGGCTTCCAGTTGCACGTTAAGCTTGGTCTGCTCATCTGTATTACGCTTCAATTGCCTGATATTCTTCACAAACGCCGTATAAAAATGATTATGAATAAGAACGATCAAAATAAAATTGATGACCAGTGTTATTACGAATATAGATGGATCGATCTTTTCGGGCTTAAGACTGGTAATGTAGCCCCGTTCATAGTCAATAACGAGGAAAGTAATCGCCGGAATAATGTTCAGAGCCGAGTAAATAATTCCCCATTTTTGCCCAAGCATATAAAAGCTGAAACCAATGACCAGAATTACAAATTGCATGGTTACCGCATTCACATTTTGCAGAACAATGTAGATACTACTGAGATTTACAGCCGTGAAAAGTAACAATAAAGCGTGCGAAATGGCCCTCCAGTCGGCTTTCCAGGTAAGGTATTTAAACAGCACTACCAGTGTAAGCGCAAAAAACTGATCGGTAAGCATTAACAGCGGCTGCTGATCTGGCTTAACGTAAAAGAGTAAGACGAGGGTTGAAAAAAAGCCAAGGATAAGACCATAATACAATAAATGAATACGAGCCTGATCCAAAGCCGACTTGTCTTTGGGTAAAATACGATGTATAGAAACATTAAAAAAGCTCACTTCCTTATTCATATGTCTTTTCACTTAGGCTTACCTGCACATTGGTTAAAGCGGGTGCAATTAAAGCAGGCGACTATGGACAAGGAAGTGCAATTAATTTGCCAAACTGCTCAGCTGTTCGTTAACAATATTGAGCTTGGCTTCTGTATCAGCTTTTTTCTTCTGTTCGTTTTGTACAACCTCGGGCTTGGCATTTTGCACAAATTTTTCATTACCAAGCTTCGCATTTACCGATTTGAGGAAACCTTCGAGGTAGGTTCTCTCTACAGTTAATCTTTTAATTTCTTCGTCTTTGTCGATGTTTTCAACCAAAGGTATATAAAACTCATCTGTGAGCACCATAAAGCCAGCCGCGCTGGTTAATTTTTCTTCGGAAAAGTTAACTTCACTTAAATTAGCCAGCTTGGTAAGCAATGGTAGATAAGGGTGGTAGTCGATGCCGGAGTTGGCAACCAAATGCAACGGCAGCGCCTCTTTTGGCGATAGCTGTTTGGTGTTGCGTACATTGCGTACACCTGCTATAACTTGCTGCACGGCATTTACTTCGGCCAAAAGCTGTGCATCAAATTCCCCACTCTTTGGCATTTTAGCAACAATACAACAATCTGCTTCTGAACGTTTTCCGAACAGCTCGTCGTGCCATAACTCCTCTGTAATGAATGGCATAAACGGATGCAAAAGTGTAAGCACCTTTTCAAAAAAACTAACTGTACTTTTATACGTTTCCGCATCAATTTGCTGATTGGCTGGTTTTACCATTTCAAGATAAGCAGAACAGAAATCATCCCAAACCAGTTTATAACAGGCCATTAAGGCCTCAGATAAACGATATTGGTCAAAGTTACTTTCGATCTCAGCCAAGGCTTCATTAAAACGACTTTCAAACCAGTTGATCGCAACTTCATTTTGATTGCTCAGGGTTTCATCAACGGTCCATCCTTTCACCAGCCTTGACGCGTTCCATATTTTATTCCAAAAGTTACGCCCTTGTAAGCAATAGCTTTCATCAAACATCAAATCATTTCCAGCAGGCGAACAAAATAACATACCTACCCGAACACCGTCTGCCCCAAAGCGTTCAATCAATTCAAGTGGATCAGGCGAATTACCTAATGATTTTGACATTTTGCGCCCCAGTTTATCCCTTACAATACCGGTAAGGTACACATTGCGGAAAGGATAAACGCCGCGGAACTCATGCCCCGCCATAATCATCCTTGCCACCCAGAAGAAAAGGATCTCGGGTGCGGTAACCAGGTCGTTGGTTGGATAATAGTAGTTGATGTCGGCATTATTAGGGTCTTTAAATCCGTCGAATACCGATATTGGCCATAGCCATGATGAGAACCATGTATCAACTACGTCTTCCTCCTGCCTCAAATTTCCAAATTCAAGGTTCGAAGCCCGGAATTGCTCTTCCGCTTCTTCCTTAGTTTTAGCTACCACCCATTGGCCAGTCTCATTGTACCAGGCCGGGATGCGTTGCCCCCACCAAAGCTGGCGGCTTATACACCAGTCCTGCACGTTTTCCATCCAGTGGCGGTAGGTATTGATGAACTTATCAGGGATGAGCTTAATGTCGCCCTTTAATACATAGTCAAGCGCCGGCTCAGCCATTTCCCTCATCTTGCAGAACCATTGCATAGAAAGCTTAGGCTCAATAATAGCGTCGGTACGTTCCGAAAAACCAATCTGTGATTTGTAGTCCTCAACCTTTTCCAGCGCATTCGCCTCTTCCAGCATTTTCGCAATCTTCTTACGAGCAACAAAACGGTCCTCTCCTATTAGTATCTGGGCGTTATCGTTAAGGGTGCCGTCATCATTTAAAATATCGATAACCGGCAGGTTATGTTTTTGGCCGAGCTCATAGTCGTTAAGGTCGTGAGCCGGAGTAACTTTTAAACAACCGGTACCAAACTCCATTTCCACATAGTCGTCCAATATGATCGGAATCTCACGGTTGATAAGCGGTATTAACGCTTTCTTTCCATGAAGATGCGTATAACGCTCGTCGTTAGGATTGATACAAATGGCTGTATCAGCCATGATAGTTTCCGGGCGCGTAGTGGCAATAGTTAAAAATTTACCTTCTTCGCCGGCAACAGCATAATTAATATAATATAGCTTCTGATTAACTTCCTTGCGGATTACCTCTTCGTCGGATACTGCAGTTTTACCTTGCGGGTCCCAGTTTACCATCCGAACGCCGCGGTAGATCCATCCTTTTTTATAAAGATGAAGGAAGGTATCTATTACAGCCTCGCTCAAATCAGGATCCATGGTAAATTTGGTGCGTTCCCAATCGCATGAGGCGCCCAGTTTTTTTAGCTGATCAAGGATAATACCGCCGTATTTCTCTTTCCATTCCCAGGCATAGCTCAGAAATTCGTCGCGGGTAAGGTCTTTTTTGCTGATGCCGCGCTCTTTGAGCATGGCCACCACTTTGGCCTCGGTAGCGATGCTCGCATGGTCTGTACCAGGCACCCAGCAAGCGTTTTTACCGCTCATACGGGCACGGCGAATCAAAACGTCCTGAATGGTATTGTTTAACATATGCCCCATGTGCAGCACACCGGTGACGTTGGGCGGAGGCATTACAATAGTATAAGGCTCGCGCTCATCCGGAACAGAACGAAAAAAACCGTTCTCCATCCAGTAACTGTACCACTTTTGTTCGGCTTCTGCAGGCTGATATGTTTTTGGAATACTCATAGCGCGCAAAAATAAGATTTTGCATGCAGATGCTAAAAGAGAAAGGATTTAAAAGGCAGTTAAGTTTCAAAGATACTCTCCCATAACTAATGAACGACTGAACAAATGAACCAGTGAACTAATGAACGAATAAAGCAACAATAATTTTACACTGCCGCCGTTACGAATAGGTCTAACGGTTAAAAGTGATGAAACTCATTTTCAGCAGCAAGCTCCTCCACTTTTTAATGGAAAGAACCCATATTTCCGATCTTATTCAATGGTTCAATAAATAAAAGGGAACGACTGTTTTGCTTTTATTTCTAATATTTAGTATCTTAATTCATAATTTCTAGGCGGATACCGAGACGGACTGTCCGGCCAGTTGCATGTAAAAGACCAATTTACATCGGCGGCCAAACAGCACGTGATTAATTTGTACATATTTACCGCAAAATCGGTCATTCAGATAACTGGAGCTATATAATGGCCTGATAATTGCATATAATATTATACAGGGAACCTGAAAGGGTAGCCCAAAATAGATAACGAGTAAGTGCTAAACCAATTAAATAAACCGGTGATCAAATTCGCCGGTAAATAACTCCGCCAACCGTAATTGCCTGTCATAGTCTAACAAATAATGAAATTACATTTCTGGATGGCATTCTTCAGTGCACGTTTTTTTACTTTGCAGCAGACAACGCCATGAACCTGTGCCACCCACAAATGCTCTAAGTAATATTAATGCACAATATGATGCATTTAAGATACGAACGGGCGACAAAGTAAATAAATCGCCTCCCAATGACATTAAGGTTTGGTAATGCGAGATTAACCGCCTTAAGTTTTAAATCCAACCCCGGCGCCAATGACGCCGGGGAATTTTTTTTTAGAAGTCGATTGGTTTTATTGTGTTGATTAAGTGGGTGGTTATTCGTCGCTTCCAAGCATGATTTATCATTTCTAAAAATTCAACCCGCTGGCTATGCAGCGTTATAAATACAACCATAAAACAATTCAATTAAATAGCCCCCTGCTAACTTATTCTAATCTTTTTGCCTACTTTAACACCTTCTAACTTCTTTAACCTCTTTAACGTTTTCTAACCCTTTTTAACCTCATCCAACCTCTTTTAACTACCTTTAACCCTTTTAACATTTCTAACTTAACTCATGCTAACACTGGTAACCACTGCAGACGGCTCCAAGACTATTTTTAATCCTGAAGTTGGAGAAAATTATCATTCTAAACACGGCGCGCTGCAGGAAAGCCAGCATGTGTTCCTCAACTCTGGATTACGATACTTTTTGGCAGGAAAAGAAACCACTGAAGTCTCAGTGTTGGAAGTTGGCTTTGGCACCGGTCTTAACTTTTTGCTTAGCGCAGAGTTTTGCACAGATAAAGGACTAGACCTGAGGTACACCGGTATTGAAGCCTACCCCCTGTCTGAGGAAATGCTTGCTTCGACGGGATACGAGCAATATGTTTCCGCAGATTTGTGGGAGAAATATCTAACTGCTTATCCACAGGCATTGGACAACGAAGTCAGCCTCAATACGCCGGTAAAACTATTTATCGCCCATCAGCAATTACTCAACTTCACTGCTGATGAACGATTTGATGTAGTATATTTCGATGCCTTTGCGGCTATTCATCAGCCCGAGATGTGGAATGAACAGGCGATCACCCACACGGTACAGTTTCTTAAACCGGGAGGCGTATTTGTTACCTATGCCATTACCGGTAACCTCAAACGGATGCTCAAGGGATTAGGGTTTAAGGTGGAAAAAGCACCGGGCGCCCCCGGAAAGCGCGAAATGCTGCGCGCCGTTAAAACTGGCTCATAAACTCTTTCAAAATGTGGTTCACCGCTTCGTGATGCTCAATCATGGCCTGGTGCCCCCCCTCAACCACTCTCAGCATTGAGCCGTTAACTTGTTGGTGAATATATCGCGCGCAATCCTGCGCGTTTAATTTATCGCCCCTGCTCTCAATAATCAGCACAGGTATTTTGATGTTCTTTAGCTCATCACTAATGTCAAACTTAAATAGCTCAAGCAGTCCATCGGCTACCGTGCCTGAGTCGGCGTGTGGCGCTATGCCGCTGGTATATAAAAGCTGAGCAGCAGTTTGCTCCCCATTAAAAAACAAATATCGGATCGCCACGGTAGATAAACCATTAAAATAGCAGATCCAGCTTAGTAAATTAAAAAAGGTTCTGGCTCGTTTGGCAAACCTGAGGAACGGCGCAATCACGGGCTTTTCCAGGGGCTGCGCAAAGGCTGAAAATTGTACCGATTTAAGCGGGTTAGTATATGGCGAACCGTGAAAAACAGCTGCCTTTATCCGGCCTTCGGTTCCATATTGTAAAAGGTGCTGCATCAAAATTGTCCCGCCAAGGCTATGGCCGTAGATAACTGCATCCTTAATATGGTAATAACCCAATATACTGTTGAGGTCAGTAGCAAGGGTACTAATGGAAAAGTCTGTTGGGAGAGGCGTTTTGCCATGGCCCGGCAGATCAACGATCATGATGCGGTATTGATCCTTAAAATATTCGCGCTGATAGGGCCACTGTTTCCCGGAAGCATTGAGGCCGTGGATCAGCACCAGTACAGGGCCTTGCTCACGCCCGTCAAACTCAACATACCACACATTACCCCCTGGGCATTTAACCAAACCCTTATTTTTTGCAGGTCGCCGCTTTACCGGCTTGCCAAGCCTCGAAGACAGCAGCCATGACATGGGGTGGCGGCCAAACAGTAGCATTGCTGCCGCAGCAGTATAAAGTATCGGTTTTAAATACTGATTCTCTTTTTTCATAATTATGCCGAATATGCGATGGTTGTGATTAAAGCATTTTCGGCCTGACGCGAATCAAGCCGGGTGTGCTGTACAACCACCGGTATTGAACTAATAATAACGGCCGAATATCCCCTACCCCTCGGCACAGGTGCAGGCTCTTTTAAATCATTAAAGCGCTGATGTAGTGTACGCCTCGCGGGAACGGTAAGTATATAGGGACCAACGGGTTCTTTATCTTCAAAAAATAAGGTAATCTCTACATGAGCGTCCTCATCACTGCAGTTGAGGATACAAGCTGCCTCATGGCTGGTAAATTCCGGCTCGTGGCCGGTGCCATATTCGGGTATATATCCGTCGGCAATTACCCATGTTTGTTTTCCTATAGCATCCATAAAAAGTTTTAAAAGCAACAACTTTGTGTAAAAACAGTTTGGTGTAAGCACTAATGCTTAACTTAGCCGCAAAGTATATCTTATGCCAATAACAGCCCCGGTTGCCTCTTCAACACCGGCAGGAGCATTTGAGCGCCTGCTAACTATTATGGATGATTTGCGCGCCAACTGCCCCTGGGACAAAAAACAAACGCTTGAAAGTTTACGCCATCTCACCATCGAAGAAACGTATGAGCTCTCTGACGCCATTCTTAACGGCGATACGGACGAGATCAGGAAAGAGCTGGGAGACATTATGCTTCACCTGGTTTTTTATGCTAAGATCGGGTCGGAAACCAATGATTTTAACATTACCTCGGTTTTAAATGGCATTTGCGATAAGCTGATCAACCGCCATCCACATATTTATGGCGATGTTAATGCAGCGGACGAAGAAGAGGTAAAACGTAACTGGGAACAAATCAAGCTTAAGGAAGGCAACAAGTCGGTATTAGGTGGTGTTCCGTCCTCACTTCCGGCGCTGGTAAAAGCATCACGCATACAGGAAAAGGCCCGAGGTGTGGGATTTGACTGGGAAAATAAAAACCAGGTATGGGAAAAAGTGGAAGAGGAGATCAGGGAGTTTAAGGATGAGTTTAATGCCGAAAAGGAAGAGGATATTGATCATGACAAAGCTGAAAGTGAATTTGGCGACCTGCTCTTCTCGCTGATCAACTATGCCCGCTTCATCAACATTAACCCCGAAGACGCGCTGGAAAAAACCAATTTGAAATTTATTAAGCGTTTTAAATACCTCGAATCAAGGGCAAAAGAACAAGGCCGCAATCTACACGACATGACGCTTACCGAAATGGATGTTTTTTGGAACGAAGCCAAAAAGCTATAAAATTTTTTGAAGGCTGTAACGTTTTTAATTATATTATCGTATATCTTTATAAAATCATTTAACCTATATACAAACAATTAAACCTATGCGCAGATTGCTCTACATTATACCTGTTTTTCTGTTACTTACCAGTTGCATGAAAACAAAAGATGCCAATCCTACGCCGTTTAATGTCCCCAATGGAAACTTTTCCGGAAAGTTTTGGACACTGCATAAAAATGCCACTACCGGCAAGTATGATACTACTAAGAAAGCCAACCTGCAATTATATATCAGTACATCATCGGGCTACAAGGTAACAGGCGATACGGCCACCGTGCATGCAGGCAGCTACGGTGACTTTGCCATGGACCCCAATTACATTCAGTTTATTGATAAAACTGTTGCTGCGGGCACAGGTGTGGTTGCTAATAAAGTGCACCTTAACGGTGTTTACCAATATTATTTTGACGGCTCGGTGGTTTTCCAACTACAGCAGGCTTATTCAGATACATTAGTGTATCAGTACGATTTCAGAAAACAATAGATCGCCCAAAACAGATTATGCTGTGCTAAGCAGCATTGATCTATTGCTTTTTCTCCTTTTCTACCCCGCTATTTTTACGCACACGCGCCAAAAAATTTGCGCCGCCGTGTAGCGTTTGCCATATAACATCCGTAATCAGTATTAACAGTTAATAAAGGGAACTATTTTACTTAATGCATAACCGGGCAGGCATTGATGAAGATGAACTCATCAGTCAATGCAGAAAAGGCAGCTTAAAACACCAGGAAATACTGTATAAGCACTTCTATGGCTTTGCCATGGGTGTTGGTCTGCGCTATTGCTTTAACCGGGACGACGCGATGGAAGTAGTGAATGACACCTTTATAAAGGTATTCAAAGCGATAAAAAGCTACGAGAACGGAAAATCATTTAAGGCATGGTTCAGGACCATTATTATCCATACGGCCATTGACCGTCGCCGCAAAGACCTTAAACATCAACTGAATATTGAATTAGATAATGCAGTACAACTAAACAGTACCATGCAGGCAACAGACCGTTTAAATGTACAGGAGATATTAAAACTGATGGATACGCTGCCGGCATTGCAGCGTACCATTTTCAATCTATACGAAATTGACGGCTATTCGCATGATGAGATAGGCGTTATGTTATCTATCCCGGTAAGTTCATCAAGGGTGTACCTGAGCCGGGCCAAAGAAAAAATGAGAAAAGCTTTAACAACTGAAGTATATAAGTAATGAGTGAAAAGCTGGATAACGATTTAGTGAACCGCATTAAAGAAGTATTCGATAATTACAAAGACACTTCTGCTGATGAGGGCTGGCTATTGCTCAGGGAGCGTTTTCCTGAAAAGGAAAAGGAACGCCGCGGCCTCGTCTGGTTGTGGTGGTCGGCTGCTGCAGTATTGCTTATTGGGCTGGGTATAAGCTTCTGGCTAATTAAAGCACCTGCTGTTAATCAGCATATCGCCCAAAACAAACATCAGATCCAACCAACAACCAAGGCAATTGATTCTGCTGATACAACAGCAAAGTCGGCAACTGAGATAAACAATAGCACCAACAAAACCACAGCTAAGCTTGCTGCAAGCAGTGGCGCTCCTTTAAAAGATCAGGGAAATAAACATGCAAGGTCGGCCTCCGCTTCTGCAGTTAGCGCTCAACAGCAAGTTACCGCAAGCGGTGTGCAAATTGAGCAAGTACGCAGGCTCAAAAAGCACAACAGTAACAAGTATGCCGGCTTAAAACAGCCTCATTTACCAGGCGGCAATCCACCTGCTTCAAACACAACCTTGGCAAGTACCGGCGAATCAGCCGGCGCTAAAATGCAGGGACCTGTAAGTAAGAATAGTGGAAGCGCTGCAGATAATCAGCAGGATAACAATGTCAAAACGCCTGACAATCAAAATCAGGTCAAGGAAGCTCCTGCTTCAGCCCCGGTATTGGCTAAAACGCCGGAAAGTAACCCCGATCACGCGGAGTCAAGCAAACAAATGGAGCAGCTTTTGGCGCGCGACAGAGCTGTTAAAACTATGAAAACAGCTCACAAGGATGAAGAGTCGAGGTCGAACGATAAGAAAGTGGTATTTGGGTTGTATGCAGCCACGTACTTTAGTTCGGCCAAAGGCAGTAATAACCAGTTGAACGGCGGTGGGGGCTTTAGTTCTGATATCAGGCTAAACAGTCGTATAAAACTATCAACTGGCATTGCCATTGGGCAAAATACATTGAGCTATGGCAACAGCCCGTCTACGGTTACAGCAGCATCGCCAATTGCCGCGGCAACCGCAACAAGGTATTACACGTTCAATACCGTTGGAGCTACATATGCTTCGTCTACCCCGTCAGTATTAAAAAAATACAATGCTAATTTGGTGGGGCTTGATATACCGTTCAATTTTAAATTCCAGCTCACCAGCAAAAAGGCTGATCCATTTGTGGCCGCAGGCTTTAGTTCCGGAACATTTATCAACGAGACTTATACTTATTCCTATACCTATGCCAATTCGCTTTACAACCTAACCGGGGCGCTACCGCAGGATCAGGTGATTCATAAGAACTTCGGTTCTTTTAATTTCATCAAAACCCTTAACCTTTCCTTTGGTATGGGAACTGATCTGGGTAAAAGCAACCGTTTGGTAATAGAGCCATTTGTGAGATACCCCTTCGTAGGCGCGGGCGACCAGAATATCAAGTTTACCTCAAGCGGTGTTAATCTGAAATTTGTATTTGAGGGCAAAAAGAAATAACCCTATTTAAACCGGATAGCTTTTACGGGCGAAATGCGGGTAATCAGCATCGATGGGATAAGCATCACCAGCGTACAAACGAACAGCGTACCCATATTGAGCGCCACAATATCGAGCCAGTTAAGCTGCACAGGTACAAACTTCATATAGTAAGATGCCTGGTCGAGCTTAAAGAAATGTGTTTTATCCTGAAAAATACCGATAACCAAAGCAAAGGCGTTGCCGCATAACATACCAAGGCCAATAAGCCACATGGCATTGTACAGAAAAACCTTTTGGATGGTCCAGTTGGTAGCGCCCAGTGCCTTTAACATACCGATCATGGTGGTACGTTCGAGGATCATGATGAGCAAGGCAGAGATCATATTGATCAGCGCCACCATCAGCATCAACACCAGGATTACGTCTGTATTAACGTCCAGTAACTTGAGCCATTCAAAAATAGTGGGATATGTTTCACTTACTGTATAGGAACGCAGGTAGGGCGGCAATACATCGTTAACCCGGTTGCTTGCCAGGCCAATCGCGTCAAAATCTACAGCTCCCAGTTCATAACCACCGATCTGATCGGTCCGCCAGTCGTTAAGGCGTTGTACAACCGACAAATCGCCTATTACGAAGTTCTTGTCGACCTCATCAACACCCGTATCATAAATACCGCAAATCCTGAACTTACGTTTACGCAGCGGTTCCTGCACAAAATACATTAGAAAGTTATCACCCACCTTTAGCCGAAGCCGGTCTGCCGTATAGCGTGAGATCATGATCTGCGTTTTTGCCTCAAGGGAGTCTTTAAAGCTGATCACATTACCCGCTTCGAGGCTCTTTTTAAAGAAGGTCCAATCGTAGGTTTTATCTACTCCCTTTAAAACTACACCTTCCAGATCGTCATTGGCGCGTATAATACCGGGCTTGGTGGCAAAGGGCATTACATGGGTAACCAACGGAATCTTTCCCAATGCTTTTACGAGGGTATCGCTAACAATAACTGGCGAATTCTCAGACGAATTATTGAGATCATATTTGATAATTTGCAGGTCGCCGGAGAAGCCCCTGATCTTATCCCTTACCTCCTGCTTAAAGCCTTTCACTATGGCTACAGACAGTATCATCACGCCCAAACCCAGCATAATACCAATAATGGCTATACGCACAATCAGTTTAGAGAAGGTGCGCTTAGATTTAAACGTGATCCGCGCAGCTATAAAAGAGGCAAAACTCAAAGCAGAAATGTTTTTGTACTTTCGCAAATATGCAGTTTTGCTGTTAAACCTGTTTTGTGATTTAATGGTTTGTTAAATATTATGACGAAAAAAATTTTTCTCGTGATCGCTGCCGCCTTAATACTATCCATTGATGCGGCCTCCGTTAATACAGCTACGGCTCAAAAACATAACCGGACAGCAAAACAGGCCACTTCTTCATCGCCGATCATAACCGGGGCCGATCGAACTGAATTGTACTTACGTTATTTAAAGGGCAAGCGTATCGGCATGGTGATTAACCAAACATCCGTTATTGGCAAATTACTCACCCCCAGTGTAGACAGTCTTTTGAAACTCGGCATAGCGGTTAAAAAGATCTATGGGCCTGAACATGGTTTTAGAGGGAATAATAGCGATGGCGCAATTGTGGGTAACAGCACAGACCCTAAAACCGGGCTGCCCGCCATTTCCCTTTATGGTAAACACTATAAACCTACACCGGAGGACCTGCAGGGTATTGACCTGGTGATATTTGACATTCAGGACGTTGGCGCTCGCTTTTACACTTATATTTCAACCCTGCACTATGTGATGGAAGCCTGTGCCGAAAACAATATCGAGCTCCTGATCCTGGACAGGCCCAATCCAAACGGTTTTGTGATTGACGGACCGGTGCTTGATACGGCCTACCACTCATTTGTAGGCATGGATCCCATACCGGTTACCCACGGCATGACCATCGGCGAATACGCGCAAATGATCAACGGCGAAGGCTGGCTCAAAAATCATATCAAGTGCAGTTTAAAGATCATTAAGGTATCCAACTATACGCATCAAAAAACATATACCTTACCTGTTCACCCTTCACCCAATCTCAATAGCCAGCAATCTGTCATACTATATCCGAGCCTTTGTTTCTTTGAAGGCACAGCTTTGAGTTTGGGTCGTGGAACGCAATTTCCTTTCCAGGTTGTGGGGCATCCTTTGCTCAAAAACAAATATCAATTCTCCTTTACACCAGTAAGTATACCGGGTATGAGCGATAATCCGCCGCTTAAAGGTCAAACCTGTTATGGCATCGATCTGCGGAATTATAATACGGGCCTTATCCGCAGCAGCGGAAAAATAAACTTGGGCTGGCTGCTAAACATGTACCGTATTTTCCCGGATAAGGAACACTTTTTTACCGCTTATTTTACAAAACTTGCCGGATCGCCCGAATTGAGGAAACAGATGGAGGCGGGGAAGAGCGAAGAAGAAATTCGTAAAAGCTGGGAACCCGGATTAACGCATTTCAAACAAATCCGAAAAAAATATCTTTTATATCCCTAATGCTTAAGTTTGCTGAGTGAATATGATTTGGTGTTCAGTGCCCGAAATTATATTCTAAACATACATTCTACATTTAACAACCTTATACCGCATGAAAATAGTGTTTATGGGTACGCCCGAATTTGCCGTTGCTTCGCTTGATGCCTTATTGGAGGCAGGATGTGAAATTGCAGGAGTAGTTACTGCCGCTGATAAACCCGCGGGCCGCGGGCAAAAGCTTAATGAGTCGGCAGTTAAACAATATGCGGTGAGTAAAGGTATACCTGTGCTGCAGCCGGTGAAACTAAAAGACCCTGAGTTTATTGAACAACTTCGGGCATTAGCCCCTGATCTGCAGGTAGTGGTAGCATTCCGCATGTTGCCAGAAGTGGTTTGGAACATGCCACCGCTGGGCACCATCAACCTGCATGCCTCATTATTACCACAGTACAGGGGGGCGGCCCCAATAAACTGGGCCGTTATTAACGGCGAAAAAGAAAGCGGCGTGACTACCTTTTTCCTCAAACACGAGATCGACACCGGTAATATTCTGTTCACGGAGAAGGTGACCGTATTCGATAATTTTACTGCAGGCGATCTCCACGATAAACTGATGGCAAAAGGAGCAGGATTACTGGTAAAAACGGTAAAAGCTATTGAAAGCGGCCGGTACACCGAACAGCCGCAGGAAAAACTTGCCGAAGGGACCGAACTTAAACACGCTCCTAAAATATTTAAAGAGGATTGTAAGATAGACTGGGATCAGCCGGTTGAGCAGGTGTATAATCTTATTCGAGGACTGAGCCCCTACCCTACAGCATTCACAGAATTTAATGGCAAAACCATCAAGATCTTCAGCGCCGAAAAGGAACTGAAAGACCATGATCTGGCACCGGGTAACACTGTTACCGACCAAAAAACATATCTCAAGTTTGCCTGCCCGAATGGTTTGATTAGTGTTAAAGACGTGCAAATGGAAGGCAAAAAACGAATGGGGGTTGAAGAATTCCTCAGAGGCGTGAGGGTTTAAGTAGGTTAAAGTGGTTAGAAAGGTTAAATTGAGTTAAAAAACCAAGACAATATTGTAAAGTGCTTGATTTTCATAGAAATGGGTTTTAAACCCATTTCTATGAAGCAGCCGATAATGGCCTAATGATAGTGTTAGATTAAAGCAGATTATTGATAATCAATTTGTCATTGCTGAGGAGGTACGACGAAGCAAGCTCTTTTAAACACCGACGTGGTTGCTTCGCTATCGCAATGACATCTTTTTCAAATAAATTAAAGTGCTTTATTTTTTTCAGTGTTCTAACTTCTTTAGCCCTTTTAACTTAATTTAACTCCTTTAATCCAATCTAACCTCTTTAACCACTCTCACCCTCCACTCACAACTTATTCAATTCATCAACAAGCGTTTTGCTGAGGCGGTTAAAATAGCGTTTTACGCCGAAGCCCATCACCCATTGAATGCCACGGGTAGCATTGGTTAAAAATACTTCGTCGGCTTCGTTAAGGATTTCGGGGTTGATCTGCGCTTCAGTTACGGGTATATTATTTTGTAGAGCAAGGTTAATGACAACCTGACGCATTACGCCGGATACACAACCCTCACTCAGAGCAGGTGTATACAAATGGTTTTGATAAAGGATAAAAATATTGGAGCTGATGGCCTCGCACAAAAAACCTGCCTGATTCAAAATAAAGGCGTCGTCGAGCTTATACTGCTTTTTATATAGCCCAGCCATTACGTAAGTAAGGGAGTTACAGGTTTTCAGGTTTGAGATATAGTTGATAGGCTTAGTGATCTCGGTAAAAACATCCATGATCAGGCCGCGATTGTTCAATAGGTACTTAGGTTCATCCATAGGCTGGAGTTCCATGCTATAGCCCATTTTATTGCTATCGGGCGTGTACAAACCATCAGCATCACGATAAACGGTTAACCTCACCCGGCCATGTTTAATCTTGTTGCGAATAGACAGCTCTTCGGACTTCTCCTTCAGAAACCACTCGTCCATCTGCGAATAGCCATCGATCTTGAGCGCCTTCATGCTGTTGGTAAGCCGGTCAGCGTGCAAACCTGGAAACTTGACCTGGCCTTTCATCATCCGCATGGTCTCAAACAAGCCATCACCATATTTAAAAGCCCTGTTGGAGATACCGAAAACAAGGGTATCGGCAGTGATCAGTTCGCCGTTGAAGTTAATGATAGCTGGTTTCATAGATAAACGTTAAACAGCAAATCAGATATTTTGATCGTTGTTGGCGCCAATATATTTTCGCCATTTTGCCAGCACAGACTCAAAGTCCTCAGGCAGTGGCGCTTCAAAATACATATACTTTTTGAACGAAGGATGAACAAAGCCTAATGTTTGGGCATGTAAGGCCTGCCGGGGCATTAGTTCAAAACAATTCTCTACAAACTGTTTATACTTGCTGAACACTGTACCCTTTACAATGCGGTCGCCGCCATAAGTAGCATCGCTAAAAAGCGGATGGCCAATATGCTTCATATGTGCACGGATCTGATGGGTACGACCTGTCTCCAACTGGCATTCAATCAGGGTAACGTAATTCATTCGCTCCAGCACCTTATAATGCGTTACAGACCATTTTCCTTTGTCAGGATCGTCATAAATGGCCATTACCCTCCTATCGGCAGCGCTGCGGCCAATATAGCCGGTTACCGTACCATCTGTTTCCAGATCGCCCCAAACCAGGGCCAGGTATTTGCGTGTAATGGTATGCTCAAAGAACTGACGCGCCAGATAGGTCATGGACCGCTCGTTCTTGCTGATAAGTAGAAGTCCGGAAGTATCTTTATCGATTCGGTGTACCAGTCCCGGCCTGCCGTCATTACCCGGCAGCGTAGGCAACTGGTTAAAATGATAAACCAGACCGTTCACCAGCGTGCCTGTATAGTTGTTATATCCAGGATGCACTACCAGACCTGCCGGTTTATTGACCACCAGTACATCGTCATCTTCATATACAATATCAAGCGGAATATCTTCGGGATAAACTTCTGTATCGCGAGGCGGATGCGGCAGCACAACGGAGATAACGTCCAGCGGCTTTACTTTATAACTTGATTTAACGGGTTGATTATTAACCAGTACGTTCCCCAGTTCTATGGCATTTTGAATACGGTTGCGTGATGCATTTTCTGTCCGATGCATCAAAAACTTGTCGATACGAAGCAAAGATTGCCCCTTATCAACCACAATGCGCAAATGCTCATAGAGGTCCTGCTCTTCCTGCTCAATAAATTCAGATTCCTCGTTCATCTGCGCAAACATACTTGTTTTTTTACAGTTATTGATTGTTGTAAATTTTGTGATACATTGCAATATGAAGAAGTTCCTTTTCCCCCTAATCGGTATC
>Ga0157369_10001321_pt1 | contig 30731 bp, 28 predicted proteins | sample C25metaG_FD_113461 | JGI IMG/M metagenome (GOLD analysis project Ga0157369, IMG submission 113461) | Corn rhizosphere microbial communities from Kellogg Biological Station, Michigan, USA - C2-5 metaG | ecosystem: Host-associated > Plants > Roots > Rhizosphere > Soil | place: USA: Michigan... | reverse complement strand
TGAAAGACAAGCTCAAGGCTGGGCTCGTGCGCTCAGCCGAGACTGAAACCGTCACCTGACGGACAACCCAGGGTGGGGAAAATTCGGTGACCACAACCGGGGAAAATTGCATGACCGTTGACACATCCGGCCACCCCTTTGCCAGCAGTTCGTTTCGGAACTCGATCGCGGCCGTTGTGGCCGGTTCATGCTCAGGGCGATATGTCACGAAAGTCTCCGCGGGGTTCATCTTGCGCGGGCCATGGCGTCCAGAATCGGCGCCCCCGATTCCCAGTACCGCATGGGCGGCTCCTGCTTTGAGTGCCTGCAGGACACCTAGCGTGCGTGACGGTTGCTCATCATCCCGCGACACGACAGGAAGGGGCTTCCCGGGCTGGCGTTTCCGACGGGGGATGCGCGCGGAGCGCGCAGCAACTACCTCCGCCGCCGCCCCGGGGCTTCTCCAGCATAGCGAAGGCCATAGTTCGTCTTAGCGGAAGACCCTGTCGCTGTACTGTCCTCCGGTGGTCGCGGCTTACGGGAGATCAGGAATCCGCTCGTCGAGCCAGTCCGACCAGTCCCATACAAAAATGCAGTCGCCGCAGCCATCCGGGTCGAACAATGGCAAGCACCACATCCGCCACCACTCTCTCAGTTCATCCTGCAAGGGCTGCGGCACGTCCGCGATCCGCACGGCGTACGGTTCGCCTGCGTCCTCAATCAAAGGAACGACTCGCTGCAGAACCTCGCGGTCGTCTCGCGTCAGAGGGGTATGTAGGCCCAGCGCGAACCGCAGCCGCCGCCGCTCCCACTCCGGGGACAGAAGCCGGGGGGAAACCCCAGAGCGTCAGTGCTCCAGCCGCGCTTAGCCACCATTGTCCGTCGGGTACCAGCGGGGAGACCCAAAACATGCTGCACCTCGTAGCGTTCAACGCCGCTCGCCAATGCCAGGTCTTCCCTGCCACCACGCACGCTGTCGTCGTCGCAATGTCCCCGCATGATCCGGCCCTATGACGGACTTTATTCTCCCATGACGGACTTTATTACTTAGGATCAAAACCCTCACCCCACACCAGCACCCACACACCCATTTTACTTGACACCTAAACTATTTACCCCTAAATTTCCCCCATCGACACGCGAGGAGGCACCATGCGCATCGTCTGCATCGGGGGCGGGCCCGCCGGGCTCTACTTCGGCCTATTGATGAAACTGCGCAACCCGGCGCACGAAGTCTCCGTCATCGAGCGGAATCGCCCCTACGACACGTTCGGCTGGGGCGTGGTCTTCTCCGACCAAACGCTAGAAAACCTGCGCACGGCCGATGCCCCAAGCGCCGAGGTGATCCTCGATGCGTTCAATCACTGGGACGACATCGACGTCCATTTCGGCGGGCGCACCATTCGCTCCTCGGGCCACGGGTTCTGCGGCATCGGGCGCAAACGTCTGCTCAATATCCTTCAGGCACGCTGCGAAGCGCTCGGCGTCAAGCTCGTCTTCGAAACCAACGTGACAAACGACGAGGTTTACGATGCCGATCTCATCATCGCCTGCGACGGCGCCAATAGCCCCATCCGTCAGAAATACGCCGCAACGTACCACCCCGACATCGACCTGCGCGATTGCCGTTTCGTCTGGCTAGGCACCCACAAGCTATTCGACGCCTTCACCTTCGCCTTCGAAAAAACCGAATGGGGTTGGTTTCAAGCGCACGCCTACCGCTTCGATCAAGACACCTCGACCTTCATCGTCGAAGCGCCCGAGCGCGTCTGGCGCGCAGCCGGCCTCGACGAAATGACCAAGGAAGACAGCATCGCCTTCTGCGAACGATTATTCGCAAAGTACCTCGACGGACACCCGTTGATGTCAAACGCCGCACATCTACGCGGCTCCGCCCAGTGGATTCGATTCCCGCGCGTCGTCAACCAAGAATGGGTACATTACAGGCCGCGCGCAAACAGCGGCGCAACCCCCATCGTGCTGATGGGCGACGCCGCGCATACGGCGCACTTCTCGATCGGTTCCGGAACGAAGCTCGCGCTCGAAGACGCAATCGCACTAGCCAACAGCATCGACGCTCACCCGCACGATCTGCGCGCCGCCCTCACCCACTACACCGAAACGCGCAGCGTCGACGTGCTGCGCATTCAAAACGCCGCACGCAATTCGACGGAATGGTTCGAGCACGTCAGCCGCTACGCTTCGTTCGATCCGGAGCAGTTCGCTTACTCGCTGCTCACGCGCTCGCAACGCATCTCGCACGAGAACTTGCGCCAACGCGATCCGCACTACGTACGCTCATTCGAGCAATGGCTTGCTCAGAAGGCCGGCGTCGAAGGCGCACGCGATACGAAGCAATCGATTCCCCCGATGTTCACGCCATTCTCCGTGCGCGACATCACGCTCAAGAATCGCGTCGTCGTTTCGCCCATGGCGCAATACTTGGCCGTGGACGGCACGGTAGGCGATTACCACCTGACCCATCTCGGCGCGCGCGCGATGGGCGGGGCCGGGCTCGTCATGACGGAAATGACCTGCGTTTCGCCGGAAGGACGCATCACGCCCGGTTGCCCCGGTATGTACACCGACGAGCATCTGCATGCTTGGCGCCGCATCGTCGAATTCGTCCATCGCATGAGCGATGCGAAAATCGGCATGCAACTCGGCCACGCGGGCGCGAAAGCATCGACGCGCGTCAGTTGGGAGGGCATCGATCAACCCTTGCCCGAGGGAAATTGGCCGATTGTTTCGGCTTCGACGCAACAATATCTCGCCGGCATCAGCCAGTGGTCGCACGCAGCCACGCACGACGAGTTGCACGAGATCGAAGCCCAGTTCGTACGCGCCGCCCAATGCGCCGACGAAGCCGGCTTCGATTGGCTCGAACTGCACTGCGCGCACGGCTACTTCTTGTCTAGCTTCATCTCCCCACTCACGAACCGCCGCACCGACGAATACGGCGGCTCGCTCGAAAACCGACTGCGCTATCCGCTGCAAGTATTCCACGCGATTCGGAAGGTCTGGCCGCAAGGCAAACCGATCTCGGTACGTATCTCCGCGAACGATTGGGTGGAGGGCGGAACGACGCCCGACGATGCGGTTGAAATCGCGCGCGCATTCAAGGCGGCTGGCGCGGACATGATCGACGTGTCGTCAGGGCAAGTCAGCAAAGCGGAAAAACCCGTCTACGGTCGCATGTTTCAGACGCCGTTCTCGGATCGTATCCGCAACGAAGCGGGCATCGCCACGATCGCGGTGGGTGCAATTTCCGAAGCAGATCACGTCAACAGCATCATCGCCGCAGGGCGCGCCGATCTGTGTGCCGTGGCCCGGCCTCATCTGGCCAATCCGGCCTGGACGCTCACCGAAGCCGCCAAAATCGGCTACGTCGATGTCACCTGGCCCAAGCAATACGCCGCCGCAAAAGTCCAGCTTGAACGCAACTTAGAGCGCGAACGCGCGACTCACGTCGCAGCGGCGACACCCGCGGAGGTGGTGCAATGAATGCCAGAACGATGGCGCATTCGCTCGACGATCTGCACGCAGTCGTCACCGGCGGCGGCAGCGGTATCGGCGCTGCGATCGCGCAAGCGCTCGTCGACGCTGGTGCGCGCGTAACCCTCATGGGCCGCGATTCGACCAAGCTCGAAGCACAACGCACGGCGCTCGGCGCATCGCATGCAGTGCATTGCGCCACCGTCGATGTCACTAACCCCGACGCCGTGGACGATGCCTTCGCTTCCGCCCGCGACGCGCTCGGTCCGGTCGACGTGCTCGTCAACAATGCCGGACAGGCGCAAGCTGCCCCGTTCGCCAAGACCGACCTCGGGTTGTGGCAACGCATGCTCGAAGTCAACCTAACGGGCGTATTCCTTTGCACGCAAGCCGCGTTGCCCTCCATGATCGAGCGCGGCTTCGGCCGCATCGTGAATGTCGCGAGCACAGCAGGGCAAATCGGCTATCCGTACGTGACGGCCTATTGCGCCGCGAAGCACGGTGTCATCGGGCTCACCAAATCCCTCGCACTCGAAACGGCCACAACGGGCGTCACCGTCAACGCTGTCTGCCCGGGCTACACGGAAACACCCTTATTACAAACCTCACTCGACCAAGTCGTCGCCAAAACCGGCCGAAGCGCGAGCGAAGCGCGCGCGGCGTTGCAACGCGCCAACCCGCAACGGCGCTTCGTTACACCCGACGAAGTCGCTCATGCGGTGCTGTGGCTCGTCATGCTCGAATCGGCCTCGGTGACGGGCCAATCGATTTCCATCTCCGGCGGAGAAGTAATGTGAGCGACGCCGTTCGCACCTCGACAAGAAAGAAAGCCGCGCCGCGCGAAGCGCGAGCGGAGAACGTCGTCGACCTCGAAATGAGCATGGGCGCCGATAGCCACACTAGCCTGCGTCTGTGGCTACGCCTTTTGACGACGACCAACCTCGTACAGGCCGAGTTACGCCGCCGCCTGCGCACGGAATTCGACACGACGCTGCCGCGCTTCGACTTCATGGCGCAACTGGAACGTCACCCCGAAGGGCTCAAGATGAGCGAGATTTCGCGACGCCTAATGGTGACGGGCGGCAATGTGACGGGATTGACCGATCAATTGGAAAAAGAAGGTCTCGTCGCGCGCGATGCCGATCCGAACGATCGACGGGCGTTCACGGTGCGCCTCACGCCCGCGGGCCGCACGCTGTTCGACAAGATGGCTCAAGCGCACGAACGTTGGGTCGTCGAGTTGTTCGGCGGCTTGTCGATCGACGATAAATCGAAGATGCAGCAGCGTCTGGGCAAGCTCAAGCAGCATCTGCTCGATCGCATCAAGAGTTGAAGCGAGCGAACAGTTAGTTGCGCGATGCGAACGTATAGGAGAACCAAGCAATGACGGATGCCGCGATGAACGCCGATGCCCTGCGAGCAGGCAATCGCACGACCCTTTCAGCGTATCGCCCGCGTCACTTCGGTTGGCGCGTGGCCGATGGTGTCGGCACGGTCATGCTCGACCGCCCCGAGCGCAAGAATCCGTTGACGTTCGATTCCTATGCCGAGCTGCGCGACCTGTTCCGCAGCCTCGCTTATGCGACCGACGTCAAGGCCGTCGTGATCCACGGCGCGGGCGAGAACTTCTGCTCGGGCGGCGACGTTCACGAGATCATCGGCCCGTTGATCGGCCTGCCAATGCCGGAGCTTTTGATGTTCACCCGCATGACCGGCGATCTCGTCAAAACCATGCGTCACTGCCCGCAGCCGATCGTCGCCGCCGTCGACGGCATCTGTGCGGGCGCGGGCGCGATCATCGCGATGGCCGCCGATATGCGGCTCGGCACGGCGCGCAGCAAGCTGGCGTTCTTGTTCACACGGGTGGGGCTGGCCGGATGCGACATGGGCGCATGCTCGATCCTGCCGCGCATCATCGGTCAAGGGCGAGCCTCGGAGTTGCTGTTCACAGGGCGCTCGGCCAGCGGCGAAGAAGGTTTCGCCTGGGGCTTCTACAACCGTCTCTGCGCGCCCGATCAGTTGATAGCCGATGCCGAGGAACTCGCTCGCTCCATTGCGTCGGGTCCGACATTCGCTCACGGCGTCACGAAGAAAATGCTGCACCAAGAGTGGAGCATGAGCGTGGACGAGGCGATCGAATCGGAAGCGCAGGCGCAAGCGATCTGCATGGCGACGCGGGACTTCGAGCGCGCGTATCGCGCGTTCGCGGCCAAGACGCGGCCCGTCTTCGAAGGAGACTGACATGGCGAGCACTCAGTGGCAGGACATGCTCGATTGGCCCTTCTTCGAAGACCGGCATCGCAAGCTGGCCGTCGACCTGCAAGCATGGTGCGATTCGCATGAATCGCTGCTCACGCACGCGGAGCCGTTGCAAAGCGGGCCGAGCGGCAGAGCGAGCGTAGACGAACAATGCCGCCGCCTCGTACGCGCGCTTGGGGAAGACGGTTGGCTACGTTATGGCGTCGGCGGCGCGGCATACGGCGGCCATGGCGATACGATCGATACGCGCGCCGTCTGCTTGTTGCGCGAAACGCTCGCCCGCCATTCCGGCCTAGCCGATTTTGCGCTGGCGATGCAAGGGCTCGGTTCGGGAGCCATCTCGCTCGCTGGCACCGACGAACAAAAACGCCGCTATTTGCCGCGCGTCGCAAGCGGCCATGCCATCGCGGCATTTGCCCTCTCTGAGCCCGATGCCGGGTCGGACGTCGCGGCGCTTTCGCTCGCAGCGCGAGAAGATGGCGATGCCTATGTGCTCGATGGCGAGAAGACGTGGATCTCGAACGGCGGCATCGCCGATTTCTACGTCGTCTTCGCGCGCACCGGCGAGGCGCCGGGCGCACGCGGCATCAGCGCATTCGTCGTCGATGCCGACGCGCCCGGCTTCACGATTGCCGAGCGCATCGATGTCATCGCCCCGCATCCCCTCGCACGCCTGCGCTTCGACCGTGCACGCGTGCCGAAAGCGCAGCGGCTAGGCGCTGCCGGAGAAGGATTCAAGCTGGCAATGCGCACGCTCGACATCTTTCGCACGTCGGTGGCCGCTGCATCGCTCGGCTTCGCGCGGCATGCACTGGCGCAGGGCCTGCATCGCGCAGCCTCGCGCCGCATGTTCGGGCAGACGCTCGGCGATTTTCAGCTCACTCAAGCGAAGCTCGCCGAAATGGCACTCACGATCGATTCCGCCGCCCTGCTCGTCTACCGCGCGGCATGGATGCGCGACCAAGGCAAACGCGTCACGCGCGAAGCCGCCATGGCGAAGTGGCACGCAAGTGAGGGCGCGCAGCGCGTCATCGACGCGGCCGTCCAATTGTGGGGCGGTCAAGGCGTTTGCAGCGGCACACCCGTGGAGACGCTCTATCGCGAGATTCGTGCGCTGCGCATCTATGAAGGCGCAACGGAAGTGCAACAGCTCATCATCGGCCGCGATCTGCTCAAAGAGCATGCCGAACGAGGCGATGCGGCTCACGGCCAAGGAGCCGGCCAATGAACGAGCATGCGCCAATCATCTTCGAACGCACCGTACGCATCCGCTTCGCGCATTGCGACCCGGCGGGTATCGTCTTCTTTCCGCAGTATCTGACGCTGACGAACGCGCTCGTCGAAGACTGGTTCACCGATTCGCTCGGCATCGACTACGCCGATATGATTGCGCGCCGCCGCGTAGGCCTGCCCATCGTCAAGCTCGCATGCGAATTTGCGCGGCCAAGCCGAATGGGCGAAACGGTCTCGCTCTCGCTTTCGTTGACGAAGGTCGGTCAGCGCTCGATAGGCATCGATATTGTCGGCCGAGGCAACGACGGCGTTCGATTCGTCGCGCACCAAGTGCTCGTCACGACATCGCTCGATACCGGCGAATCGATCGGCATTCCTAACGATATCCGCGCGGCGCTGCAACGAGCGGCCGCGTCCTCATCGCCGAACGCTCACGAGGCACTTAGATGAAACGTCCTCTGTTACCGGCCGGTTGGCCCAAGCCGCGCGGCTACGCCAACGGCGTCGCCGCGCACGGCACGCAAGTGTTCATCGCCGGACAAATCGGCTGGGACCACACGGAGCAATTCCGTTCCGATTCATTCGCCGAGCACGCACGGCAAGCGCTGGAAAACATCGTCGCCATTTTGAAAGAAGCCGGAGCGCGGCCCGAGCACCTCGTACGAATGACCTGGTACGTGACCGATAAACGCGAGTATCTCGCGGCAGCGCGCGACGTCGGTCAAGCGTTTCGCGAACTGATCGGCGATTACGACATCGCCATGAGCGCGGTGCAAGTGGCCGCCCTCATCGAGGACCGCGCCAAAGTAGAAATCGAAGCCACCGCCGTGATACCCGACTGACCCGGAGCGAGCCATGGAACCGTCAGCTCATGTCGATACGTTTGCGCGAGACCATTTGCCGCCGCAGGATCAATGGCCGGTCTTGCTGCTCGATCACCCCGATGTCTCCTACCCCAAACGTTTCAACTGCGCGACGGAGCTGCTCGACGCCACCATCGCGGCCGGACACGGAGATCGCGTAGCGATCTGGTCGGAGGTAGACGATACGCCGTGCGGCACGACGTACCGCGAGTTGCGCGACATGGTCGATCGCTGGGCGCATGTGCTTGTCGAAGACATGGCGCTGGTACCCGGCAACCGCGTGCTCTTGCGCGGGCCTAATACGTTGCAGATGGCCGCGGCGTTCCTCGCGAGCGTGAAAGCGGGCTTGGTCGTCGTGCCGACGATGCCGCTATTGCGAGCGAAGGAATTGAAGCAAATCGTCGACAAAGCGCAGATCCGCGCAGCCCTTTGCGACGCGCGTTTGATCGAAGAGCTCGACCGATGCTGCGATGAAAACGACGAGTTCTATTGCGCCGATTTTGTCGACGTACGCGTGTTTCATAGCGACGCGCCCGGTTCCATGGAGTCGTTGGCCGCAATGAAACCCACGCGGTTCACAGCGTGCGATACAGCGGCGGACGACGTCTGTCTGATCGCATTCACGAGCGGCACGACCGGCGCGCCGAAAGGCTGCATGCATTTCCACCGCGACGTACTCGCGATGTGCGATCTGTTTCCACGTCACATTCTGAAGCCGACTTTCGCCGATGTCTTTTGCGGCACGCCGCCGCTTGCCTTCACGTTTGGCCTTGGCGGCTTGCTGTGCTTTCCGATGCGGGTTGGCGCATCGACGGTGCTGATCGAACGGCTCACGCCCGAAACGCTACTGCGCACCGTCGAACGCTTTCACGCGACGACGATGTTTACCGCGCCGACGTTCTATCGACAGATGGCGCCGCTCGTGCCGCGCTTCGATATCGCGAGCTTGAAGAAAACCGTATCGGCGGGCGAGGCGTTGCCCGACGCCACGCGAGAGCTCTGGCGCAAGGCGACGGGCATCGAGATGATCGACGGCATCGGCGGCACGGAGATGATCCATATTTTCATTTCGTCGTGCGCCGATGAAGTGCGCCCGCATGCAATCGGCAAAGCCGTGCCGGGCTATGTGATCGAGGTCGTCGACGACGAGATGCATCCCGTACCCGCCGGCACGGTCGGCAAGCTTGCCGTGCGCGGACCGACCGGTTGCCGCTATTTGGCCGACGAGCGTCAAAAGAAGTTCGTGCGAGACGGCTGGAATCTGCCTGGCGATGCGGTTTATGTCGATGCCGACGGCTATGTCTTCTATCAAGCGCGCGCCGACGACATGATCGTGTCCGCGGGTTACAACATCTCCGGCCCCGAGGTCGAAGGCGTGTTGATGCAGCATGAGGCCGTGGCGGAGTGCGGCGTCATCGGTGTGCCCGATGACGAACGCGGGCAAGTGGTGAAGGCGTTCGTCGTCGTCAAGCCTGGCTACGTCGCCGACGATGCCCTCGTCACCGCCCTGCAGACGTTCGTGAAGCAAACGGTCGCGCCGTATAAGTACCCGCGCGTCATTCAGTTCATCGACGCATTGCCGCGCACGGAGACGGGCAAGCTCAAGCGGTTTGCGCTGCGCAGTATGTGAGCGATCTACATCTTCTACATCTGCTTGAACAATCCCGCATACGCTCTGCTGACGGGTAGCACCGCGTCGTGCTCGAGCAGGTGAATGCGCAGCCTGCCCAGCAAGTCGCGTTCGATTCGATCGACCGCCGCATATGCAACGATCACGCCGCGATGCACTTGGGCGAACCGGTCCCCGTCCAGCCGCGGCAGTAGCTCTTTCAGCGGCGTGCGAATCACATGCCGCTGATCGCGCGTGACCGCCTCGGTGTACTTATCGGTCGCCTGAAAGAAGAGCACATCGTCGATCGAGACGAGTTTCGTAGTTTCTTTGATGCCCACCGTCAACCATCGAATCGGCGCCGCTTCCCTAGGCAGCTCCAATTCGTCGGCCGCTGCCCCACGCTCGGGCACGCCGCTCTGCTGCAAACGCGCGATGCAGCGCAAGAGGCGCTCGTCCGTGACCGGCTTGAGCAAATAGTCGGTCGCGGCAGCTTCGAACGCTTCCACCGCATGGGCGTCGTACGCCGTCACGAACACCACGCGCACGGGCGCAGCCAATTGCGCAACCTTGAGCCCATCGATACCCGGCATCCGAATGTCGAGGAAGGCGAAATCGGGGCGCTTCTCGTTCAACTGCGCCAGCGCCTCCACCCCGTCCCGTGGCATCGATACGATCCGCAGTTCGGGCCAAAAGCGCGTTAGGCGCACAGCAAGTTCGGCCGAAAGATTCGGCTCGTCGTCGGCAATCAGAGCGGTGGGCATGAGCGAAAGCTCCCTAACGAAGCGGAGAAACCGGAATGCGCAGGCTGGATGTCACACCGCGCGCACCTTCGGCGTTCGCGACGACCGACACGCTCGCGCGCGCACCATACACGCTATTCAAGCGAGCACGTACGTTTGACAGTCCCACGCCGCCATGCAACTTCGTGCTGTGTCCCAGGCCGACGCCTGTGTCGATCACGTCGAGCGTCAACCTATCGTCTTCGATTCGCCCCACGATCCGAATCTCGCCCCCGTCGATCGACGGTTCGATTCCGTGCAGCAATGCGTTTTCCACGAGCGGCTGCATCAGCAACGGCGCGAGCGGCACTTGCCGTATCGGCTCTCCTATGTCGATCGTATAGCGCAATCGATCGCCGAGACGAATCGAGGCAATGTCGAGCAGCGCTTGCACGAGTTCGAGTTCGTCCTTAAGCGTCGAGGCAGCATCGCGCGTGCGTTTCAAGCTCGCGCGCAGGTATCGATTGAGACTATCGAGCATCGACGCCGCGCGCTTCGGGTCGCGCTCGATCAAACTCTGCACATTCGCCAGCGTATTGAACAGGAAATGCGGTTCGATCTGCGCTTGCAATAGGGCGAGCCGCGCCGCCGTCTCGGCTTGCCGCAATTCGGCCGCCTCGCGCCGCTGGGTTTCCAACGATGTGCGCATCCGCATCGCTTGCGCAGATACGGCGCCGAACGCACACGCGACGCCCGCAATGACGAACGACGTCCCGTAGTGAAGCCAAGCGTCGAGGCTCGAGCGGCCCAGCAAATGCGGCACGCCACCCACCGTGTAGGCAGCGATTTCGACACCCGCCACCACGCTCAACGGCGCAATCAGCAAAACCCTCGGCAAGAGGCCAAAGCGCGCCGCGCCGAGTGTGCCGGTGAGCCTGCTGAGGACCGAGGCGCTCAAGCCGATGCCGTTTCCGACCACGAGATACCGCAGCAAGGGTTCGTCGCGATGCGCCGTCCAAAAGCCCACGCTGATGAGGCTGCAGAACGCGACGAGCCATAGGATCGAGACGACGGCGTGCACGAGCGGCGCCGGGCGGCGAATGCCGTCGCGACTCAGCCATACGCGGCCAGGAAGAGAGGCCTTCAACTCGCCCGCAACGCGGTCGCAATCGGCAAACGCGCCGCACGTACCGCCGGTAGCAAGCCCCCGAGCATACCGATCGTGCAGGCGACGAACACGCCAGACACGAGCAACGAGGCAGTGACCGTCAAATGAAACACGACCTGGGTGAAACCGGCGCCGAGCGTATTGACCGTGTTGCCGTTGAAGAACAGCCACGCAGCGCCGGAGCCGATGGCACTGCCGATGATGGAAAGCAGCAGCGCCTCGACCAACACCGAAATCACGATCGGCATGCCGGAAAAGCCGATCGCGCGCAGCGTGGCGATTTCTCGCGTACGTGTGGACACCGCCGTGTACATCGTGTTGAGCGCACCGAAGCACGCGCCGAGCGCCATGATGCCGCCCACGAAGTATGCAAGCAGATTCAAAAGCTTCGACAAGTTGCGCGATTGCGCCGCGTAATAATCGGCTTCACGCTGGACGCCGACCTTGAGCGTCGGGTCGGTCGTCAAGGCGCTCTTGAATCGATCGAACGCCGCCGCCGAATCGAGCATGACCGTCACCGATTGGAAACCATTGCGCCGATACGCAGAGAGAACGGTCTCGGCGTCGCCGTGCAATTCGGATTCATGCGCATCGCCGCCGCTTTCGAAAATACCGACGACGGTCCATTCGGAGTCGCGAAAGGCAATATGGCTGCCGAGCTCGAGCCCCTTGAACTGCGCAACGGCCGATTTGCCGACGATCAACTCGCGCACGGCAGGGCGAAACATCCGTCCGGCGATCAAATGCATTTCAGGCCGCAGCTTCGCCGCGTTCGGCCCGACCCCGCGCAACGTGACGTTCGCGTCGGCCCCATCCTTCTTTTGCGGCAAGGCGACGATCACGACCGCTTCCGCCGAAGCGAGCGGCCGCCCCGCTTCGTCTTTTCGCACACCGGGCGCATCCATGATCGTCTGCGCGTTTTCTCGATCGATCGTGCTTTCGAGTTCGGCTTGCGAACCCGCGCGCAGCACGATGGCCCGATCGGCGCGCGCCGTGCCCTTCAACGTGCGTTGAAAACCCGCGGCCATGGCCAGCACCGACACCATGACAGCGACAGTTACGGCAATACCGATCACGATGACCCACGCGGTGCCGATGCGCTGCGGCAAACTACGCAGGTTCATGGACGTGACAGCAACGATTTGCTTGATCATGAGCGCAGTGCCTCCACGATGACTAGCCGCTTGGCGCGCCAAGCTGGAACGATGCCTGTAGCCACGGCGAGCAGCGCCGCCATGAGGACGCCTTCCGCGATGACGGTAATGGGCATGTCGACCACGCCGAGCGTGCCGCGCAGCATCGGAAAGAGCAGATCGGCAATGGCGAGCCCGAGCAGCGCCGCAAAAATGCACAGCGTCAGCGATTGCACGAGAACGAGCACGAGCATGCGCGTATCGGAAAAGCCGAGCGTCTTGAGCACGGCCAACTCGGGCACTTGCTCGCGCACGGCCTGCATGACGGTGCTGCCGACCGCGAACAACAGCGCGAAGAAGACGGCGAAGAGGATGTAGGTGACGATGAGATTGATGTCGCCTATCTGCTTCATGAACGACTGTTGAAACTCCTTCTCCGTTTGCGTCTTGGTTTCATCGGGCGAATTGGCGAAGCGACGGTCGATCTCCTGCGCGATCTGCGCCGACTGGCTGGGGTCTTTCACCTGCACGATGTACCAGCCCACCTTGCCCTTCGCGAAGCTACGCGCTTCGTCGAAGTACTTGTAGTTGAAGAACATTGCGTCTTCGCGCGAACGCTCGCTCGGCACTTCATACATGCCGACGATCGTGAAATCCCAATCGGAATTGCCGTCCGAGGCTTTCACCCAGATCGTGGAGTGCAGCGGAATGCGATCGCCGATCTTCCATCCGTACTTCTTCGTCAAGCCCGCGCCGATGATCGCGCCGTCGCGCGTGTGCTCGAGTGCCGAAAGTTGATCTTTGGCGACGATCATTTCCGGGTGTGCCGGAAACTCGCGCTCGGGCTCGACCGGAAATGCGGCGATAAAGTTCTTCGGGTCCTGGTAATAAGGCCCGAACCACGATTCGTGCGAGACGCGCTGCACGCCGGGAATCGTTTCGAGCTGACTCATGTAGGCGTACGGCAGGCTTTCGGTGATGGAAATCTTGTTCGTCACCACGAGACGATTGACGTTCGAACGTTCAATGGTTTGCTTGAACGCCGAGTTCACGCCTTGCAGCATGCCGAACAGCAGAAATGCGATCACGATCGAGAGCAGCGTCAGCGAAGTTCGCACCTTCTTGCGCCAAAGCATCGCCCATATCAGCGGGATGAATTTCATCGTCTATGCCCCTGCGTTAGGCTTCGGTCTTTTGCCGCTCTTCGACGAATCGGCCCTTGTCGAGATGCAGCGTATGCGTTGCATAATCGGCCGCTTTTTGATCGTGCGTAACCATGACGATCGTCTTGCCGTACTCGCGGTTGAGCACCTGCAGCAAGTGCAGGATTTCGTCGGCCGTGGTGCGGTCGAGATCGCCCGTCGGCTCGTCGCAGACGAGCAGCTTCGGATCGGACACGAGCGCGCGCGCAATCGCCACGCGCTGCGCTTGCCCGCCCGACAACTCCGACGGCTTGTGCTTGGCGCGATCCTCCAAGCCGACGATGGCGAGCGCCGCATGCACACGCTTCAAACGGTCGCCCTTGGGCAGCGAAGTGAGCAGCAACGGCAGTTCGACGTTGCGCTCGGCCGAGAGCATCGGCATCAAGTTGTAGAACTGAAACACGAAGCCGACATTATTCGAACGCCAGCGCGCGAGGCCACCGCCGCGCAATTGATCGATGCGCTCGCCCGCAACGACGATTTCCCCGCTCGTCGGCTGATCGATGCCGCCGATCAGATTGAGCACGGTCGTCTTGCCCGATCCCGACGGCCCCATCAGCGCGACGAAGTCGCCATCGGCCACTTGCATGTCGAGATGGTGCAGCACTTCGACTGTTTGCTTGCCGCGCGTGTACGTCTTGACGACATCCTTCAGAGACACCATGGCAGTCATTTCGCTTTGCTCCTTCGATCTCGATTCTGGGTTCGAGTGTTGCGTTGCGGGTTTACCGATCGACGACCTTCACGTGCGCACCGTCGGTCAATTTCGTGAAATCGCCCACCGCCACGCGTTCGCCGGCGGACAGGCCGGCGAGCACCGTTTGCGCCTCGGCGTCGCGCGCGCCCAGCTTCACTTCGCGGCGCTCCACCGTGCCGTCGTGCAACACATAGACGGTGCCCGTCGCCGAACCGGTGCTCGCCTGCACCGCATCGGCCGGCAATGTAACCGCGCCGGCGCTCGCCGCACCATTCGCGCCGTTTTGCGCGCGGCTCAGGAACGAGACGCGCGCCCCCATCTCCGGCAAGATGCGCGGATCGCGCGACTTGAAGCCCACGCGCACCTTGACCGTCGCCTTGCTGCGATCGGCCGTGGGCACCACCGCAATCACGTAGGCGGGGATATTCCAGTCCGGATAGGCGTTCAGCTTGAGCGTGGCGGGTTCGTCCGCGCGCACGCGGCTGATGAAGTTTTCGCTGACATCGACTTCGACCTCGAGCGAATCCATATCGACGAGCGTGCAAATACCGCTACGTGTGAAACCGCCTCCCGCCGATAGCGGCGAAACGATTTCCCCCGGTTGCGCGTTCTTGCTCGTCACGACGCCCGTGAACGGCGCGCGGACGGTCGTATCGTCGAGATCGCGTTGCGCCACTTCGAGCGCCGCCCGGCGCACGGCCAAATTACCTTCGGCGACGGCGACATCCGTCTGCTTAGCATCGTAATTCGCCTTGCTTTGATCGAGCGCGGTGGTACTGATCACGCCCGCGGCGGCGAGCTTGCGGTCGCGCGCATAAATGGGCGCGATATCGGCCGCCGCGGCCTTCGCCTGCAACAGCGTGCTTTGCGCCTGCGTCACGCCTGCCTTCGCTTGCAGCAGCGTGGCCGTCGCATTGCGATCGTCGAGCTTGGCGACGACATCGCCCTCTTTCACATGCACGCCTTCCTCGATGAACAATTGCGAAAGCTTGCCCGTGATCTTCGCGGACACCGTCGCTTGACGGCGCGCCACGACATACCCCGACGCATCGAGAATCGATGCGCCGCCTTGCGCGCCGGAAGCCGTGGCTACGGGCCGTGCAACGGCCACCTTCACCGCCGGCACGGCCGCATGCAACCAAAAGAAAGCCGCCACCCCGAGCGCGATCAGTAAAGCGATCAGCGCAGCCAACCACCACCACAGCCGCCGCGACGACGTGCTCTCCGTGGGCCGTGCGTCGCGATCGATCCGCAACTGCCGCAACAACTCCGATTTATCGGTCATGTAATCGACTTCCGCGATATGAATTGGATGATCCTGCCACCGCTATCCGCCCCGCTGCCCGCCACTCGCTATCGACCGGCCTGCGCCGTTTCGCCCGCCCGCTTCCAATCGCCGCCCAATGCGAGGAACAGCGCCGCCGTATCTTGGTAACGCGCCGCCAACGCCTGCACATAGGCGACGCGCGAGCGCTGATATTGTTGCTGCGCGACGAGCAGTTCGAGGTGGTTCGCGCCGCCGAGCCCGAAACGCTGTTCGATCAAATGCAAGCTGTCGGCCGCGGCGGTTTGCGCGCGATATTGCGCCGCTAGCGTTTGCGCATCGGCGTCCAATGCATGCAGCGCATCGGCCACGTTCTTGAATGCGAGCAGAACGGTTTGCCGGTACTGCGCGAGCGACTGATCATAAGTGGCGATCGCCGCGCGCCGCTTGGCGCTCAGCGTTCCGCCTTGAAACAACGGCGCCGTCACGTTCGCGCCCAGCGAAAACACCGTGCTGTTGAACAGCGAGCGGAAAGAAGACGTCGATTCGCCATAGCTGCCCGTAATACCGATCTGGGGCAGCATGTTCGCCGTTGCGACCCCGATCTGCGCACTCGCTTCGTGCAACTGCGCTTCGGCGCGCCGGATGTCCGGCCTTTGGCGCACGATTTCGGAGGGCACCATCAGCGGAATATCGAGCGGCAATTGCAGCGAGGCCAGATCGAACGCGGCTTCGCCGTATTCGCTCGGCGGCTTGCCCAGATAAACGGCGAGTTGGCTGCGCGCAGCCGCGAGTTGCTGCCGCAGGGGCGGCAACGTCGCCTGCACCGTCGCCAAATTCGATTCGGCCGATAAAACGTCGGAACGGGCCGCACCGCCTAACTCGAACTCCTGACGGCTCAAATCGACTTCGTGCTGCGCCGAGGCTACGAGTTCTTCCGTCGCAGCAATCTGCGCGCGCAGCGACGCTTCGAGCACCGCGGCCGTCACCACATTCGCCGCGAGCGTCTGGTAAGTCGCCTGCAGTTCTTCGCGCTGCGCGTCGCGGCCGGCTTCTTGCGCCTCGATGCCGCGCCGCACCCCGCCGAACACGTCGAAGTTGTACGACAAGCTCACGGAGGCGTTGTACAGCGTGAATAGAAAATCGCCGAACCCGGGAAACCCTTGAGCCGCGCCGTTCAGCTTTTCTCGCGTGGCGCCCGCGCTGCCGCTGATGGACGGGAACAGCCCGCCGCGCTGCGCGTTCACCTGCTCTTGCGCCACCCGCAACGCGGCTTGGGCCGAAGCGATCGTCGGACTATTGGCCAACGCCGCAGAGACGAGCCCATCGAGCTCGGCCGAACCGTACGAGGTCCACCACTGCGAGGAAAGCTGAGCCGCGGGGTCGAAGCGTTGCGCCGCACCGCCCTCGACCGGCGTCGCTTGCGTTTGCGCAGGCAGCGGCTCGCGCGTCACGCCGGCTGCGGCGGGCGCTGCCGGCGCGTTGAAATCCGGGCCAACGGCGCACCCCCCGCAGGCGAGCAGGGCAGCAAACGAAAACAACACCGCCGCAACGCTACCGCGCCGCGTGCGCGGATCGCATGGGGGGCTTACTCGGCGCAATTGGCCACGCTCTTTGTTTTCCATATTCCGAATTGGGGCTATTCGACACTATTCCCCCGATTGTCGGCGGAGGAAAATGAAGCGGGCTATCGGGCGATGAAATGCGGCACCGAGTATAGCGCTCGCTTTCTTTTATCGATAGTTGCATCACGCGCTCGGACGTCGCGCGCGCCTCAATAGGTCGCAAGGGCCTTCGTTCGAAGCGTGCGACGTCGCCCTCACTGGCGCCCGAAACCCGCCGACTACGAGATCTAGGGGTTGACAGGAGAACCTGCCTAAGGCGTTTCTCCGCTTCATCCCCGCTAGCCGCATTTCGTCGCCGCCGCTTGCCATTCGTCGCATGCCCCGCAAAGCGTATCGGTGCAGAAATACACTGCGGCTTTCCTCGCGCGCAAACGCGTCACATCAAAGACTCATCATAAAAAGGGAAGAGGCGATTAGCATGCATTTCATTCCGACTTACGTATATGTTCTGCTCTGCGCACTCGTCTATCTAGGCGTGCGCCGGTGTTTCCCGCGCACAATGCGCCCGGAGCGCCTGCTCGTGTTCCCCCTTGCCTTCCTGGCCTTCGGTGCAGCAAGCCTCGACCGCGCATTCCCTGGCGCGGACATGTCGATGGATGCCGTCTCGCTCGCCATGTTGGCCCTCGGCGCTGGCCTCGGCTGGCTGCATGCGAGCCGTTGGTCTCTGCAATTCAAAATCACGGGAAACCGCGTCAAAGTTCGCGTACCGGGAGATCCGAGCTTGCTCGTGACACTGATGCTCTCGTTCGTCTGCAAATTCGTAGAAGGCTACGCGATAGCTGTTCACGCCCCATGGAGCGCATCGATGTCTTTCGAATTGCTTTCATTTACCGCATGGGGCATCTTGGCGGGCCTGCCGCTGGGGCGGGCGCTCAACGTGGTGGTCCGGTCGATGGCAGCTCGAACCGGCAACGAAGGCGCCCCTAGCTTCGAATGAATCGAGAACATTGAAACGCGCGTAGCCCGCCGATGGAATGACAATTGCTCTCGCGCAGCGACGCCCGTCGGGACCTCGCCCGCGCCTACCGCTCCCGCCGTAACGACGCAGCGCGTTGCCGCTACGTTCGGGCGCATACGCTTCTCGCGCCTGCCAAAGGGCTAGACCCTCGCAATATGCAGCGCGTTGCGTATCATATACACCGCGGCACGGCCCAAACGAGGCGAAAACGGCCGCGGGCGGCGGCGGGTCATGCCGGCTTGCCGGCGAGTCCATCGCGAACTCGTCGCGAGGCGCCGATGCCGCCTGGGTCAGTTCATTCCATTTGTGCATATTGATCGCTATGTCTGATCACAGCCGAGGACGTTCGTCCGAAAGCCATGTCGCCCCGTCAAACGGCGCCGAGGTGCGGTTCGAGGGGGCGCACGCGAGCGCCGCGCTTCATGGCGAAGGGCATACCGATGATGCGGGCAAGTCCCTCATCGTCCAACTCGAACGCGAGTTGCAGTGCACGCGCGAGCAACTGCAAGCCGCAAACGAAACGCTGCGGATCGTCAAAGCCGAGCTAAGCGCGAAGGCCGACGAGACGAGCAAGATCAACGACGCAGTGGAGCGGCGGCGCGACGAGTTTCTGGCTGTCGTATCGCACGAACTGAAGCACCCGCTGAACCTGATCAGCGCAAACACGGAACTCATCGCGCGCTCCGCCGAAGCGCATGCAAACGCAGCGATCGCCAGAGCGGCCGATACGATACGCCGCACTGTCCTCGGACAAGCGCAGATCATTGACGACCTGCTCGACATGTCGCGGCTGCGCACCGGAAAATTGTCGATCACACGGCAGCCCATCGATCTCAAAGAAGTCGTGCAACGGATCTGTCATACGATCCATGACGAAGCGCAGCGCAAGGACGTCGATTTCCGGCTTTCGGTGCCGACCGAGCCGGTATCGGTGAACGCCGACCTCACGCGAGTCGAGCAAATCGTCTGGAATCTCGTCAGCAACGCGTTGAAGTTCACCGATGGCGACGGCAAAATCGCCGTCCAGCTTTCGATCGACGAACACGATGCGATCCTGAGCGTGACCGACAACGGTGTCGGCATCGATCCGGCCACGCTGCCGCATATCTTCGAGATGTACCGGCAAAGCCGCGTCACCGCGGCGGCCGTGCGCGGCGGCCTCGGTATCGGGCTGTCGCTCGTCAAAGAACTGGTCGCGATCCATGGCGGCCAAGTACGCGCCCATTCGGAAGGTATCGGGCGCGGTGCGACCTTCACCGTCAAGCTGCCGCGCATCGTGGAGACGGTCCCTCATGCGGCTGGCGGCCCGAACTCGACGGCGTTTCTGCGGGGCGAGCGCGTGTTGATCGTCGACGACGACGAGGAAACGCTCGAGGCGTTCAAACTGCTGCTGGAAATGGAGGGCGCAGCGGTGACGGTTGCAACGAGCGGCGAGGAAGCGCTCGAATCGCTCGGCAAGCTGACGCCATCGGTGATCTTGTCGGATCTCGGCATGCCCGGCATGAGCGGTTTGGAGTTCATTCAGGTCGTACGCCAGCGGCCCGAGTTCGAATCGATCAAGGCCATCGCGCTGAGCGGCTTCGGCAGAACGTCGGATGTCGAGGAGGCTGCGCGGGCCGGATTCGACGCGCACTTGACCAAACCCGTGATGCTCGATGCGTTGTTGAGCGCGATCGCGCAAGTGCGCACGAAGCCGCGTTCGGCGGCGCCGTAACGGCTGTCGGCTTCGAGCTTTCGCCGCTTCGCTCGTTCGCGCCCGCGGCGCCCCGTCTACAAAAGGTTGGGCGTGCCGACCCACATGAGCAAGGCCTCCTGCCCGCCCGTGTTTTCCCAACGGTGCGCGTCGGTCGAATCGTAATGCGCCGAATCCCCTTCGCGGAAAACGTAGGTCTTGCCTTCGAGCGTCAATGCCACGGTACCCGAGAGCACATACCAGAACTGCTCGCCCGCGCGCGCGGTAATGTCGTCGAGCTTGCGCCCGGCCGGGATCCGCACGAGCAGCGCCTCCATGCGGCCGCCGGCCGTGACCTGCGTAAGCCGCGCGAAACGCTTGTCGGCATCGGCGAAACCGAAGAAGGTCAGGTGATCGCCGCGCGCGACGAATCGCTCCTCGCGCGGCGCATCGAGCAAATACTGCACTTCGACGCCGAGCACCCGAGCGATCGCCACAAGCGTCGCAAGAGAAGGCCGCGCTCGACCACGCTCGATCTGCGACAAGAACGGCGCGGAGATGCCGGCGCGCGTGGCAGTCTCGTCGAGCGTCAGCGCCAAGCGCTGGCGCAACGAACGGATCTTCGGGCCGAGCACGGTGCAATGCGCTCGGTCGTCCTCGATCCATGCGCCGTGTTCGTCAGTCCTGCGGTGGCGCGTCATGCCGTCTTTCATGACGACTCCCTTTCGGGATCGGGCACGCCGCCTTGCTGCACCACCGCCTGCGGCAGCCGCGGCTCGATTTGCCATGCGAACACCGGACGGTCGATGAAAAAAGACGGCACGTGCTTGCATCCTCCGTTGTTGTTGTTTTGGTGTGATGTGTCTCGTCCCTGCGATGCGAGCGCTAGCTCAAACGTGCCGGCTTACGCCTCCCCGCATCGCTTGCCGCGTCCAACGCCGCGCCCTCACGCAACGGCCTCGCTTGCATCGGGCTCCGGCAATTGCATCGACGCGGCCAGCAACGATTGCGTATAGGGATGCGATGGCGCGCGCAACACATCGAGGGTATCGCCCGCCTCGACGATGCGGCCGGACTTCATCACGACGACGCGGTGCGCCATGGCGCGCATGACGGCAAGATCGTGCGTGATGAACAGGTAACTGAGCCCATACTTCTTTTGCAGCCCGGTAAGCAAGGTCAGCACTTGCTGCTGCACCGACACGTCCAGTGCGCTCGTAGGCTCGTCGAGCACCAGCAACTGCGGCTCGACGGCCAGCGCCCGCGCAATCGCAATACGCTGGCGCTGGCCGCCCGAGAATTCGTGCGGATGGCGCAGCAGGGCATCGGCCGGCAACCCCACTTCATCGAGCAGTTGGGCCACACGCGCCGCGCGCTCCTTCGCAGCCAGATGCGGCTTATGAACTCGCAGCCCTTCGCCGACGATCTGCTCGACCGTCATGCGAGGGGAAAGCGACCCGAACGGATCTTGAAAGACCACTTGCATCCGCGCACACAGCGCGCACCACTCCGCGCTCGACGCGCGATAGCTGGCAAGCGGGCGCCCGCCGATCTTGATTTCCCCCTGCGCCGCACGCTGCAGCCCCAACACCGTCGCGGCCAGCGTCGATTTGCCCGAGCCAGATTCGCCGACGATGCCGACGGTTTCGCCGCGCCGCAACGTAAGATCGACGTCCTGCACCGCGCGAAACGTCGCACTGCCGAATAGTCCACGCAAGCCCTTTGCACTCGTTCGGTAGTCGACCGAGAGACCGGAGATTTCGAGCACATGATTCGATTCGGGCGGCACCGGATCGACGCATCGATGCGGCTCGCTATCGAGCAGGCGTTTCGTATACGGATGTTGGGGGTCGGCGAACAGCGCGTCGGTCGTGTTCGTTTCCACGAGCACGCCCTTTTCCATCACGGCCACGCGCTGCGCGAAGCGCCGCACGAGGTTCAAATCGTGCGTGATCAACAGCACGGCCATGCCGCGCTCGGCTGCCTCCTGTTCCTGCAGGTCGATCAGCAGATCGACGATCTGCTGACGGACGGTGACGTCGAGCGCCGTCGTCGGTTCATCGGCCAGCAGCAGACGCGGGCGGCACGCGAGCGCCATCGCGATCATGGCGCGCTGGCGCTGGCCGCCGGAAAGCTGGTGCGGGAAACTATCGATGCGGCGTTCGGGCTCGGGAATGCCCGTGCGGCGCAACAGTTCGATACCTCGTGCGCGCGCCGCATTCGGCCGCAACCCCTCGTGCAGACGCAAGCTTTCGGCGATCTGCTTGCCTACCGTATAAAGCGGATTGAGCGCCGTCATCGGCTCTTGAAACACCATGGCGATATCGGCGCCACGCATGCCGCGCATCTGCTGCTCAGTCTTCGTCAGCAGATCCTCTCCTTCGAACAGGATGCGCCCGGATACCGTCGCATCGTTCACGAGACGCAAGATCGACAGGGCCGTCAGGCTCTTGCCGGAACCCGACTCGCCGACGAGCGCAACCCGCTCCCCGCGCGCGATCGCGAGCGTCAACGCACGCACGCATTGTTTCTCGCCGAAGCTGATCGACAGCGCTTCGATATTGAGCAGGGGATCGGTGCGCATCACTTCGCCCCCCCGAAAGCGGACCCGCGGTTGCGCGTATCGAGCGCGTTGCGCAGCGCGTCCCCCATGAACGTCAACAACAGCAGGGTCACGACCAGCGCGGCGAATGCGGAAATGGAAATCCACCAGGCATCGAGATTGTTCTTGCCTTCTTGCAGTAGTTCCCCAAGGCTGGGGGTGGGCGGCGGCACACCGAGGCCGAGGAAATCGAGGCTCGTGAGCGAGAGAATCGCGGCGCTCATGCGAAACGGCAGGAACGTGATGACCGGCGTCAAACTGTTGGGCAGCACGTGACGCCAAATGATCTGCCAATTCGAGAGCCCCATCGTGCGCGCGGCCTTCACATAATCGAGCGAACGGTTGCGCAGAAATTCGGCGCGCACATAGTCGGACAGCACGAGCCATCCGAACATCGACAGCAGAATGAACAGCAACCATAGCGTGGGCTCGAAGATCGAGGCGAAGATGATGAGCAGATAGAGATCGGGCATCGACGCCCAAATCTCGATCAGTCGTTGCCCAATCAAATCGGTGCGGCCGCCGTAGAACCCTTGCAATGCCCCGGTCAGGACGCCGAAGAAAACACCCGATGCCGTTAGCGCCAACGCCATCAACACCGACACGCGGAAGCCGTACAACAAGCGCGAAAGCACGTCGCGTCCGAACTGATCGGTCCCGAGCCAATTGGCCGACGACGGCGGCGCGGGGAACGGCCGCACGGCGAAGTAATCGATCGTGTCGTAATAGTTATGGTTCGGCGGATAGATGGCGAAATTGCCGTTCGATTCGATCCGCGACTGAATATACGGATCTAGGAAGTTCGTTTTTGCGGGAAAATCGCCGCCGAACTGTGTCTCCGGATAAGTCTTCACAATCGGAAAATAGTAATGGCCGTCATATCGCACGACGAGCGGCTTGTCGTTGCAGAGCACCTCGCCCATGAGGCTGATGACGAACAGCGCGACGAAAATCAGCAGGCTCCAATAGCCGAGCCGCTGCCGCTTGAAACGAAGCCACGTACGCCGCCACGGCGACGGCGACGCTACCGGTACGCCGGCCGCCTTAGCGGTCCATGCGGTCGAATTGGATACGGGGGTCGACGAGGACATAGCAGACATCCGCGATGAGTTTGGTGACGAGGCCGATCAAAGTGAACAAGAACAACGAGCCGAGCACGACGGGGTAGTCGCGGCGGATCACCGAGTCGTAGGAAAGCTGTCCCATGCCGTCGAGCGAGAACAGCGTCTCGATCAGCAGGTTGCCGTTCAAAAACGCGCCGACGAACGCGGCAGGCAGGCCCGTCAGCAGCGGAATGGCGGCGTTGCGCAATACATGCTTCCACAGCACATCGCGTTCGGGCGCCCCCTTGGCGCGGGCCGTGAGCACATATTGCCGGCCGATTTCTTCGAGGAAGGTGTTCTTCGTGAGAATCGTCACGATGGCGAAATTGCCGACGACCGACGCCGTAACGGGCAACACCATGTGCCACAAGTAGTCGAGCACTTTGCCGAACGTCGTCAGATCGGCGAAGTTGTCGGAGGTCAAGCCGCGCATTGGAAACACCTGCCAAAACGTGCCGCCGCCGAACAACATCAATAGCAACACGCCCAGCACGAAGCCGGGTATCGCATAGCCGACCAAGACGAGCACGCTCGTCACCGCGTCGAATCGGGACCCGTTGCGCACGGCCTTCGCAATGCCGAGCGGCACAGAAATCGCATACGTGAGCACGATCGTCCACAATCCCAGCGAAATCGATACGGGCAGCTTGTTGCGAATCACGCGCCACACGCTCGCATGCTGAAAGTACGACTGACCGAGGTCGAACGTCGCGTAGTGCTCGAGCATCAAGAAATAGCGCGTGAGCGGCGGCTTGTCGAAACCAAACTGCTTCTTGATTTGTTCGATCTGCTGCGGGTCGACGCCCTGGCTCGCGTGATACCCGCCTCCGCCACCGCCCCCGCCGTCGCCGCCGTGGTTGGCTTGACCGTGGCGCAGCTGGGTCACCATCTGCTCGACGGGACCGCCGGGCACGAACTGCGTGACGACGAAAGTCAGCGTGACGACGCCGATCAGTGTCGGAATCATCAGCAGCAAACGTCGAAGAATATAGGCGAACATGGCCGTTAGGGATCCTCAGTATCTCGATGTCTCAGTATTCAGTACTCAGTGCGCAGTGCCCCGCGCGTTGGCCGGGGCTGTCGATGCCTGCAAGGCCGCTGCCCCCTTCTTCGCGGGGAACCAGTAATCGATGATCCAATCTTCGGATTGGTACGAATCCGGCACCACTCGCGGGTGGCTGATCGTCGTCTTGTAGCCGATGCGGACATTGCGCTCGTAATACTGCGGCACCACGTAATACGCGTTGATCAGCACCCGGTCGAGCGCGCGCGTCGCCGCTTCGAGGTCGTCGAGGTGCGTGGCGGCGATGGCCGCATGCACGAGCGCATCGACCGCCTTCGAGCGGATGCCCGAGTAGTTCTCCGAACCGATTTGCGATGCGGCTCGGCTGCTGAAGCGGCGCTCGAGCTCGATGCCCGGGATCGTCACCGGCGGATAGATGTACGTAGTCACATCGAACTGGAAGCTATCGATTCGCTTTTGGTAAAGCGCGCTGTCGATCTCGCGCATATGCGCGTCGATGCCGAGCGTTTGCAGCGCCTGCATGTAGGGAATCAACAGACGATCGAAGCCGGGCTGGTCATCCATGATTTCCAGCCTCATTGGCGTTCCCGCGGCATTGCGCAGCGCGCCGTCGCGATAGTGCCAACCGGCCTGAGCCAACAGCTCGCGCGCTTGCCGAAGATTGGCCCGCAACGAGCCCGGCGGCTTCGTGCTCGGCTGCTGCACCATCGGGCCGAAAACCTCGGGCGGCAACTCGGCGCGAAACGGCTCGAGCAGCTTCAATTCCTTTTCGCTGGGCATGCCCGTGGCGCCGAACGGGCTGTCGTCCCAGAAGCTATTGAGCCGCGTGTATTGACCGTAGAACATCATGCGGTTCATCCAGTCGTAGTCGAACGCAAGCGCCAGCGCATGACGCACGCGTCGATCTTGGAATTCGGGCTTGCGCGTGTTGATCATGAAGCCCTGCATTTGAGCGGGGCCATCGGGGAACGTCTCTTTCTTGAGCAATCCCGAATCGAAATGCTTGCCGATGTACTTGCGCGCCCATTGCGTGGCGCTGTATTCGCGGTCGACATCGTCGTTGCCGGCTTTGAACGCTTCGAGCTTCGTGTATTGATCGAGGTAGAGCTTGAAAACGATCCGATCGAAATGAAACATGCCGCGACGCGACGGCAAATTCGCCGCCCAGTAGTTCGGGTCACGCCGATAGACGATCTCCTTGTCGTTCTTGCGCGCCTCGACGAGATAGGGACCGCTCGCGATCGGCGGCTCCACGGAGATCTGGTCGAACGGCAAATGGGAGCCGTCCGGCAGCGCACCCCACTTCGGCGAAAACACGGGGATATCCCCCGCAATCAGCGGCGCGGCGCGCGAGTTGTCGACGAAATCGAACCGGACCGTCGAGCGGTCCATCACCGTCGCACGCTTGATCTCGGAGAACTGCGACGAGAGCATTGGCGACGCCTGAGTGCTCTTGAGGGTATCGAACGAATACTTCACGTCGCTTGCCGTGATCGGATCGCCGTTCGAAAAGCGCGCCCTCGGATCGATATGAAACGTGGCCGATAGCCCGTCCGGCGCGAACAGGCCGCGCACGATGAACGGATTGAGCGAATCGTAGCTCTGCGATTGGTCGTAATTTTGAAAATGCAGCGTGCCCGTATTGGGCGCGTCGATATCCGCATAATCGAAATGCGTGAAATTCGGCGGATATTTCGGATCGCCGAATTGCGCAATGGCCGGCTTGGCTTGAGCGCCGATCGCGCACGCCAGCCCCAACGCCATCGCGAATGCTAGGCGAAACATGGAAGATCTCATTCTTTCAGTGCGTGTGGACGCACGCCGGAGCAGCCCGGCGCACCGTTCATCGGAGCGATCGAAGGCGATTGAAATGCCGTCGCGCGTCATGTCCCCACGCGCGACGGCCGCCCCTAGCGCCGCCTCACTTCGACGCTACCAGCAACCAGAGTCGCGCCAAATCGCTCGAACCGTCCGTGCCCTTCACGGCGCGGAACGCTCGAGCGGCGCGGGCCTTTTGTCCGGCGATGTAATACGCCACGCCCAGATGCAACTGCGCTTGATCGGGATGTTGCAGCTTTCCGCTTGCGATCGCCGAGTCCATCATCGCAATGCCGTCTTTCGCCTGCCCCGCAAAAACGAGGTTCAAGCCCTCGTCGACTGGGGCGGGGGGATTGGCCTTGTCGGCGCCGGCCGATGCGCGCTTCGCAGCCAGCGCCTGCAGCCGCTTTTCGCGATCGGCCGTCTTCGGATCGCGGCCGAGCACGCCCGAAGCAAACCCTTGATCGATGACTTGCTTGGCTTCCGCGTTGCTACCGGCAACGAGCGCCAGCTGCGTCATCTCCATGTAATCGTCGGCGCTCGTCAGTGCGTTCGTCGCGCGGCGCAAGCGATAAGTGTCGATATCGAGGCGCGAAGAATAACCAGGCTTGTTGCGAATCGCCGCCAGCAAATCATCCCAATACGACTGCTTCGGATGGTACGCGACGAGCGCTTCGAGCGCGCCGCGATAGGCCGCATCGTTCTTCGTGCGCTGCGCGCAAGTGCCGAGCAATTGCAATTGCGATTCGTCGGGCGCGCGGCCGGCCTTCGTCTGCGCATCGATGCTCGGCTTGAGCAAATTTACGACACTCGCGCAATCGTTCGACAGGTAGTAGGACTGCACGAGCATCGTGCGCATCTGCGGATCGCCGCCCCCGGCCTTCAAGTAGCGCTGAGCCGTCACGATCGCTCGCGGATAGTTGCGCTCCTGAAAATAGATGCCGGCCAGTGTCGCCGTCACGCGCTGCTCGTCTTCGCCTTGCAGCTTGCCGCCGTTGAGCAGCGATTCATACGCTTGGGCGGCCAAGCCCGTATCGCCTGCCGCAACGGCCGCCGCGCCTCGCATTTCCTCGACCATGAAGTTTTCATACGGGGTCTTGCCGGGCACGGCGGCGGCCTGCGCGATCTTGGCGAGCGCTTCTTTATACTTGTGCGCCCGGTAGAGCGTTTGCGCGTCATTCAAGGGCTTGCCCACCTCGGGGCGCAGCGTGTCCGCCGCGTATGTCGCGGCGGGTGCGGCTGCCAGCGCGAGGAACGCGCCGCACGCTGCGACGAGCGCGGCGTGCTTGAACCGTCGTTGAATCGTTCGCATTGTCACGTCCTATTGCATGTATTGCTCGTTGCCGATCAAGCCGATCTTGGTCGCGCCCACCCGCTGCGCCGCCGCCATCACCGCCGCCACGTCCTTGTAGGGCACGAGCTTGTTCGGCCGCAGGTGGATCTCGTCTTGCACGGGCTCGGCCGCCACTTGCGCGAGCTTCGATTCGAGCGTGGCCTTGTCGGGAATCGGCGTGCCGTTCCACGTCATCGTGCCGTCGAAGTCGATATCGATCTGCACGATTTGCGGCTGCACCGCCGGCGGCGGCGGATTGCCGACCGGCAGATTCATCTTCACGGCATGCATCTGAATCGGAATCGTGATGATCAACATGATGAGCAGCACGAGCATTACGTCGATCAGCGGCGTCGTGTTGATATCGACCATCACTTCCGGTTCGCCGCTACCGTTGCCCGAGGGTACGTTCATTCCCATATTCGACTCCTTGCCTCTCGGGGCAAACTAGGCGCCGCGCGCGGGCGGCTCAGTGATGAACGACACCTTGGCGATGCCCGCGCGCTCGCAATCGGTGATGACGCGGCCGATGAACTCGTAGCGCGTATTCTGATCGCCGCGTACGTGGACCTCGGGCTGCGGAGCCATTGCCGATACCGTCTTGAGCTTCTCGAGCAGCGTCGGACCATCGACATGCGTCTCGTTCCAGAAGAAGTCGCCGTCTTTATTGACTGCGATCTCGATGCTCTTGGGCGTCGTCTGCAGCGGATGCACCGTTTCATGGGGCAACTGCAACGGCACCGTATGCGTGACGACGGGGATGGTGATCAAGAAAATGATCAACAACACGAGCATCACGTCGACGAGCGGCGTAGTGTTGATCGCGGCGATGACTTCGTCATCGTCCTCGCCGCCAACGCTCATAGCCATGAAAGACCTCGCTTATCGGAACAGGGGTTACTGAACGAGCGAAGCGGGGCGATTGGCCGCGCGTACCGCACGCTTGCCGCCTGCGAGCAAGACCGTGTGCAGTTGCGCGCCGAATGCACGCACGCGTTCCATCACCGACTTGTTGCGACGCACGAGGAAGTTGTAGCCGAGCACCGCCGGCACGGCTACCGCAAGACCGATGGCCGTCATGATCAGCGCCTCGCCAACGGGGCCCGCGACTTTGTCGATCGACGCTTGGCCTGCGATGCCGATCGCCGTCAGCGCGTGATAGATGCCCCACACCGTGCCGAATAGGCCGACGAACGGCGCCGTCGATCCTACCGTGGCGAGGAAGGCGAGGCCGTCTTGAAGACGATTGGCCACGCTCGTGATGGCGCGCTCGACCGAGACATCGATCCAGGTATTGCGATCGACGGCTTCGAGCAGCGCTTCGTCATGATGCTCGCCTGCCTCGATCGCAGTCTCCGCGATGAAACGGAACGGCGAGGACTCGTCCAGTTGCTTCGCCCCTTCCGCAAGCGAAGGCGCGGTCCATAGCTGTTCGTCGGCGGCTTTCGCACGGCGGTTTGCGCGGAACTGCTCGAAGAACTTGGTGATCATGATGTACCAGCTACCCATCGACATGATGACGAGCAGAATCAGCACGAAACGCGCGACGAAGTCGCCGTTTTTCCAGAGGGCGCCGAGACCGTAGGGATTGTCGACCGTTTCGGTGGCAGCCGGCGCGGGCGGCGGCGCCGGTTGATCGGCTGCGGGCGCGGCCGCCTGAGGGGCCGCTGCGGTATTGGATGCCGTCGCCGCTGCCGCTGCGGCCGTATCGCTCGCTTGCGCGTAGGCGACGCCCGGCAGGGTGAGAGTGGCCGCTGCGACGGCGATCAACGTGGCGCCAGCCAATGCGGCGAGGGAACGCTTCTTCATAATCAGCTCCAGTTCAGTTCGGTTCGGTTCAATCGTTGAACTCGTGAAACCTGTTGTACCTGTGTCGCTCGAATGCCGATGTGCTTCGTTGCTCGATACTCAACCGTGCTCAGTTGAGGTTGAACGAGAACGGCACCTGCACCCGAACGGCTTGACCTTGTGCGATGCAATTGAAGCGTTTGACCGCCTTGAACGCCGCGTCGTCGAGGCTGTCGTGATCCGACGATTTGGCCACGCGTTCATTGGTGACATGGCCTTGCGGATCGACCGTGAACTCGATCGTCACATCGCCCGTATCGCCGTTTTCCTGCGCGTCCTTCGGATACGCGATCGATCCGCGGATCTGATCCGAATTCGGGCACACGACTCCCACTTCCGTGTGCACGACCGGCTTGACCGGCGCAGCAGGCGCGGGCGGCGCAACGACGGGAGCGGACTGCACCGGTGTGGCTTGATGTGTGATCGTCGCTTGCGGCGGCGCCTGCACGGGCACTTCGGGCGGCGGCACGAACGGCGGAGGAGGAGGAGCGAACTTCGGCGGCGGTAGTTGCACGGGCGGCAACGGCGGCGGTGGAGGCGGCTTCACCGGCTCGATGATTTTAGTTTCGATCGGATGGGCGATGACGTGCACGACCTTCGTTGCAAGGCCGTTCAACAGCGCGTAGACCAGCACGACATGCAAACCGATGACGACCGCGATACCGCCGAAACGGCGCGCGGGATTTTGCTGCTTTCGGCCATACTCGCGTGGGCGACCTGACCATGCCATCCCGGATGCTGCCCCGGGCGATTGTCCTTCGAGTTTCATAACCACCTTCGATCCTCCCGGCGTGAATCGCCTTGTTCCGTGATTGCGGCGCTCGTCATGCAACGAACCGCGGGATGAGGCCGATCACAAGGGACTTCTTGCGACTGCTCAAAAAACAGGTCCGCCGCTTTGCGGGCTTGGCCCCGCCTTCGAGGCCAAGCATTGCTCGGGTGCGAAAGCGGCGGACCGACCAGCTATCTCGAGATGCCTTGTTTTAGAACTTATAGGTCGCGCCGATCTGTGCGAAACGACCGATGTAGGTGTAGATCGATTGGTCGTAGCCGTTCAGGTCGAGCGTGCCTTCCGCGAAGATCGGATCGTACGGAGGCGTGCGATTGAAGATGTTGTCGATGCC
>Ga0157369_10001320_pt1 | contig 30734 bp, 23 predicted proteins | sample C25metaG_FD_113461 | JGI IMG/M metagenome (GOLD analysis project Ga0157369, IMG submission 113461) | Corn rhizosphere microbial communities from Kellogg Biological Station, Michigan, USA - C2-5 metaG | ecosystem: Host-associated > Plants > Roots > Rhizosphere > Soil | place: USA: Michigan... | reverse complement strand
CTTTCTCGGGAAGGACATAAACATTCGCCTGAAAAAGAATTGCAAGAAACACAGCGTCCTCATGCGACCACTCCCGGCTCTCGCGCGCCGCACGTCCGATCTTTTATAGCATACGAAATCGGCATCTTCACGACCCGTTACGGCCTGGCTCGAACGATCGACGCAGTTCGCATGCAGTCATGCCGGAACGGGTGCGCGAGCCGTGTCGCGCTGCGCTCGACATCTATGGCAATAATAGGCCCGAGTTTCGTCCGCGTGCTGATCCAACTCATAAAAAATGCCATTTTCTGTGGGCATGCTCGCTGGCATATCGTCCGTTGAAATATCTCGAAACAGCACGGATAATGGTTCGGTTTCACGTTTGCACGTCGTGCGATGCAAGCGCCGTGCCGCCGGAGAAGCCCGCGGCGCGGCTCCCGCGACGCGCGCGACTCGACACGATGGGGCCGCCAAGGGGCGCATGAAACTATTCACGAAGGGACTGCTGCTGATCGCCGTGCCGAGCTTGATCGAGTTGGCGCTCGTCGGCATGCTGTCGAAGACGCAGGAGCAGGCCACGCAAGCGGGCCAATGGGCATCGCATAGCAAACAGGTGCTCTATCAAGCGTCGGCCATCGTCGATCCTCTTTTGCGCGAGGCGTCGCGTGTGCGCGCAGGCCTCATCGTCGGCGATCCTTCTTTCATCGATCGGCATGTCGTTTGGGTCGATCTGGGCGATCGGCTCTCGCGGCTCGAGAAGCTCGTGGCGGACGATCCGCTGCAAGTCGAGCGAGTGCGGCGTATGCGCGAAGCCGTCAATGACTACCGGGCGCTGACGGATAAGGTTTATGCGGCGTTGCACGATGAGCAGCGCGTGCAATTGGCCTCGCTCGACAGTGCGCCGTTGCCGCCGCCCATCCAAGCATTTCGAGACGAACTGGGCGCATTCGTTGCCGACGAATCGCGGCTCGACGCCGAGCGCAGTTCGGAACTGGCCGCCACGCGTGAGCAGCAGCGTTATGCGCTGATTGCCGCCATCGCCGGTTCGATGCTCATTTGGGCGATTGCGGCGCTGGCGTTCGCCGGCAACATCGGGCGGCGCCTGCACACGTTGACGGCAAATGCGCAGCGGCTGGGGCGTTCGCAGGCGCTGGGCGCGCCGCTGGCGGGCGACGACGAATTGGCTCAACTCGATGCGGCGTTGCACCGGACGAGCCAACGCTTGACCGAGGCCGAGCACGATCAGGCCACGTTGCAGGCGACGCTCGAGATGCGTGCGCAAGAGCTGACGCAAGTGAACGATAATCTGCGCCAGCAAAAGCAGGACAACGATATGTTCATCTATAGCGTCTCGCACGATCTGCGCTCGCCGCTCGTGAACCTGCAAGGGTTTTCGCGCGAGTTGCAAGTGTCGTGCGACGAGTTGCGCACGATGCTCGACGCCGCCCGTTTGCCGGAGGCGGAGCGCTCGCGTATCACCCGGGTGCTCGATGGCAATTTGAGCGAAGCGCTGCACTATTTGCGCACCGCGGTGGCGCGTTCGGCCTCGATCATCGACGCGCTGCTGCGCATCTCCCGGGCCGGCCGGCTCGAATATCAGTGGCAGCGCGTCAGCGTGGCCCGCGCCGTTGCGCGCGTCGTCGAATCGCTGCACCAGGCGATCGCAGAGCGCGGCGCGGTCGTGTCGGTGGGCGAGCTGCCGCCCGTATGGGGCGACCCCACGGCGATCGAACAGATTTTCGCCAACCTGATCGGCAACGCGGTCAATTATCTCGACACTTCGCGCCCGGGCCGCATCGAAATCGGCACGCTGGAGCAGCCGCAGCCCGATGTCGGCGAACGAGCGCCTAGAATGCGAACATACTACGTGCGCGATAACGGGCTCGGCATTCCCGCCGCTTGCATGCCCAAAATGTTTAGCGCTTTTCAACGGTTGCACGGCGATCGGGCCAAAGGCGACGGCATTGGCCTCGCCCTAGTGCGCCGGGTGACGGAGCGGCATGGTGGACGCGCATGGGTCGAATCGACGGAGGGCGTCGGTTCGACGTTTTACGTGACGCTGCCAGAGCAGCCGTTGCGAATGACTTGATGCACAAGGCGTCGAGCCGAATGAGCCAAAATTGAGCATGACCGAAGTTTCTCGCCAGGAAAGCGCCCGCGTACTCATCGTCGATGACGACGAGGGCATTTTGCGCTTAGCGCGCAAGTCGCTCGAGCGCGCGGGGTGCCGCGTATTCGGCTATCCGAGCGTGAAAGCCGCGCACGCGCAGCTTGCCGCCGACGCCCCGGATTTGCTCGTGCTCGACTATCAACTCGGCAGCGCCGAGACCGGTCTCGATTTTTTCCGCCGCTTGCGGACCGAAGGCGTGACGTTGCCCGCCATCCTCGTTACCGGGTTCACCGATGAATCGCGCGTGATCGAGGCATTGCGCGCCGGGGTATCCGATGTCGTGCCGAAATCGGGCGGGTACCTCGACTATTTGCCCGAGGCCGTCGAGCGCGTCCTGACCCAGGTTCGATTGCAGCGCGCATCGGCCGAGGCGTTGCTGTTGCGCGACCGGGAGGCGCACTACCGCAGCTTGTCGGAGGCGTTGCCCCACCTCGTGTTCACGAGCAATGCGCGCGGCGAGTGCGATTTCTTTTCGAAACAGTGGTATGCGTACACGGGCTTGGACGAAGCCGCTTCGCGCGGGCTCGGGTGGCTCGCCGCGGTGCACCCCGACGATCGGGATGCACTGCGCCGCTCTTGGCTCGACGCCGTGAGCGGCGCGGCTGGGGCCGACTATCGGCACGAACTGCGCTTGCGTGCGGCCGATGGCACCTATCGCTGGTTCGACATGCGCATTGCGGCGGTTCGCGACGCGAGCGGGGGGCTGGGCAAGTGGTTCGCCAGTTGCACCGACATCCAGTCGCAACGCGAGGCGATGGAAGAGCGCGAACGGCTCTTGACGGCCGAGCAGTGTGCGCGCCAGACGGCCGAGGAAGCCAACCGGGCCAAGGACCGCTTCCTGGCCATGCTGTCTCACGAGCTGCGCACGCCGCTCACGCCCGTGCTCGCCGGCACGCGCGTGCTTGAAACGATGCAGGAGATGCCTGCCGCCGCACAGTCTTGCGTCAAGATGATTCGGCGCAACATCGAACTCGAAGCGCGTTTGATCGACGACTTGCTCGATTTGACACGCGTGGCGAACGGCAAGCTGCGGCTCGCACTGGAAACCGTTGACGTTCACGACGTCATCGACAGTGTGCTCGAACTGTTTCATGCCGAGATCCAGGTCAAGGCGCTCGACGTGCACGTCGAGAAAAACGCCAAGCATCATTACGTGTTGGCCGACCCGGCGAGGTTGCAGCAGATGCTGTGGAACCTCGTGCGCAACGCGGCGAAATTCACGCCCGACGGCGGCCATATCTACGTGCGCACGCGAGACGCGCGCATGCGCATCGAAGTCGAGATCGAAGACACGGGCATCGGCATCGCGCCCGAGCAAATCGGCAAGCTGTTCAATGCGTTCGAGCAAGGCAGCCAACGCATGACCCAACAGTTTGGCGGGCTCGGGCTGGGGCTTGCTATTACGAAGGCGTTGACCGATGCGCACGGCGGCTCGGTGAGCGCGCGCAGCCCCGGGCCGCATTGCGGGGCCACGTTCGCGATCGCGCTGCCGACCACGTCGGCGCCTGCGGCCGAGCCGGTGCCGACGGTGTCGGCACGCGCCGCAGCGGATGAACGGATCGCCATCCTGTTGGTGGAGGACCACGTCGATACGGCGGACGTCATGGCGCACTTGATGCGCTCGCTCGGGCACGACGTCGCGGTCGCGGCGTCCGTTGCCGAGGCGCTCGCCGCCACGCGGGCGCGCACCTTCGATTTGATCGTCAGCGACGTGGGTTTGCCCGATGGAACGGGCCTCGACTTCGTGAGTTCGGTGCGCCGCAGTTCGCAGGTGCCGGCCATCGCCTTGACGGGCTATGGCTCGGATGAAGATATACGACGTTGCCTAGCCGCCGGCTTTACCGCGCATCTAACCAAGCCCGTCAACTTCTCGCAATTGGAAGTGCTGATACAGCGCACGGCCGAGGCAAAGGGCCAGGGCGGCGCGCCGCAGGGTGCGGGATAGACGTTCGTTGGGGCCTCGCGCGGTATAGCGGGCGAGCCTATCGCGACGGCTTCATCGCCTCGCTCAACGCTGCTTGAGCGCGTCGCGGATCTCACGCAACAACACGATATCTTCGGGCGGAGCGGCGGGCGCCGCGGGCGCGGCTTCCTCTTGCTTGCGCAGCGAGTTCATGAATTTGACGATCGCAAACACGATCAGCGCGAGAATGACAAAGTTGATGACGGCCGTGAGGAACGAGCCGTAGCCGAACACGGCCACGCCGGCCGACTGCAAATCTTTGAATGAATCGGGGTTGCCCTTGAAGGAGGGCGGGATATCGCCGAGCCGGATGAATTTGTTCGAGAAGTCGAGACCGCCCGTGGCGACGCCGACGATCGGCATGATGAGATCTTTGACGATCGAGTTGACGATCGTGGAGAACGCGCCGCCGATGATGACGCCGACGGCCAGATCCATCACGTTGCCTTTGACCGCGAACTCCCTGAATTCCTTGACGATACCCATCGTTTTTTTCCTCCATGCTTGAGTGGGTTGCAGGCGAACGCATCGAGCGGCGCAACGCGTGTGCCATCGCGGCCATGATAGCGAACGGTCGAGCCGTACGGGAGGATTTTTGGCGCGCGCTGGCGCGCATCAGACGTTCAGGTTTTCAAGCGCCTCAGGTCTTATAGGCGAGCCTCAGGCCGCCCCAGTGGCGGCCGTGCACGAAGATCGGCGCGGACGCATCTTTCATCATCGCGAATGCACCGCCGCCCATGTCGCGCCGGTAGGTCTGCAGCAGGAACGTCTTCGTGTGGCTCGCAGCCGCAAGTCCGGTGCGATCGTTGAAGATCCGCCGGTTGCGGCAGTTGGCGGCGTTCCAAACGGATTCGCCCGGGCGCTGCGGTTGCGAAAACTTGCGATTGTGCGTCGGCAGATAGCCGCGTACATCCACCGCCGCGCAAAACGCCACGCGCTCGTCGAGAGCGAGCAGCGGTTCTTGAATGTCGGGGAGCGCGCGATCGGTGAATGCGGTGAATTGCGTCATGAATTGTTGCGGATCGGTCCCGGCGACCGGCTCGTAGTGGGTATCGAAGAGCGCGGCTTCGGTGATCTCACCGCGTGCGAGCGCTTGTTCGAAGCGCCGGCCAATCAGCGCGGCCGTGCGCTGCGCGGCTTCGATGAAGCGGGTGTCGGACGTCTCTACTCCGGCCGCTGCCGTCAGCTCGATCAGCGTTTCGGATACGGTCAGGAGCGACGCAATACGATCCTTCGCCTGCAAGAAGTTTTCGCTCGATTGCTCGACGCCGCTTGCCATCTCACCCACTTGCTCTTCGAGTTGATGGCACCGCACCTCGATGTCGTCGGTCAGCGTCGCAATCTGCTCGGCCTCTTCGTGCAATTGGTTGATGGCGGTGCCGGTCGATTGCACAATGCCGCCGATCGTCGCCGAACCTTCGCGGACGCGATGCGCCCGCGCGGTGTTTTCGGTGCCATCGGCGATCAGTTGCTCGGTCTGCTGCGTCAGGCGGGCGAGCGTCGCTTCGATTTGCGCCGTAGCCTGGGCAGTCTTGCTCGATAGGTTTTTGACTTCGGCCGCCACCACGGCGAAGCTCTTGCCCGATTCGCCGGCGCGCGCCGCCTCGATGGCTGCGTTGATCGCAAGTAGATGGGTTTGCCGCGCGATCAGCGAAATTTCTTCCGAGACGGTGCTGACGTGATCGAGCGCCTCGCGCAAGGCTTCGATTTGCGTCGCGATGCCGGTCACGCCTTCGACGAGTCCGTGGATATCCGATAGCGATGCATCCAGCGTTTGCCGCGATTGCTCGACGGCGCCCGACGCTTCCCTGCTCACGACGCGTACTTGCCGCGCTGCCTCGGCGATACGCCGATTGCCTTGCATCGTCACCGACGCCGATTCGCGCAAAGAGCGGCAAACGTGAGCATGTTGCGCGACGCGGCCAGCGACTTCCTCGACGTGGCCGGAGACATCGCATATCTCCATGCCGAGTTTGCTCGCGTGCACGGCGATGTCGGCCACGAGCGAACGCGCGGCGCGGCGCCGGCGCAAGATCAAGCGCATGAAGGTCTCCTTGGCGCGGATGCGATCCAACCCGCCGCCCTGTAGTTTGTCCGTTGCCGCCACGAAGGGCCGCTTGCAGCACATATCTAACGAAGCCAGCTTACGTGACGCTTACGCCCGGATGCGCGATCCGGATACCGGCTCCGGCGAGGAGGTGTCGACAGGCTGTCCTCTGTGTTTACGGACGGCGGAGGCCTTGGCTTAAGGGGGGAAGTCCATAGTATGACAATAGTGCTTCCAGCCATTGCGCATTCGTCTCGAAACGCTTAGATTGCGCGAGAACCTTCGCACGCACGACGCGCCCGATAGACCTCTCGCAGCAGGCCGGGACCATTCGACGCTCCACTAGAAGAGCCGACAGTGCGCGCATTACCACCACCACGCAGAGGGGGACCGTGCCACGCCTGGGCGACCAGCGCGCGCACGACGTAGCCATGTTCAAACGCTTTACGATTCGCGGCGGGCTGACGCTCACGATCGCGGGCTATACGCTCGCGCTGATGGCGGCCATGGCCGCCGGCATGTTGGGTCTGAAACAGAGCAACGACGCTCTGCAGCAAATGTATGCGACCGATACGGCCGCGCTGACGCATTTGAAGACGAGTTCCGAGCGCATGCTTCAAGTGCGCCTCGCGCTCGGTAGCTACGAGACCCTATTTTCGATGGGCAAGGCCGGCGACGACCTGCTGCCGAAGGCGCATGGCGTGCTCAAGGACAGCGACGCGCAATGGGCAGAGTATTTGAAGAAGCCGCGCGACGAAAACGAGTCGCGGCTCGCAGATGCCGTTACCGCGGCGCGCACCGCGCTCGTGAAGCAAGCGATCGAGCCGGAGTTTCAAGCGCTCGAGCAAAACGACTTCAACTCGTTCCGTACGCTTCAAGGGCAAACGGCCAACGAGCTTTACGCGCGTTACGAAACGTCGATCAGCGAGCTCGAGGCGTTGCAGGTCACGCACCAGGAAGCGCGCTATGCCGCGTCCCAAGCGCTCTTTCACACCCTGGCGACGGCGGCCGCGATCATCGCCGCCATCGCATTCATCATCGGGCTGTTCGCGCGCGCAGCGCTCGTCGCGGCCGTCGTGCGGCCCATCGATAGTGTCGTGCGCCACTGCGAGCGCATCGCGTCGGGGGACCTGACGGGCGCGATCAACGCCACGAGCAATAATGAAATGGGACGTTTGCTAGTCGGTCTGCAAAGCATGCAGGCGGCGCTCGTGGCCACAGTGTCGCGCGTGCGCACCGGCTCGGAAGCCATCATGCACGGTGCGCGCGAAATCGCGACGGGCAACGCCGATCTATCGCAGCGCACCGAACAGCAAGCGGCTTCGCTGCAGGAGACGGCGTCCAGCATGGAGCAATTGACGTCGACGGTGAAGCTCAATGCCGCGCACGCGGTGGAAGCGAGCGGTCTCGCGCACGATGCGTCGGAGACGGCGGCTCGCGGCGGCGAAGTCGTGAGCGATGTCGTGCGCACGATGGAGGACATCGCAACGAGCTCGAACCAAATCGGCGACATCATCGGCGTGATCGAAGGCATCGCGTTCCAGACGAACATCCTTGCGCTGAATGCGGCGGTCGAAGCCGCGCGGGCGGGCGAGCAGGGGCGCGGCTTCGCGGTGGTGGCGGGCGAAGTGCGCAGTCTCGCGCAACGCAGCGCGAGCGCCGCGAAGGAGATCAAATCGCTGATCGCGGCATCGGCCGGCAAGGTGCAGGCCGGCAACGCACTCGTCGGACGCGCCGGTGAGACGATGGGCCAGGTCGTCGCCGCCGTGCATCGCGTCACCGACATCATCGGCAAGATCAGCGCAGCCTCCGGCGAGCAATCGACAGGAATCGAGCAGATCAATCTCGCTGTGGTGCAGATGGACTCCGTCACGCAGCAAAACGCCGCGCTCGTCGAGCAGGCTGCTGCCGCGGCGTCGTCGCTGCAGGAGCAGGCGGCGCAACTCGATGCGGCCGTCGCCGCGTTCCGCGTCGAAGCGCACGCGCTCGAAGCGGCGCCGCGTGCGGCTACCGCCCGACTCCCGCGCGATTCGCATACCGCGTTCCCGGCGCTCGCGGGTTGATCGCGAGCCGAACCTGCGCCGAGCGCCGCTTTCGCGGCGGCTCTCGGCTAGGCTGGCGCGAGGGGTGGCGCATGCATTCGTTTTGAAGCGCTCGTGTGTCACCTTCGAGGCCGTCGAGGGGCCGTGAGTCAGCGCGTCGCGTCAAGCCGGTGCAGGGGTGTCATATCGGTGTCGGTGTCGGTGTCGGTGTCGGTGTCGGTCTCGGTGTCGGTCTCGGTGTCGGTCTCGGTCGATCAGACTGTTGTGCTCGGCACATCGTCGAAGCGATAGTCCTCAGCGCGCACGCGCCGCGTCAGCCATCGAAAGGCAAACGAGAATCCGGGCCACAACGCCGTGTTTTTCCCGCGCGTGGACAAGTACCAACTGCGGCAGCCGCTCATCCACACGGTTCCTTCGAACGCTTTCCGGACCTTCTCGTTATAGGCCGCTTGTACGTCGGCGCGGACCTCCATCGTCCTCGCGCCGCGACGCACGAGCAGTTGCAGGCAGCTTGCGATGTACGCGATGTGCGACTCGATCATGTACACCATCGAGTTGTGGCCGAGCCCCGTATTCGGGCCGATCATCATGAAGAAGTTCGGAAAGCCGGCAATGCTCGCGCCGAGATAGGCTTGCGGCCCCTCGCTGCGCCACCGCGCATCCAGATCCGCCCTGCGCGAACCGTATAACGGAAACGGTGCGCCTGCATCGGCCACGTCGAAGCCCGTGCCGCAGATGATTGCGTCGACGCGATGCCGGCGGCCGTCTTCGGTCACGATTCCGTCTTCGACGATTTCACGAATCGGCGTCGTCACCAAGTCGACGTTCGGTTGCACGAGAGCGGGGTAGTAGTCGCTCGAAAGCAGCACGCGCTTGCAGCCGAGCAGGTAGTCGGGCGCGAGTTTGGCACGCAAGGCCGGATCTTTCACACGGCGTTTCAGATAGCTGGCGGCGAAGCGCATCGGCGCTTTCATCCATTTAGGATTGACGATGAAGGCGAGCGCGCGCGCTTCATGGCGCCAATAGATCGTCCAGCGTACCAGCTGCTGCGCCCAAGGCGCCGAGCGAAACAGGCGCTGCGTTCGCGAATCGATGGCGCGGTCGGGCCGGGGCATGACCCACGGCGGCGTACGTTGAAACACGTGCAGCCGCGCTACCCGCGGCTGGATGCGCGGGATGAACTGCACGGCGCTGGCGCCCGTGCCGATCACGGCAACGGTCTTGCCTTCGAGCGGATAGGCGTGGTTCCAGCGAGCGGAATGAAAAAGGGCGCCGCGGAAACGATCCAGTCCGGCGATCGCAGGCAACGCCGGGCGCGACAGCGGGCCGCTCGCCGCGATGAGGACATCGACTTCGACGGTTTCGGGCGCGTTCTGCGCGTTATCCGTTTGGCTGTGGCCCGCGGCGCCGTACTGGCCGTGCTCGTTCGCAACGACATCGAGCCGCCAGATTCGGCGCGCGTCGTCGAAACGCGCCGCCGCCACGCGTGTGTTGCAGCGGACGAGTGACGCCACGCCATGATCGTGTGCGCAGCGGTTCAGGTAGGCTAGGATTTCCTGCTGCGAAGCGAACGTACGCGTCCATGACGGATTCGGCGCGAACGAGAACGAATACAGATGGGAAGGAATATCGCACGCGGCCCCGGGATAAGCGTTGTCTCGCCACGTACCGCCGATCTCGGCAGCGGTTTCGTAGACGGTCACGGCGGCCACACCCATTCGGCGCAGCCGGATCGCCATGCCGATGCCGGCGAACCCGCTGCCGACGATCGCGACACGCAGGCCGGTCGTGCTCGAGCCGTCCACGCTCAGGTGTCGCTCCAGCCGCCCGAATCGTCGTTGCCGAAGTCGACCCCGCCGCCGTTCGCACCACTATCGCCGTCGTTCCAATCGTTCGATCCCTGGCCGAAGTCGACGCCGCCCGTGTCGCCGCGCTCGGCGGCGCGGCGGCGGGCCGCGTCGTCGTCGACGATGACGTCGCGTTCGATCACGCGATCGCGTCCATGCGAGAGCACTTCGCCGAGCAGGACGCCCGTGAGCAGTCCGCCCATGCCGCCGCCCCCTTGTTGGACGATGACGGGCGGCTGTTGCTGCGGCGGATACGGTTGTTGCGTGCCATATGGCGCTTGCTGTTGTTGCAGCCGCTCGGCTTCCTGCGCATAGGGCGATGGGTTGCCGCTAGGCGTGGGTGCATTCGCGTCGGCGCGCGTGGGGTCGGGCCGCCCTTCGGTCCGGGCTCGAAGGCTGTCGAGCTGGCGCGCCAGGTCGTCGAGCTGATAGGCCGGCACCGGGTTGCCCTTATTCGACAGCGATTCCACGAGCGTGCGCAACTGGTTCTCCAGGCCTTCGACTTCGCTTGCCAGCGTTTCATGCCCCTGTACGCTTGAGAGCCGCGCGTCGAGCTTGAGCGAGCGGGCCGCATTGAGCAACTCCGTCGCGCGCTTCAACTGGGCCCGGCGCTCTTCGTCGGCGCGGCCGTCTTCGCTCGAACGCGCGCGACGCAGCGTCCAGCGCAAAAGCAGGACGATGGCGACGATCAGGACGGCCAAGGCGATCCATGCCGCCATCGACGGACCGTGACGCTGGGGCGCCGGTGCCGACGGCAACGCCTGCACGAACGGATTGGCAGCGCTGTGGGCCGTGGCGGCGGGCGCCGGGACACTAGCGCGGTTGGCGGCCGCGCGCACGCGCGCTTCGACTTGCGCGAAGCGGGACGGGGTTGTGAACCGCAATTGCGGATCGAGCGACTTGGCCTGTTCGATCTGCTTGAGCGCATCGGCAAAGCGGCCTTCGTTCGCGAGCACCTGGCCGTACAAATAATGGGCGTGCGCATTGTTCGGATGCTCGGCGAGCACCTGCGAGAGCCCGGCGTCGGCTTGCTGCCAATTGCCTTGCGCCATCGCGCGTTCGACTTGGCTTGCGCTCGGCGCGGCGAAGGCCGCGCCGGACGCAAACAGCAGGGCGGCGAACGCGGCCGCGAGGAATGTCTTCATTGACTCAACCGGGCGCGAACGCCCGTCTCCGTAAGCATCGACCTGTTTCGGTCCGCGCGCGACGGCCGGCGCGTCCGCTCGGACGGGCGGGCTCATCGCGCCGCCATGCCTCATTGCGCCGGCGTATTCGTATTCGTGTTCAATTGCTGCTTGAGCGCGGCGAGACGGTCTTCCACCGACGGACCATGATCGAGCGCCGCCAATTTATCTTCGAGCGCCTTGCCCGAAGACGTATCGGCCGAATTCAGCCGCGCGTCGGAGCGGGCGTTCGAGAGCGCGACCTTATCCTCCAGCTTGCGGAAATCCTCCGATAAGTCCTTGCCGCCGATGCCGCCGAGCGCGGTAGCCGCGACGTCCTTGGCTTGTGCGATCTCCTGCTTCGCTTGAAGGATGTTCGAGCGGGCGTTCAGATCGTTGCGGCGTTGGCGCATATCGGCGATCTGGCTTTTCAACTGATCGACGGACGGCTCGAGCGTCGCCAGTTCCTTGGCGAGCGCATCGCGTTCGGCTTCCGCATTCGCTTGCGCGGCGAGCGCTTCCCGTGCAAGGCCTTCGTCGCCCGACTGCAGCGCACGCTTGGCGCCGTCCTCGTACTTCTTCGCCTTTTCGGCGGCGGCGTCACGCTTGCTTTGCTGCGTCGCGACTTGCGCTTCGATCTCGATCAGCGCGTTTTCGGCTTTCCCGATGCTGTCGTCGAGCTCGCGCACGATTTGGCGGGCATCGCGCGAGGGGTCCTGCACGGACTCGGCCGCGTCGTTGAGCAAGCCTTTGACAGTACGCGAAATTGAGTCGAATAACGACATGAAATCCTCCGTGAAATGATGTCGGCGCCGAATGCGGGCGGGCGGCGATCCGGGCATGTCCAACGCTCTATGCTACGCCGCGTTGCGACCGCCGGCGCGGCGCCAGTCGAACGGCGCGTCGCGCTTACCGAATGTCGGGACGCGCGGCGCGATTGCAAGAGGCAAGAGGCCTGGGCCATGCGTTCCCACTGGCGCCGCCCGCGATAGTACAGCAGGGTATCGTTAAAACCGGCTTAAATCGCGCGATTGGCTGCGATGGCCCGGGCGACGGCCGCTTCGTCTTCGTGATCGGGACCCGGTTGCGCGGGCGCGTCCGTCTCTAGAGCAAGCGCCCGGGCCACGGCGGCGACGACGGGCAGGTCGGCCGGCGCCTCGTCGCTTTCCGGCTCGCTCGGCGGCAGGATTCCGTTCGGGGCCGGCGTCAGCGCGCAGATGTCGGGCGCCGGTAGCGCTCGGTTGCCGTCCGTTTGTCCGGACGAACCGCCTTGAACGGGGGACCCCGCGGGCGCGGTGCGCGCTCCATGTCCCGGCTGTGCCTGGCGTCCGGCCGCGAGACGCCGCACTAGATCGTCATCGATGGGGTGATGGCGGGCGGCCGCCCCGAGCCTGTCCACGAGGCCCGCCGCTCGTACTTCCTCGCCGGTTTCGTCGAAGGCCAGGACGGCGCGCCGGACGAGTTCGCTCAGGCTGATCCCCATGCGCTGCGCGCGCGCGGCGAGCACGCGCTTTTGCGCAGGCGTGACGAAGACGACGAGACGTTCGCTGCTCTGGCTCATAATGGGCTCGTTGGCGTCGAAAGCGGGGCGGGGCGGCGATGTCCATCATGATAAAGCGGCAGAGGCTGCCCTCAAACGCATCCGGCCGCGATATTCGTGCGCCATCAATCACTTATGTGTGTTTTCTGCCACTTCTCCACAGGCCTTTCAACATTTTCTGTTGATAACTTGCCGCTATCGGGCGAATGTGCCGTTTTGCGCGAATTCTTACAAAAAAAATTCCGGTGCCGCGGCGGCGATTTAATTAAAATGCGCTGTTGCCCCGCGCTCGGCGGTTCGCCGCCGAAGGTGGCCAACCTCACGATTACATATATTACGAGTTACGCTGCGAGCACCGCTCGCGGCGAAGAGGCGCCGAGAGCCGCGCCATTCATGCCGTCATGCCTATCATCAAAAGACCGCCTTCCGATGGCCGCCCGGCCGACCGAGTTCCTCCCCGCCCCTCCGATAGTTCCAGCAGCGCTCGTCGCTCGCTAGGCGGGCGGATCGCGCTGACGTTCGTGGGCCTCATGGCCACCGTTGCCGTCGTCGGTGCGCTGATCGTCGGCTACGCGCTGATCGTCATGGCGCCGCAACTGCCTTCGCTCGAGGCGCTGACCGATTACCGCCCGAAAGTCCCGCTGCGCATCTATACGGCCGATCACGTCCTCATCGGCGAGTTCGGCGAAGAGCGGCGCAGCTTGGTTCGGTTCGCGGACATCCCCGACGTCATGAAGAAAGCGGTGCTTGCCATCGAGGATTACCGCTTCTACGAGCACGGCGGCGTCGATTTCATCGGCATCTTGCGCGCCGGCACGGCCGACCTGCTGCATGGGGGGGCGTCGCAAGGCGCGAGCACGATCACGATGCAGGTGGCGCGCAACTTCTTCCTGTCGAGCGAGAAGACGTACACGCGCAAGATCTACGAGATGATGCTTGCCTACAAGATCGAGCGCGCCCTCACGAAGGACCAGATCCTCGAGCTGTACATGAACCAGATCTATCTGGGCGAGCGCGCCTACGGCTTTGCCGCCGCGGCGCGCGTGTACTTCGGCAAGGATCTGAAGAACATTACGCTGGCCGAGGCGGCGATGCTGGCCGGATTGCCCAAGGCGCCGTCCGCCTACAACCCGGTCGTCAATCCGAAGCGCGCGAAGATTCGCCAGGAGTACATCCTGAAGCGCATGCTCGATCTGGGCTACATCACGCAGCCGCAGTACGACGAGGCCGCCAAGGAGCCGATTCGCACGAAAGCGGCCGGCAGCGAGTACAGCGTTCACGCCGAGTACGTGGCCGAGATGGTCCGGCAGATGATGTACGCGCAATACAAGGACGAAACGTATACGCGGGGCCTGACGGTCACGACCACCATCGATTCGGCCGACCAGGACGCCGCTTATCGCGCCGTGCGCAAAGGCGTCATGGATTACGAGCGCCGCCACGGTTATCGCGGGCCGGAAGGGTTCGTCGAATTGCCGGACGCGGGCGACGATCGCGATGAAGCGATCGACGATGCGCTCTCCGATCATCCCGATGACGGCGAGCTCGTCGCGGCGGTGGTGACGGGCGCGAGCCCGAAGGAAGTGACGGTGCAATTCGTCGACGGCGGCACGGCCAAGGTCACCGGCGAGGGCTTGCGATTCGCCGCGTTCGCGCTCGGCCCGCGCGCGTCGCAGGCGCAACGCATCCGCCCCGGCTCGATCGTGCGCTTGATGCCCGGTGCGAAGGGCAATTGGCAAATCACGCAACTTCCGCAAGTCGAAGGCGCGCTCGTCTCGCTGGCTCCGCAAGACGGAGCGGTACGCGCCCTCGTGGGCGGTTTCGATTTCAACAAGAACAAGTTCAACCATGTGACGCAGGCGTGGCGCCAGCCGGGTTCGAGCTTCAAGCCGTTCATCTACTCGGCGTCGATCGAGAAAGGGCTTGCTCCCGCGACCATCATCAACGACGCTCCGCTGTATTTTCCGCCCAGCACGCCGGGCGGCGATCCGTGGGAGCCGAAGGACGACGATCAGCCGGAAGGGCCGATGTCGATGCGCGTTGCGCTCGAGAAATCGAAGAACTTGGTATCCATTCGGATCTTGTCGTATATCGGCACGAAGTACGCTCAAGACTACGTGACGCAGCGTTTCGGCTTCGACGCCGACAAAACCCCGCCGTATTTGCCGATGGCGCTCGGAGCGGGCCTCGTCACGCCGCTGCAGTCCGCCGCGGCTTACTCGGTATTCGCGAACGGCGGCTATCGCGTCAACCCGTATCTGATCGCGGAAGTCGACGATGCGCGCGGGCAACCCGTTTCGAAGGCCCAACCCATCGTCGCGGGTCAGAACGCCCCGCGCTCGATCAGCGCGGCCAACGCCTACATCATGAACAGCCTGTTGCATTCGGTGGCGACGGCGGGCACCGGCGCGGGCACGAACGCATTGCATCGCAGCGACTTGTCGGGCAAGACCGGTACGACCAACGATGCGAAGGACGGTTGGTTCGCAGGCTATCAGCCGACCCTCGTCGCCGTGGCCTGGATGGGCTACGATCAACCGAAGAGCTTGGGCAGCCGCGAGTTCGGCGCGCAGCTCGCCTTGCCGATTTGGATGGACTACATGAGCCGCGCGTTGCGCGGCGTGCCCGATCAGCCGATGCCGATGCCCGAAGGCGTGGCCACGATCGCAGGCGAAATCTATCTGGCCGACAAGGTTCCCGGAAACGGCTTCATCGCAAGCATCGGCACCGATGCGGGGACCGCGCTGGCCGGTACCGGGGCGAGCGACGCGGTCGGCTCGGTGGGTCCGGCCGGTTTGGCGACGCCGGACGTGAGCAAGCAAGAGCAGAAGCAGATTTTGAATCTGTTCGAGGACGGCCGGCCGTAACGCGCAATGCATCCGCACGTGGCTCGCCTGCGTATCTCCAACGAACGCTTTGCGCAAGAACACGGAGAGGCGGATGGACGAGAACACGACGGGCGGCCGGATCGAGCCGCCGGCAGAAGGCGTGGGACGCGCCGGGATTCCGGGGCAAATCGTGCTCGTGTTCCAAGGCGGCGGTGCGCTCGGCGCTTATCAGGCAGGCGTCTACCAGGCGTTGCACGATGCGGGCATCGAGCCCGATTGGGTGATCGGGACGTCGATCGGCGCCATCAACGGCGCCATCATCGCCGGCAACCCACCGGAAACTAGGCTGGCACAGCTCGACGCGTTTTGGTCGCGCGTCGCGGCGTCGGGCAGCGTCACCGGGGGATGGCTGCCCGCGGTCGACGACTGGTGGCGGCGCACCTCGATTTTCATGCAGGGCATCCCCGCGTTTTTTAGTCCCTCGCCGCACGCGTGGTTCGCCATGCAAGCGCCGCTCGGGTGCGAGCATGCCGCGTTTTACTCGACGCGGCCCCTGCGCGAAACCCTCGTCAAGCTCGTTGATTTCGATTACCTCGCCACCTGTTCAGTGCGCTTGACGGTGGGCGCGGTGCATGTCGCGAACGCGCGTATGCGCTATTTCACGAATCGCGACGCGCCGCTCACCGTCGAGCATGTGATGGCGTCGGCCGCATTTCCGCCAGGCTTCCCGTCGGTCCAACTCGACGGTGAAGCGTACTGGGATGGCGGTATCTATTCGAATACGCCGCTCGAGGCGGTGCTCGACGACCGCCCCCGTCGCAGCTCGGTCATTTTCGCCGTTCAGCTTTGGCCGGCCGTGGGCCGCGAACCGGAGTCGATTCTCGAGGCGATGGTGCGTCAGCGCGACATTCAATACTCGAGCCGTGCGCAGAGTCATTTGGAACGGCAACGGCAAATTCATCGGTTGCGTCATGTGATCCGCGAACTCGAGGCGTGGATCCCCGAACCAATGCGCACAACGCAAGCGGTTGAAGATCTGCTCGCGTGGGGGTGCGGCACGACGATGCAAGTGATCGAACTCGACGCACCGAGTTTCGGCGACGACGATCTGCACAAAGACATCGACTTTTCGCCGACCGGTATCGAGCGGCGCCGCGCGGCAGGATACGACGACACGCGTCGCATGATCGAGCGTGCGCCATGGCGTGAGCCGATGGACCCGATGGAGGGCATCGCCGTCTATCGCGAGACGCGTCCCGCGAACCGCTAACCCGCCCCCCCTCGCAAAGCGGCTAACTGCATCGCGCTGCCTCGAACAAGGCGCGCGAGAAAAATTCGTTGTGCGTACAACTGCTTAGCGCAATCGCCCAAGGCTTATCAACAGGTCTGTCAACAAAATCTGGGGATAAGTCGAGCGCCTCTTCGCGCTTGTATGGCCGGAAGCGGCGAGAAGCGGCGTGGCCGGGGCGAAGCGCGCGCTTGGTGGTCGTGCTTATGCCTGCACCGATTGAATGTGCGAGGCGAAGGTGGCGGGATCGGTATTGGAGCCGCACAGCAGCACGCCGACGCGTTTTCCCTGCAACGTTTCGCGCAGCGGGCCGAGCAGCGCCGCGGTGGCCGCTGCGCAGGCCGGCTCGACCGCGATCTTCAATTGCGTGAAGAGCTTTAGCATGGCCGCGCGCAATGCGTCATCCGACACGGTCACGAGCCGGTCGATATGGCGGCGGCAAAGCTCGTAGCTGTATTGCTCGGTATGCGGCGCCATCAACGAATCGGCGATCGAATGCATCGGCCCCATCTTGATCGTGTGGTTGGCGGCGAAGCTCTTGTTCATGGCGTCAGCGCCTTCTGGCTCCACGCCGTACACGTGAACGCGCGGATTGGCGAGGCGCAGGGCGGTCGACACCCCTGCGGCGAGTCCGCCGCCGCCGATCGGCACGATCACGGCATCGAGATCGGGCGTTTGCGTCGCCCACTCGTAGCCGAGCGTGGCTGTGCCTAGGACGGTCCGATAGCCGTTGAACGGATGCACGAAGAAGCGGCCTTCTTCCGTCTCGATGCGGCGCACGAGATCGAATGCCTCGGCCGGCGTGTCGGCCACGACCACCTCGGCGCGATACTGCTTGCACAAATCGATGCGCGTGGGCGTCGTCGTGCGAAAGACGACGACCTTCGCGCTGACGCCTAGCCGCATCGCCGCATACGCGACGGCCGCGGCGTGGTTGCCGCCCGAGACGCAAGTCACGCCGACGCTGCGCTGCGCGGCGTCGAGCGCCAGCAAGTTCGTGAAGGCGCCGCGCGCCTTGAAGGTTCCACTCGCCTGCAGCAGTTCGAACTTGAAGTTGATCGCGGTGCCTTCCAACGAGGGAAAGTCGTGCCGCTCGAACACCGGTGTGCGAAACACCCACGGCGTGAGCGCGAAATGCTGCGTGGCGATTGCATCGAGCGTCGGAATCGGCTCGGTGTCGATGGTGCGGTCGGTCGGCTGCGACATGGCGGTGGACATGACTCGGAGCGCGTCGTTGAGGGGTTCGTGCGCGCTACGCTTGCGCGTTGACCGACATGCTGCGAATGAACTTGCGCAGGAAGTCTTCGCAGGCAGCAAGCTGCGACAACGCCAAGTACTCGTTGGGCTTGTGCGCTTGCTCGATATCGCCGGGGCCGCACACGATGCTCGGCACGCCGGCGCGCGCAAAGAGGCCGGCTTCGGTGCCGTAAGCGACCTTGCGGGTTTCGCGATTGGCCGTCAACGCGCGCACGAGCGCAGTGACGGCGGCTTGCTCGGAGGCATCGAGCCCCGGGGCCGAAGCAATCTTGGTGAACTCGATCGCCGCGTTCGGATGCTCACGCCGCATTTGCGGCAACAGCGTCTCGTGCGCATAGCGTTCGATGCGTGCGAAGACGGCCTCGGGATCGAGCGTGGGCAGATTGCGAAACTCGAAGCCGAAGCGGCACTCGGCGGGCACGGTGTTGATTGCGTTGCCGCCTTCGATCGTGCTCGTTTGCGCCGTGGTGAACGGCACGTCGTAGTCCTCGTCGAAGGGACCGTCACGGCGCATTTCATCGGCTAGATCGCGAATGTGGCAAATCAGCCGCGCCGCGTACTCGATCGCATTCAGCCCCTTGGGCGTGAGCGACGAGTGCGCCGCATGACCGCGCACGCAACAGCGATAAGCGTTGATGCCCTTATGGGCCACGATCGGGCGCATGCTCGTCGGCTCGCCGACGATGCAGCCCTCCGGCCTCACGCCGCGGCGCAGCAAATCCGCGATCATGTAGGGCGCGCCGGCGCAGCCGATCTCCTCGTCGAAGGAAAGGGCGAGATGGATCGGCTTGGCAAGCTGCGCTGCCTGCATCTGCGGAACGAGCGCGAGCGCCGCCCCGATGAAGCCTTTCATGTCGCACGTGCCGCGACCGTACAGCCGGCCGTCGCGCACTTGCGGCTTGAACGGATCGCTGTCCCATGCCTGGCCGTCGACGGGCACGACGTCCGTGTGGCCCGAGAGGACGACGCCGCCGTTCGTGGCCCCATCGCGCGCCGGGATCGTCGCGAACAAATTCGCCCATTGGCCCCGGCCATCCCGCGTGAGCGTCGAGGCAACGCCTAGCCCCGCGAGCGCGTCGCGCACCAACTCGATCAGGCCGATGTTCGGGACACGGCTCGTCGTGTCGATTTCCACCAAACGCTCGACCCACGAAAGGCTGAGCGGCGATTGCGAAGGGGCGGAAGCCGAAGCCGGCCGAGAAAGGGGGGAAGGGGAGGACAAGTGCGCCGTTTCGACATCTTGCGACATGGCGAAGCTCCAGCTTTTGAGTGGTCCGATCATACCGAAAAAACACGACCGGACCCAAATGATGCGCACGCGGTCGATTGTGCGCTGCGGTATCGGAGGCGGGCATCGACCTTCCGTCTGACGAGCGCCAACGATGCGGTTCGCGCGCGGCGAGCTTGGCGGCGGCCGCCGCCAAGCTCCGGTTCAGCGAGCGGCCACGGGCGCGTTCTGCCGCGCCGGCGCACCGAGGGCGCGCAGCGATTCCTTGACGGTCGCCAAGCGCACCGAGAGATCGGGGCTGCGCGTTTCGATGCGCAGCTTGTCTTGCCCGGCAAGCTTGATGTGCTTGTGCTTTTGCACCATTTCGATGATGCGCATGGCGTCGATCGGCGGATTCGGGATGAATTGCAGACTGATGGCGTTCTCGCCCGCGTCGATCTTGGAAATGCCCAGCGGCTTCGCCGCGAGCCTGAGCCGGTGCGTTTCCACGAGCGCGTGCGCCTGCGGCGGCAGCTTGCCGAAACGGTCGATGAGTTCCTCTTGGATATCGTCGATCGAGTCGCTGCGCTCGCAACTCGCCAGCCGTTTGTAGATCGACAGGCGCTCTTGAACATCGCCGCAATAATCGGCCGGCAGAATCGCCGGCGCGTGCAGATTGATTTCGGTCGTTGCCGCCAGCGGCGCGGTGAGGTCGGGCTCTTGTCCGTTCTTGAGCGCTTTGACGGCGTCCGCCAGCATATCCGAGTAAAGCTGAAAGCCGATTTCGTGAATCTCGCCCGATTGCTTGTCGCCGAGCACTTCCCCGGTGCCTCGAATTTCGAGGTCGTGCATCGCGAGATAAAAGCCCGAGCCGAGTTCCTCCATCTGCTGAATCGCTTCCAGGCGCCGCTGTGCTTGCTTCGTGAGCCCTTGCGGGTCGTGCACGAGCAGGTAGGCGTAGGCCTGATGATGCGAGCGCCCGACACGGCCGCGCAATTGATGCAACTGAGCGAGGCCGAACTTGTCGGCCCGGTGAATGATGATCGTATTGGAGCTCGGCACGTCGATGCCGGTTTCGATGATGGTCGTGCACAACAGGACGTTCGCGCGCTGCGCCACGAAATCGCGCATGACGCGTTCGAGTTCGCGCTCGTGCATTTGCCCATGAGCAACGGCAATGCGCGCTTCGGGCACGAGCGCTTCGAGCATTGCCCGGCGGTTCTCGATCGTCTCCACTTCGTTGTGCAGGAAGTACACCTGGCCGCCGCGTTTGAGTTCGCGCAGCATCGCCTCGCGAATCACGCCGTCTTCCTCGCGCCGCACGAATGTCTTGATGGCGAGGCGCTTTTGCGGCGCAGTCGCGATCACGGAAAAATCGCGCAAGCCTTCGAGCGCCATGCCGAGCGTGCGCGGAATCGGGGTAGCGGTGAGCGTGAGCACGTCCACCTCGGCGCGCAGCGCCTTGAGCGCCTCTTTCTGGCGCACGCCGAAACGGTGTTCTTCGTCGATGATGACGAGCCCGAGCCGTTTGAAGCGCACATCGGAAGAAAGCAGCTTGTGCGTGCCGATGACGATATCCACCGAGCCTTCGTTGATTTGCGCGATGGCCGTATTGACTTCCTTGGTCGATTTGAAACGCGACAGCTCGGCGACGCGTACAGGCCAATCGGCGAAGCGGTCGGTGAAGGTTTGCGTGTGCTGCTCGGCGAGCAGGGTGGTGGGCGCGAGCAGGGCAACTTGCTTGCCGGCCATGACGGCGATGAACGCGGCGCGCAGCGCCACTTCGGTCTTGCCGAATCCGACGTCGCCGCAGACGAGCCGGTCCATCGGCTTGCCCGCCGTCATATCGCCGATCACCGCGGCGATGGCCGCCGCTTGGTCGGGGGTCTCCTCGAAGCCGAAGCTTTCGGCGAATTTCGCGTAATCGCGCGGTTCGAGCTTGAACGCGTGACCTTCACGCGCGGCGCGCCTTGCGTAGAGGTTCAACAACTCGGCGGCGGTATCGCGAATTTGTTGCGCGGCCTTGCGCTTCGCTTTTTCCCATTGGCCCGAGCCGAGTGCATGCAGCGGCGCGCTTTCGGGGTCGGCCCCGCTGTAGCGCGAGATGACGTGCAACTGGGCGACCGGCACATAGAGCTTGCTGTCGCTCGCATACTCGAGATGCAGAAATTCGGTCTCGCCTTCGCCCAGGTCCATCGTGACGAGGCCCATGTAACGGCCGATCCCGTGCTGGGCATGCACGATCGGGTCGCCGACCTTCAGTTCCGACAGATCGCGCACCATCGAATCGACGCTGCTCGCCTGCTCTTGGCGGCGACGGCCGGCGCGGCGTGCGAGCATGCCGTAGAGCTCGGATTCGGTGACGAGCGCGAACCCTTCGCCGGCCAGCGAAAAGCCGTTCGTCAACGGCGCGACGCCCAGCGCGAAGCGCTCGTCGCTCGTCAGCCAGGCTTGGAAGCTGTCGACGCTCGCGGGGCGCAAACCGTGCTCGGCGAAAAGCTGCGCGATCGTCTCGCGCCGCCCGGCCGATTCGGCGGCGACGAGGACCCGCCGCTCGCTGCTTTCCAAATAGCGGCGCAGGGCGAGCAGGGGATCCTCGGCGTGGCGATCGATCGCAAGCGTGGGTAGCGGGCTCGCCCAAGCGCCATCGCCGTTCGACGGCAGCACGAGCCGGGCGAACGGCTTGGCGAGCGCGTAGAAATCGTCGTCGGACAGAAAGAGCCGCTGCGGCTCGAGAATGGGGCGCTCGCGATCGTGCGAGAGGAAGTTGTAGCGCTGCTTCGTGTCGAGCGTGAAGCGGCGGATCGCCTGATCGAGATCGCCGACGAACGCCAAATGCGTCCCCTCGGGCAGGTAGTGAAAGAGCGTGGCCGTCTCGTCGAAGAACAGCGGCAGGTAGTACTCGATGCCGGCCGAAGGGACGCCGTTGCCGATGTCCTTGTAGATCGAGGAGCGGCTCGGATCGCCCTCGAACACTTCGCGCCAGCGGCTGCGGAAAGCCGTGCGCGCCGCTTCGTCGAACGGAAACTCGCGCCCCGGCAGCAAGCGCACGTCGCGCACCGGATAGAGGCTGCGCTGCGTGTCGGGGTCGAACGCGCGAATCGAATCGACCTGATCGTCGAATAAATCGATGCGGTACGGCAGCGGCGAGCCCATCGGAAACAGATCGATCAGCGAGCCGCGCACACAATATTCGCCGGGACGCACGACTTGGCTCACATGCTCGTAGCCGGCCAGTGTCAATTGCGCCTTGAGCTTGGCTTCGTCCAGACGTTCGCCTTGAGAGAACGAGAACGTATAGGCGGCGAGAAAGGCGGCCGGCGGCATGCGATAGAGCGCCGTCGTGGCGGGCACGAGCAGGATGTCGCAGCGGCCCTCGCCGAGATCGTGCAGGGTCGCCAGCCGTTCGGAGACGAGGTCTTGATGCGGCGAAAAGGTATCGTAGGGCAGCGTCTCCCAATCGGGCAGCAAGCGCACGCGTGCGTTCGGCGCGAACCATGGAATCTCTTGCGCGAGGCGCTGCGCATCGACGGCACTCGCGCAGACGACAGCCAAAAGCGGCGCCGCCCCGGCGTTCGAGCGCGGTTGCGGCTCGCGTGCGCGCGCGGCCTCGCTGTAGCGGGCGAGCAGCAGGGCGTCGGACGAGCCGTGCGTGCCGTCGAACGCGAAGCGTTGCCCTGCTTTCACGAGGGAGAGCGGTAGGTTGACGGCGGCGAAAGAATGGTCGGTTTGCGGCATGAGGAAGAGCGTGCGGCCTTGCGTGTGAGCGTGACGAAGCCCCGCCGCGACGCCTTGAGACGCGTGCAAGCAGGGGCTTTCGAGCGCCGGACACAGGATCGGCGACCGATGAGGCGCCCGGAGCAAAGCGTCTATTATAAAATCCGTTGTCTATTTTTGATCGGCCGCCCGCGCGGCTCGCCCCGATTTCGTGACTTCCCGCTTTTTCGCACTGATTCCTTGCGCCGGCACCGGCAGCCGCTCCGGCGCGCCGATGCCCAAGCAATACCGCACGCTGGCCGGGCGCGAACTGCTGTATTTCACGCTCGCCGCGTTCGATGCCTGCGACGAACTTTCGCAAACGCTCGTCGTCATTTCGCCCGACGACGCCCATTTCGACGCCGCCCGTTTCGCCCCGTTGCGCTTTGCCGCGCGGCGGTGCGGCGGCGCCTCGAGGCAAGCGTCGGTGAAGAACGGGCTCGACGCGCTGGCAGCGTTCGGCGCGAGCGACGACGACTGGGTGCTCGTGCACGACGCGGCGCGGCCGGGCATCACGCCTGCGCTCATCCGCTCGCTGATTGCCGCGCTCGCCGACGATCCGGTGGGCGGAATCATGGCGCTGCCCGTGGCCGATACCCTCAAGCGCGTCGACATCGATCAGGGCGAGCGCATCGCACGCACCGAGTCGCGCAATGGCTTATGGCAAGCGCAGACGCCGCAGATGTTTCGCATCGGCATGCTGCGCGAAGCGATCGCTCGGGCCGAGCGCGACGGGCACGATTTGACCGACGAGGCGAGCGCGGTCGAATGGCTGGGGCATGCGCCGCGCCTCGTGCAAGGCAGCTTGCGCAACTTCAAAGTGACCTATCCGGAAGACTTCGCGCTTGCGGAGGCCATCTTGACGCAGGTTCCGCCGCACGGCGCGCGGTAGCGCCGCCGTTTGCCCGCACGAGCCCAGGAAGAACCCGTATCGCAGCCGCAAGCGCGATGACGAGCGCGATTGCGGCGGCAATTGGCAACCCATAGGACTTGAACATGAATTTCAGAATCGGACAGGGCTACGACGTGCATGCGTTGGTGCCCGGGCGGCCGCTCATCATCGGTGGCGTGACCGTTCCCTACGAACGCGGTTTGCTTGGCCACTCGGATGCGGACGTGCTGTTGCATGCCGTGACCGACGCGCTGTTCGGCGCGGCGGGGCTGGGCGACATCGGCCGCCATTTCCCCGATACGGACACGCGTTTCGCCGGCGCGAACAGCCGGGTGCTTCTGCGAGAGTGCGCGGCGCGCATCAAGCAGGCGGGCTTTGCCATCGTGAACGTGGACAGCACGGTCATCGCTCAGGCGCCGAAGCTCGCGCCGCATATCGAGGCCATGCGCGTCAATCTGGCCGAGGATCTCGCGCTGCCTATCGGCTGCGTGAACGTCAAAGCCAAGACGAACGAAAAGCTCGGTTATTTGGGCCGGGGGGAAGGTATCGAGGCGCAGGCCGTCGTATTGCTCAGCGGGGCGGCGCAAGCGGCGTAGGGGCGCTAGACGGAGCCCGTGCCGAGCCCCGTGTGTCGGGCCGGGCTCACGCGGGGGCCTGCGCAACGGTTTGCGCGAGAGGCCCCGCGCACGCCCCCGGCGAATCGAGGCTAGCCTCGTTATTTGCCCTCCGCGGCGATCACCTGCGCCGCGGCGTTGACCACGGCCGCGATCCGGCCCACATCGCGCAACTGTTGCACCGACATCCCTTGCTCGTTCTTGAGCAGCGCGAAGTGCGATTGGATGCAGAAATGGCACTTGCCCACGATCGAGGCAGCCAGCGCATACATTTCGAAGCGCCGCTTGTCGACGCCACCATGCGAGGCGTAGGCGCCCATCCGCAGCTCGGCGCGCTGGGCCTTCAAATCGGCATCGTCGGCCATCTCGACGAACGGATACCAGACGTTGTTCATCCCCATCAACGCAGCCGCAGTTTGCGCGCCGTTCAGTTCTTCGGCCGAAAGCACGCCCGCCGCGCGGATCGCCTCGACGATCGTGCGGCTCTTGGCAGCGAATGCGGCGGCCAGCGCCACGCCCACCGCGTCGTTCCCTTCCAGCGCCGAACGCGCGATCGTACCGTCTAAGTTCAGGCGAATATCCTTCGCATAGTCGGGGATCAGCGCTTTAATCGAACTCAAGAATTCCATTGGTTTCTCCTATCGCAGCGTCGATAAAAAAGCCCGCCGGCTTTGAGAGACCATAGCGGGCTTTGGGCCAGGGCTACGCTTACAGCGTCGCGCCGCCGACCGCGCGGTTGCACGGGCACAGCTCGTCCGTTTGCAGGCCGTCGAGGATACGCAGAATTTCTTGCGTGTTGCGGCCGACGTTCAGGTTGTTGACCGAAACGTGCTGGATCGTGTTGTCCGGGTCGACGATGAACGTCGCGCGCAGGGCCACGCCGGCTTCCTTGTCGCGCACGCCCAGCTGGTCGATCAGCTCGCCCTTGACGTCGCCGAACGCGTAGTGGTTCAGCTTGTCGAGGTCCTTGTGCTCGCGGCGCCATGCGAGCTTGACGAACTCGTTGTCGACGCTGCCGCCGAGCAGCACGGCGTCGCGCTCTTCGAAGTCCTTTTGCAGCTTGGCGAATTCGACGATTTCCGTCGGGCAAACGAACGTGAAATCCTTCGGATAGAAGTAGATGATCTTCCACTTGCCCGGGAACGACTGTTCGGTGATTTCTTCGAATGCCGATTGACCGTTTTCTTCGGGGTGGTTGAAGCCCGGCTTTGCAGCGGTGACGGTGAACGCTTCGAGCTTATCGCCGACGGTTTTCATGCGGTGACTCCTATGTCTGGTTGGAAGAAAAGCGTTGTTCAAAAGTACCTGCTCGCTGTAACGAATGCGTTACGCGGTCTCCGAACTATCTCTATTGAATTCGTGTTGTAATAGAATTTCACTAACGCGAGCGATGGATTTTTTTTTAACCGGCGCGATAGCTTTTCTCGCACTTCCGCCGGCTCGCGTCTCACGCGCTCTTGGTGAGCGGGAACTCGATCGTCACTTCGAGGCCCGGGCCCGGTGCACGGTTGCGCAGCTTGAGCGTGCCACGGTGGCGGCTCACGAGGCGCTGCACGATGGCCATGCCCAGGCCCGTCCCGTTCGCCTGGCTGCGCGCCGAATCGACCCGATAGAACGGCCGCGTGACGAGCCCGATTTGGTCCTCCGGAATGCCGGGCCCTTCGTCCAGTACAGACAACTCTACGCGAGAATGCGAAACGCGCGTTTCCAGCATGATGTGCGGAATGCCGTCGCTTTCGCTCACACCGTACTTCTTGGCGTTTTCGAGCAAATTGCCGACCATGCGCCGCAGGTCGGTTTCGTCAGCGTCGATGATGGCTTCGTCGGCCAGACGCGAAATGAGACGCACACCGTCCTCGCTGGCCATGCGCGCGGCCATTTCGCCCGCGATCAGCGATAGGTCGACGGCGTGCGAGAAGTGTTGCGGCGGCCGCGCGTAGTCGAGGAAGCGGCCGATGATCGAGTCCATTTGCTCGATGTCGTCGATCATGGCGTCTTTCGTCGTTTGATCGGAAGGGCTCATTTCCGTCTCCAGCCGCAACCGAGCGAGCGGCGTGCGCAGATCGTGCGAGATGCCGGCGAGCATGAGCGCACGGTCGGCCTCGAGTTGCTCGAGGTCGCGCACCATCTGGTTGAAGCTGCGGTTGGTTTCGGCCGCCACGCCGAGGCCGCGTTCGGGCAGCGGCTCCGGCGTATGGCCCAGGCCGACCTTGCGGGCGGCCGCGGCCAAGCGCGCAAACGGCCGGTTCACGAGGCTCGTGATGAAGGCGGCGCCGAACAGGGAGAGCGCGAGCGCGAACACGCCCCAGCCAGCCCACTGCAGCCCGGTGACGCTATCGAGCTGATCGCGATCGAGCGCGACCCAATAGTCGTCGTCATCGATCTTGAAGCTGATCCACACGCCCGGTATGTCATTGACCGATTGCGCGATGACGGTATCGTCCCCGAGCCGGCCGCGGATGTCGTGCTCGATGAGCCGGTTCAGCGACTCGTCCGGCTGCAGCTTGAACTTGTCCGTGGTCTCGCGCGGGTAGACGCGCACGCCTTCGTTGCTTTCCAGGTCTTGCAGCAGCGCGCGGCGCAAGTCCGGGTCGGAGTAGAGCAGCGCGGTGCGCGTGAGCTTGACGACCGCGACGAGCTGCAGCGCCACGCGCTGCGCCCGGGGCTCGCGCTCGATCACGCGGAAGCTTTGAAACCACGCGGCGAGGCTGACCGCGATCAGTAGCGCGATCAAAAGAAACGTGCGCCAGAACAAGCCCCCGAACGCGTGGGCGAGAAACCGCCGGTCGATGCGCATGGGGCTTATTCGGGTGCGCTAGGCGACAGAGCGAAGGTCACGCCGCGCCGTCGGGGATGAAGACGTAGCCGAGGCCCCAGACGGTTTGAATGAAGCGGGGACTGCTGGGATCGACCTCGATCAGCTTGCGCAGACGCGAGATCTGCACGTCGAGGCTGCGGTCGAAGACCTCGTACTCACGCCCGCGCGCGAGCTCCATCAGCTTTTCGCGCGAAAGCGGCTGGCGCGGGTGGCGCGCGAACACTTTCAGCACCGAGAACTCGCCCGTCGTGAGCGGAATCTCTTGCCCCGACTTGGTCAGCGTGCGCGTGGCCAGATTCAGCGCGAAGTCGCCGAATTCGAACACCTCGGCGGTTTCCGACGGCGCGCCGGGCAATTCCGACGGCGACTGACGCCGCAGCACCGCGTGAATGCGCGCAACGAGCTCACGCGGGTTGAACGGCTTGGGGAGGTAGTCGTCGGCGCCCATCTCGAGCCCGACGATGCGGTCGACGTCTTCCCCCTTGGCCGTCAGCATGATGATGGGCGTGCGGTCGTTGCTGCCGCGCAGCCTGCGGCAAATCGACAGGCCGTCTTCGCCGGGCAGCATGAGATCGAGCACGAGCAGGTCGAACCGCTCGCGCACCCAGAGCTTGTTCATCGCGGGCGCGTTTTCCGCAACGTAGACGTTGAAGCCTTGCTCGCCGAGGTAACGGCGCAGCAAATCGCGCAAGCGGGGGTCGTCGTCGACGACGAGAATCTTCGAAGGGTTTTTAGTTTCCATGGGCGGCATCTTAGCGCGATTGGAAAGCGGGGCGCGAAACGTGAAATTGCAGGGTTACAGACAGTTACAAAATTTACCCGTGTTGATGCGCCGCGTAAACGGCGTCCACTTAAACTGCTTCACGGATAGCGGCTGTTCGGTGGATACTTCATCCCATAACATCTTTCGCTCGCGCTCGACATCGATCGGGCATCTGCACACGTAATTCGAGGTAGCCGGTTGCCGCATGACGAAGGGAACAAGATGACGGTGGGACGCGCGTTGCCGCGCTTGCGTGCGCGGGTCGCCGCGGTCGCCATCGCCGGCGCTGTCGCCAGTCTGACCGTTACAGCCGAAGCACAGGCGCAAGGGCCGCAGCGCGAGCGCTCGGCCGCGCATCAAGCGCATCGTCGCTACCTGCCGCCGCAACGCGCACCGCTCGCCAATCCGCCGCCAGGCGCTTCCGCGCCGATCGTGCGCACGGCCTCCGCGCCGGGCGATTTCAGCGATCGTCAACGCGACGGTCACATGACGGCCGACGAACGGCGCTTGTTGCGTCAGCATATCGAAGACGCAGTGCGTGAATTGTACAAGCGGTAAGCAACGCTACGTCGAGTGCGGCGACAACCCGTTTGCTTCGTTCAACTCGCATCGCGGCGACGCTCCCTTCCATTACGCACATTGCGCCCTAGCGATGGGACGCGCGTGCGGTTCGGTCTGTCAGCGCTGGCGCGCGGCGCGCCAAGCGATCCACAGTTTTCGGATCGGCGTGAGTGCAATCCGTTGATGAAGGACTTGAAACCGGTCGCGCTCGATTTCCTCCAGCAGTGCGAGCGACATGGCCGCTTGCGCTTTGAGCGTGCGCTGCGTCGCGCGTTCGGCGGCCGGCACGCCGGCGAGCGCCGCGTGGAGCGAATCGCGCGCGCGATTCGTTTGAAAGCGCATGAGGTCCGTGAAGGCCGGCGTGTACTTGCGGTTGATCAGCTCGGCCGCCGTCACGCCGTAGCGCTGCAGTTCGTCGATCGGCAGGTAGATGCGCCCGTGGCGCGCATCGTTGCCTAGCTCTTGCACGAATTGCGCGAGCATGAGCGCGTTGCCGAGTGCCGGCGCCCATTCCTGAGTGCGCTCCCGCTCGCGTGCCGTGACGCGCGCGACGGCGCTAGCGAAGGCGCCCCCGACACGCTCGATGTAGCGCGTCAGATTGGCGAAATCGAGGTACCGCGCTTGATCCAAATCCATCTCGAAGCCGGCGACGAGCATGCGCAGCATCGAGGCTTGCGCTTCGATATCGTCAGAGTGGGCCGCGAGTGCGCGGGAGACCGGGTGTGACGGTTCTCCGGCGGCCAGCGCGGCTGTTTCCTTTTGCCACCACGCCAACTTCGTCCGTCCGACGGTCGGATCGGTCGTGTCCTTCACCGTTTCTTCCAGCTCGCGGCGCAGCGCGAACAGGGCAGTCAACAGCGGCTGCCGTGCGAGCGGCGCCTGGCGCAGCGCGTAGTAGACGCTCGATCCAGCGGGCGCGGCCTTCTGCGCACAATATTCGTCGAAACTCGGGGGAGAGGAAGAAGGAGACTGTGACACGGTGGACGACCGGTGAGGCATCGAATGAGTGGACGGGCGCGAGAGCCAAGCGGCGCACGCCGCGGGCCTGTCGGCGGGGGCCGCCGCGCGGCGCTCGCTTTTCGCTTCGGTGCGGATACTACCGCACTTCGCTGCGCATCGCCCTCATCGCTGCTCGGCACGCGGCACCTAATGAGGGCGCCTCGTCACGGCCCTGACTACGCACGCGCCACGCTCGGTTAGGCGCAACTGCGGGCCTGTCACCAATTTGTCCAGCGCGACGAGCTGGCGCTCGACGAGCGAAGCCAAGTCGTCTCGATCGACCCCGTCCAAGTCGCGTTTGCCGCCGACGAGCAGGAGCGCGGCGAATTCGTGTGGACTGAGCATTTTTTCCTCCTTGGGCCGAAGAGTGGTTTCGGCTACCACGATAAAGCGACGGCGTGGCCCTGCTCGCGAGCAAATTGTCGCAGCGGCGCGCCAAATGGTGCCGACGCGCTATGCTTGCGGTATTTGTATCACCACGTGATGTATATGGGTGGTACATCGGAATCCCGCACGGTGCGGGAGCCAGCGCGATCGGGGTTGCACATCGCGCATTCGGCGGACGAAACGAACGCCTAACATGAATGCCTCGGGCGGCGATATGCCGCTCAAGGGGAAACGGCATGACAATGAAGATCAACGAGCCGCTCGAGCGCGGCGCACCTCGGCAAGCATCGGGACTGCCGGTCTTGCGCCTCGGATTCCGTCCTTTTTACCTTGCAGGCGCCGCTTTCGGTCTCCTCGCCATCGCGCTTTGGTTATCGGCGTTACGCGGTCACGGCGGGGCGGGGCAGACGGCGCAACTGTCGAGCGTGCTTTGGCACGTGCACGAGATGTTGTTCGGCTTCGCGGCGGCGATCGTCGTTGGTTTCTTGCTGACGGCCGTGCGCGCCTGGACCTCCCACGAGACGCCCACCGGCGCGTCGCTAGGCGCGCTCTGGCTGCTCTGGGCGGCAGGACGCGTGCTTGTTTGGACCGGCCCCGAGGCCGTCGCAGCCGT
>Ga0157369_10001316_pt1 | contig 30861 bp, 25 predicted proteins | sample C25metaG_FD_113461 | JGI IMG/M metagenome (GOLD analysis project Ga0157369, IMG submission 113461) | Corn rhizosphere microbial communities from Kellogg Biological Station, Michigan, USA - C2-5 metaG | ecosystem: Host-associated > Plants > Roots > Rhizosphere > Soil | place: USA: Michigan... | reverse complement strand
GCGGCGTTGCTGCGTCAGGGTTTCCCCCATTGCGCAAAATTCCCCACTGCTGCCTCCCGTAGGAGTCTGGACCGTGTTTCAGTTCCAGTGTGTCCGTGCGCCCTCTCAGGCCGGATACTGATCACAGGCTTGGTGGGCCATTACCCCGCCAACTACCTAATCAGCCGCGACCCCCTCCAAAAGCGAATTGCTCCTTTGCTCGCAAGGAATTTCACCTCACGAGGTTATGCGGTATTAGCCCCGGTTTCCCGAGGTTATCCCCCACTTAAGGGCAGGTTAGTCACGTGTTACTCACCCGTGCGCCACTGTACTTGCGGAGTTGCCCCCGCTTTCTCGTTCGACTTGCATGTGTTAGGCACGCCGCCAGCGTTGATTCTGAGCCAGGATCAAACTCTCGTTTGAAACCTGATCGCTGCCTCGACGGAAAGAAGAGGCAGCATGCCCCGCGAACAAGACCGGCCGAAACCGGAGGAAGTTCGCGGAGTTTAAAACTTGTGAGAATCGCTTGACCTAAAGCCAAGCTTCCTCTCACGACTGGCACGTTCAACCTTGTTGTCAAAGATCGAATCGCATTGCCGCCTAAGCGGTTGCGCTTCGATCGAGCGGGTTGCGACGAATCGCTTCCCTGTCCTCGACTTCTCCTCTCAGGGCGCGGAACGCTTGCGCGTCCGGCTCCAAGAGGCGAACTTTTCAAACTTACCGCGAATGACCTCACCTTGTCAACGCGCTGTTTCGCTTTTCGCGAAGCGCTGATGACTGTTTTGGTTCGGCCTGGCGTGCGCTCAAACACGGCTCGTGGAGCGGCTTCGCGCGCGGTCAGTTTCGCCCGATCCGCGGTCTGGAGCGCCTAGCGCTGACACAAAACCGCCCTCGGGCAAGTTAAAAATCTAAAGATCTTTGTGAGGTCTTTCGGACCCTTCGAAGTCCCTGCTTCCTGGGAAGCACCGCTTCGAATAGAGACTCCAGGCGGAGCCGATTTGCGTGCCCATCAAACCGCACGCGGCTGGAAGGGGATACTGTTTAGATGTCCAAACAGACAGAAGGACTCAATCCTTCCGATTCTTCCAGTTGATTTGGGTTGGCTTGCGTCGCAGACGCCGGGGAACCGCATGATTCACTTAACAGCCGGCCACTGTTATCGCCACAACCGTTATCGTCGAGTTCTGTTATAGCAAATCGGGGGCCATCGCGCAAGGGGCGAAAACAGCCGTCGGATGGCCGTCTCGGCTGCTCCCGACATCACGTCGTAACCCTATGAATCGCTTGCGGTTACGCGACAGCGCCCAACGATCCCAGACCAACTCCCAACAGCGCTCTACTGGAAATCGAACATCACGAAATGCGCTGGCTTCGTTCCAAGATTCACCAGCATCGACGGGCCCGCCTCAACCCACGCGATGTCGCCGGCCGCCTTGTCCACCGCGCGCTTCATGTTCTGGTGATCGCGCAGCTTGATGTCGCTGACGGCCACGATGAGTCGCGCCGGCGCCTTCTCCGTCGGCAACATGGCATCGGGATTGAGAATCACGTCGCGCACCAGCACGCCGTCTTTCAAGAAAAGCGTTTCAACCGCAGCGCCGTGTCCCGCTTCGAGCCCGCGCGCCTCGGCCTGTTTGGCGGGATCATCCTTCTTCGGCTTCAGGATCTCGATCGTGATGTTCTTGAACGGAGTCTTGCCGTCGTTCTGCGCCACGTGCGTAAGCGGTCCGGGCGAAAACATCGTCTCGCCGTCGGTCACCGCCATCGGAGCCGGTGGCTTGCCTTCGGGCGCGTTGATGATGTGTGCGGTCCCAATTCCGACCCAGAAATAATCGTTGGCGTGGTGATGCATCAGGGTCGACGTGTTCGGCGCGACTTCGACCTTGAACACGCGCACATAGGAATTGGCGAGTGCCTGATGATGATGCGGCTCCGAGGTCAGTGGAACCGCTTTCTCCGCAGCCTTCTGCGCGACCAGTGCTCCACACAATATCGTTAACAATGCGATTCGCGAGATCATGCGCGCATTGTAGATGATTGAGCCATTGGCGATTGAGTCATTGAGTCAATGCGTTTGATTGGCTCAATGACAAATCGCTCAATAACTCAATTCATCGCGTTTGCCAAACCGCCCACGCCAGCGCCGAGGCGACCACGCCGCCCGCAGCCGCGCCGATCCAGAAGTTCTGCCACAGCGTGTTCGCGGTTCGCATGATGCGCCGGTCATTGGCGATCACCAGGATGAACACCAAAATCGGCACGACGAGGAATCCGGCGAGGATCATCGACCAGTACAGCGCTTTCACCGGATTCAGCCCGGGAAGAAAATCGAGTGCGGCGGCGACGAACAGCATGGCCGAGATGAGCACGTAGAATCCGCGCGCGTCCCACGGATGTTCGGTGAGCCCGCTGCGCCAGCCGAATCCTTCGGCCACGCTGTAGCACATGGACGCGACCAGCACCGGCAACGCAACCATTCCCGAGCCGATGATGCCGAGCGCGAACGTCAGCTCGCCCCAGTTTCCTACCGCCGGACGCAGCGCCTGGGCGGCTTGCGTGGTCGTCATGTCGATAGCGTTGTTGAGATGCAGCACCGATCCGGCGGCGACCACGATCGAATAAAACAGCAGCGTGGTAACGAACGCGCCCGCGTGCGGCTCCGCGCCGTGCGGCTCGAGTTCGCCGGTGATGGCGGCTTCGCGCCGCGATCCCGTCTGCCACACGATGATGTAAGGCGTAAGCAGCGCGCCGAACATCGCGACCATGGCCTCGACGTATCCCACGTCGCGCGAGAACCGAGGCAGCAGCGTGCCCATCAGCACAGCGCGCGGCGAAGGCGACGCAATCAGCGCGGCAACCACGTACAAGTACAGCGGCAGCGACAGCATCAGCAGCACGCGCGTGACGCGGTGGTAGTCGCGGAAGATCAGCAGGTACCAGACCGAGAACACGACTACGGCGACGAAATAAGTCCGCGGTTGCCGCAGCACGATCGACAGCGCGTCCGATACTGCGAGCAGATCGGCGACGATCATCGCCAGGTTAATCACGACGATGACCGCAGCGCACGACAACGCCAATTTGCGTCCGTAGTGGATGCGCAGCAGGTCGACTAATCCCTTATGCGTCTGGTGGCCGATGCGTCCGGCGACGCCGAAAATCGCCAGCAGGAACGGCACGCAAAGGATCACCACCCACAGCAGCCCGTAGTGATACGCTGCGCCCACCACCGTCGCCGTCAGAACCGCCGAGGGATCCACGTCGGCCGCTCCGGTCACCATGCCCGGCCCGAGCCGACGCAGCGAATGCCAGAAGCCGCGCTTCGGCGGCGCTTCGTCCGGGGTCTGCGTGGCCGGAAATCTCAGCACCTTGCCGCGATCTTCGGCCGAGCCCTTACGGGATTTTGGGGAGTTCACTGTCGAGGTCCCGTTGGATGCGCCGCTCATGCAACAGGCGGAGAGGCTTCGAGTAGGTGATGATTCCGAAGGCCGCGATCGCGGCCAGCAGCAACGCGCTGCTGATGCCGAGGAAGACCACGGGCGCGTCGGTATGCGAGATCCGGCTCAGCTCGTCGGCGTTCTGCGGCCGGATCTCCAGCGCAAACGCCAGCGCCCACAGGCCGAACGCCGCCAGCAAGCCGGTGATGTTCTTGGCCCAGCGTCCCTTGGCGCTGTACTCGCCGAACAACACGAATCCATAGACCAGCAGCCCGGCGATGACGAGGAAATTCGCCACCATCGCTACTGTCGATTCCACATCCATCCCTGGATAGGATTCAGAGCTGCTGCCGGAGGTTGGCGGTCAGCGGCGTTGGTCGGTGGTCATCGGTCGTTGGCCAAGGACGCCCGGCGACTCGGGGACAACCTCTTAACGCCCTGCAACCGCGGTCGGCGGATCCAGCGCCAGCCACGTCTTCTTGTGCAACCAGGAATTCTCCTGGCCGATCATCCAGTGATAATCCCAGCCCTTGGACGTCAGCAGCAGGCGCGGATTCTTCGCGTCGACGGGAAGATCGAAGGCAAGATGAGTGACGTACTGCTCGCCGGGAATCAGCGGGCGGCGCAGCGGCGCAATCAGGCCTTCGGCACCGAGAGCGGCCGTGGCCGAAGCCGAGACTGGGAACTCACGACCGTCAGCGGCAACCATCACCGCTTCGCGTGGGCCGGGAGTAAGCGGTGCATTGCGCGGCCGCGAAGACGAGATGGTGGTCTCGTCGAAACGCGTGCGCAGCGTCACCACGTAGAACTCGCCCCTGGCGTTGACCCGCGACGGCCCGTTGCCCAGCGTCTTCACGCGCTCGACGCTCGCGATCGAGTAAGCGATGTGACAGTCGATCTCGCAGAAGTACTTCTCGCCGCCGAGTGGCAGCACCTGCTCCTGGCTGAAGAACGACAATCCAAACAGCGCCACACAATAGAAGAGCACGCCGCTTCCGGCCACGCCGGCCATGCCGATCGCAACCACACGCTTCCGAGCAAGCAGCGCGACCACGATCACCACCGCCGAGAGGGCGAGCCCGAAAACCGCCGCCAGCAGCGCCAGGACTGCCGGCGCCGCGAGATTGATGGAGTTGAAATCGCTGTGCATGAAGAGTCCTTGGTCGGTGGTCGTTAGTCGTTGGCTAAAGCAAGAGCTCAACGCGGATCAACACGGATTCAAAAGCCCGAGACGGACAGTTTCTCATTCGTGTGGCGCGGCGACGTAGGCAGTCGGGGCGTCGTTCGCTTCCGCGTCGCCGCCGACTGAGACTGCGATTTCTTCTTCCTCCGCATCGCCGACACTCTGCGGAGCGACCTGCTCTGCCCGCGCGGCCGCGACTTCCGGCACCGTGCCGAAGCGGCGCTCGCGGTGCTGGAACTCGGCGACGGCGGCGGCAAGGTCGACACCGCTGAATTCCGGCCAGTGCTTCGGACTGAAGAGCATTTCGGCGTAGCAACATTCCCAGAGCATGAAGTCGCTCAGGCGCTGTTCGCCGCCGGTGCGGATCAGCAGGTCGACGTCGCTGGTCGCCTCGGGCAGGTTCATCGCCGCGCCGAGCACGCGCTCGAAACCGCCGCGGGTAGCCGCTTCCGGAGAACGGGCCTGGCGGATAGCCGCCAGCAGGGTGTCGCGCGCGCTGTAATCCACGGCAACGCGCAACTCCAGCCGCCGTCCGCGCGAGGTTGCGCGCTCGGCGTCGTCGATGGCTTTCAGGACCTCGTCGGGAAGACGGTCGCGCCGTCCAATCACGCGCAGCCGCACGCCATTTTTCTGGAGCTCGGGGGTTTCGCTTGCCAGGTGCGCGCGGAAAAGACGCATCAGCCCGCGCACTTCGCCGATCGGACGCTTCCAGTTGTCGCTGGAGAAGGCGTAGAGCGTCAGGATCTTGATGCCGAGGTCGGGCGCCGACTCCACAACCTTGCGCACCGATCCCGCGCCGGCGTGATGCCCGGCCAGGCGCGGCAATCCACGGCTGCGTGCCCAGCGGCCGTTGCCGTCCATGATGATGGCGACATGAAACTTCGGAGGTAGAGGACTTTGCCTAGTAAAGCTCATGGCGAAAAAAGTTTCCCTTCCCGGATCAGCCTTCGCGCGTGGCGCGGATGATGTGCTCCATGTCGTCGAGGTAGCGTTCGAGCGCCTTGCGTCCCGAGGCCGTCAGCCGGTACTCGGTGCGCGGCACGCGTCCGTCGAACGACTTGGTGCAGTGGACATACTCGGCTTCCTCGAGCTTGCGGGCATGCACGCTCAGGTTGCCGTCGGTCGCGTTCAGCAGCGACTTCAACTCGTTGAACGTCAGCGCGCGGTTCACCGCCAGCGCGCTGAGGATGCCGAGCCGCACGCGCTCGTGGATCAGACGATCGAGGTCCGGCGTGGAACCCGGCGGCGACTTGGCCGCCTCGCGCCGGATCTCGCGCGGAGCCGATCGCCGCGAGACTTCGTGCGCCTCATGAGATGCAAGATTTCGTTTAGCCACCGTGCCTCCTCGCAATCACAAACCCAAAAATCATGTGCAGGCCGCCGAACCCGATCGCCATCAGGGCATCGAGCCATACCGCGGGCAGCACCAGGGCCGACGCGCCCAGCGCCATGAACGACAGACCCATCACCGGGACCGCGCGCACGCTGAACGCGCCACCCGTAACCACGCCCGTCCCATAGAGCAGCAACCATGCGGCCGGCAACATGGCCGCATGACCGGATTCCAGCAGCGGCCAGGTGAGCATCGCTCCCGCCGCCAGCGGCGGAGCAAAGCTCAGCAGAAAGCGGCGTCCGGGACCGGAGAAAATCGGCGTGCCATTCACGCGCGCCTTGAGCCACATGGCGGCGCCGCCGATCAGCAGCGCGACTGCCGCTTCGATCAGCCAGACTATCGCCCAGCGCTGTGCCTGGAACGCGGTGCTGGGTACCGGATATCGCCCAGCGACGTACGACGCGGCCAGCGCCGTCACCCCAATCACCACTCCGCCCCATCCGGGAACGGCGGTGAATGACGATGCGTTCTCCATGGTGCGGCGGATGAAGCGCAGCTGCTCGAGCGCGCCTCCGTGTGCCCCCGGAACCGACAGTACCTCGGCTTCCTGCGGCTGGATCTCGACCGGCGTCGCCGTCGGCGAAATCCGCCTGCGGATCCGGTGCCCCCTGGGGTTCATTCCCATACGCGGAGATTAGATGCCGGATCGGGGTCCAGTGTCAAGTACTTTGCAATATAAAGTGTAGGTGGCAAAAACAAAAGGATTGGGGCGTGGAAGACGCGGCATGCCGCGTCTCTACGTCGAGATTGTCGTGGCCGGCGAGACGCCGGCGGTACGAAAATGGGGGCGAGCCGCGCGGGATCACGGCTACTGCGGGATCACGGCCTTGCTTCGCTCGGGCTTGGCGCCCTGGGCGACCGTGCGAAAGACGCCGACTTCTTCGGCCGGCCTGCCGTTCTGGAAGACCTGGAAGAAGTAGTTGGTATCAGGCTTGAGTCCGGTGATCTTGGCGTGATGGTTGCGGCCTTCGGACGTTTGCTGCACATCGGCGGATTGGTCGAGGTGCTTGGCGTCGAGGCCGTACTTAATGGTTCCCTTGCCCGGAAACTTCGTCGACCAGCCGACGACGGCGGAGTTGTCGGTGATGATCTCGGCGACAGGGCCGTTGATGACGTCGCCGGTGGTCAGCGAAGCCGGCGCAGCCGCGGCGTCACTCTGCGGAGTCTGGCTTGCCGTGGATGGCTTTTGCGCGAAGGCGAACGGGACTGTGAAGAGGAGGGCTGCGATAACAACAAGGGTCTTCTTCATCGCTCTGCTCCGGAGATCGAGATGGGCATCTGGGGCGAGGGGTTGGATGCAGCAGCAGCTTGGAAGGTGGCCGGAGGCAATTTCAGATTTCAGAGTTCAGATTTCAGATTGCAAAGCCGGAAGGAATTTCAGTTTTCAGATTTAAAAAAGGCCGAAAGACGGAGTTCTTGGGGTTCAAATCTGAATTCTGAATTCTGAAATCTGAAATTAGTACGGGAAGGGCTCGATCTTCCACTTGTCGAAGACGCGGGCTTCTTTGAAGACGGAGAACAGCTCGCCGTCGATCTCGCCGTCTTTGACGGCGAAGCCGAGGATGTCGAGGGCCTTCTCTTGCGGGACGGCGCGCTTGTAGGGACGGTCGGCGGCGGCGAGCGCATCGAAGATGTCGGAGATAGTCATCATGCGCGTCTGCACGGGAATCTGGACGGCCGACATCTTGTACGGGTAGCCGAGGCCATTGAGCTTCTCGTGGTGGCCGCGCGCGATGCCGGGGATGTGGCGGATTTCCTTCGTCCAGGGAATCTGCTTCAGGAAGTTGAAGGTGTGGACCACGTGCGACTCGATCTGCGCACGCTCGCGGTCATCGAGCGAGCCTTTGCGGATGGAGAGCAAGCGCACTTCGTCCATCGAAAGCAGCGGCTGATCGGCGCCTTCGAAGTCGGCGAAGTGCTTGGCCGAGATGTCGAGCAACTGCTCGAACTGCCCTTCCGGCAGTACGGTCGGCTCGTTCGACTTCAAAATGGTTTCGAAGAACGCGTCGAGCACCTTGATCTTGTCGGCCTGGTCGGAATCGAATTCGGGCTGCTTCTGGAGGTACTCGTCGCGGCCTTTCTCGAGGATGTACTCGAGCCGCCGCTTGCTGACCTCTGCTTCCACCGAGCGCTTCACGAACTGGAAGCGCTGCTTCACCAGGTCGAGCTGCGCGGGATAGAGCTTCTTCGCCTTCACCAGGACTTCTTCTCGCACTCCGACCTTGCCGAAGTCGTGCAACAGCGCGGCATAGCGGATCTCCTTCATCTGGTTGCGGGTGAAGTGGAGATCGCCGAACGGGCCGGAGTCGAGGCGGTCCACCGCCTCGGCCAGAGCGACCGTCAAGTTGGAAACGCGGAACGAATGACCGGAAGTGGTTGGATCGCGGGCTTCGATGGCGGTGACGGAAGCGCGCACGAAGCCTTCCAACATCGCCTGAATCGCCTGATACAAACGGCTGTTCTCGAGCGCGACCGCCGCCTGGCTGGCGAGTGATGCGGCGATCTCCTGCTGGCGCTGCGTGAACGGCACAACCTGCTCGACGACGGTGGAAAGCGACTTCAACTTGGCGGCCTGGTCGCGCTTGGCGTTGATGAGCTGCACCACGCCGAGAACTTCGCCCTTCTGATTGAGCATGGGCACGGCCAGCACCGACTTGGTGCGATAACCGGAGTCCTCGTCGAACTTGCGATTGAAAGTGTACGGAACGCCTTCGGGCAGGTGATAGACGTCTTCAATATTGACGGCCGCGCCGCTCAGCGCCACGTAGCCGGCAACCGACTTGGGGTTGAGCGGCATGGTGAACGACTTGAACGGGATGTCGAGCGAGTCGCCCTGGGTCAGTTTGAAACGCAGGACCTTTTGCGATTCGATGGTCTTCTCGGCCCCGTTTTCGGCATTGGCGGCCGCGCTGGTGTCGGCGTTGACCTCTTCGGCGGTCTCGTCGGCGTTCTTCTCGGGCGATTCGACGAGGTAGAGCGATCCGGCATCGGCGCGAGTGACGGCGCGCGCCTTGGTGAGGATCATTTCCAGCAAGCGTTCGGTATCGTGCTCGGCGGAGAGCGCAGCGCCGATCTGGTTCAGCTCGCTGATTTCGCGGGTGACATTGGCGAGGCGTTCGTTGGCCTCGCGGCGCGTGGAAACAAGATGGATGTGGTCGAGAGCGTTCTCGAACATGCGCTCGACGAGCGGCTCCGGCGTCTGCGGCGGAAGGTAGCCGTAGACCAGGCCATCGATCCGCGCCTCACGGAAGCGCGAGTCGGAAATGCCGATGACGCGAACATTGGGATGCCGGATGCGGGCGTAATTGTCGGCCAGCATGCGCTCGGAGGACGCGACCAGGATCCACTCGCCCTGCGCCAGGTCATGATCAACCTGCTCAAACGCCGTGCGGCGATAGCGCTGCACCAGGCTCGATATGCGAATGCCGGCATCGTCGCGCTCGAAGTAGAGCACGCAAGGCAGGGCACGAAGCCCGGCAGTCATCGTTGGTGCGGCGGTGGTGGTCATGAGAACACGCGCGCCGGAAGGTCACGCGGGGCGACACTTCTCCCGGACCAGAAACTCCCAGTTTGCGGGGCTGACTATAGCAGATTTTCCGCCGTATTCGGCCCGAATCCGGCGAGTAATCCTCAGATTCGGGACGGCTCCCTGTGCACCTTTAGTGGTGTTACGAGGCCAGCCTAGCGGGTTTCGGGCGAGGGAGCGGTGTCTGGTGTGTCGACTTTGCGGCCTGCAACGCCGCGGATGTCGGGGGGAGGAGCAAGAAAGTCCTCGGTATCGCGGCCGGTGAGAGCAGCCTTCATGAACTGCATCCACACGGGCAGGGCGGCGACGGCGCCGGTCTCCTTGTTGCCGAGCGGCTTCTTTTCGTCGAAGCCGATCCAGACGCCGCAGGTCAGCGACGGCGAAAAGCCCACGAACCAGGCGTCGGTAAAGTCGTTGGTAGTGCCGGTTTTGCCGGCGAGGGCGTGGTGCAACTGGCTGGCCTGCGCGGCGGTGCCGCGAATCACGACCTCGCGCAACATCGACGTCATGATGCGCGAGGTGCGGGCGCTGATGACGTCACGGACTTCAGGGAAATCTTCTTCCAGCACGTGACCGTCGTAGTCGGCGACCTTGCGGATGTAACGCGGCGCGACGCGCACGCCATCGTTGGGAAAGACGCTGTAGGCGGAAGTCTGCTCCATGAGCGTCAGGTCCGCGGCACCGAGCGCGATGGGAAGATACGGCGGAATGGGCGAGGTGATGCCGAACTTGCGCGCCGTCTCGATGACCTTGGCGATGCCGACGCTCTGCGCGATCTTCAGCGCGGGGATGTTCCGCGAGTGCGCCAGCGCGCGGCGGAAGGTGATGGCGCCCTCGTAGCGTCCGTCGTAATTGTGCGGCGAGTACGGGCCGGAAGCGGTCATGAAGGTGGTGGGGGTGTCGACCACGACGTCGTCGGGGGTCATGCCCTGATCGATGGCGGTGGTGTAGACGTAGGGCTTGAAGGACGAACCCGCCTGCCGCAGGGCCTGGGTGGAGCGGTTGAACTTCGATTCGGAGAAGTCGCGTCCCCCGACCATCGCCTTCACGTCGCCGCTGCCGTTATCGATGGCAAGCAATGCGCCCTGCACGACTCCATCCTGCGAAAGCGCGATATGCGCGGTGCCGTCGGGATTGAGCGCGAGGACCTTCGTATACACAAGATCACCGGGCTGGAAGATTTCGGCGGGCGAAGTGTGGCCGGTCCACTTTATGTCAGCCGGAGTAAGCACGGCGCGATAGCGACCGAGCGAGAGCGTGGCCGCAACCGGCGAAGCTTGCAGCACCAGAGCGTGAACGTAGCTGCCGACGTCGAAGCTCTCCCAGTCGGGATGCTCGTACTTGTCGAGATCGTCGGTGGCGAGGATGTTGCGGAGATGTCCCTTCCAGCCGTGACGACGCTCGTAGGCGGCAAGGCCGTCGAGCACCGCCTCGTTGGCGGTCTTCTGCATTTCCAGGTTCAGCGTGGTGTAGACGCGCAGCCCGGCGGTGTGGACCTCTTCGGTGCCGTACTTCTTCTCCAGGTACTGGCGCACTTCCTCGACAAAATTGGGGGCGATGGTGCTGGGGCCTGCGGCGAGATGCAGCTTGAGCGGAGCATTCTTGGCTCGCGTCGCCTGCTCGGCCGTAATTTTTCCGTCCTCGAGCATGGCATTGAGGATCAGATTGCGACGCCGCAGGGCGCGTTCAGGATTGAGGATGGGCGAGTAGCCGGTCGGCGCCTTGGGGATCGCGGCCAGGGTGGCGGCTTCTTCCAGCGTCAGGTCCTTGGCCTTCTTGTTGAAGTAAAACTCCGAGCCCGCCTCGAACCCGTAGACGCCGTGCCCGAGAAAGATCTGATTGGCGTACAGCGTGAAGATCTGCTGCTTGGTGAAGCGCCGCTCGATCTGAAGCGAGAGCATGATCTCCTGGATCTTGCGGCGGAAGTTCTGGTCGTAACTCAGGAAGAGGTTGCGCGAGAGCTGCATGGTGAGCGTCGACGCGCCCTGCGCCGTGCGTTGAGCGCGGATATCGCGATAAGCGGCGCCGAAGATGCGCCAGAAGTCGATGCCCCAGTGCTTCTCGAAATCCTTGTCTTCGATGGAAATGACGGCGTCGCGCAGGACCTTGGGAATGTCTTCGTAGCGGACGACGACGCGCCGCTGCAGCGCGAACGAACCGATCACGCGGCCCTGGTCGTCATAGAGTTCGGTGATGGTGCTCGGCCGGTAGCTCTCAAGCTCGGCGATCTGCGGCAGCTCGGTGGAGTAGACGATCAGCAGGCCGGCGAACGCGCCGATCAACGCCGAGGCCAGCACCAGCAGGCCGAAGACCACCCGCCCCACCAGCTTGGTTCCACCCACTTGCACGGGCGGAAGGTCGGACATAAGCGATTGCATCACGGGATTCTGCGCGGAGTGGCTTCAGGATACACCGAATCAGCGCCGAAATCGCCGCGATCGTCGCAATCGCCGTAATCGAAAGAGCACAACCTCACGCGGAGACGCGGAGGCGCCGAGAAGAAAACACACGTGGAACAGATCGTGACAGGAATGAAGTTTTGTTTTGCCATTTGCCATTTGCCATTTGCCATTACAATTCCGCTCCCTGAGGCCCAGCATGCAATGCTCTGTGTTTATCGGGATGAGCGTGGACGGATTCATTGCACGGCGTAATGGCTCGTTCGATTTCCTGCCGCCCGGCGGCGGCGAGCCTCACGGCTATGACGAATTCATCGCCAGCGTGGACGTGGTCGTATTCGGCCGCCACACCTTCGAGGTCGTGCTGAAATTTCCCGAATGGCCCTACGACAAGAAGAAGCGAGTCGTGGTGTTGAGCAGCCGCACGCTCGACCTCTCCACTGCGCGCGGCGCCGTCGAACAGATGAAGGGGACGCCGGAGGAAATCGTCCGGCAACTCGAAGCGAGCGGGTCGAAGCATGCCTACATCGACGGCGGTGTAACCGTGCAACGGTTTCTGAGGTCCGGGCTGATCCAGAAACTCGTCATCACCCGCGTGCCGGTGCTTATCGGAGAAGGCATTCCTCTGTTCGGATCGCTGCCGCATGACGTCGGCCTTCATCACGTGGCGACGCGGCAATACAAGAGCGGAATGGTGCAGTCGGAATATGAAGTGTCTGGAGCGAGGGCATGAAGACCAAGACAAAGAAGAAGAGAGCGACCAGGAAGACCGCACCGCAGCCGCCGGGCGTGAAGGTCTCGAAGCCGCACATGCCTGCGGATTACCTGGGGCTGCATAAGGGCGACTTCCTGCCCTGGAGCCACGCCGAGCAACGGCTGGAAAAATCGCGCGGCTATTGGGTGTGCACGACTCGTCCGGACGGTCGCCCGCACTCGATGCCGGTGTGGGGATTCTGGCTCGACGGCGCGCTTTACTTCAGCACCGGCACGAGCACGCGCAAGGCGAAGAACATCGCGCACCAGCCAGAAGTTTCCATCCACCTCGAGTCGACCGAAGACATGGTGGTCCTCGAGGGCCGGGCGGTCGAGGTGGATCCGCAAAAGTTCGCGCCGGCATTTCGCAAGCGCGCCGATGCGGTATCGCGGAAGAAATACAAGATGGGATTCACGATCATGCCGGGGAGCGTGTTCTACCGGGTGCGTCCACGAGTCGCGCTGGCGTGGCTGGAGAAGAAGTTTCCGTATCACTCGACGCGGTGGGAATTTCCCGCCTCCTGATCGGATTTCCGTTAAGACCCGACCCGGAGCTCCGAATTGGGAATCGCGATTTGAATTTGCGGGCGGCGTCACAGAAAACATCTGTCGATCGGTTTCCAATGTCCCCTGCACGACCCAGGCTTTCAGCAGCAGCGCTCACCTGGCCGGGCCCTTGACCAGGCCCCCGCTCCCGCACGTTTCCCTGGGCGCAACAGGCGATGAAAAGCCATCTCGTCGTTGTCTTTGTCGTTATTTTCTTCGTTCCACTTGTCGCAGTCGCCGAAACCCCGTCCCCGAAGGTGACCGTGATTGCTCCCCCTTCGCTGCATCATGTGCCGTCGGTGCAACGGGTGACCAGGGCTTTGCGGCATGCTGTCACTGATCTGGCCGTCGGCGATCGGGCCGTGCCGAATGTTGTGCTCATATGCGCCGACCGCCAAACCGCGGACGTGATGATGCTGGCGTCCGATGCCGATCTGTCGATCGTAAAGATGACGCTTAGGGACCCCGACCGCCAGGTATATCGAGTAACGATAGTGGAGGACACCAGCGACCGCGCGCTCGCCGTCGCCATGGTGTGGTTCGTCAATTCCCATTTTCAGCTGGGCTGGTCGGCTCCGCGACTGATGAAGCTTGCAGCCCACATCCGCGACGACTTGCAAAAGACGGTCGAGACACGCGATTTGGCTGCAAAAAGGTAGGCCAGGAGCTTTTCCCTGTTCTTCTCGGCGTGTCTCAAGAATTTCTTGTTGCGCGGGAGAGAGGTTCGACAAGGCGTTCATCGAGCGCTTCGACGTGATGTCGCGGAAGAAATACAAGATGGGCTTCACGATCATGCCGGGGAGCGTGTTTTACCGGGTGCGTCCACGAGTCGCGCTGGCGTGGCAGGAGAAGAAGTTCCCATATCACTCGACGCGTTGGGAATTTCCAGAAACGCCGTGATTGCGATAATCGCCGGAATCGCAATTACGGCGATTATCGCGATTCGCTACCCCGTGGCCTTCTTCGTCCCGCAGAATTTCTTGTGCTGCGCCAGGATGTAGTTGTCGGTCATCCCGGCGACGTAATCGCAGATGACGCGCGGCAGCGGATCGCTCTTGGCGAACTCCTGGTAGGAGCGCGGAAGCTCATCGGGATGCGCCATCCAGAACTCGAAGAGCTCGCGTATCACTTCTTCGGCACGTTCTTTTTCGGGCATGAGCGGCGTGCTGAAGTACAGACAGTCGTAGAGAAACTTCTTCGTTTCCGCGCGCTCGCGCTCCGCATCGGCTGAAAGCCGCGCCAGACGTTCTGGATGGCGGCGGACATCGTCGAGAGTCGCCACCTTCGCCGACTCAACACGTGCGCGAGTGTTCTCGATCAGATCGGTAACCAGGTGATTGAGGATGCTCTTCAGCGCCTCGTTGAACTTCAGCTTCTCGGGCGCTTGCGGATACTTCGTCTCCACCTCGCGATAGAAGCGCGCGAAGATGCCGACTCGCTCGCGAATTTCGCCGAGCTTGAGGATGCGCGCTTCGAACCCGTCGTCGAGGTCGGCGGTGTTGTAGGCGATCTCGTCCGTCAGATCGATGAGCTGTGCCTCGAGCGGCGGACGCTGGTCGAGCAGATACTCGGACAGTTCCGGATGCTCGGCCGCGTTGTAGTCGCGCGAGTGCTTGATGATGCCTTCGCGCACCTCAAAGGTCAGGTTGAGCCCGGGAAACCCCGCGTAACGCTGCTCGAAGTGCTCGACGATGCGCAGCGCGTGCAGATTGTGGTCAAAGTAGCCGCCGTGCGCGCGCATGGCGGCGTCGAGAGCTTTCTCTCCAGCATGTCCGAACGGCGGATGGCCGATGTCATGGACCAGGGCGAGCGCTTCGACCAAATCCTCATTGAGACCGAGTTGCGCGGCGATGGTGCGCGAGATTTGCGCGACTTCGATCGTATGGGTCAGGCGGTTGCGGAAGTGATCGGAGTGGCGGCGAGTGAAAACCTGCGTCTTGTTCTCGAGACGGCGGAAGGCGCGGGAGTGAATGACGCGGTCGCGATCGCGCTGGAAGGCGTCACGATAGGGATGCTGAGGCTCATCGCGCAGCCGACCGCGCGACTCCTCCACCCGGACCGCGTACGACGCGAGCATGAGCGAAATCTAACACAGTCGATTCACCGCGGAGACGCGGAGGCGCTGAGAAGGCACTTAGGGCGTGACGACGATCTCCGCCGAGCTGGCCTGTTTCGTGTCTTTCGTGCTCGTCGCGAGCACGTGGTAGGTGCCGGCCTTCAGCGGGGCGAGATATTCGGCGGAAGCAGCGACCTTGCCACCGGCAGCGGTGACGCCGGTGGAACGCACGAAGCCCGCACCCGCGCCTTCCATCGTAGTCCACGTGACGCTGGCGTCAGGGTCACCGGCAACGGTTGCGGAGAGCGTGACGGTCGCGCCCGACTTCAGCTGCACGGTCGGCGGATCGACGCGGACGGATATCCCACTTGGACGCGAGGAGAGCATCGTCCAGCCAAAGAAGCCCCCTACGCCCAGCACAACCACCACGAAGGCAGCGAACCAGAATCCCGCCGAGGACTTTCGGGCGGGTGGATTTTCCGGAAAACCAAACTCATCGGCAGGAGCCGCGATTGGAGCCGGCACCACCGGAGCGGGAGCAACGGGCTCTGGTTCTGAAACCGGCGCGGGCGCCGAGGCAGTTGCGGGATGCTCGTTCTCAAACTCGACGCCGAACATGCGAAAGGGCTGGGGAACGGGCTCCGTCTTCGGTGATACCGGCGCAGACGGTTCAGGCGCAGTGATCACGGCCGAATCCAGCGAGTCGGTCACAGCCACGGCGCTGGAGCGGATCTCGGCAGGGGCAGGCGCGGCCGCCGCAGCAGCCATTGGCTTTACGACGGCGCCGGAGGACAGCGGTGGCGGTGGCCCGGGCGCGTGTGTCCCACACTTGGTGCAGAACTGATCGCCTTCGTGGATGCCGGTGCCGCATTGGGTACAAAACATGAGGACCTCTACTGGATTATCTAACATAAGAACGGGGCAGGAGTTGGGAGTTGCGGGAGAGTAGTGAGCAGCGAGTGGGGAGTAGCGAGGTGGTACCGAAGGTGATCCCCCGCTACTCGCTACAAGCTACTCGCTACTGGTTTTGGCTACTGCTGCTGTTTCCCTGCCGGTGACTGACCTTCCTTGGCCAGTCTTACCTTGGTGGATTCGAGTTTCTTCTGAACGCGGCTGACGTCGGCGCTGTCCACGTCGGCAGGAACCGAGCGGTTCCATTCGGCGAGGGCGCGCTCCCAATGCATGGCGGCGAGGCGCAGCTTGCCGGTCTTGTTGAACAGCTCGCCAAGGTGATCCTGCACGGTGGCATCGTTGCCGATACGCTCGGAGGCCTTGCGCAGGTTCTCTTCCGCCAGGTCGTAGTTGCCCATCTTGAAATACGCCCAGCCGAGAGAATCCAGGTAGGCGCCGTTCTGGGGATCGAGTTCGACGGCCTTCTTGATGTAACTGACGGCTTCGTCGAGGCGCACGCCGCGGTCGGCCAGCATGTAGCCGAGATAGTTCAGCGCGCCGGCGTTCTGCGGATCGTTGCGCACGACCTGCTTAAAGACTTCTTCCGCCGCGTCGTACTTCTTCTGCCGCTCGTAGATCGCGCCCATGACGAAGCGCGCCGTGTCCTTGTCCTCGGGACGGGCAGCGAGCTGCTGCGCCTTGGTGGCGTCGTCTTCGGCTTCTTTCCACCGCTTGAGGCGGTTCTCGATCTCCGCCAGCGTGAGGTAGACGTCGGTGTCTTCCGGTCCGCCGGCGAGCATGGAGCGGGTGAGAGCGAGAGCTTCGTCAGCCTTGCCGGTATCGGCCAGCTGCGTGGCCAGCTCGCGCTTCAGGCCGCGATTGGCGGGCACGCGGGCAACCGCCTCGCGCGCGGTGGCGGTGGCTTCATTCCACTGCTTGGCGTCGCGATAGGTTTCGATGATGTTGACGTAGCCGCGAACCGCGTTCTCGTCGCCGAGATCGATGGTCTTGCGGAAGGTTTCGACTGCGAGCTGCGTCTTGCCCTGCTGCTTGTAGATGTTGCCGAGTTTCTCGAGGAAGATGCCGCGGTTGTTCTTTTCGGCGGTGCTGTACTTGCCCGAGGCCTGCGCCGTCTTTTGCAGAAGTCCCTGGAGCACCTGCGTGGCGTCGTCGAAGCGCCCCTGAGCCTCGTAAACCTGGGCGCGCTTGAAGGGGATCTCGAGCGAATCGGGAACGAGAGTGTCAGCCTTGCTCAGGGTGTCGAGCGCCTCGTCGTACTTACCGTTGCGACGATAAAGTTCGGCGAGTTGCTCCAGCGCGTTGACGTCCTGCGGATCGGCGTCGGCGATGATGCGGAACTCCTGCAACGCCTCGTCGGTCTTCCCCTGGTTCATCAGGTTCTGAGCCAGGCCGCGCATGGCGTCGAGGTTGTCCTTATCTTCTTCGACCGCATGGCGGTAAGCCTCGACTGCCTGGGGATAGTCCTTCTGCTGCTCGTAGGTGTAGCCGAGGACGTTATAGAAACGGGCGCTGCGCGCGCCTTCCGGGAAAGCGTTGAGCAGTTCCACCGCCTTCTTCTGCTGTCCGGCTTCGTTGTAAAGATAAGCCAGCGTAGTGACGGCTTCTTCCGAGTTGGGCGAAATGGCAGTCGCGGCCTTGAATTCCACCTCCGCCTTCGGCAGGTCATGCTCCATGCCATAGAGGCGGCCGAGGATGATGTGGTCTTCCACGCTCTTGGGATCGAGGCGCACGATTTCCGTGTACTGCTCGATGGCGAGCTTGCGCGTGGTGGAAGTCTGCGGCGTGGGCTCGAGGTCGCCTGCGCAACAGGTGCGCACGTAAATGCGGCCGAGCAGGCGGTGCGCTTCCACGTTGTTGGGGTTGCGCTTGATCACGTCCTGCGCCTCGCGCACGGCGTCGCTGATACGGTTCGTCTTGTAGAGCAGTTCGGCCAGGCCGGCGTTCAGGAAGCTGTTGTTGGGGTCATTCTGCAGCGCGAGCTTGTATTCCTCGATCGCCTTGTTAGCCAGCTCGCCGCGTCCGTACATCGCCACCAGCTCTTCGTAGATGTGCGCGAGGCTGTAGTGGTAGTAGGCGGCGGCGCGGTCGGTGGTGCGCGATTGCGACGGCGCGGACGGGGCTTCCTGCGCGGGCGATGCCGGCGCGGGGGTTGCATTGGGCGTTTGCTGCGCGAACGCAAAGGACGCGATCAGCACGCCGATTAAGCAGAGCTTCTTATTCATTGGACCCCTGTGCGATCGGGAGGGAGACGACCCCAAATCTTGGATGCCGCGATACCCGGCCGTGTTCTCCATATTCTACGACGGATTCACTCCGCCTTTGGCTGCACCAAAATACATGTAGTGGATGCGCCACACCACCCGGCGGCGCAGAGAATCTTCGAATCCGGCGGCTCGGGGTGCAGGATGGGAACGGGCCGACGCGTTCAACTTGCGGCGAATCGTGCCTTAGTGCCGGAAGTGGCGGACGCCGGTGAAGACCATGGCCAATTCAAGGCGGTTGGCGGCGTCGATGACCTCGGGATCCTTCACCGAGCCTCCCGGCTGGATGATGGCGGTCGCGCCGGCTCGCGCGATCTCCTCCACGCCGTCCGGGAATGGGAAGAACGCGTCCGATGCGGCGACGGTTCCCTTCAGCGGAAGCACCGCCTTCATTGCACCAATCTTGGTGGAATCGACGCGGCTCATCTGGCCGGCGCCGATGCCCACGGTCTGGCCTTCGCGCGCGTAGACAATGGCATTCGACTTGACGTGTTTGCAGACCTTCCAAGCGAACAGCAGTCCGCGCATCTCCTGTTCGGTCGGCTCGCGCCGCGTCACCACTTTGAGATCGGCCTCGGTGATCGCGTGCTCGTCGGCGTCCTGCACGAGGATGCCGCCGCTGATGTGCTTGAGCGTCCATGTCGGCCGGGCCGGCGTGACCTCGACTAGTCGCAGGTTCTTCTTGGTCGAGAGCGTCTTCAGCGCATGTTTTTCGATGGAGCGGGCGGCAATGGCTTCCACGAACAGCTTGGCTACTTCCTTCGCTGTCTCCGCATCCAGCTCACGGTTGAATCCGATGACGCCGCCAAACGCCGAGAGCGGGTCCGCCTCCAGCGCTTTGTTGTAGGCCTCGACCAGCGTCAGGCCGGTACCCACGCCGCACGGATTGGTGTGCTTGATGATGGCGCACGCCGGCTCTTCGAACTCCCGCGCCAGGTCCCACGCCGCCTGCAGGTCGACGATGTTGTTGTAGGAAAGTTCCTTGCCTTGGATCTGGCGCGCATGGGCGATTCCGGTTCCCGACCCGTCGCCGAACATGGCGGCTTTCTGGTGCGGGTTCTCGCCGTAGCGAAGGTCCATGATCTTGCTGAAGCGCAGCCGCAGCGTCGGCGGAAAGCCGCTCTCGGCGCGGTCTCCGGCGGCATTGAGCTGCTCGAGCGTGCTCGCAATCCCGGCATCGTAAGCGCCGGTGGTGGCGAAGGCTTTCTGCGCCAGCCGCCAGCGCGTGTCCGGCGAGAGTTCGCCGCCGGTTTCCATCATTTCGTCGGCGATGGCTTCGTAATCGGAGGGCGAGGTCACGACTGCGACGTCGCGCCAGTTCTTCGCCGCGGAACGAATCATCGACGGCCCGCCAATGTCGATGTTCTCGATCAGCTCTTCCAACGTAACGCCGGTCTTGGCGGCGGTCTTTTCAAAGGCGTAGAGATTCACCACCACCATGTCGATGGGCGCGATTCCGTGCTCTTGAAGCGCCTTGCGATGTTCGGCGTTGCCGCGCACGTGGAGGATGCCGCCGTGCACCTTGGGATGAAGCGTCTTGACGCGGCCGTCAAGCATCTCCGGGAAGCCGGTGAGGTCGGAGATGTCGCGCACGGCCACGCCCGCCTCGCGCAGGACACTTGCCGTGCCGCCGGTCGAGACCAGCTCGACACCCAAGGTCGCCAGCGTGCGCGCGAACTCCACCACTCCGCTCTTGTCGGTGACGCTCAGAATCGCGCGCTGCACTTTCGGCACAGATGTCCTCCGGGTGGCTTGGGAAACGGATAGTTTAATTCATCGAGTTGCCAGTTGCCGGTTGTCAGCGAACGACAAAAGCACGGAGGACTCTGAGCGATTCATATAGACGGGATCGGAACTGGCAACTGGCAACCGGCAACTGCCAACTAGATTTTCGCTTTGGCCTTCAGGCGCACTTGGCCGGCGTCGACTTCCACCGAATACTCGACGGAGTGGCAGCCGTAGTCCTTGCGGATCTGCTCGGTCTTCTTTTTCACGAAAGCCTTGAAGGAGTCGAAGTTCGCGCCGGCGGCGCCGGCTTCGCCGGACTTGGTGCGGGCATCAACCACCGCATCGAACAGCGCCTTCACCTTGTTGCCTTCCGAATCCGGATCGGACCAGACCACCTTGAAAGGCCCGCCCCCGGCGGGTTCTACGTCGCCCTCGAGCGCGGCGGCGGCGGCGCGTTCCTCTTCCGTGCGCATTCCCTGGATGGCCAGGACCTTGTCCTGCGGACGTCGGTAGCCCTCTTCCTTGATCTTCAGCTTCTGCCGCCACAGGTCGGAGAACAGCGCGTGGCGGTTCGCCATGCTGTTGAAGCGATAACGCTGGGTGAAGGTCATCTTGTTGTTTTCGCCGAACTTCTTCATCAGCGAGTTGACGCGCCACTCCAAGTCGTTCGGCGGACGCTTCGATCCGCCGCCGAAGTAAATGTCGTACTCGATCTTCAGACGCCGAAGCGAATCCTCGAGCACGTTCAATTCTTCGTCGATCGTCACAGCGGACCTTTCCTCCGGGAATTGAGCGGAATATATCACAGGAAAAACGGGGTAGAGCCAGGGGGCGTCACCTTTTGAAACAGTGCGAAAGGCCCTGTCCTACCGGGCATGGGGCCCGAATGTACGGGTTTTTCGTGGCAGAGTTGCTTCTTTTCGGTGATTTCGGCATCTGTGTAGATAGAGTCCCTACAATGAGCGTCGCTGGGGAAGTGTGCGCACGGGCCTAACCATGGGAAACCGCACCACATTAGCGCCACCGCTGAAGATTCGGATTGTCATCGCCGATGATCACGCCGTGCTGCGCGAGTCCCTGGTGATGCTGCTGGGGACGCAGGCGGATTTTGAGGTAGTCGGCTCCGCCTCGACCGGCAATGAGGCGCTGGAACTAGTCAAGCACAACAGCCCGCACGTTCTCGTTCTCGACCTGTTCATGCCGGAAGGCGACGGCTTCGAGGTGCTCCGGACGCTTGACCATGCCGGCGCGCGCGTCGCCTCGGTTGTGCTTACCGGCTCGGATAATCAAGCGGATTACGTCCAGACGGTGCGACTCGGAGCGCGCGGCCTGGTCCTGAAAAGCGACGGGCCGGCCAAGCTGTTTTCAGCCATTCGCAACGTCGCTGCCGGCGAGCTCGCTTTCTCCGATGAGATCGCCCACAAGGTTCTCGGCGCCATGGTGCACGATCCGCATCCGGAGCTGGCGTCGATGGCAAGGCTGTCGGAGCGCGAGCGCCAGATCTCGATGCTCGTGGCGCGCGGCCTCAAGAACAAGGACATCGCCGCCGAACTCACCATCAGCGAAAACACCGTCAAGCGTCATCTGCAAAGCATCTTCTCTAAGACGGGCGCGCGCGACCGGTTGGAGCTGGCCGTCATGGCGCTGACAGAGATATCGCGCAGCGCGGCGTAGAAGTTGCCAGTTGCCGGTTGTCCGCTGCCGGTTAAAATCGCGGCGTGGAAACCCTTCATTATTCCGTGATGGATTCGCCGGTAGGTCCGCTGGCGCTTGTCATGTCGAATGCCGGACTTATGAGGCTCGAGTTCCATCGCAAGAAGAACATTCCCGACGACAAGTTCACCTGGGTAGAAGACGACTCGCGCACGACGCCGGTGCGGCGCGAGATGGAGCAGTACTTTGCCGGAAGCCGGCGGGAGTTTTCGATTCCCCTCGACTTGCGCGGAACGGATTTTCAACTCAGCTGCTGGCGCCAGCTCCTGAAGATTCCATACGGCGAGACGCGCACCTACGCCGATATCGCCCGCGCGATTCGCAGCCCCAAGGCGTTTCGCGCCGTCGGGATGGCGAACCATGACAATCCCGTCGCCATCATCGTGCCATGTCATCGCGTATTGGCCTCCAGCGGCGGGTTGTGCGGCTACGGCGGCGGACTCGATATCAAGCAGAAGCTGCTGGAACTCGAAGGCGCGAGGACGCTCTCCTTATAGTGCGAAAAGACTGCCGCTGACGTACGCGGATGACTCGGACTTACACGGATAGGTCTCAGTTCGATTTGGTCCGCGTGAAACTGCGTCATCCGTGTAAATTGGCGGTAAGCCTTCCGCGTTGTTCAAAGAAAAGCCCCGGCTTTCACCGGGGCTTTTGCTTTTTCTAGCCACTAGCCACTAACCACTAGCCACTGTTCTTTAGAACTTCGGCGGCTTCGGGTACGTCGACGAAGGCGGCGTGGTGCCGCTGGACGTCGGCGGGTTGGTGCCCGTGCTCGGGCTGGTCATGTTCGGGCTGCTGGTGCCGGTTCCCATGTTCTCGGTTCCGGAGTTGCTGCCCTTGCCGGTGACCTTGATGTGGTCCATCACCTTGCGATTGCCGGCGAACGACTGCGCCACGCGGCGCACCGACTGCCGTTCTTTGCCCGTCGGGCAGGTGCCGGTCAGTTCGATGTTGGTGTCGGTGACGTTGACGTTGGTAGTGCAGCTCGACAGCGTCGTGTCCGCCTTGATGGCGTTCTCGATCTGGCCTTGCAGGTCAGACGAGCCGGCGGTCGCGGACTGCGTGCTTCCCATCGCGCCGGTGCTGGACGTGCTGCCCATCGCTCCCGTGCTCGACGTGCTCTGGCCCGCGGTCACATCGCTCTGTGGGACGGATCCCGTGGAGCTGTTGTTGGACTGGGCGCTGGTGGACGTGCTCGGGCTGACCGTGCTCTGGGTGGTGCTTTGCGTCGTGCTCTGGCTCGCAGTCACGTCGCTCTGCGGCAACGTGGTGGTGGAGCTTTGCGCGGCGGCGGCCGGAGGCTGAGCAGACTGAGCGGCGGCCTGCGAAGAGGCCTCGCCCATCGGCGGCTGGGTGGCGCTCGTGGCCGGCGACGTGGACGTAGCCGGAGGCGTCGTCACGCTAGGTTCCGTCGAAGTCGACGGGCTCGGCGAAGTCGTTGGGGTGCTCGACGAACTCACGCTGGACGAGCTGCCGACGCTGCCGGTTGCGCTCACCGAGTTGCTGACCTGGATGTTGTTCTGAATGGTCAGGCCCGGCGCCGCTTGCTTGGCGATCTGTTCGGCTTTGTCCTTGTCGGCCTGTGCACTGACGCTGCCGACGAGTTGGACGTTGTTGTTATTGTTCACTACCTGGACGTTGACGATGTTCTGCTGCTGGAGCGCCGTCTGGATCTGCTGGATCTGCGTGCTCTGGCTGCCGCTCGCGTTCACGTCACTCTGTGGGAGGCTGGAAGCGGCCGGCGTAGCGGGCTGCGCGCCGGTCTGGCCGCTGGCCTGCACAGTCGTCTGGCTTCCCGCCACATCGCTGTGCGGAATCGCGCTGCCGGAAGCAGTGCCGACGGTCGTGCTCTCGGTGGAAGCCGATCCCGTCACCGCGCTACCGCTGGCAACGCCCGCCTGCGCTTCCGTGTTGCCGGCGATGCTGCCCGCCGTGCTCGGAGTCGTGGCCTGGTTGGAGGTATCTCCGGTGGACTTCATGGCGCCAACCGAATTCGCGGCGCTGGAGTTCACTTTCAGGTGATCGCGGACGTGCTTAACGCCAGGGACAGCCGACGCCAGGTTCTTGGCCTGCGTGCGATCGTCCTTGGTCGGCACGTCGCCGGTGAGGGTAACGGTGTCCTTGGAAACTTCCACGTTGACGCCGCTGAATGACGGGTTGGTGGCCAGCTGTTCCTTCACCTGGCGGACCAGGGTGTCCTGATCGACCACGGCTTTCTTCGACTGGTCCTTGGAGCTCTGGTCGATGTCCCCCGCCTGCGCCTTGCTTTGGCCGGCTTGCGGCGTCATCGACTGGTCGGTCCCGCTTCCGCTGGGCTTTGTCTGGGCGAAAGCAAGCGTCGCCGACAATGCGAAGACGAACGCGAGTTGATACAGATGTTTCCTCATTAGGTGTCTCCCCTTTTTTAGTGATCTGAGCCAACAGCGGAAATCCGCTGGCGACGAGGGCGTGCCATAGGCGTCTTCGGCCAGATATAACTTTCCGAAAGATTTCGCTGCACGCCTCATGCCACCGCGGGTTGGCGGAGGACGGCGCTAAGCCCCGTAACTGCTTACTTAACATGGGATTAGGGTGGTTCAGAACTGCCCAGCGCCGCCCTCGACGGAGCGTTCCTAGGCGCCTCCCAACGCTGGGCATCGCGATGCCTAATATTAGGTGGGTACTCTCAACGCATCGGGTGATCGGGGAATCGGGAATCGGTAATCGCAAACCGGCCCATCGCTAGCAAGGCGGCGCCAGAATGAGAACTCATAACGCCAATCGGGTGTTCTCATCTGATCTTCAGATTTCCCGATTGCCAGATTCCCCGATTACCCGATTTCCGATTCCCCATTACCCGCTTGGTGCGCCGTGTTGAACCCCGCTTCCGGCGCGTCTAAACTCGTGTTTATGCACTCCCACGCCCACGGACATGGGCATGCGCACCAGACCTCGAAGGTTCTGCGCATCTCCTCGTTCGCTACGCTGGTGTACATCGCGCTGCTGATCGTGGCGGGAGTGCGGGCGCACTCGCTGGCGCTGCTCTCCGAGGCAGGACACAACGTCTCCGACTTCCTCGCGCTGGCGCTTTCGCTGGCGGCGGTTTACATCCAGGAGCGTCCGCCGAGCGCCACCAAGACTTACGGGTACCAGCGCGCGGGCGTGCTGGCGGCGCTGTTCAACTCGGCCACGCTCGTCCTTCTCTCCTTCTGGATCATCTGGGAAGCCGTCCGCCGGTTGATGCAGCCGAACGACGTGCATCCGGAACTCATTGTGTGGGTGGCGGCGGCGGGCGTGGCGATGAACGGCTTCATCGCGCTGCTACTGTGGAAGAGCAGCCACGACGTCAACATCCGCAGTGCGTTCCTTCACATGCTGGGCGACACGCTGTCCACGGCGGCAGTCATTGTCGGCGGCCTGGCGATTATGTGGACCGGCAGAGCGTGGATCGACCCAGCGCTCTCCATCGGGATCGCGGTGATGATCGTCTGGTCGTCGTTCGGGATCCTGCGCGAAACGTTCAACATCCTGCTGGAAGGCGCGCCGCGCGGCATGAATCTGGATTTGATCGCCGGAGCCGTTCGCCAGCTTGCCGGCGTCAACGACGTGCACGACCTGCATGTGTGGAGTATCGGATCGGAATCGCACGCCATGTCATGCCACATCGCGATTGCCGACATCCCGCCGTCAGCCAGCCAGGCGATCCTGCGCGCGGTGAACGACATGCTGCGCGAGAAGTTCCGCATTACCCACACCACTATCCAGTTCGAAGCCGCCGAATGCGAGATTGCCCACGGCTGCGTCATCCCCGTGCCGGAAGAAGACGCGCACGAACACGGCCACGAACACCACCATCATCACGGCGCCGAGCCGCACCAGCACTAGTTCACTACAAACACTTTGGCCGCGAGATCCATTTAAATTAAGCCGATCTCGGCATGTGCTGCCGCTCGAAGATTTCGCGGACGCGCGCGAGCGTATCGATGTCGGCAGGTGATTTGTCCGGACGCAGCCGCAGGATGCGCGGGAAGCGCAGCGCGTAGCCGGAATCGTGGCGATCGGATTCCATCACCGCGTTGAATGCGACCTCGATTACGGTCTCCGGCTCGACGAGCCGCGCGAAGCCGCGGTCTTCCACCGTGTGCTCGAGGAACCATTCGGTCATGCGGGCGATCTCGGCGTCGGTCAGGCCCGAATACGCTTTACCGACATTCCGCAGGCGTTCGCCGTCGCGCACCGCAAAGGTGTAATCGCTGAGCACGTTGGCGCGCTTGCCGTGTCCCCATTCGACGGCGGTAACAACCACGTCAAGCGTCGCCAGTTCGCGCTTCAGCTTGAGCCACCACTTGCCGCGGCGTCCGGGCGTGTAGGGCGACTCGACATCCTTGATCATCAGGCCTTCGTTACCCCGCGCTTGCGCCGATTCGAAAAGCTGCTCGAGTTGCTGCGCCGAATCTGCGCGTATCGCCGGAGCGCGCAGGACGTGAGAGTGGAGAACGTGGCGATTCTGCCGAGACGTGGCCTGCCGCGTCTCTACATCGACAGCAGCTTCGAACACGAGCTGGCCCTGTGGGTCGGAGGTCTCGATCTGCTCGGCTTCCGTCGCGCCGGCGAAGACGCGATCGAGAATTTCGGCGCGCTCTCGCAACGACTTGTCGATCACCAGTTCGTCTCCGGCATAGAGCACGTCGAAGCAGACATACGCGACGGGCACGTCTCGCATGTCAGCAGCCGTGACGCGCTTCCGTCCGAGCCGTTGCTGAAGGCGGGAGAACGGCAGCGCTCGGCCGGATTCGTGGGCAGAACGAGCTTGCGTGGGACCGGACGCCCTCGTCCGGTCCGCGCCGCGAAGCCGCGGGGCGTCCGATACCCACGCCACGATCTCGCCGTCGAGAATCACATCGTCAGTAAACGCCGCAAGGCCGGGCACGAGTTCCGGGAACGATTCGGTGATGTCGTCGAGCGTGCGCGAGAAGATACGCACGCGTGGCTTCCCTGCCGCGTCGCGGCCGCAATGCGCTTGCGCGCGGATGCCGTCGTACTTGTCTTCGACGACGGCGTGCTGAAATTCGGCGAAAGCTTCTTCGGCGGTTTCCGCCGGGCTGGCCAGCATAAAGCCGAGCGGATGAAAGAGCTTCATGCGCGCCTCGCCGAGGCGCCGGTCAGCGGCGAGTACCAGAGTGGCCGAGATGTCGCCGAGCAGCATATTGGCGCGCTGCACCTGCTTAACTTCCACATCGAAAGCGCGGGCAATCGCTTCCTCGACCAGGCTCTCGCGCAAACCGATCCGCAGCTCGCCGGCCATCAGCTTGACCAGGTACTTGGCTTCGAGCGCGGAGGCTCGCTCGAGCATTTCCGTCACGATCGATGCCTTCATCGCCGGACGCCGCGCTTCGGCAATGCGGCGGAAGTACTCGGCCGCGTCGAGCAGCGGCATGCCGTCGGGGGCCGGGCCTGCCTTCGCGAGTTGCGGCTTGATCAGGATGTCGTAGGCGGCGGCGCCAAGATCGCCGTGGCGACGATAGGCGGCGGTGAGCGTGACCTCGTTCGTGCCGGAGACGTCGACCAGCGCCTGCCACAGCATCGACCCGCCGACCTGCAGCGTGGTCTCGCGCCAGGCGGCAAAAATGCGCCCGGAGAAGAACAGCGCAGCGACCGCGGCCGTGTCAACGCTGCGGGCCTTGAGGTAAGCGGCCAGGAGCGCCACCTTTTCGGACTTCTTGGTGGTGGCGGCTATGGCCTCGGCGGTTTGGGCGAAGTGCAACATCAAAACCCGACACAGAGGAAACAGAGGACGCAAAGGATTAGATTCAAAAAACTCGTTCAGATCAGGGACTTTACGGGGTCCCCAACGGCCAACGACCGGCGACCAACGACGGTTTTTGATGGTATTCTAGATATGCGCGACCCAACCACAGCTTCCATCATCTAATCGAGAGATGTCACTGCTACGCCAATTCGCACGCCAGTTTGCCGCTATCCACGTGCTTCTTGCCACGGAAAACGGCGAGGAGACGCTTGTCGGCGGGCAGGCCGTGATCGAGGGCGTAATGATGCGTTCGCCCCATGCGTGGGGCATCGCCATCCGGCGTCCGGGCGGCGGCACGGCACTGCACAGCGAGCCGCTGGAGCGCATGTCGGAGAAGCACAAGTGGGCGGGCATTCCGGTGCTGCGCGGCATCATGACGCTGGGACAGGCGCTATCGCTGGGAGTGAAAGCGACGCGCTTCTCCACGGACGTCGCGCTGGAAGAATTGCAGGATCCAAAGCCAGAAGCCGCCGCTGCCGACAACACCACGACGCGTCCGGGCCTGGGCAAAATCAGCGGATGGTTCACGGCGGTGAACGTGCTGTTCGGCGTCGCGTTCTTCATCTTCATGTACAAGTACCTGCCGCTGCTGGCGACGACCAAGCTGCGCGGATATTACCCTGGGCTGAAGAACATCTTCCTGTTCAACCTGGTGGATGGCGCAATCCGCATCGTGCTCTTCCTGGCGTTCATGTGGCTGATCTCGCGCTGGTCGGAGATGCACCGGCTCTTCCAGTACCACGGCGCGGAGCACAAGACGGTTTTCGCGTTCGAGTCGGGTAATCCGTTGTCGATCGGCGAAGCGCAGAAGTACGTGACATGGCATCCGCGCTGCGGCACCAGTTTCCTGATCACGCTCATGCTGATCTCGATCGTGTTCTACACGCTGGTTCCGGTGCAGACGTTCTGGATGCGCTTTGCCATCCGGCTGGCGCTGTTGCCGGTGATCGTGGGCGTGTCCTACGAGATCATTCGCTACGCCGCCAAGCATAGCGGCTCGATGTTCGCCCTGATGACCAAGCCGGGCCTGTGGCTGCAGCGCATCACCACGCAGCCTCCGTCGGATGACCAGGTGGAGTGCGCCATCGCCGCACTCAACACCGCGATGGACCTGGAAAAGCAGCGCGGCGGCGAATTAGTCCTGGCTTAGCGGGCTTCCCGCGCACATCCGCGTTTCCTGACACAATTCAATCCGCTGTAACTTAGAATGGAAGCACGACCATGTTTGAACGACTCGAACAAATCGAGAGCAAGTTCCGCGAGCTCGAAGGTGCGCTCGCGACGCCGGAGGTGATCTCCGACTCGGCGAAGTACCAGAAGACGGCGAAGGCGCACGCCGAATTGGCGCCGGTCGTCGAGAAGTATCGCGAGTACAAAGATCTGAAACGCGGGATCGACGAGAGCAAGGCGATGATCGCACAGGAGTCCGACGCGGAGATGGTCGCGTACGCGAAGGAAGAGCTCGCCGGACTCGAAACGCGAATGAGCAGCGTCGAAGAAGAATTGAAGTTCCTGCTGCTGCCCAAGGACCCGAACGACGAGAAGAACGTGATCCTGGAAATCCGCGCGGGCACAGGCGGAGACGAGGCATCGCTGTTCGCGTCCGAGGTTTTCCGCATGTACACACGCTACGCCGAGATGAACCGGTGGAAGGTCGAGATTCTGTCGTCGTCGGAATCGGGCGTGGGCGGGCTGAAGGAAGTGATTGCCATCATCGAAGGCAAAGGCGCGTACTCGCGGCTGAAGTACGAGTCGGGCGTGCATCGCGTACAGCGCGTGCCTGCCACCGAGCAGCAGGGACGCGTCCACACCTCGGCTATCACCGTCGCGGTATTGCCGGAAGCGGAAGACGTCGACGTCAAGATTGAAGCAAAGGATCTTCGCATCGACACGTTCTGTTCCTCCGGCCCCGGCGGGCAGAGCGTGAACACCACGTATTCCGCGGTGCGCATCACGCACCTGCCGACCAACACCGTGGTCAGCTGCCAGGACGAGAAGTCGCAGATCAAGAATCGCGAAAAGGGCATGCGCGTTCTGCGTTCGCGTCTCTACGAAATGGAGTTGGAAAAACAGCAGCAGGCGCTGGCGAAGGAACGCAAGCAGCAGGTCGGGAGCGGCGACCGCAGCGAAAAAATCCGCACCTACAACTTCCCGCAGAACCGCGTGACCGATCACCGCATCGGGCTCACGCTGCATCAGCTCGAGAACGTGATGGATGGCAAGATCCAGCCGCTGGTCGACGCGCTCATCGCTCACTACCAGGCCGAAAAGCTGAAACAGGAAGTCGCGGTCGCGTAGATCGGGCGCGCACGTCGCGCGAGACGAAAGAAGAAGTCCGCGAAGCCGCGAAGGAAGAGAGAATAATCACCACAAAGGCACGAAGCCTTCATCCACAGTCATCCTGAGCGAGGCGCCTGGCGCCGAGTCGAAGGATCCCTTTGAGTAGGGATACTTCGACTCGATGCGCTGCGCGCATCTCGCTCAGCATGACTCGTTCGGGCTTTCTCGTGCATTCAGCGTCTTCGTGGTTAAATTCAGCGGTGCGATTGAAAGACAAGTTGCGCGAGGCAATCGAGCGGCTCACCGCGGCCGAGGTGGGCTCGCCACGTCTGAATGGCGAGACGCTGATGATGTTCACGCTTGGCGTCGATCGCGCCTATCTCTATGCGCATCCCGAACGCGCGCTGACCACCGACGAACTCACGCGCTACGACGAGGCAATCGCGCAGCGCGCTGAAGGCATTCCCACGCAGTACATCGTCGGGCACCAGGAGTTCTGGGGATTGGACCTGATCGTGTCGCCGGCCGTGCTGATTCCGAGGCCGGAGACGGAACACGTGATTGAGACGGTTCTGGATCTCGTGCGTGAACTGGATCTCGTGCGTGAAATGGAGCCGCCCCTGCCACGGTCCGCGCGGCCCGACCGCACCAGCTTGTCCGGTCCCACGCAATCCCTTCGCATCGTCGACGTGGGGACAGGCGCGGGCGCGATTGCCCTGGCGCTGGCCAAGGAATTTCCGGGCGCGGAGATCGAGGCATGCGACATCTCGGCCGCGGCGTTGGAAGTGGCGCGGGCGAATGCGGCGCGATTGCAACTCGAGCAGGTGCGGTTTCGCGAATCGGACGTGCTTGCCACCTATCCCGATGAGCCGGTGTTCGACTTCATCGTTTCCAACCCGCCTTACGT
>Ga0157369_10001315_pt1 | contig 30866 bp, 30 predicted proteins | sample C25metaG_FD_113461 | JGI IMG/M metagenome (GOLD analysis project Ga0157369, IMG submission 113461) | Corn rhizosphere microbial communities from Kellogg Biological Station, Michigan, USA - C2-5 metaG | ecosystem: Host-associated > Plants > Roots > Rhizosphere > Soil | place: USA: Michigan... | reverse complement strand
TCCTTCGAGACCACGACGGGGTCGCCCTTCTTCGCGGGAATCGCGACCGGCACGATCTCCTGCGCGAGGTTGCCGTTCGCCTGCGCCGCGAGGGCCCGCTGCTGCGAGCGCAGCGCATAGGCGTCCTGGTCCTCGCGCGAGACCTTGAAGTCGGCGGCGACGTTCTCGGCGGTCTCGGGCATCTGGTCGATGCCGTACTTCGCCTTCATCTTCGGATTCACGAAGCGCCAGCCGATGGTCGTGTCGTAGACGGCGTTCGCGCGCGAGAAGGCGGTCTCGGCCTTGGGCATCACGAAGGGCGCGCGCGACATGCTCTCGACACCGCCCGCGATGCCGATCTCCGTGTCGCCCGCCTTGATGGCCCGCGCGACGAGGCCCACGGCTTCCATGCCGGAGCCGCACAGGCGATTCACCGTGACGGCGGGCACGTCGATGGGAAGCCCCGCCAGCAGCAGCGCCATGCGCGCGACGTTGCGATTGTCCTCGCCAGCCTGATTGGCGCAGCCATAGACCACGTCGTCGAGCGCCGCCCAATCCACCTTCGGGTTGCGCTTCATGAGCTCGGCGAGCGGGATCGCGCCGAGGTCGTCGGTGCGGATGGAAGACAGCGCGCCGCCGTAGCGGCCGAAAGGCGTGCGAATGGCGTCGCAGATGAACGCGTCGGGCATGGGATTGGGAGATGAATTGGGGACGTACGTCCCTGATTCTACGCGACGGACACCAGCCGATGCAGGCGCTCCTCGTCGGCGAGGAGCTCGGAAGACGGGCCGCGATGCACGATGCGGCCGCGGTCGAGCACGATCGCGTCGGCGGCGAGCCGCAGCGCCAGCCGCGCGTGCTGCTCCACCAGGATCAGCGCGATGCCGCTTCCGGCGGCGATGCGGCGGATCACGCGCACGAGATCCTGCACGATGATGGGCGCCAGGCCCTCCATCGGCTCGTCGAGGAGCAGGAGCTTCGGGTTCACCATGAGCGCGCGCCCGATGGCGACCATCTGCTGCTCCCCGCCGGAGAGCTGGCTGCCGAGGTTGCCACGGCGCGCGACGAGCGCGGGGAAGATCTCGTACACCCGCTCCGCGTTCCAGTGGCCGGGCCGTGCGACCGCCGAGAAATGCTCGTCGACCGTGAGCGAGGGGAACATGTAGCGCTCCTGCGGCACCCAGCCGAGGCCCGCGCGCGCGCGCCGCCACGACGGCATCGCCGCGAGGTCGGTGCCGTGCCATGCAAGGCGCCCGCGATGCAGCCGCGTGAGCCCCATGAGCGTCCGAAGCAGCGTGCTCTTGCCGACGCCGTTGCGGCCCAGGATCGCGAGCGTGGCCCCCGGTGGGAGCGCGAGCGAGATGTCCTCGAGGACCACCGCGTCGCCGTAACCCGCGTAGACGCCTTCGAGCTCGAGCAGGCTAGGCACCGGCAGCCTCGCCCAGGTACACCTCGCGCACGCGGGCGTCGCGCGACACTTCGCCGGGCGTGCCTTCCACCAGCAGCCGCCCCGCCACGAGCACGCTGATGCGCTCGGCGAAGCGGAACACCAGGTCCATGTCGTGCTCGATGAAGAGCACCGTGACGTCACGCGGGAGCGCCTCGAGTGCCGCGAACACCTCCGTGCTCTCGCCCGCGGGAATGCCCGCCGCCGGCTCGTCGAGCAGCAGCAGGCGCGGCCGCGTCGCGAGGGCGAGCGCGATCTCGAGCAGTCGCTGCTTGCCGTATGGCAGGTGCCGCGTCTCGACATTCGCGTCGGCATCGAGCCGCATGCGGCGCAACAGCTCGTGCGACTCTTCGATCTCCGCGCCGAATGCCGCCACGGGACGGTAGGCGTGCCATGCGGCGCCCGTGCGTTCGCAGACCGCGAGCAGCACCGATTCGAGCACCGTGAGCCCGGGGAAGAGCGTATTGATCTGGAAGGTGCGCGTCATGCCGCGCTTCACGCGCTCGTGCTGCGTGAGCCCGGTGATGCGCTCGCCGGCGAGGAACACGTCGCCGCGCGAGGGGGCGAGTACGCCGGTGAGCAGGTTGATGAAGGTCGTCTTGCCCGCGCCATTGGGCCCGATCAACGCGTGCCGGGCACCCGTCTCGATCGCGAGCGTGACCCCGTCCACGGCGGCCAAGCTGCCGAAGGAACGCGCGAGGTCGTGGGTGCGAAGGGCGGGGGTCATGTGTGGCGCCCGCGGCGGGGATCCGATGCCTCGCGCCGCGGGCGCGCAAACCGCTCCATCGCGCCCAGGATCCCGCCCCGCGCGAACAGCACCATCGCCACCAGCAGCAGCCCGATCCAGAACTGCCAGTACACCGGATTCACGCCCGACAGGTAGTCCTGCACGACCATGAAGATCGCCGCGCCGATGAGCGCGCCGTACAACCGCCCGGTGCCGCCGAGCACCAGCATGATCACCAGCTCCGCCGAGCGATTGAAGCCGAGCGTCTCGAGTCCCACGAACTGCGTCGTCTGCGCGAGCAGCGCGCCCGCGATGCCGGCGATGCCCGCGGCGACCGTATACACCGCGACGAGGCGCCAGCGCACCGGCGTGCCGAGCGCGGGCATGCGCGGCCGCCCCTCGCGAATGCCGCGCAGCGAGAGCCCGAAGGGCGAGCGCACGAGCCGCCGCGCGAGCGCGAAGACGATGAAGAGCACCGCGAGGCTGTACCAGTAGGCGGTGTGGCCCGCGAGATCGAAGCTGCGCCAGCCGAGGAGCTTCCCCGGATCCACGCCCGAGAGGCCGTCGACGCCGCCGGTGAGGAAGGCCGCCTTGTTGGCCGGTTCATACAGCAGCAGGCCGATGCCGAGCGTCACCATGAGGCGCGTGAGGTCGCCGCCGCGCACGACGAGGAAGCTCGAGACGAATCCGCCCGTCGCCGCGACGAGGGCCGAAATCGCGAGCGCGGAAATCGGCTCGTGCCAGCCGAGTCGCGCGGCGAGAAGCCCCGCGGTGTACGCGCCGAGGCCGAAGAACGCGGCGTGTCCGAGCGACACGATGCCGGCATAGCCGAGGATGAGGTCGAGCGAGAGCGCGAAGAGCCCGGTGATCAGCACCTGGCTGCCGAGCACGAGATAGCCGGGAAACAAAAAGTAGCACGCGACCGGCACGAGCCAGAACACGGCCTCGGGCACGCTCCACGTCCACGCCTTCACGAGCGCCGCCCGTAGAGTCCCGCGGGGAAGGCGATGAGCAGCACGACCATCAGGAGGTAGATCACGAAGGCGCCGACCTCGGGCACGTAGTACTTCCCCGCGACGTCGAAGATGCCGAGGATGGCGGCGGCCACGGCCGCGCCGTGGATCGTGCCCGCGCCGCCCACCGTCACCACGAGCAGGAAGTACACCAGGTACTTGAGCGGGAACGACGGATCGAGCCCGAGCACGTCGATGCCGAGCGCGCCGCCGAGGCCCGCGAGCCCGGTGCCGAGCGCGAACATGAGCGTGAAGATCCGGTCGACCGGGATGCCCATGCCGGAGGACGCATCGCGGTTGTCGACGGCCGCGCGCACCTGGGCACCCACGCGCGTGCCCTCGATGAAGCCGCGCAGCGCCAGCGTCACGACGACCACGAGCGCCACGAGGAAGAGGCGATAGATGCCGAGCTCCACGCCGCCGATGCGCACCTGGCCGCGCAGGAAACCCGGCAATGCGACCGGTTGCTGGCCCGAGCCGAAGGCGTAGGTGGCGGCCGCCATCGACATGAAGACGAGTCCGATGGTGAAGAGCACCTGGTCGAGCGCATTCGCGTCGTAGAGGCGCCGATAGAGGAGCCGCTCCATCACGGCGCCGGCCAGCGCCATCGCGAGGAACGCGAGCGGAAGTGTCGCGAGGAAAGGCACGCCCCATCGCGTCATGAGCATGACCGCGAGGTAGCCGCCGAACATGGCGAAGGCGCCGTGCGCGAGGTTGATGAAGCCCATCAACCCCATCGTCACCGAGAGCCCGACGCCGATGATGAAGAGGAGCGCGCCGTACGCGATGCCGTCGAAGAGCACGCCCAGGACCGTCGACATGGCGGGTTGATACCATAAAACCGGGGACGCAGTCGGAATTGCGTAGTCGCGGCGCTATCGCTTCGCGAGTGCCCAATTCCGACTGCGTCCCCGGTTTTATGGTATCAACCCGCGCATGGGCATTCGCACGCAGGTGGCGATCGTGGGCGCCGGCCCCGCCGGCCTCATGCTCTCGCACCTGCTGCACCGCGCGGGCGTCGCGTCCATCGTCCTGGAGGACCGCTCCCGCGCCTACGTCGAGGGCCGCGTGCGTGCGGGCGTGCTCGAGCAAGGCACGGCGGACCTGCTGCGCGGCTCCGGCGTGGGAGAGCGCATGGAGCGCGAGGGGCTCGTGCATCACGGCATCGAGCTGCGCTTCGATGGCCGCGCCCACCGCATCGACGTGACCGCGCTCACGGGGCGCTCCATCACGGTCTATGGCCAGCAGGAGTTGGTGAAGGACCTCGTGGCCGCGCGTGCCGCGGCAGGCGGCGACATGCGCTTCGAGTGCGCGCAGGTCGCGGTGGACGGGTTCCTGGAGGGACAGCCGCGCGTGACCTGCCGCCACGAGGGTTGCGACCTCGAGATCGAGTGCGACTTCATCGCGGGATGCGACGGCTTCCACGGCATCTGCCGGGCTTCGATCGCCCCCGGCGCGCTCACGGTGCACGAACGCGTGTATCCGTTCGCCTGGCTGGGCATCCTCGCGCAGGCCGCGCCTTCGCACGAGGAGCTCGTCTACGCGCATCACGAGCGCGGCTTCGCGCTCTTCAGCATGCGCTCGCGCAGCCTCACGCGGCTCTACCTGCAGGTGCCGCCCGACGACGAGCCCGCGCAGTGGGAAGACGGGCGCATCTGGGATGAGCTCGACGCGCGCCTCGAGGGCGGCGACGGGTGGCGGCCGGCCCGGGGCGAGGTCCTGGAGAAATCCGTGACCGGCATGCGCAGCTTCGTGGCCGAGCCGATGCGCCACGGCTCGCTCTTCCTCGCCGGCGACGCGGCGCACATCGTGCCGCCCACGGGTGCGAAGGGGCTCAACCTCGCGATGGCGGACGTGCGCGTGCTCGCCGCGGCGCTTTCGAAGTGGTACGCGACGGGCGATGCGTCCGGCGTCGACGTCTACTCCGCCACCTGCCTCGAGCGCGTGTGGCGCGCCGAGCACTTCTCGTGGTGGATGACGGCGATGCTGCACCGCTTTCCCGAGGGCGACAGCTTCCAGCGGAGGCTGCAGCGCGCGCAGCTCGAGTACGTGGTGTCCTCGCGCCACGCCGCGGCATCGCTCGCGGAGAACTACGCCGGGCTGCCGTTCGATGTGCGGTAAGCTCTCGCCGACAACGTCAGGAGAAATTGCATGAAGCGCCTCGTACTGGCCGCGCTAGCCTTCGTTTCCATCGCCGCCTTCGCGCAGGAGCCGCTGCGCATCGGGCTGGTCGCGCCGTTCTCGGGCCCGTTCGCGGACTACGGCAAGGACATGGAAGGCGGCATGCGCGCGTGGATGAAGATCCACGGCGACACCATTGCGGGCCGCAAGGTGGAGATCATCGCGCGCGACACGGGCGGACCCAACCCGGAGCTCTCGAAGCGCCTGTCGCAGGAGCTGGTCACCCGCGACAAGGTGGACTTCCTCGCGGGCTACGGCTTCACGCCCGACGCGATCGCCGCGGCGCCCGTGGCGACCGAGGCGAAGAAGCCGCTCGTCGTGATGAATGCGGCCTCGTCGTCGGTCACGACGAAGTCGCCTTACATCGTGCGCTTCTCGATGACGCTGCCGCAGGTGTCGGCGCCGATGGCGACCTGGGCCGCGAGGAACGGCATCAAGAGCGTGTACACGCTGGTGGCCGACTATGCGCCGGGCATCGATTCGGAGAACGCGTTCAGGGCGGAGTTCACGAAGCACGGCGGGCAGGTCGTGGACTCCGTGCGCGTACCGCTGCGCAATCCGGAGTTCGCGCCTTATGTCCAGCGCATCAAGGACGCGAAGCCCGAGGCGGTGTTCGTCTTCCTTCCTTCGGGCGAGCCCGGGGTCGCGTTCATGAAGGCGTTCGCGGAGCGCGGCCTCAAGAAGGCGGGCATTCGCGTGATCGCCACGGGCGACCTCACGGACGACGACGTGCTGCAGTCGATGGGCGAGCCGGTCGCCGGCGTGATCACGAGCCACCATTACTCCGCCGCGCACGACTCCCCCGAGAACAAGGCGTTCATGGAGGCGTTCAAGCAGGCGGTGCCGGGATTGCCGCGCCCGAACTTCATGGCGGTCGGCGGCTTCGACGGCATGGAGGCCATGGCCGAGGTCACGAAGAAGCTGGGCGGCAAGATCGACGGCGACAAGGCGATGGAGATCTTCAAGACGATGAAGATGACGAGCCCGCGCGGCCCGATCTCCATCGACCCCGCGACGCGCGACATCGTGCAGACCGTCTACATCCGCCGCGTCGAGAAGAAGGGCAGTGAGTACTGGAACGTCGAGTTCGACAAGTTTCCCGATGTGAAGGACCCGGGGAAGTGAGCTGCGCGGGGATGACGCTTATGGAGTGATCCCCAGCATCTCGTCCAGGATCTGGAAATGGTCCTCGAAGAGCTGCTCCTCGATCCCCGGAATCTGCTCCAGCGCGAACCACTGCGCCTCGGCGGCGTCGTCGCTGCCCAGCACCGCGGGGGGCGCGGGCTCGCGGAGATGGAAGTAGTGCGCGTGCGTGATGCTGCGCCCGCGCTGCGAGCGGTCGGGCTGGTCGAAGACCCGCACGTCGCGTAGCGCCGCGGGAAGCTCGGCCGGATCGACCGCGAGCGCGGTCTCCTCGACCAGCTCGCGCATCGCGCCGTCGGCGAGCGACTCGCGCGGCTCGACGAACCCGCCCGGCAGCGCCCAGAGCCCCTTGCCGGGGTGGTGCTTGCGCTTCACGAGCAGCACATGACCCGCGCATTCCACCACGCAATCGACCGTGCTGAAAATCGGCTCGTAGGGCGCGCCGCTCCACTCGGCGCGGGCCGCATCGAGCGCCTGCTGCTCGGCCACGAGATCGCCGAATCCGGGATCGAGCGTCCAACGCCGCAGCCGTTCCAGCACCGCAGGGGCCACCCTGACCTCGGCGTGCGCGAGCGCCTCGTCGATCGCGGTGCGCCCGCCGCGCGACGAGGCGGCCTGCAGGATCATGGCGAGGAGGCTCGACGCGTCGTGCTCGTCGGCTTCGATGCCCTGCACGCGCTCCCACCCGTCGAAGGCTGGGCACTTCCAGGCAGGACTGCCCTCGACGTAGAGCCGCACGCGATCGACATCGCCGATCTCGTCGAGGAGGCCCACGGTCTCGCGCACGTGCGCGGCCCAGCGTCGCGGATCCGAGTAGTCGCGCAGCGGCATGAAGCCCACATGCCGGTCGTGCAGCTCGGGGCGCATCGACGCGATGATGAGCTCGGAGCGCTCCTCCCACGTGAAGGGATCGCGCGGGATTCGCGGGTGGAACGCGCAGCGCACGAGCACCAGCGCCTGCGACGACTCGGTGAGCGCGCGCTCGATCATCGCCGTGTGCGCATGCAGGCACACGGGAAAGCGGCCGATCACCACGGCCGCCGTGCGTGCGGGCGTGCTCATCGCTTCGGCCGGTACGGGATGTCGGAGATGTGGACCTGGGGCAGGCGGAAGCCCCTGCGGTCGGCGAGCACCTCGATCGCGTCGGCGACGCTCTCCGGGTCGAGCGTGGGCCCGATGATGAGCGAGGAGAAGATCTCCGGATGGGACTCGTCCTCGGCCGCGAGCGGCAGCACGAACTTGACCGACGCCTTCCGGCCCGTGAGGGACGCGGTGATGCGCGGATCGCTGATGGGGCGCGGCGTCGACACGAGGCGCCACTCGCGCTCCTGTGCGAAATGGTGGTCCTTGATGATGGGAGCTGCCATGAGGAACGCGCCGTTGAAGCGCTCGACCAGGCGGTCACGCTGCGCCTCGTCGCCCGGCAGCTCCTTGCGATACTCGGTGAGCAGCATGGCGAGCAGATCCTCGACGATGCGCACGTGGAGCTCCGGCTCGTACACGCAGGGCACGAGGCGCAGGCCGTGCTCGGTCGCGAGCTTGTCGAGGCGCGACGAGGGAAAGCCCAGCGCGATGCCGCGGCCGTCCGCCCCGTAGGAGCGCCACTGGTTGAGCTGGTCCTCCTCCTCGCAGAAGCTCGCGACGCAGATGTTCGTGCGGCGGAACCCCTCGAGCTGCGCCGCCACGTGCTGCAGGAACACGGCCTCGTCGCGCTCGCTCTCCTTCGCGTGCGCGTCGACGCAGCGCTTGAAGTGCCGCACCGCGAGCGCGATCTCCGACGTGTCGTTCATGGTCGAGATCTTCGACAGCCAAAGGGTGCGCGTCTGGAAGATGCCCGAGAGGCTGTCGAGGTCCGTGTAGTGGTAGAGCTCGGCCGGAGGGGCATGCTCGAAGAGCCTGCGCGACGGCAGCTTCTCGATGGCGAGGGGATCGTCGGGGGACATGGCGATAGATTAACCGACGCGGCTGTGACCGGCTGCATTGACACCACCTTTAGCATCCGTCAACTTCGCGCGCATGAAGCCGATGACGAAAGCGCCTGGCGTGCGGCTGGCCCCGCGCACTTTCCGTATGCTCACCACCCCGGCCACGGCGAGGGTGCTGGCCGTGCTTTTCATCCTGTTGGCCATGGGGTTTGCCGTCTTGCTCACGCTCGGGCACGGCGCGTGGTGGCACCGGTCCTGGACCGATGTGGTGGCATGCGTGATGGCCGCCGGATTCGTGTTGTTCGCCGACAGCGCGGCGGCTGCCGCGCGGCTGACGGTCGACGACCGAGGAATCCGGTTGGAAAATCGCCCCAGGTACGGGTGGGGGCAATACCGGCCATGGTCGATCGACTGGAAGGACATCAATCACGTGGTGGCAAATCCCGCGCTGGGAATCGTCCAGCTCAAGTACAAGGGCCGCGTTACTCCCACCCGGATTCTGGTACGGCAATGGACGCCCGAGGACGCGACCGCCCCCAAGGCTAAAGGATCGTTCTTCAAGCGCCGTGATCCCACCCAGTCCCAACTCTGGCGTGAGCTCGCGTCGCGAGGGCTATTCGAGCCCGACCGCTTTGGAGCTGGCCGCAACGTCTCCGATTTCGACATGGCGAAGCATCCCGCGACGCGAGGGTCGCTGATCGTCGGGGTCGTCCTGCTCGCTTACGGTATCGCGGATCTGGGCGTGAATCCGAAGGCGCAATTCCTGGTGCCGAGCATGGTGGTCGCGGCGTTCGGCGCGGCCGCCATATTCATGTTGGTGCACCGGGCGCGCCGCCCGCATGCGGTGCCCATCGCGGTCAGCGTGGTCGTCGCGGTGTTCATCGCGGGTTCGACGCTGGTTGCAGCGTGGGCTGCGCTATCGCACTGGGCGTGAGGATGCTGTTTCGCGATCCGCCCTCCGCGGCGCTAAAGATCTTCGTGCTCGCGGCCGTGACTTCGTACGCCGGCGTCGCCGCCACCCATATCGACGGCTGTTTTCGCCATGCCGGCGAATGCCTGCTCCTGAGTCCGGCTGTTCTCGTCTACTGGGCGCCGGCGTTCGTCGTGGCCTGGATCGCGTTCGCCGTGATCGTGAAGCTCGCGGGGCGGGGGCAGCGCGTGCTGCCGCTCGTGACGCTTGGCGAGAAGCGCGAAAGCGCCGCGATGCGGGCAAAGGGCGAGGTCGGCATGTCGTTCATGATCGCGGCCTTCTCCTGCCTCGGAGCGCAGTCCCTCGCCACGGCTGTCGCCACGCGCACGTCGGGCACCGTGCACCATGCGGCGGTTGCGGCCGACGCATTCCTCCGGGGCCGGGTGGGTGTCGCGCTGGTTCTTGTCGTGATCGGCGCCCTGAGCCTTTGGGCGCTGCGCAGTCTCCGGCGCCCTCTCGACGAAGACTGGAACCAGATCCGTTAGCGCTAGAACGAGATGCCGATCGCGCCGACGAACACCTGCTCGTGTGAGCCCGGGTTGAACCAGAAGGCACCCAGCGTCACTCGCTTCCAGGAGAGTTGGACGAATGGCCCGCGCTGGAAATCGCGGTCGACGCCGTAGGCCCGCGTGCGTTGCCCGGCGAGGCCGAGCCTCACGTGCTCCGTCGCCTTGAACCCCAGCTCGTTCCACGAGTAGTTGAAGTCGTTCTCGTGCGTGGCATGGTCGCGGACGAACTCGGCCTCGGTGTACACGTCGAAGCGGCCCCACGACAGGCTCGCCTCGAAACCGGGAATGAACGCGTGCACCGGGCCCCAGCCGCCGCCCACGATCGGCGTGAGCTCCCAGGCGAGCTTGTCGCCGCCGGAGAAGGTCCAGCCGGCGAACGCGGAGCGCGAGTCCTTCGCCTCGTAGCCATAGCGGCCCTCGAGATGCAGCGCTCCGCGGTCGGCCACTGCGATCGCCGAGGTGGTGGTGTCGCCGCCGCGAGGCGTGGCCGGATACGCGGTGACCGCGAATTCCCACTCGGGCCGCACGGGAGGGGCCGCGCGCCGGCCCGTGGGCTGGGCGTCCTGCGCTGCCGCGGCACCGGCGGCGCACACGAGCGCCACCGCGAGCGTGCCCCTCATCCGCCGAACGCCATGATCGCGACGATGACCGCGGCGCCCAGTCCCATCATCGAGAAGCCGGTGCGCAGGCCGCCGTAGCCCGCATGGCGGCCGAGCGAGCGGCCCGCGGCGAAGAGCATCACCAGGGCGACGAGGCGCGAGCCGTTCTTCGCGAGCGCGACGTCGGTGGTGAACGCGAACGGGAGCACGATCGGAACCGTCGAGCCGAGCACGATGAAGAAGATGAATGCCGCGGCCCACGCGCCGCGCCGGAACCGGTGCGGCCTCTCCGGCAGCGACGTCATCGCGACGATGCGCGCCCGCACCGCCTCGATTTCCGTGGCTGTCACGAGCTTCGACGCGACAGACGACAAGGCGCGCTCGACCTGGCGTCGTCCCGACTCGGCGTCGGGAGCGGAGCGCACGGCGAGCGCCAGGTTGAGCGTTCGCGCGCGCTCCGTGAGCGTGCGCACGAGGTACATGACCGCATCGACCAGGCCCCACGCGACGTTGCAGCCGAACGCGGTGATGACCATCTCGCGCACCTCGCCGCCGTGCGTGATCACGGTCATCGCGCCCGTGAAGGTGATCGCCATGAAGAGGCCGAAGCAGAGCTCCGAGACGCGCTCGACGGGAGAGAGCAGGGGCTCGCCTGCGTTCTCCCCGGATTCCGCGATGGTGACGCTCATGCCGCAACATGCGGCAGACTTGCCTCCCCGGCAATGGCCCCTTGGGGCAGGCGTGCGGCTATTCGGTGGAAACCGTCCCGTGCGCCTTCGCGGTGCGAGCTTGCAGGTCGCGCAGCGTCTCCAGCTCCTCGGCGGTCGGCGCCTTCGTGGTCGCGAGCGTGCCGGCACGCTTGAGCTCCCATCCCGTCGCGGCCTTCGCCTGCTCCCACGTGATGCCGGGATGCAGCGCCACCATCGTGAGCTCCCGGGTCTCGGGATCGGGCGCGAGCACGCCGAGATCCGTGATCACCGCGGTCGGCCCCTTGCCGCGCGCGCCGGATTTCCGGCGCGAATCGCCGCCGGTGAGATGCCCCACGGAAGTGAGGAAGTCGAGCTTCGGCACGAAGGAGCGCGCGGTCTGCTTGATGATGATCCACGTCTCCTTCGCGTTCGACGCGATCTCGGGCGCGCCGCCCGCGCCGGGCAGCCGCACCTTCGGCTTGTCGTAGCCGCCGATCACCGTGGTGTTGATGTTGCCGAAGCGGTCGACCTGCGCGGCGCCGAGGAAGCCCACGTCGACGCGGCCGCCCTGCAGCCAGTAGCGGAAGATCTCCGGCACCGAAACGACGGTGTCCGCGTGCTCCGCGAGCTCGCCGTCGCCGATGGACAGCGGCAGCACGTCGGGCTTGGCGCCGATCGTGCCGGACTCGTAGATGAGCACCACTTCCGGCGCGTGCGTGAGGCGGGCGAGGTTCGCGGCCGCCGACGGCATGCCGATGCCGACGAAGCACACCGTGCCGTTCTTCAATCGCCGCGCCGCCTCGATCGTCATGATCTCGGTCGGGGCGTACTGGACGTTGGCTCCCTCAGGCATTTGCGACCTTCCTCTCGCGCGGCGGCGTGATGCCGGCCGACTTCATGAACTCCGCGTGGTCCTTCGTGCCGAGCACGTGCTGCTTCATCCACGCCGTGAACGTCTCGCGGTCCTTGGAGATGCCGTCCCACGCCTTGCAGAACGCGTTGTCGCGGCCGTAGTAGCCGTGCGCGTAGCTCGGGTGCGCGCCGTTGGGCACGGCGCAGACGGCGGAAAGCACCCAGTGCGGCAGGACGCACGCGTTCATCGGCGCATCCAGCTCGTCGACCACTTCCTCCACCGTCGCGATGGCGCACTTCGCCGCGAGCACCGCTTCCTTCTGCACGCCGACGATGCCGTGGATCAGCACGTTGCCTTCGCGATCGGCCTTCTGCGCGTGGATGATCGCGACGTCGGGATTGATCGCGGGCGTGGCGGCGAGCGTCTCGCCGCTGAAAGGGCACGTGATGGTCCGGATGTTCGTGTTCTGCTTCGGCAGGTCGCTCCCCACGTAGCCGCGCAGCACCGAGAAGGGCAGGCCGGAGGCGCCGGCCTGGTAGCGGCCCGCCATGTCGGCGTGGCTGTGCTCCTGGATCGCGAGCCGCGCGGGCCACGCGTTCTCGATCGCGTCGCGGAAGCGGTGGATCGAACCCACGCCGGGATTGCCGCCCCACGAGAACACGAGCGTCGATGCGCAGCCCATGCCGATCATCTGGTCGTACAGGATGTCGGGCGTCATGCGGATCAGCGTGAGGCCCTTGCGGCCCTGGCGGATCACCTCGTGCCCCGCGGCGAACGGGATGAGGTGCGTGAAGCCCTCCATGGCGAGGGTTTGCCCGTCCTTCACGAAGCGCGCGATCGCGTCGCGAAGCGGCATGATTTTCGTCGTCATCGGATTGGGTTCTTGAATGCGGAACGGCGTTCCTGCTCCACCTGCAATGTTAGACTGACCCGGCGCCGTTTGGGAGCGCCACACGCATGAAGGAGATCGATTTGAGCGACGAAGCCAAGCCGGCCATCGACCGGCGCACGTTCCTGAAGACGGCCGCCGCGAGCGCGGGAGTAGCGGGCGCCGCATCGGCGATCACCCTGGCGCAGGCGGCGGAAGGAGCCAAGGGCGCGGAGAAGAAGGAGCCCGAGGGAGCGAAGGAAGGCGGCGAGGGCGGCCACGGCGTGCAGGTGATCGATCGCCCCGGCTCGGATTTCATGGTCGACGCGATCCGGACGCTCGGATTCGAGTACATCGCGCTCAACCCCGGCTCGAGCTTCCGCGCGCTGCACGAGTCGCTCATCAACTACGGCGGCAACAAGGCGCCCGAGCTCATCACGTGCATGCACGAGGAGGCTTCGGTCGCCATCGCGCATGGCTACGCCAAGGCCGCGGGCAAGCCCATGGCGGTCGCGGCGCACGGCACCGTGGGCCTGCAGCACGCGGCCATGGCGCTCTACAACGCGTGGGTCGACCGCGTGCCGATCGTGATGTTCGCCGGCAACGGCCTGGATATCAGGAGCCGCCGCCCCGGCACGGAGTGGAACCACTCGGTGCAGGATCCCGCGCTCATCGCGCGCGACTTCCTCAAGTGGGACGACTACCCGATGTCGCTGCAGCACTTCGCGGAGTCCACGGTGCGCGCGTACAAGATCGCCACCACGCCGCCGATGGAGCCGGTGCTCATCACCGCCGACATCGAGCTGCAGGAGCTGCCCGTGCGCGAATCGAAGCTCTCGATCCCGAAGCTCGCGCACTCGGTGCCGCCGCAGGGCGACCGCGGCGCGCTCGCGCAGGCCGCGCAGTGGCTGGTCGACGCGCAGCATCCGGTGATCATCGCCGATCGCTGCGCGCGCACGCCGGAGGGGGTCGCGCGCCTGGTCGAGCTCGCCGAGGCGCTGCAGGCGCCCGTGGTGGACCTCGGCGGGCGCATGAATTTCCCGAACAACCATCCGCTGTACCAGACGGCCAAGCGCGCGCTGATGCACGAGGCCGACGTCGTGCTGCTGCTCGAGGTCGCGGACCCCTTCGGCCAGTTCAACGCGATCTCGGATCCGGCCCACGTGCTCTCGCGCTTCGCCAACAAGGACGCGCGCGTCGTGAACATCTCGATGCAGGACGTCTTCCTGCATTCGAACTACCAGGATTTCCAGCGCTACTTCCCGGTGGATCTCGCGATCAACGGCGATGCCGAGGCGAGCCTGCCCTCGCTCACCGAAGAGGTGCGCCGATTGCTGTCCGATGAGCGCCGGCGCGCATTCGCCGGGCGCGGCGAGAAGCTGAAGGATGCGCACGCCAAGTCGCGCCGCCACGCGCTCGACGACGCCGCGGTCGGGTGGGACGGCAGCCCCATCTCCACCGCACGCATGGCGATGGAGCTCTATGACGTCATCCGCCACGAGGATTGGTGCCTCGCGGTGAGCGACCGCATCGAGGCGCCGCGCAAGCTCTGGACCATCACGCGGCACCACCAGATCCTCGGCGGCGCGGGGGCGCAGGGCGTGGGCTACTGCGCGCCCGGCTCGCTGGGCGCCGCGCTCGCGAACAAGACGCGGGGGCGCTTCACCGTGACGTTCCAGCCCGACGGCGACCTCAATTATTCGCCCGGCGTGCTGTGGACCGCCGCGCACCATCGCATCCCGATCTTGTACGTGATGTACAACAACCGCGCCTACCTGCACGAGGTGATGCACGTCCAGCGCATGGCCGGCATGCACGGGCGCGACGTCTCGCGCGCTCACATCGGCACCACGATCGACAACCCCTTCGTGGACTACGCCAAGCTCGCGCAGGCCTACGGCGTCTGGGGCGAGGGCCCGATCGACGATCCCTCGAAGCTCGCCGGCGTCTTCCGCCGTGCGGTTGAGCACGTGAAGTCGGGCTATCCTGCGCTGGTGGACGTGGTCTGCCAGGGGGCGTGATTCAAACCTGAAACCGGGGACGCAGTCCTATTGCGAATGCTGAAACCGGGGACGCAGTCCTATTTCGCCGCCGCGGCTCTCGTCGCGGGCATGGCCCACGCGCAAGCGCTGCCCGAAGGCGAGGGCAAGAAGCTGGTCGAGATGTACTGCCAGCAGTGCCACGAGCTCTCGACCGTCACGCGCGCCGGATACTCGCGAGAGACGTGGAACAACACCGTCCACATGATGGTGAACGTGGGCGCGCAGTTGCCGCCGAACCAGGTCGATGCGGTGGTCGATTACCTGGCGAAGGCGCTGCCCGAGCGGCCGATGCCGCCCGCGAAGATCGTGGCCGGCCCGGTGAAGGTGCATTTCCGCGAGTGGTTCGTGCCCACGCCCGGCTCGCGTCCGCACGATCCGCTCGTCACGCCCGACGGGATGCTGTGGTACAGCGGGCAGTTCGCCAACGTGCTCGGACGCCTCGATCCGAAGACCGGGAACATCCGCGAGTTCAAGCTCAAGCCGGACGGCTCGGGCCCGCACGGGCTCGTGGCCGATGGCGATGGAAACATCTGGTACACCGCGAACTTCAAGGCTTACATCGGCCGGCTCGACCCGAATACCGACAAGGTGCGCGAGTACCCGATGCCTGATCCGAAAACCACGCGCGATCCGCACACGCCGATCTTCGATCACGAGGGCACGCTCTGGTTTACGGTGCAGTCGGGCAACAAGGTCGGGCGCCTCGATCCGAAGACCGGCGCGATGAAGGTCGTCGAGTCACCGACGCCGCGGTCGCGTCCTTACGGCATCCAGGTCGATGCAGACGACGTGCCATGGTACGTCGAGTTCGGCGCGAACAAGGTCGCGCGCATCGACCGCGACACGATGGCGATCCACGAGTACGAGCTGCCCCATGCGGACAGCCGGCCGCGGCGGCTCGCGATCGCGGCTGACGGCGACATCTACTACAGCGATTACGCGCGCGGCTATCTCGGGCGCCTCGATCCGAAGACGGGCGACGTCACCGAGTGGCCATCACCGGGCGGGTCGAAATCGTTGCCCTATGGCATCCTCGCGCGCGGCGATGCCATCTGGTACAGCGAGTCGGGCGTCAAGCCGAACACGCTCGTGCGCTTCGACCTGAAGACGCACAAGTTCCAGACGTGGGCGATTCCGTCGGGCGGCGGCGTCGTGCGCAACATGGTCGTCGCGCCCGACGGCGAGCTGGCGCTGGCGCTTTCCGGCGTCAACGGCGTCGCACTCGTGAGGGTGGACCAGCCGAAATAGGACTGCGTCCCCAATTGCAGGATCCGAAATAGGACTGCGTCCCCGGTTTCAGAATTCAATCCCGCAGCAGCGCGATGTCGCTCGCCTTCGGGCCCGTGGGCACCGACGAAAGGTAGCCGTAGATGTCCGCCACGTCCTGGTCGCTCACGAACTGCGCGACGTAGCGCGGCATGTTGGCGCGCGGCTGGCGCAGCTGGCCGAGCACGGCGGCGAAGGGCAGCGGCTTCGGCGCCAAGCGCGGTCCATAGGGCTCGCCGTGGCCGGCGGTGCCGTGGCACGCATAGCAGCCGTCCTGCATGAAAAGCGCCTTGCCGCGCGCGGCATCGCCCGAAGGCGCTTGCGCCTGCGCGTGCGCGAGCGAGGCCGCGCCGAGCAGGGCGATGAGCAGCGTCGTCTTCATTTCTCCTCCTCTTGCGGGCCGGTGATCGGGGCCGACCCTGACTTGATCGCGATCTTCCTCTCCGCGAGCGAGACCACGCCGCCGCCGAGCAGGAACAGTCCGTTCGCCCAGAACACCGGGATCAGCCCGAACGCCGATCCCATGGCGCCGAACACCAGCGGCACGAGGATCTGCGTGAGCTTGTTCACCGTGAGCCGCATGCCGAGCGCCTCGCCCGAGCGGCCCTTCGGCGCGTGATTGTAGGTGAGGATGATGGTGAGCGGCTGCGCGCACCCGAGGCCGATGCCCAGCAGGAAGGCGACCACCGCCAGCAGCGCCGCGTGCGACACGAGCGGCACGAGCATGTAGGTCGCCCCGGCCATGAGGAGCGAGGCGGTGAGCACGGCGGCCTCTCCCATCGTGCGCGTGGCGCGCGTCATGCCCGTGCGCACGATGAAGGCCGCAACCGCGTAGCTGCTCATCACGATGCCGATGGTGCTCGCGGTGAGCCCGATGGAGCGTCCGTACACCGGGAAGTAGAACGTGAAGAGCTCGATGCCCGTGAGCGTGACGCCGCTCATCACGAGCGTGCGCCGCAGGTCCGCGTTGGACAGCAGCTCGAGGGAGCCGCCGCTTTCCCTCGCCTTGGGCTTGCGGTGCGGCGGCACGATGCGCGGGAAGAGCGTGAGGATGAGCCCGGGCAGCACGCCCACCCCCGCGAGCAGCGCGTAGGTGGGCGCGAAGCCCAGCGCATCGATGGAGAAGCCGGTGAGCGCCGGCCCGAAGAAAGCCGAGAGCGACGCGCCCAGGCTAAAGGTCGCGAAGTTGCGCACGCGCGCTTCGCCGTCGCCGTAGGAGCCGACCAGGCTGTGCGCCGAGACGTGGAAGAAGATGTGGCCGAATCCGAACAGGAAGGCCGCGGCGAAGATGCCGCCCATGCCGTGCCACGCGAGCGGCACGAGGAGCGCCACGCCGTTGAGCGCCGAGCCCCACACCATGGGCCGCTTCACGCCGATGCGGTCGCCCACTTTGCCGGCGTACACCGCCAGCAGCAGCGGGAAGACCGGGAAGAGTGCCGCGAGCAGCCCCACCTCGAGCGAGGACGCGCCGAGCGACAGCGCATTGAGCGATGCGAGCATCTTCGCGCCGCGCTGGGCCACGCCGTGAAGCAAGGTGCAGAGCACCGCGAGGTACAGGATCACGCGACGAGTATACTGAAACCCCTTAGTCGAAACCGCATCCATGGCTGTCGGCCGCAACGATCCTTGCCCCTGCGGCAGCGGCATGAAGTACAAGAAGTGCTGCGGCGCCGTGATCCCCGTGGCGGTGGCACCCGCCCGCGAATGCGGGGGCTGCACCGCCTGCTGCGACGGCTGGGTGAAGGGCGTGATCGAGGGCCATGAAATGAAGCCGGGCACGCCGTGCTACTTCCGCGGCGATCGCTGCTGCACGATCTACGAGCGCCGCCCGAAGAGTCCCTGCCGCGATTTCATCTGCGGCTGGATGCAGAAGGCGAGTCCCTTCCCGGAGGACTGGCGGCCGGACCGCAGCGGCGTCATGGTGATCCCGATGCGCTGGCGCGGCACCGAGGCTTATGTCCTGCGCCATGCGGGCCGCGATCCCGACGCGGCGATGCTCGCGTGGATGCGCGCCTTCAGCCTGCGCAGCGGCCGCCCGTTCTTCTACGAGATCGCCGGCGAGCGCTTCGGCTTCGGCCCGCCCGAATTCCAGAGGGAGATGAGCGAGCGCGTCGCCCGCGGCGAGGCGCTGTGGTGAGCGCGGGACCGCGCCACGCGCCGCGCGATGCCACGCCGGTCGTCGTCCTCGCGGGCGCGCTCGGCGCGGGCAAGACCACGCTCCTCGGGCGCTGCCTGGCCGATCCGTCGTTCTCGCGCACGGCGGTCGTGATCGACGAGATCGCGGAGCTCGCGGTCGATCCGCACCTGTTGCCCGCATCGCCCACCCTGGTCCGCCGCGCGCCTTGCGGACGCTGGACCGAGGCGCTCCTCGGCCTCGAGCGCGAGCGCGACGCGGGTGCCGCCTTCGAGCGCGTGATCGTCGAGGCGAACGGCGTCACCACGCCGGCCTGCGTCGTGGCGGCGCTCGAGGAGGACGACGGCTTGCGCCAGCGTTTCGCGCTCGAGGGCATCGTCGCCGCGGTCGATGCCGCACGCGGGGCCGACGCGATCGGCGCGGACGATCTCGGGCGCGCCCAGGCCGCGGGGGCCGATGCGGTCGTGCTCACCAAGCTCGACATCGCGGACCCGCAGTCCGTGCCGTCGCTCGTCGCGGCGCTCATGCGCCTCAATCCTTATGCGGAGATCCTGCGCGCCACCGCGCCGGCCTTTGCCGCGCCGTCGATCTGGAGCGCGGCATCCCACGCGCCCGGCCGGGACGTCCGGCGCCTCGCGGGTGTCGTCGACGCGGCCGCGCTGCCGCAGGTGGGATCGCTTTGCGTGCGCTTCGGCCACGCGGTCGAGCTCTCGGGCTTCTGCGTGCGGCTCTCGGCCTTCCTCGAGCAGCACGCGGCGCAGCTCCTGCGCGTGAAAGGCCTCGTGCGCGTCGAGGGCCGTCACGGGCCGGCCGTGATCCAGGCGGTCGGGTCGACGCTCTACCCGGTGCGCACGCTCAAGGAGTGGCCGCGCGGCGTGGAGGAAAGCGCGCTCGTCGTGGTGGCCCGCGGCATGCCCGATGACGAGCTGCGCGTGGGTGTCGAGCGCGCGGGCGCTACCGGTCGAAGCCGCCGCGCTCGATGAAGTCGAGCCACAGCGTTCCCACCACCTTGATCTGCTCCTGGCGGAAAAGGTAGTGATGGAAGCCCTCGACGCGGGCCACGCGGTAGCGGCGCGCGTAAGGCTCCATCGCCTCGCGGTGGGCATCGACCGTCTTCGGCGGGATCGCTTCGTCGAGCGTGCCGTTCATGTCGAGCACCACGATGTCCTTCAGCGCCGCCGGCGGGAAGCTCGGCTCGAGCATGCCGCGCACGAAATCGGCGAGGCCGCGCTCGCGGCATGACGCGGGCAGGAAGTCGGAGAGCCACAACCGCATCGCGACGTCCACCAGGGCGGCGGCACCGAGCTGCATCATCGGGTCCTCGCCGCTCTTGAAGCGCGGGCTCTTCAGCGCGTTCTTCCACCACGCCATGCGCGTGGCCTCGTCGAGCTCGCGCGTGTAGTAGGTGAAGTCGTCGAGCCCTCGCTCGCGCACGCGCAGCGCCGACTTCGCATAGGGCTGCTCGAAGTCGCCGGACTTGGCCCGGCGGTACACATACGCGAGGCCCGTGCTGCTCGTCCCCCAGCCGAGATAGCCGTCCGGCGGCAGCTGGGCGGCGAGCGGGTAGAGGAAGGCCCCGCCCGTGGACATGCCCCAGTAGAGGAGGTAGACGCCCGGGCGTTCCGCCGGCGGGATCACGCGCTCGATGGCCAGGCGGTATCCCGTGAGGAACGTCCGCGGCGTTGCGGCGAGCATCTCGCGGTAGAGCTGCGTGCCGGGCCTCGGCACGCGATAGGTCGCGCTGTCGCCGCTGGTGGCGCCCTTGATGCCCGAGCTCTTCACCTCGAAATCGGCGGGGCCCCACGGCTTCGCCGGGTCGCGGTGGTAGATGGGCATGCGATCACCGAGCGGAATCGCGGCCCAGGAGCCGTCGGGGTCGAGGAAGTTCCAGCGCCCGACGCGCGTGAGCGCGATGAAGGTGATGCCGCGCTTCGCGAGCCACACGCCGGCTCCCTCGCCGCCTTCGGGCGTCGCGAGGAAGTCGCCGGCGTATTCGCTGCCGGGCTCGCCGCCCGCGACCACGATCCTGCGGCCCTGGTGCAGGCGGGGCGTGTCCGGCACGAGGCTGACCACCACCTGCGTGAAGCGCTGGCCGAACGAGTCGAAGTCGATGAATTCGACGTGCTTCGTGAAGCCGCTCGTGACCGGATAGTCGTCGCGCGCGAGGATCGACTCGACCTGCGCGCGCGGCAATGTCGCGCGATCCGCGGGGAATTGCCATGGGCGCTGCGCGGGCGGCTCGTCCGCGAAGGCCGGCGTCACCAAAGCGGCGAAGGAGCTGGCGAGAGCGGCGAAGACGATGGCGATCGGGCGCATGCGCGATTGTACAATCGGGACAGGAGGAAACCTGCATGGCACGCACCATCGATTTCACCGTGAACGGCCGGCGCGAGAGCGTCGAGGCCGATCCGCGCACGCCGCTGCTGACGGTGCTGCGCAACGATCTCGGCCAGCACGGCCCGAAATTCGGCTGCGGGCTGGGGCAATGCGGCGCGTGCACGGTGCACATGGACGGGGTCGCGATCCGCTCGTGCGCCACGCCGGTGTCCTCGGCACGGGGCACGCACATCACGACGCTCGAGGGATTGGCCGGCGCGGGCACGCTGCACGCGGTGCAGCAGGCGTTCATCGACGAGCAGGCGGCGCAGTGCGGCTACTGCATCAACGGCTGGATCATGACGGCCGCGGCGCTCCTCGCCTCGAATCCGCATGCGAGCGAGCAGGAGATCCGGCGGGGCCTCTCGGGCCTCAAGTGCCGCTGCGGGACGCACATGTCGATCCTGCGCGCCGTGCGGCTCGCGCAGGCGCGGCTCGGCACCGCGCGCACGGCCTGAGGAGACCGCCATGGAAGACTACGTCGTCACGCAACGCGGCCTCACGCGCCGCGATTTCCTGAGAAGCGGCGGTGCCCTCGTCGTCTCGTTCGCGCTGCCCGGGTGTGTCTCTTCCGTCGCCCCCGCGACGGCGGGGGCCCCATTTCCCGCGGCAGGCGGCGTCTGGCCCGCGAAGATCGACGCCGCATCGCTCGATTCGTGGCTCGCCATCGGCGCCGACGGCGGCGTCACCGCCTGCGTGGGCAAGATCGAGGCGGGGATGGGCATCGGCACGGCGTTCACGCAGATCGTGGCCGAGGAGCTCGACGTGCCGCTCGAGCGCGTGACCATCGTGATGGGCGACACCGCGACGACACCGGACCAGCGCGGCACCGGCTCGTCCAACGGCATCATGACGGGCGGCGCGGCCTTGCGGCGCGCGGGCGCCGAGGGTCGCGCGGCGCTGCTCGAGCTCGCGTCGAAGCGGCTGCGGGTTCCCGTCGCCGAGCTCGCGGTGCGGGACGGCGTGGTCTTCGTCGCGGCCGATCCGGCGAAGCGCGTGGCCTACGGCGAGCTCGTGGGCGGACAGCGTTTCGACGTGAAGGTGTCCGAGAAGCCGAAAGTGAAGAACCCGCGCGACTATCGCGTCGTGGGACAGCCCGTCCCGCGCCTCGACATCCCGCCCAAGGTGCGCGGCGAATACCGCTACGTCGCGGATCTCGTCGTGCCGGGCATGTTGCACGCCCGCGTGATCCGGCCGCCCGAGGCCGGCGCGCAGCTCGTGCGCGTCGACGAATCGCAGCGCCTGCCGGGACTCCTGAAGGTCGTGCACCAGGGCAATTTCGTGGCCGTGGTATGCGAGCGCGAGGAGCAGGCGGTGGAGGCCGCGCGCGCATTGCACGTCGAATGGTCGAAGCCGGCGCCCATGTACTGGACCGGCTACGACGCGCTCTTCGAGCACCTGCGCAGCGCGAAGCCCAAGGTCACGAAAGCGGACGCGGGGAACCGCGGCGACGTGGAGGCCGCGCTCGCGGGTGCCGCGCGCGTGGTGGAGGCGAGATACGACTATCCGTTCCAGTCCCATGCATCGATGGGTCCCGCGTGCGCCGTGGCAGACGTGCGCGAGGGCGGCGCGATCGTGTGGTCGGGCGGGCAGAAGCCCTATCCCTTGCGCCATGCGCTCGCCGAGCTGCTCCAGCTTCCCGCGGAGAAGGTGCGCGTCATCTGGATGCCGGGGCCGGGCTCCTACGGCATGAACGACGCGGATGACTGCGCGGCCGATTGCGCGCTCGTCGCGCGCGCGATGGGCAAGCCGGTGCGCCTGCAATACATGCGCCACGACGCGACGGGATGGGACCCGAAGGGTCCGCCGGCGACCTTCCGCATGCGCGCGGCGCTCGATGCGTCCCACGCGGTCCGTGCCTGGGATTGCGAGGCGCGCGGCTTCTCGGGCGACATTCGTCCCTCGGGCACCGACGTCGCGGGCGATACGCTCGCGGGCCAGCTCACCGGCCGCAAGGCGAAGAGCAAGGATGCGCCGCAGTTTCCCGAGGAAGGCTATGACTTCCCGGCGAAGCGCAAGGTGAGCCACTTGCTGCCCTGGGACCATTCGCTCGGCACGGGCCTGCGCACGGCGCACCTGCGCGATCCCGACGGCATGGCGACGTGCTTCGCGTCCGAATCCTTCGCCGATGAAGTGGCGTACGCGATGGGCGTCGATCCCGTCGAGTTCCGGCTGCGCCACCTCGGCGATCCCGCGCACGCCGCGGTAGTGAAGGCGGCCGCGGAGAAGGCGGGATGGCGATCGCACACCGCGCCGCGCGCGCCGCGGGGCCGCGTCGTGCGCGGGCAGGGCCTCGCGTACGCGCCGCGCCACGGCTCGCTCGTGGCGGTCGTGGCGGATCTCGAGGTGGATCGCGCGACGGGCGGGTTTCGCGTCACGCGCTTCACCGTCGCGCACGACTGCGGCTTCGTGATCAATCCGCTGAACCTGCGCGGCACCATCGAGGCGAACCTGATGCAGGCGATGAGCCGCGCGAAGCACGAGGCGGTGCGCTTCGACGGCACGCGCGTGCTCTCGGTCGACTGGCTCACGTATCCCATCATCGACGTCACCGAGGCGCCGGACGTGGTGGACATCGTGCTGGTGAACAACGTGGCGGGTGCCAAGCCGGTCGGCGCAGGCGAGCCCACGACGCGCCCCGTCGCTGCGGCGATCGCCAACGCCTTGCACGACGCGCTCGGGGTGCGCGTGCGGCGCGTGCCGTTCACGCCGGAGTCGGTGCTGGCTGCGATCCGCGCGTGACGGCGCCGGGCGCGCCGCGCTTCACGATCTTCCTGCTCTCGCTCGCCGCCTTCGCGAGCGCGGCATCGATGCGGGTGACGGACGCGATGCTGCCGCGCCTGGCGACGCAGTTCGGCGTGGGGTTGGCGCAGGCGGCGACGGTGATCACGGTGTTCGCGGTCGCCTACGGCGCGCTCCAGGTCGCGTTCGGCCCGCTCGGCGATCGCTTCGGCAAGCTGCGCGTGATCTCGCTCGCGTGCATCGGCGCGGCGGCTTCGACCCTCGCATGCCTGCTCGCGCCGGGTTACTCGACCTTCGTCGCCGCGCGGCTCGTGGCGGGCGCGTTCTGCGGCGGCGTGATCCCGTTATCGATGGCGTGGCTCGGCGACGTCGTGCCGTATGCGGAGCGCCAGCCGGTGCTCGCGCGATTCCTCCTGGGGCAGATCCTGGGCCTGGGGGGCGGGGCCGCGATAGGCGGGATTGCGGCGGAGCACGAGTCGTGGCGCTGGCCCTTCGCGGTGCTGGCGCTGTGGCTCCTCGCGATGGCCATGCTGCTGCTGCCCGCGTCGCGGCGCGATCCGGTGACCCATCGCGCGCCGGGCGGCAATTTCGCGAAGGGATTGCTGCAGGTGCTGCACCTGCGCTGGGCGCGCGTGGTGGTGGCGACCGTGTTCTCGGAGGGGCTGGTCGTGTTCGGCGCGCTCGCGTTCGTGCCGACGCACCTGCATGCGGCGCGCGGCTTCACGCTCTCGCACGCGGGCCTCGCGATGCTGCTCTTCGCGGCCGGCGGCGTGATCTTCGCGCTGCTCGCCGGGCCGGTGCTGCGGCGGCTGGGCGAGGTCGGGCTGGCCGCGACGGGCACCGCGCTCATCGCCGCGGGCTTCGTGCTCATCGCGTGGACGCCTTACGCGGCCGTGGCGCCGGCAGGTTGCCTGGTCGCGGGGCTCGGCTTCTACATGCTGCACAACACGCTGCAGGCGAACGGCACGCAGATGGCGCCGCAGCGGCGCGGCGCGGGCATGGCGCTCTTCGCGTCGCTCTACTTCACCGGCCAGGCCATCGGCGTGGCGATCGCCGGAGAGGTCGCGGAGCGGTGGGCGCCGGGCGCGGTGATCGGCGGCGCCGCCATCGCGGTCCTGCCGATCGGGTTCAACTTCGCGCGCCTGCGCCGGCGGCACCCCGCGGCAAATTAGGGACGTACCCTAATTCACTCCGGCTTGAGCTTGGCGTCCTTCGCGACCTTGGTCCACTTCGCGAGCTCGGTCTCGTAGAGCTTGCCGAGCTGCTGCGGGCTGATGGGATCGGCGTCGACGCCGTGGTTGCGCAGCTTGGGCGCGATGTCCTTCTCGCGCACGATCTCGTTGATCTCCTTGTTGAGGCGCGCGACGACGGCGGGCGGCGTGCCCTTCGGCGCCACGAACGAGTACCACGTCGTGACCTCGTAGTTGGGCAGCACTTCCTTGATCGCGGGCACGTCCGGCAGGTCCGCCGAACGCTTGGCGCTCGAGACGCCGAGTGCCCGCAGGCTCCCTTTCCTGATGTAGCCGAGCATCGAAGGCAGGGCGTTGAAGAAATACTGCACGTTGCCCGCGAGGAGGTCCGCCGTGCCCGGCGCGCTGCCCTTGTACGGCACCTCGGTCGCCTGGATCCCGGCCTCCTGGTTGAAGAGGTATGCCGCGAGCCCCTGCGTCGTATACGAGCCCAGCGACGCGAAGTTCATCGAGTTGGGCTTCGACTTGTTGAGCGCGATGAACTCCTTCAGGTTCTTCGCGTTCACGCTCGGGTGCACGCACAGCACGAGCGGCGTCACGCCGATCATCGCGACCGGCTCGAAGTCCTTCACCGGGTCGTAGGGCTTCGTCTTCAGCCCCACGGGCGCCACCACGAACACGGGTGTGGCCACGCCGAGCGTGTAGCCGTCGGCCTCGGCGCGCTTCACGTTGCCCATGCCGATGGTGTTGCTGCCGCCGCCCTCGTTCTCGACCACCACCGGCTGCTTGAGCCGCTCGGAGAGGCGCTGGCCCACGATGCGCGTGAGCAGGTCGGCGCCACCGCCGGGCGCGTAGGGCACGATGATGCGGATCGTATGGTCGGGATAATCCGCGGACGCAGTGCCCGCGAAGGCGAGCGCGAACGCGGCGACGACACCTGCGACAAAGCTATTTTTCATGGTCGTGTTGGTGTGTGTGGGTGGGATGGGCGTGTCCGTGAGCATGCCCAGGGTCGTGGTCGTGCATCAGGTCCTTCGGCACATCGGGAAACATCTCGCGCGAGGTGGGCGCCGGGGCCCCGGCCCATTCGACGCCGCCGCGCTTGCGCGCCGCCTCGAGGAAATCGTCCCAGGCGAGCTTCGACGGGTCGCGCGCGACCTCGAGGCGTTGGGCCAGCGCGGCCAGCACAAGTTTCCGCAGCCGCCGTCCGTCCCAGCCTTCGCACAAATGCGCCAGCTCGTGCAGCCGTGCGCGATCCTGCGCCAGCGGCAGCACGGCCGGCCATTGCACCGCGAGCTCGCCGATGGCCGAGGCGAGGATCTTCTCGATCGTCGCGGCGTCGGGGAGCGCGAAGTTCATCACCAGGTCCGCGCGCGAGAGGAACGCCTCGTCCACCGCGCCGATGAAGTTCGTGGTGGTGACGAAGAGCACCGACGGCAATTTCTTCGCGATCTCGTCGATTCCCAGGAGCACCGCGTCGGTCGCGCGATGCACGTCGACCGGGTTCGCCTCGAAGGAGGCCGCCGAGCGGCGCACGGCGAAGCTCTCCACCTCGTCGATCAGCACCACGGTGAACGGCCGGCGCTGCGCGATCTCGGGGATCGTGTCGGCCAGCAGCCTCGTCACGTTGCGCTGGCTCTCGCCCAGCATGTCGCTCGGGAAGGCGTGCGGGTTGATCTCGACCAGGGTCGTCGCGCCTTCGCGTGCGAGCGCGAGGGCCGCGACCTGGGCGAGACCCCGCGCCATCGTGGTCTTGCCGGTGCCCGGGGGCCGGCGAGCACGATCAGCCCGTGGGGGAGGCCCGAAAGCATCGAGAGCTTGCGCCCGTGCTGCAGCACGAGCAGCGCCTGCGCGAGCAGCCGCTCCTTCACCTGCTTCGGGACGATGATCGCGTCCCAATCCTTGTCGTGGTGCTCGGCGGGCAGGACGTGCATCGAGAGCACGCCGGGGGGAAGGGCGGTTTTGCTCATGGCGACGGGGCCGCGTGGATCAGCGCTCGTCCTTGCGCCGGTCGTCCGGCCACTGGATCTGCGACACCTCCTGCGCGGAGAGCAGCGTGTCCTCGGCCTCCTCGAACAGCACCACCGGGTCCATGAGCGCGCGCATCGTCTCGAGAATCGAGTCGAACATGTGGACGCGCACGAGCCGGCACTGGTTCTTCGGGTCGTCGTTGAAGTGCTGGTGCCAGAGGTAGTGGTCGACGACGATGAGGTCGCCTTCCTTCCACTTGTGATGCTCACCCTTGTCGGGCGCCGTGCCCATGAAGCTGTGGCCGTGGCCTTCGACCACGTACAGCCACGCCTCGCCCGGGTGGCGGTGCAGCGACTGCGTCTTGCCCGGCGCGAACTGGATCATCACCTGGGTCAAGCCGCTCGCCTCGTTGCCGATCGCGCGGTCGTTCAGGAATTTCGTGCGCGTGCCGCGCGGCGTGGCGAGGATCTCCTGCTCGTCGTACGGCGTGTGGATGCGCCCGCCGCGGCGCTTCTGCGCCTCGGCGGCCAGGCGCCGCAGGCGTCGCGCGTAAGGATCGTCGCCCGGGATGCCGCCGGAGAACTTCGGCTTCGGCGCGAGCTTCGCGAACGGCTCGTGGCCCGCGTCCTCGATGAGGCTCATGCCGAGCGTCCACAGCGTCGGCTCCGACGAGTAGCTCATGAAGCGGCCGGGCTTCGTGCCGTCGTTGCCGTGGCGGTGCCAGCTCCACGCCGGGACGTGGATCGCATCCCATTGCTTCCAGTCGTACCTCACGCCGTCCACCTCGGTCCAGCCGCTGCCCTCGACCATGAAGAGGATGGCGTCCCACGAGTGGCGATGCACCGTGGTGGTCACGCCCGGATCGATCTCGTGCACGAGCGCGTCGAGCGAGCGCGTGGGGCGGTCGCCGTCCCAGCCCATGTAGACGCCCGTGCGGAGTCCCCGCGCGGTCTTCTCGAGCTTCACGTCCTCCTTGCGGATCACGGTCTGGCGGTAGTTGCGCCATTCCTCGAGGAATTCCTTCCGGCGCTTCTTCTGGATGTGGTAGTGCGTGGTGGTGGTCTGGGTCTTGGTCGACATGGCTTCACGAGCGCCGCACATCGCGGGACGCAATGGCGGCTGGGAGGAATGGATCAGGAGCGGGGAAAGGACGTTCCTGTATACTGAACGTCGTTCCATTTGTTTGCCCGTCGACCGATTCAAACATAGAATGGCGAGGACGGTCAATTTGGCCTTCCCGCCTTCCATCCCATGACGAGACTCGCACGCATCCTGGTGCCGTTGCTGCTGCTCATCCCCGCGTTCGCGACGGCGCAATCGAAGAACGGAGACGTTTACCGGTACCGCGGCGCCGACCGCGAGCAGAAGCTCGTCGAGGGCGCGAAGCGCGAAGGCACCGTGGTGCTCTACACCTCGCTCGCGCCCACCGAATCGAAGCCGCTCGCCGAGGCCTTCGAGAAGAAGTACGGCGTCAAGGTGGAGCTCTGGCGCGCGCTCTCCGACAAGGTCGTGCAGCGCGTGATCACCGAGGGCCAGGCGAAGCGCAACTCGGTCGACGTGGTCGAGACCAACGGCCCCGAGATGGAGATGATCGCGCGCGAGAAGCTGCTCTCGGCGTTCGAGTCGCCGTACCTCGCCGACTTGCCGCCGCAGGCGGTGCCGAAGCATCGCCTCTGGATGCCCGACCGGCTCAACTTCTTCGTCGTGGGCTACAACACGAACAAGGTGAAGCGCTCGGAGATCCCGTCGACCTATGAAGGGTTCCTCGACCCGAAGTGGAAGGGACGCCTCGGCATCGAGGCGACCGACAGCGAGTGGATGGGCGCGCTGCAGCACGAGTGGGGCGAGGAGAAGGCGATGGACTTCATGAAGAAGCTCGCCGCGCAGGAGCCGAGCCTGCGCAAGGGCCACATCCTCATCGCGCAGCTCGTCGCCTCCGGCGAGATCCCGGTCGGCCTCACGTTGTACCAGGCGAACGTGCTGTCGCTGCGCAAGAAGGGCGCGCCGATCGACTTCGTGCCGGTGCAGCCGGTGGTCGCGCGCCCGCAGGGCATCGGCGTCGCGAAGGACGCGCCCCATCCGCACGCGGCGCTGCTCTTCGCGGACTTCGTGCTCTCCCCCGAGGGCCAGAAGCTCTACGAGTCGATGGGGCGCGTCCCCGCGAGCCTCAAGGTGACGAGCGAGCTCAACAACTTCCCCTTCATCATGACCGATCCCGCGCACGTGCTGGACGAGTCGAACAAGTGGGAGAAGCAGTGGGATGAGCTGTTCCTGACGAAGAAATGATCGAGACCCTCCCCACCCACTGGCTCGCCCTCGTCGGCGTCGTCTTCATGCTGGGCCTGAAGCACGGCGTGGACCCCGACCACCTGGCCGCGATCGACGGCCTCACGCGGTTCAACGCGGGGCGCCGTCCGCTGCTCTCGCGCTGGTCGGGCCTGCTCTTTTCGTCCGGGCACGGCGTGGTCGTGACCTCGGTCGCCGTCGCGGTGGCGACGCTCGCGACGCAGTGGAAGGCGCCGCGCTGGCTCGAGGACACGGGCACGTGGATCTCGATCGCGTTCCTCACGTTGCTGGGGGTGGTGAACCTGGTCGCCGTGCTGCGCACGCCGCGCGGCCAGGTCGTCCGGCCCGTCGGCATGAAGGGCCGCTTCTTCGCGCGCTTCACCGAGGTGGACCATCCCGTCTTCATCGCGGCGGTCGGCGCCGCGTTCGCGATCTCGTTCGACACCATCAGCCAGGCGGTCCTTTTCTCGATCACCGGGTCCAACCTCGCCGGCTGGGCGTTCGCGGGCCTGCTCGGGCTCGTCTTCACCGGCGGCATGATCGCGACGGATGCGCTGAACGGCCTCTGGGTGAGCCGCCTCGTGCGCGTCGCCGATGCGCGCGCCGCCGCGGCGTCGCGCGTGATGAGCATCGGCATCGCGGCCACCTCGCTCCTGATCGCGGCGCTCGCCACCGCGCGCCGGCTCGTTCCCGCTCTCGACGCGCGCATCGACGGCTGGGGTTTCGCGCTCTCCCTGGCGGTCGTCGCGATCGTCGCCGGCACCTACGCCGCCGCCATGCGGCTCGCCTTGCGGGCGAGCGTCCCGCAGACATGAGCACCGCCATGCAGACCAAAGCCAAGCCCCGCCGCATGCGCCTGTCGTCGGTGGCCAACGCCATCCGCCTCACCAAGGCGTTCTCGGAGAACGAGTACGAGATGGGCATCAGCGCGCTCGCCACGCGCCTCGGGCTCGCGAAGAGCACCGTGCACCGGCTCGCCACGACGCTCGTCGAGTACGACATCCTCGAGCAGAACCGCGAGACGGGGAAATACCGGCTCGGGCTCGCGCTCTTCGAGCTCGGCACGCTCGTGCGGCGCAAGATGGACGCGGCCGGAGCCGCGCAGGAAGAGATCCACCAGCTCGCGCAGGCCACGGGCGAGACCGTGCAGCTCGCGATCCTCGACCACCTCTCGGTGCTCTACATCCGCATCCGCGAGAGCCGCCAGGCGGTGCGCATGTCGCAGAGCCTCGGCTCGCGCGCGCCCGCCTATTGCACGAGCGTGGGCAAGGCGCTCCTCGCGTTCCAGCCGATCGAGGTCGTGCAGCAGGTGATCGAGCAGGGACTCAAGCGCTTCACGCCGAACACGATCACCGACTCCGACATGCTGCTCTCCGAGCTCGCGTCGATCCGCGCCAGGGGCTACGCCATCGACGACGAGGAGATCGAGGTGGGGCTGCGCTGCATCGCGGCGCCCATCCGCGACCATTCGGGCCAGGTCGTGGCGGCGATCAGCGTCGCGGCTCCCGTGCAGCGCATGACCAAGAAGCAGGTGCAGGGCACGACGCCCACGGTCGTGGCCGCGGCCGAGGCGATCTCGCGCCGCATGGGATTCCTGCCCACCCTCTCGAACGCGATGATGGCGGAGTGATGGCCGAGATCCGCCTCGCGGACGGCGCCGCGTTCACCTGCGCCGAAGACGACACGATCCTGCGCGCGGGGCTGCGCGCGGGCCTGGGCTTGCCGTACGAGTGCAACGCCGGCTCCTGCGGCACGTGCAAGGTGGAGCTCACCGCGGGCACGATCCACTCGCTGCGACCCGATGCGCCGGGGTTGGCCGAGCGCGACCGCGCGAAGAACCGCATCCTCGCCTGCCAGGCGCAGCCGCGCGGCAACTGCGGCATCAAGGTGCGTCTGCGGCCCGAGAACGTGCCGGTGCATCGTCCGCAGCGCTTCCGCGCGCGGTTGGCCTCGGTG
>Ga0157369_10001314_pt1 | contig 30876 bp, 27 predicted proteins | sample C25metaG_FD_113461 | JGI IMG/M metagenome (GOLD analysis project Ga0157369, IMG submission 113461) | Corn rhizosphere microbial communities from Kellogg Biological Station, Michigan, USA - C2-5 metaG | ecosystem: Host-associated > Plants > Roots > Rhizosphere > Soil | place: USA: Michigan... | reverse complement strand
TTCACCGCGCTGAATTTCAACGCGATCGTGATCGATTTGACCGAAACCCGCAGCATCGACAGCACGACGTTGGGCCTGCTGGCCAAACTGTCGATCCTGTCGCGGCAGAAGGTCGGCCTGCTGCCGACCGTCGTCACCACCCACGAAGACATCACCCGTCTGTTGCAATCGATGGGTTTCGAGCAGGTGTTCAACATCGTCAACCACCCGGTGCCATGCCCTGAGTGCCTGGACGACCTGCCGGATCAGGACCAGTCGGAAGAAGTGGTGCGGATCAAAGTGCTCGAAGCGCACAAGATCCTCATGGGCCTGAACGATTCCAATCGTGAAGCGTTCCATGATCTGGTGAATGCCCTCGAGCGGCATTGATCTCATGAAGTGATGTTGTCTGGGCTGGCCCCTTCGCGAGCAAGCTCGCTCCCACACTGGATCAGCGTCGATCACCAATTCCCTTGTGGGAGCGAGCTTGCTCGCGAAGGCGTCAGATCAGACGACACATTTTCCATGGCGGACTGAATAAAAAAGGGCGAACCCTCACAGGTTCGCCCTTTTTGCATTTCCCTAACTCAAATCACAGCTTGGCCTGCAACAGCGCCTCAAGTTTCTCCTGGTCGCGAGCGAACTGACGTATGCCCTCAGCCAGTTTCTCGGTGGCCATTGCATCTTCGTTAGACAACCAGCGGAATTGCGCTTCATTGAGGCTCAGACGGGCTTCGCCGGCGTTGCCCGGTGCCAGTTTACGCTCCAGCTTGCCAGTATCGGCCGCCAGTTTGTCGATCAGGTCCGGGCTGATGGTCAGGCGGTCGCAGCCGGCCAGTTGCTCGATCTGGTTGAGGTTACGGAAGCTTGCGCCCATGACCACGGTTTTGTAGTCATTGGACTTGTAGTAGTTGTAGATACGGGTAACCGACTGTACGCCCGGATCATCGGCACCGGTGTAGTCGTTGCCGTTGGCCTTCTTGTACCAGTCGTAGATGCGGCCCACGAATGGCGAAATCAGGAACACGCCAGCGTCAGCGCAGGCAGCGGCCTGGGCGAAGGAGAACAGCAGGGTCAGGTTGGTCTGGATGCCTTCCTTTTCCAGCACTTCGGCGGCGCGGATGCCTTCCCAGGTCGAAGCAATTTTGATCAGTACGCGATCACGGCCAATACCGGCCTTATCGTACAGGTCGATCAAGCGGTGCGCGCGTTTCAGCACGGCGTCTTTGTCGAACGACAGGCGTGCATCCACTTCGGTGGAGATACGGCCCGGGATCACTTTGAGAATTTCCTGGCCGACCGCAACGCCGAAACGGTCGCTGGCCAGGCCGACATCGCCCTTGCAGTCGCTGACGCAGGCATTCAGCAGTTCGGCGTAGGCCGGAATGGCCGCCGCTTTAAGCAGCAGGGACGGGTTGGTGGTGGCGTCGACCGGTTTGACCCGGGAGATCGCTTCGAAGTCGCCGGTATCGGCAACCACGGTGGTGAATTGTTTGAGTTGTTCCAGCTTGGAAGTCATGGGCGTGCTCTGTCCTGTGGGTCTGATGACATTACCCGAGCGCTGACGGCCACTCAAGGGTAGGTGCGTGTATCGATGGCCCCTGCGGCAACAACCTGAAAACAATTGTTTGAAAGGCGGGGCGAGGTATCGATGAATACGATGCCAAAACAGCCAACAGGTTCAAAGCAACCGACCTGCGTACAGGTCGGTCGTACAGGGACTACTGGGCGTTCAACAACGCTTCGACCGACAGGCGCGCCGGTTTCGGCTGACCATCCGAGGTCAGCAGGCCGAAGTTCTTCTCACGATCGTTGCTGCCGGAATCACTGTTCCTCCATTCGTAAATGGAAGTCAGCGGAATATTGAGCTTTTTAACATCGCCAATGAATGCGTTGATCTTGCTCGCCTGGCCTTCAGGCCCGCCATTGGAGGCGAGCGCCGAGATACCCCACTCACTGATGATCCCGGGCACATGAAAATTCTGCTGAATGAAGTTTTGCGCGTTGCTGATCTGCGTCGTGGTCATGCCGTAGGGGTGATAGGACACCGCGCTCAGGCATTTGGGGTATTCGCTGACGATGCGATTCAGTGCCACGGTTGAAGCAGAACCTGCGCTAGGCGGGCGGGCGAAACCGTAACCGACCACCGGCGTCGACAGGGGTTGTTGTTGCAGCGTCTTGCACACGCCGCTCATGAACGGCACAAACGTGGTGTCGAAATTGCGCGTCGGCCAGTAGGTTTCCAGGTCCGGTTCATTCCATAACTCGATCGCCACCAGTTGCGCGCTGTACGACTGTTGCAGCCCCGTCACGGCTTTGGCGAAGCCTTCACCGGCAGTGGTCAGCTCGGCGCTCGATGTGGCGGGTAACGCCTTGATCGCGCGGACCGTCAGCAACACCGGTAGGCCCGCAGATTGCGCCGCCGCAAAGGCGTCGCTGACCTGTTTCTGATAAGCCTTGGCCGTCAGGCTGTCGCTCCACACACCGAAGCGGACAAAACCGAAGCCTGCCGATTTGATCTGCGCGGCGTCGGCGGCCGTGAAGTTCTGAATCTTCACTTGTACGCCGATGTTCTTCGCTGGAAGGTTGGGAAACAGTTCGCTGGCGTGCACCTGAGTCGAAGCCCCTGCCACCACCAGTGCCAACGCGCCGAGTTTTTTGAGATGTGCTGATTTCATGTCTGCTCTCCCGAAGAGAAGTGACAACTGCGAATAAATGATCTCGTTGCTCAATTTTCGAGTGAGGTAATGGCACTTAGTGCACGAATGTTATTTTTTGTCGGAAAACAATCACTCGAAAATCACAGTTATTTTTAGTCCGCTAATTGTGGTTGGGGGGCTTTTAAACGCTGTGGTACTTAATACTTCGGTACTAACAGGGCGAATCTATTTCTGAGTGCAGGAAGATCTTGAGGGTTCATTCAAATGCTCTCGAGATGTTGGCCGTTTGACATTACACAGGAAAGTAAACCTTGTTCAAAAAGATCCTCGTTGTCTGCGTGGGCAATATATGCCGAAGTCCGACGGCAGAATTGTTGTTGCGTAATGCGCTGGGTTCCTCGGCCATCACGGTGGCGTCTGCCGGCCTTTCAGCGCGGGTCGGTGAAGGCGTCGAGGCGTCGGCCCGGCAGGTTCTCGAAGACCATGGGCACAGCGCCGAGACGTTCAAGGCACGGCAACTGACCGCGGACATCGTCAATGACTCAGACCTGATTCTGGTCATGGAAAAACAGCATGTTAATCAAGTACTGAAGATTGCCTCTCACGCCAGAGGCAAAGTGTTTCTGCTCGGCAAGTGGCAGAGCGAGCGCGAAATACAAGACCCGTATCGTCAAGGCAAGGCCGCTTTTATTCATGCCCATGCATTGATTGAAGATGCTGTTAGTTCATGGGCAAAGCGCCTCGGGCATTGATGAATATTCTTCAGATCAGTGAATGGTAAGAACAGACTTATGCAGTTACCGTCAGTAATCGGCACCCGTGACAACGATCAAGACAGTATTGATCTGCTCGGCATATTCGGCAGCCTGATCGATCAGAAATGGTTGATCGGCGCATTGACCGGGGCCTTTATGGTCACCGGCGTGGCCTATGCGGTTTTGGCCACGCCCGTGTACCTGGCGAATGCGCTGGTGCAGGTCGAGCCGAAAAAGAACGACATGCTCGGGTTCTCCGACCTCAACAGCATGCTCGGTGGGCAATCGCCGTCGGTGACCGAAATCGGCATCATCAAATCCCGCGCAGTGATCGGCAAAACCGTCGACGACTTGCGCCTGGACATCGATGTCACCTCCAACACCTTCCCGATGATTGGCGGCTTTCTCGCCCGGCGTTATCGCGGCGAGACCGAGACCAGCGTCGCCGCACCACGTTTCGGCCTGAACAGCTACGCCTGGGGGGGTGAGCGTCTGGAGTTTGCCCGGCTCAATCTGCCCAAAGAACTGTTGGGCAAGAAACTCACCCTGATTGCTGGCGAACAAAAGCGCTTTCAGTTGCTCGACGACAACGACAACCTGTTGGTGGAAGGCGTCGCCGGTGAAGCCTTCGCGCAGGATGGCGTAGAAGGGCAGATCACCCAGTTGTTGGCGAATCCCGGTACGCGTTTCGAAGTGGTGCGCAACCCGCGAATCGTGACCATTCAGGGCTATCAGGACGCGCTGGACATCTCCGAACAGGGCAAGGAATCGGGGATTATCAAACTGGCATTGGCCAGCAGCGACGCCGCTGAAGCGGTGAAGATTCTCAACAAGATCGCCGCGCTGTACGTCGATCAGAACGTGCGCCGCACCTCGGCGGAAGCGGCGCAGAGTCTGGCTTTCCTGCAAAGCCAGTTGCCGCAGGTCAAGCGTGATCTGGCCAAGGCCAGCGATGCGCTGAACGCCTATCAGACCCACGGCAAGACCGTGAACATCTCGCTGGAAACCCAGTCGGTACTGGGCCAGTCGGTGGCGCTGGAAACGCGGATATCCGAGCTGAAAATGCAGCAGGCGGAGATGGACCGCAAGTTCACCAAGCAGCACCCGGCCTATCGCGCGTTGATGAGCCAGATCGGCGAATTGACCCAGCAGCAGAAGTCGCTGGAAGGCAAAGTCGGCGATCTGCCGGCTACGCAACAAGAGCTGCTCAACCTGACCCGCGATGTCGAAGTGGCCTCGCAGATTTACACGCAGTTGCTGAACAAGGCCCAAGAGCTGGACATCGTCCGCGCTGGCGCCGTGGGTAACGTGCGTTTGGTCGACACCGCTGATGTCGACCTGACCAGCCCGGTCAAACCGAAAAAAGCCCTGATCGTGCTGATCGCCACCTTCCTCGGCGCTTTCGTCGGCGTGGCGCTGGTGCTGCTGCGCAAATCCCTGAGCCGCGGTCTGGAAGGCCCGGAAGCCATCGAGCAACTCGGTTTGCCGGTGTACGCATCGATTCCGTACAGCGCCTTGCAGGATGAAGAAGACAACAAAAAAGGCCGCGCCCGCGACGGTGTCGACAAACCGGCGTACCTGCTGGCCCTGCGTAACCCGACCGACCTGTCGATCGAATCGATCCGCAGCCTGCGCACCTGTCTGCACTTCGCCGGGCTCGATTCGACCAACAACCGCATCATGATTTCCGGGCCGAGCCCGCAAGTGGGCAAGACCTTTGTTTCGTCCAACCTCGCAGCGGTCATGGCTTTGAGCGGTCAGCGTGTGGTGCTGATCGATGCCGACATGCGCAAAGGTCATCTGCACAAAACCCTCAACACGCCGATCACCAACGGCTTGTCCGACCTGCTGGTCAAGCGCTGCAGCATCGATCAGGCAATCAACAAGGTCGAAATCGACAACCTGCACTTCATCAGCCGTGGTCAGGTACCGCCGAATCCTTCTGAGCTGTTGATGCACGCCAACTTCCGCGAATTGCTCGCCGAGCTGAGCGAGCGCTACGACCTGGTGATCATCGATACGCCGCCGCTGCTGGCGGTGACCGATGCCGCGATTGTCGGCCGTGAAGCCGGGATCAGCTTGATCGTCACGCGCTTCGGGGTGAACCCGGCCAAAGAGATCGAACTGACCATTCGCCGCTTCGCGCAGAACGGCATCGAGTTGAAAGGCGCGGTGTTCAACGGCGTCGAGAAGCGTGCCGCCAGTTACTACGGCAATGGCGGTTACGGCTATTACAACTACGAATACGCGTCCGACAAATCCTGACTGTCAGCGACTGTTTTTTCCTGTTTGAAGTGGGTGATTTGTGAAGAAAATACTGCACGTGGCAGAGACGATCAAAGGTGGCGTCGCGACGGTGATCCGGACGATTTCGGCCTCACCCGAAGGCGATGCGGCGAACTACGAGCTGGTGTATCTGGTCCCGGAGGATCAGGCCGAAGAGTTGCACGGCATCGGCGCGCAGCAGATCCGCACCTTTCCGCGCAGCGGGCGCAACGTACCGTCGCTGTTGCGTTTCGCCTGGCGCCTGACCCAGGTGATGCTCAAGGAAAAACCCGATGTGGTGCATTTGCACAGCACTTTTTCCGGGGTGATCGGGCGGTGCGTGTGTGTGCTGCTGCGACCGTGGCGCAAGCCAAAAATCGTCTACTGCCCGCATGCATTTTCGTTCCTGATGGAAAGCTCGCCGACCAAGCAGAAAGTCTATGCGTGGATCGAGCGGGTGCTGCAGAAAGTTACCGACGTAATCATTTGCGTCAGCCAGTACGAACTCGATAAAGCCGCGCGTTTCGGCATCGAGCGCAAGCGCATGACGCTGATCTACAACGGCATTCATCGCAAGGAAGACGCGCAGAAAGCGGTTGGCAACGAGCCGATTCATCTGCTGTTCGTTGGTCGCCTCGATTATCAAAAGGGCTTCGATGTGCTGCTCAAGGCTTACGCCAAGGTGCAGCGCAGCGACATGAAGCTGACCGTGGTCGGCAGTGCCGTCAATGAGGATGCAGTCGAGTGCCCGCCGATGGACGGCGTCGAGTACCTGCCGTGGGTCACTCCGAGCGAAGTGCAGGCGCTGTATCAACAATCCGATGCGCTGATCGTGCCGAGTCGCTGGGAAGGTTTCGCCATGGTGCCGCTGGAAGGCATGGCCATGGGCTTGCCGGTGATCGCCAGTAATTGCACGTCGCTGCCTGAACTGGTCACCAACGAAGTCTCCGGTTATGTGTTCCCGTCCGGCGATCACCAGGCATTGGCCGATGTGCTGACGATTATCCAGAAGCCGCGTTTGCTCGACCTCGGCAATCAAGGTCGGAGCATCGTCCGCGAGCGTTTCAGTGCCGCGTTGATGATTCGCCAGACCTACGACCTGTACCGCGCTCCCACTTTTTAAGTAGAACTCAAGCATATGAACGTAACGATTTTGCATGGCTACAGTGCGTCCAACTCCGGTGACGGCTTGCTCGTCGATCTGGCCATCGCGCTGGTGCAGCGTAACTTTGGCGAAGACACCGCGATCAGTGTCGTGGCCTCCGATCCAGACTCTTTCAGCTACTTGCCGCACCCGCGTTTCGATGCGCCAGTGATGGCGGCCAAGGGGCTGGGCCGGGTCAAGCAAGCGGTATTCCTCAATCAGTCCTACGCCGGGCTGGCGGATCTGTTGAAGAAAACCGATCTGATTGTCGGTGTTGGCGGCGGCTACATGCGCTCGAAAAGTGCTTTCGAGCACATCAAGTTGAAGCTCGGCCACGCCAAACAACTGGAAACCGCGATCCTCAGCAAAGTGCCGTCGGTGTACCTGCCGCAAAGCATCGGCCCGTTCCACGGCGAGAGCAGCAAGATCGTCGAGCACTACGCCAGCGCCGACGCGGTGTTCGTGCGCGACAATCGCTCTTCGGCGATTTTCGATGCCTGCGCCAACGTCTACCGCGCGCCGGATCTGGCGGTCCAGTCGCTGGCGAGCAAAATCCTCCAGCAAGCGAAGTTCACCCGCTGCGCGTCATCGCCAGCCACGGTGTGCGTGGTACTGCGCAAGCCGCCGGAGTGGAGCAAGGAAAAGAAAGTCGCTTACGTGGCTAACCTGAAATTGCTGTTGCAGCGTTTGAAGAACAAAAGCAAAGTGGTTTGCGCGGTACAGAGCGCGGTACGCGGCAACGATGACGGCGCTTTTTATCGCGAGCTGGGTATCACTGAAGACCTGTTGTCGCTGAAGGCGACGATTGCCAAATACCAACCGGACCTGGTGATTTCCGTGCGCCTGCACGGCGCCATCGAATCGCTGCTTTCCGGCGTGCCGGCGTACCACATCAGCTATGAACGCAAAGGCTTTGGCGCCTATCAGGACATGGGTGTCGAGGACTGGGTGATCAACGGCGGCGACATCAATGTCGACACCATCATCGACACGGTTTACGCGCCGAATGCGCTGTCGAATTTCGGCAAACGCCTGACCGACACCTGCCGTGAAATCGAAGCGAAAACCGTGGCCATGGACGAGATCATCAAGGGTGTCGTTCGATGATATTTCGGCTACTGCTTCGCGGCGGAGCATTGGGCGCGAAGTTTTTGCTGGTGTTGGCGATCACCCATTACCTCGGTTATGAGGCGCTGGGCTTTTACGGCGTAGTGGTCGCAGCGTCGCTGATTGCGTCGAAGTTCTACAGCGTCGGTTTCAGTTCCGAGATCAATCGCTTGATCAGCGTCGGCGGCAGTTCGCGCCGGGTGGTCGACAAGGTTCTGCTGCTGTATCTGGCGGTGGGACTGGTGCTGTCGGTGGTGACGGTGCTGATTTATTCACTGTTCCAGACAGTCGAAGCGACCGCCGCGCTGATCCTTTGTGTGACGCTGGTGTTGCTCACCGAGCACCTGTCGTTCGAGATCAACTCGTTCGTGTTTTCCGCGCAGAAAGCCACGGCGGGCGCATTGCTGTTCTTTATCAAGACCGGCCTGTGGGCGGTGTTGGCGGTAGGCGGGATGATGCTCGGTTGGGTCGCGGGAATCGCCAGTGTGTTGTGGCTGTGGGTCGCCGCCAACGTGCTGGTGATCATCGCCGGTTACCTGATCGTGGTGAACGTTCATCGCGGCCGAGAAGCCGGGACACTGGCCACCGCCACGGTGTGGAAAGCGGGATTACCGTTTTACCTCGGCACCGGGTTAATCGCGTTGAGTCAGTACGCCGAGCGGTTTCTGATCGCCGACCTCGAACCGTACGCCAAACTGGGTCAATACGTGTACGCGTGGTCGGCGGCGAACACTTTGCAGGCGCTGTCTTATGCGGTGGTGGCAGTGGTCGGCATTCCGGTGTTGGCGAAGCGTTTTCAGGCTGATCAGCAGGCGTTCACGGTCAAGCAGTTGTTCATCAACAAGTGGGTGATGCGCTCGCTGGTGGTGTCGGCGGCGGTGGCAGTGGCGATCTATGTGTTTTTCAACGTGGTGCTCGATTACGTCGCCACCAGCGTTCCGCGTCCGGACAATGCGATCCTTGGCGTGCTGATTTTCTCCTTCGCTTTGCGCGCGATCGGCGACATCGTCTGGGGCGGTCTGATTGCCTCGAAAAACAGTCGCGTATCACTGGCCAGCGCGGCGATTTGCCTGCTGGTTTCGGTGCCGGTCAGTTGGGTGCTGATCAAGCATTATTCGATTTACGGTGCAGCGTGGGGCAACGTCTTTGCGATCATTGTGCAGCTTGTGGTGATTGCTGTGCTGACCCGTGCGACGCAGGCGAAAAAGGCCACATTGTCATGGGCCTGAAGCTGCCGTGCATCGAGTTTCGTGGCAAGAGACTCGATTCGTATGTGTCGTTCCTGATCCTCTTCACCGGGCTGTTTCTCTCGGTGGCGATGCCACTGCTGATCCCGCGTGATCCGGGGCCGGATGCGATGACCTTGTGGTCGTCCTACGCGCGTGCCGACAACTGCAATTTCTGGAACCCGTTCTCCCCGGATCGCTCGTCCTACGAGTGTTCAGCGTTCCTGCTGCGGCCCACCGGGATCAACCTGACCAATGCCTGGGCCTACGGCATGTTCTGCAATTTTTTCCTCACGGCGATACCGGTGGTGGTGTTTCGGCGCATGCCGTTGGCGATCTTCGGCACCCTGTGTCTGTGGGGCATCGTGCGTTCGTTTTTCCTGGAGAACCTGACCAAGGAAATCATCGTCTCGGTGGCGGTGTTGAGCATTCTGCTCAGCTCGCTGACGCGCAAATATCGTGGCGGGTTTTTTCTCTCGGCAGTGATCTACGGCGTGCTGATCCGGCCTTACTGGATTCTGTTTTCGCTGTCGTGGGTGGGCGTCTGCGTGATGAAAAAATACGTGTCGCGCACGACCTTCTTTCTGATGCTGTTCCTGTTTTATCTGGCGGTGGCGATGTCGATCCAACTGGCCCTGGGCTTTCCGGTGTCATCGATTCGCGCCAGTAACAACGAACTGCGCACGGCGGGCGAGGAGGGCTCGAAATCGTTGATCGTGTCGTGGCTCAGCGGCAGCGACTTCGTTTCGCAGGCGCTGGACTCGATGATCATCTTCTTTCGCTTGTCGTTTCCGGTGGAGCTGATTCTGCTCTCCGGGCCAGGCCAGGTGATCTTCGTCGCGTTGATGATCATGACTGCGTTGCTGCTGTTCAAAGTCATCACTTCGACCGATTACAAAGGCGCGCCGATCCAGACCAAACCCAAGGAACTGATCGCGATCCCGCTGGCGTTTCTGTTGGTGCAAGGCCTGTTCGAGCCGGACTTCGGCTCCTTCGCCCGGCACTTCTCGATGGTGGTGCCGGTGTTGTTCGTTGGCCTGGGCTTGATGCTGCGGGCGAACAAACCGGTGCAGGTTGAATCAAGAATTCTGAATTGAGGCAGGTGCTTTATGTCGAGCAAGAAAAAGTCCCTGGAAATTGAAACCCTGCGTGGTCTGGCGTGCCTGTTGTTGGTGCTCTATCACGTCATCGGGCCGTTGGGTGGCGGGTTGAAGATCGATATCGGCTCGCCTTTCCGGGTGATTGCCGACTCGATGGTGTACGTGCGCATGCCGCTGTTCACCTTCATTTCCGGGTACATCTATTCGATCTACAAAATCCGTGGCAATGACTTTTCTGCGTTCTTCAGCGGCAAGGTGCGGCGCTTGATCGTGCCGCTGTTTTGCGTCGGTGTGCCGTTCTCGGTGTTGCAGGCGGTGGGGCCGGGGGTGAACAAGGATGTCGGTGTGATCGACGCGTTGTTGTCGTTCTGGGTGCCGATCAACCACTTCTGGTTCCTGCAGGCGGTGTTCATTATTTTCATGTTCGTCGGGCTGCTGGAGTGGCGCGGGATGTTGCGCTCGGCGACGCGGTTGTATGGGCTGTTTGCGTTTGCGGCTGTGTTGTTTCTGTTGCCGCCGTTCAAGTTCGATGCGTTCGGGATCAACGGCGCGATTTATCTGTTGCCGTTTTTTGTCGCGGGGATGATCGGGCAAGAGAACGTCGACCGGTTGAAGCAGACGTTCAAAGTGATCGGGCCGCTGGTGTTTGTGCTGATTTCGCTGACGCTGTTGTATGTCGCGGCGATTGATCGTGAGTTGATTGTCGATCGTCGCAGTCTGATCGGTCTGACCGTGGGTTGCGTGTCTTGCATCGCGTTGCTGTCGAGTGATATGCGCTCGAAGGCGCTGACCTGGCTGGGTGGTTATTCCTATGCAATCTTCCTGTTCCATGTGCTGTTCGCGGCGACGTCGCGGTTTGTGCTGGGGCGGTTGGGGGTGAAGGATGAGAGCCTGCTGGTGCTCGGTGGCTTGAGTTGTGGCTTGCTCGGGCCGGTGGTGTTGTCGATGATTTTCAGCCGGTTCAATTTCACCTCTGTGTTGTTTCTTGGGGAGCGGGCGGCGAAGAAGAAACTGTTGGTGCCTGTCACTCCAGTGGTGCAACCACAACGCAGCTAAGAGCTTCGCGAGCAGCGGATCTTTGTCGAACACAATCCCTGTAGGAGTGAGCCTGCTCGCGATAGCGGTGGGTCAGGTAATGAAATGCTGACTGACAAACCGCTATCGCGAGCAGGCTCACTCCTACAGTTGATCTCTGTACACCCAACCATCCAATGGGCCATTTCAGACTGAAGGAAAATTTTGCATGTTTGCAGTAGATGACGCGCAACCCGTCGCAGCGTCGGTGGTTCAGGTGGGCGACGCCCGCGAGCGTTTTGCCCAGTGGCGTGAAGGCAAGGCCGGCAAGGTCTTGTCGGTCTCGGTGATCGGCGACAGCTACAGCGCCGGGCAGGATTTCTACCTGAACAAACTGGTGCAGCGCGTGGCCGGGGAGGTCGGTTTTGCCGGGCCGGGTTATGTCGGTTTCAACCACGGTGCGGCGCTGGGCGGCACGCATTTCAAATACACCCGCAGCAGTGACAAGTACTTCGGCGGCGACTGGAAGGTTTCAGACCTGGGGCAGGCGAGTCCTGATAGCCGCACAGTGACGGGCCGGCCCGGTGCATGGTTGCAAGTGGACGCGAGTCCGACGCCGCGCATCGATACCGCTGTCACTCAGGCGAAACTGCTTTATCTGGGTAATGGCGAATCCTCTGAGATCCGTTACCGCTGGTCACCTTCAGAAGATTGGCAGCCGATGACGCTGACAGGTACCGGGGTTCAGGAAGTACCGCTGACAGGCCTCTCGGCAGCGAAAGACTGGTCCTTCAAACTGGAAGTGGTGAAGGGCGCGCCGACGTTGTTCGGTTTGTGGATGAGCAACGATCAGAACGGCGTGCGGGTTTCGAAACTGGCGGCCTCCGGTGCGGCCTCTGCGGACTTCTATCACCAGGACCCGCAATGGCAAGTGCAGTGGAAAGCTGCCGTGTCGACGATCCCCGCTGATGTTTACCTGATCATGCTCGGTGGCAATGACCAAGGCTTCGGCGTGAAGCCAGCGCAGTATCTGCAGAACGTTCAGGGGCTGGTGGGCATGCTGCGCGAGATTCAGCCGCAGGCGAGCATCAACCTGATCATGCGTCAGGACACTACGCGCTCCAGCGCTTATCCGATGTCAGCGTATGCGCAGGTGCTTGAGCCGTGGGCGCGGGAGCAGCATCTGGGGTACGCCAATCTTCAGTGTGCGTTCGGCCCTGACGTCAAACGCTACGCGGCGGCGATGATCGGCCCGGACAAGATTCACCCGGTGCCGGCCACGGGCGGGAAGGTTATCGCGGATTATTTTTATGGCTGGATCATGGGCGCCAAGGATCGCTGCGACGCCGTCCCGAAATAGCCACAAAACCCCAGAGCGGTGATCGTTCCCACGCTCCGCGTGGGAATGCCGCCCGGGACGCTCCGCGTCCCTTCGCTGGGTGACGCAGAGCGTCACTGGATGCATTCCCACGCAGAGCGTGGGAACGATCAGGTGAGAGGAGTTATTCGAAGGCGTCGACCTGCTCGAGCAATTCCGTGAGCTTCTGCGGCATCAAGCGTGTATCACAACGGGTTTCCACGTTGATGATGATCGCCGGGTCGTTGCAGCAAATCCGCACGCGAAAGCGCCAGTCGCTGAAGATCACTTTCAAGCCATCCTGATCATCCATCTCCAATGCCTGCGCACCATACAGCTTTTTCAAATGCGCGAGCAGCGGATACGGATCGCGCAGCGGCCGGCGGATATCACCGGACGCGGGAAACACGCCGATGCGTTCCACCAGCAGAATCGTGCCCAGCCAGGTTTCGTTGGCGCTGGGCAACGGTTGATGGCGGGACAACCAGCTCATCACCCCGAGGTTACCCACCTCGCGTTCAATCTCTACGGAATGTTGTGCAATGTTCATGGTGGCCTCGTTGGGTGAAGGGAGCCGTCTCAGCGGCCCTTGAGGTAAACGTTTTCGTAGCAGAAATTGGTCGCCTGCAAGTAACCCTCGGCGTCACCGCAGTCAAAGCGCAGGCCTTTGAACTTGTAGGCCAGCACGCAACCGTTCTGTGCCTGTTTCATCAGCGCGTCGGTGATCTGGATCTCGCCGCCCTTGCCCGGTTGGGTGTCGGCGATCAGGTCGAAGATGTCCGGGGTGAGGATGTAGCGACCGATGATCGCCAGGTTCGACGGCGCATCTTGCGGGGCCGGTTTTTCCACCATGTTGTTGACCCGATAGATGCCTTCGGACATCAGCTCGCCGGCAATCACGCCGTACTTGTGCGTTTGATCGGCCGGGACTTCCTGGATGGCAACGATCGAGCAGCGGAATTTCTTGTACAGCTCAATCATCTGAGTGAGCACGCCGTCACCTTCCAGGTTCAGGCACAGGTCATCAGCCAGCACCACGGCAAACGGCTCATCGCCGATCAGCGGACGACCGCTGAGAATTGCGTGGCCCAGACCTTTCATTTCCACCTGACGGGTGTAGGAGAAGGTGCAGGTGTCGATCAGCTCGCGGGTGCCGGCGAGGAATTTCTCTTTCTCGGTGCCACGAATCTGGTGTTCGAGTTCGTAGCTGATGTCGAAATGGTCTTCCAGCGCACGCTTGCCGCGACCGGTGACGATGGCCATGTGTTGCAGGCCGGCGTCCCGCGCTTCTTCAACGGCGTATTCGATCAACGGCTTGTTGACGATCGGCAGCATTTCTTTCGGCATGGCTTTGGTAGCCGGCAGGAAACGCGTGCCGTAGCCGGCAGCGGGGAACAAACATTTACGAATCATAAAAGTATCCTGGACAGTCATGGAACACAGGCGACAGATGCGCGCACTAATAAAGGGCGTACAAGTTCAATGTTGGATTGAAGGCTTACTTTAATACCTGAGTCAGGTTATTAATGGCAAATGCCAGTGACGGTAAAACACGACAATGTTATGAGATGTCGGTAAGTGCGTTATTAGTTATTTTTAGTCGGTATCTGTTGATAGTGATGAGTGCACAGGGAGTGCTAATAAGTACCAAGCAATACAGTGTGACCTGCAAAAATATTTATTGCCAGTCATTGAACTAGTTTTGTTTTCGGTTGTTGTCGCCTGTTTGTGTGGATTGTGACACATCTTCAATAAGACAGGCTTGACACGCTACTTGTCACTCATCCAAAGACGGATAGCACTATGAAGATTCTGGTAACGGGTGGTGCCGGCTATATCGGCTCGCATACCACACTTGCATTGCTTGAAGCAGGTTATGAAGTTGTTGTACTGGATAATCTTTGCAACAGCAGTGAAGCCGCGTTGCACGCCGTTGAGGGCATTTGCGGCAAGAGTGCCTGGATGATCCGCGGCGATGTCTGTGACCGGGCACTGCTCGACCGGATTTTCCGCGAGCACAACATCGACGCGGTGCTGCATTTTGCCGGCCTGAAAGCGGTCGGCGAGAGCGTGCGCAAGCCGCTCGAGTACTACGAAACCAACGTCAGCGGCAGCATCAATCTGTGCCAGGCGATGGCAGCGGCGGGGGTGTTCCGCCTGGTGTTCAGCTCGTCGGCCACGGTGTACGGCGAGCCTGAGCAGATGCCGATCCGCGAGGATTTCCCCACCGGTAATCCGACCAATCCCTACGGCCAGTCCAAGCTCATCGTCGAGAATGTCCTGCGTGATCTGAGCCTGGCCGAGCCGCGCTGGAGCATCGCTTTGCTGCGCTATTTCAACCCGATCGGCGCCCACGCCAGCGGGCATATGGGCGAGGATCCCAACGGCATCCCCAATAATCTGGTGCCTTACATCAGCCAGGTCGCGGTCGGCAGCCTCCAGGAGTTGTCGATCTTCGGCAACGATTACCCGACCATCGACGGTACCGGGGTGCGCGATTACATCCACGTCGTCGATCTGGCGGACGGCCACTTGAAGGCGCTGCAGTCGATCTCCGAGCGCACTGGCATTCACACATGGAACCTCGGCACCGGCGATGGCTACAGCGTGCTGCAAGTGCTGCACGCGTTCGAACAGGCCTGCGGGCAACCGGTGCCGTACCGGATGATGCCGCGCCGTTCCGGGGATATCGCCGAGAGTTGGGCCGACGCCTCCAAGGCTGCGAAGGAACTTGGCTGGAAAGCCACGCGCAACTTGCAGGACATGGTCACTGACACTTGGCGCTGGCAATCGAATCATCCCCAAGGCTACTCGCGATGATGGCCATTTAGTCCAATGTTATTTTCAGTCAGGTTGTTAGATAACGTCGGGAAATTACACTGGCAATGCCTTTTGCAAGTCCGTAGATATAAACCTGCCGTTCGACTTTTATCAGTTGGGTAAGACTGTGAAAGAACGACGGATCTTGTTCGCGCTTTTTGCGGACTTGAACTCACCACCGCTAACTCAGGCCAGTTTTATAACAGGTCGAATGTTAGAAAGGAGTTGATATGAAAAAAGTGATGGCAGTTGCCCTGTTGACGATGTTGAGCAACTGGGCTGCCGCCGCTGAAGCACCGCTGACAGCGGTAACCAATGTAGGTGGCAACGTGGCGGCTTCTCAAGCGCCCGCAGCCAGTACTGCAATGGTTGCCAGTGCTGTAGCGGCGTCTAACAGCGGTGGCAGTGCCAACGGCGGTACCACCGGTACGACGGGTACCACCGGTACAACCGGCACGCATAACTAACAGGAAGTTCTGTTAGTGCAGTACAAGGTCGCCCGACGCAAGTCGGGTGACTTTGTTTTTGGATTCGCCCTTGAATAGCGTAGTGCCATTATGACTCGTAGTGTTTATCTTTTAATGTTGGCAAGTCTCGCTTTGCAAGGTTGCATGTTTTCCCCCGGTCAATACCTCAGCACCAGTGACATCACCCGCCAGGGTGCCAGCGAAAGCAGCCGGGTCGAGCTGATTCCGATCACGCCCAAGCTGATCGCCATGAACCGCGCCACGCAAAAGCGTGAGTCGCTGCCTCCGGAGTTGTTGGCGACCCCGGCCGAATACCGCATCGGCAACAACGATGTCTTGTACATCACCGTGTGGGATCACCCGGAACTGACGGCCCCGTCCGGCGCGCAACAACAGATCGACGCCAACGGCCGTCTGGTGCGCTCCGACGGTACGCTCTATTACCCGTTCATCAAGGAAGTCCAGGCCACCGGCCGGACCATCCAGCAACTGCGCTCGGACATTGAACAGCGGCTGTCGGCATTCATCGCCGAGCCGCAAGTCGATGTCGCGGTGTTGCGTTTCGCCAGCCAGAAAGTCGTGGTCACCGGTGCGGTAACCAAGGCCGGCCCGCAAGCGATTTCCACCAATCCGCTGAGCGTGGTCGAAGCTCTCGGCTCGGCCGGCATCGACACCAACAACGCCGATTTGTCCGGGCTGTTGCTGACGCGCAAGGGGCGTACCTATCCGCTCAATCTCGACTCGCTCAATCAGCAGGATTCCGAGTTGCAGAACGTCTACCTCAAGGGCGGTGATCAGCTGTATCTGCCGTACAACGACAACAAGCGCATCTACGTGATGGGCGAGGTCAATCAGCCCCGCGCGCTGAGTTTCAAAACCGCAACCATGAACCTCACCGACGTGCTCGGTTCGGTCGGCGGCCTGGCCCAGACCACCTCCAATGGCAACGCGGTCTACGTCATTCGTGGCGTGGAAAACCTCGATGTCGAGCCGGCGAAGATCTACCAGCTCGAAGCCGAATCGCCGACTGCCATGGCGCTCGCTTCGCACTTCGAAGTCCGCCCGCAGGACGTGGTGTATGTCGGGCCTGCCAACGTGACTCGCTGGAACCGTCTGATCAGTCAATTGGTGCCGTCGGCATCGATTGTCGGCACTGGCGCTTCCGCTGCGAAGAACTGGAGCGAATACAGTAACAACAGCAAATAAGGTCGCCGACTTTGAACATTTTGAAAGTTGGCCTGTGCCTGATGGCGGCCTCGTTGCTGTGCGGTTGTAACCCGCTGATGAGCGCTTCGTTGAACAACCTTAAAGCGGCAGTCGTCGGCCCGGATGAAGTCGACGTGTCGGCGGCTGAAGTGGCTGGGGTCAACTATCCGCAAATGAAACTGACCACTCCTTCCGGCTCCGGGGTGCTGGCGCTGGTGCGCGAGCGTGAAGATCTACAGTTCTGGGTCGCCTCCGGTAAACAGGTTCTGCTACTTCGCAATGGCCTCGCCGTGCGCACCATTGGCCTGGGCCTGGAGGGCGATCTCGATGGCACGCGGCTGGCCGATGACGCGCCGTTCAAGCAAGGCCTGCATCACGTCGCGGACGGTTTCACCACGCGGCGCTGGATCGACCTCTACAAGGGTCAGGAAGTCGGGGTGATCGTCAACAGCCGCTTCTCGCGCCGCTCCGAACAGACCCTGCAGATTCTCGACAAGGAATACACCGTGCTGCGTGTCGATGAACACATTGACGCTCCGGCCATTGGCCTGAGCGCGACCAATCGTTACTGGGTCGACCCGCGTGACGGTTTCATCTTGCAGAGCGAGCAGCAACTGACGTCGCAGTTGCGCGTCAAGTTTGTGCAGCTCACCCCTGATCGCAGGCACCTGCCGTGATGCGCCTGAAAATGTTGTCGGCGAGCTTGTTGCTGGTCGCGAGTGTGAGTCAGGCGGCCGTCACGGTGTCGGGCGATGTCGCCAATCCCGGGCCGGTCGCGTTGCCACCCGGCGGGCGCTTGCTCGATGTAATCGGCGAAGCGGTGCCAAATGCCGAAGGCTATTGGCTGGCGGGCGGATTGCTGCGGCAGTCGCTGATTGAGGAGCAGACGCGGCTGAAGGTCGGTGTGCTGTTCGATCTGGATGTGCTGCAACGCATGTCGATGCTGTTCGATCTGCCGAGTCGGGCGGCTCTGGCGCAGCGCATTGCCGAACAAGTGCGGCAGATGCCGGTGACCGGACGGCAGATCGCCGATCTCGATCCGGTCGCATTGGAAGTTGGCTTCGCGCGCAACATTCGTCTCGATGACGGCGATCGTCTGGTTTATCCGAAGCGCGTCGATGAAGTGCAAGTGCTTGGCGCGGTGGCCGAGCCGTGTCACCTGCCGTATCAGCCGTTGCAGGAGGCCCGTGAGTATCTGCAAGGCTGCTCGATTCTGGCGGATGCCGAAGCCGATTACCTGTGGCTGATCCAGCCCAATGGCGCTTCGCAACGTGTCGGCATCGCCCACTGGAATCGTGAGTCCGGGCAGTTTCCGGTGGCCGGCAGCAAGATTCTGGTGCCGGTGAAAAATGATGATCTTGATCCGCCTCTACCTGAACTGAATCAGCAGTTGGCCGAATTCATTGCCACGCAGCTGGCCGAGGTGGTTCGTTGAAGTTACGTTTTGCAGCTGTGTTGTTATTGCCCTGCGGTCTGGCTCATGCCGAGCCGCGTATTACCCAGAATGACTTCGGTGGCACCGGTCTGTTGCAGACGCCGACCGCGCGCATGGCCCCGGCCGGCGAGTTGAGCGTCAACGCCAACCGCACCGACCCGTACAGCCGCTACAGCGTTTCGTTGCAGCCGCTGGACTGGCTAGAAGGCTCGTTTCGCTACACCGCGATCACCAACCGGCCATACGGCTCGGAGGCCCTCAGCGGTAGTCAAAGCTATAAGGATAAGGCGGTCGACGTCAAAGTCCGGCTGTGGCAGGAAAGTCACTGGTTGCCCGACGTGGCGCTGGGCTTCCGAGATATCGGTGGTACCGGTTTGTTCTCCAGTGAATTTTTCGTCGCCAACAAGCGCTACGACAACTTCGATTTCAGCGCCGGGATTGCCTGGGGTTATCTCGGTAATCGCGGCGATATCGATAACCCGTTGGGCTACGTCAGCGATCGCTTCGATACCCGTCCGGCCCTGGAAGGCACCGGTGACGTCAACTCGGGTTCGTACTTTCGCGGGCGGCCGTCGTTCTTCGGGGGTGTGAGCTATCAAACGCCGTGGGATCGCCTCAGCCTGAAACTCGAATTCGAAGGCAACGACTACAAGCACGAGCCGAAGGACAACGAGATCAAACAGGATTCGCCGATCAACCTCGGCGCGGTGTTCAAAGTCACCGACTCGGTCGATGTCAGCGCGGCGTGGGAGCGCGGTAATACGGCGATGTTCGGCGTGACCTTCCACACCAATTTCGTCAGCCGCAAGGCACCGGCGAAGACCTACGATCCGACCCCGGAACCGCTGCCGGCGAAGGCACCGACCACAGCGACGGATCACGTCAACTGGGCCAACGTCTCGCAGCGTTTGCAGCAGAATGCCGGCTACAAGGTCGAGCGCATCACGCAGCGTGATTCCGAGCTGATCGTGTATGGCGAGCAGCAGCGCTACTTCCATTCGTCCAAGGCTGTGGGGCGGGCGAGCCGGATTCTCGACAACAGCGTCAACGACGACATCGACTGGTTCACCGTGGTCAACAAGCGCTACGACTTGCCGCTGGAAGAAACTAGCGTACCGCGTCAGACCTTCCGCGAGGTGATCAACAACGAAGAGCCACTTGAATCGCTGCACCGCACCACCGAGATCAACCCGGCGATGCCGCACAACGAGAAAACTCTCTACACCGAAGCGCCGCAGCATTTCAGTTATGGCGTGGGGTTGGGCTTCAAGCAGAACGTTGGTGGTCCGGATGGCTTGCTCTATCAATTGAGCGCCGATGCCGACGCCGAATACCGCTTCAATCGCAACACCTGGTGGAGCGGCTTGCTCAGTGCCAACCTGGCCAACAACTTCGACAAATTCACCTACGACGCGCCGAGCGGCTTGCCGCGTGTGCGCACGGATTTGCGTCAGTACCTGACCACATCCAACACGACCATGCCGTTGTTCCAGGTCAGCCATGCCGAGCAGTTGGATAAAGACTGGTACGGCATGGTGTATGGCGGTTATCTGGAGTCGATGTTTGCCGGTGTCGGCGGTGAGGTGTTGTTCCGCCCGACCGGTGAGCGCTGGTCGGTGGGGGCGGACCTGAACTGGGTGCGTCAGCGTGATTTCGATCAGGGTTTTGCCCTGCGCGATTACTCGGTGGTGACCGGGCATGTAACGGCGTATACCGATTTGCCGTTTGATACGCTGGCGGCGGTGAGCGTCGGGCGTTATCTGGCCGGAGACTGGGGCGGCACGCTGGATATCTCGCGGGAGTTTTTCAATGGTGTGCGTTTTGGCGCGTGGGCGACGATCACCACGGCGGGTAGCGCGGAGTATGGCGAAGGTAGCTTCGACAAAGGCATCTACCTGTCGATCCCGTTCGACGAAATGATGAGCATGTCAACCATGCGCCGCGCCAACCTGGTCTGGGCCCCACTGACCCGTGACGGTGGTGCGCGACTCAGCCGCAGCTATCAACTGCACTCGATGACCGATAGCCGGGAAGGGGACATGTTTTATCGGAATTTCGAGAAGATCACGGAGTAAGCGCGGATCTCCCAAACACCCGAAAACCTGTAGGAGTGAGCCTGCTCGCGATAGCGTCCGACCAGCCAACATCCCTGTTGCCTGACCCACCGCCATCGCGAGCAAGCTCGCTCCCACATTGGTTATCTGTCACACCACAAATCCCGAGCCAACCACAAATCCCCTGTAGGAGTGAGCCTGCTCGCGATAGCGTCCGACCAGCCAACATCCCTGTTGCCTGACCCACCGCCATCGCGAGCAGGCTCACTCCTACATTGGCTATTTGTCACGCCACAAATCCCGAGCCAACCACAAATCCCCTGTAGGAGTGAGCCTGCTCGCGATAGCGCAAGACCAGTCGACATCCCTGTTGCCTGACCCACCGTCATCGCGAGCAGGCTCGCTCCCACATTGGCTATTTGTCACACCACAAATCCCGAACCAACCACAAATCCCCTGTAGGAGTGAGCCTGCTCGCGATAGCGCCCGTACAGTCGACATCCCTGTTGCCTGACCCACCGCTTTCGCGAGCAAGCTCGCTCCCACATTGGCTATCTGTCACGCCACAAATCCCGAGCCAACCACAAATCCCCTGTAGGAGCGAGCCTGCTCGCGAAGGCGTCCTACTCCCACCCCCAAATCCCAGGCACAAAAAAGGGGACTTTCGTCCCCTTGCGGTATCCAGCTTCGAACCTCAGTAAATATCCTTCGACAACAACGTAAACGGCGTCTTCACCAGGATCTTCAGGTCCAGCCACAACGACCAGCTGTTGATGTACTGCAGGTCAATCTCGACACGCTTCTGCATCTTGTCGATGGTATCCGTCTCACCGCGGCAGCCGCTGATCTGGGCCAGGCCGGTGATCCCCGGTTTAATCCGGTGGCGCGCCATGTACGCGAGGATTTTCCCCGAGTAGTAGTTGTTGTGTGCTACGGCGTGCGGGCGTGGGCCGACCAGAGCCATATGCCCCTGCAACACGTTGAACAATTGCGGCAATTCATCCAGCGAAGTGCGGCGAATAAAGCGACCGACTGCGGTAATGCGCGAGTCATTACGGCTGGCCTGCTTCACATCACGGTCATCGTGAACACGCATCGAGCGGAACTTCCAGACCTTGATCACCTTGCCGTTCCAGCCATGGCGATCCTGTTTAAAGAACACCGGGCCAGGCGAGTTGATTTTCACCGCCAGCGCAATGATCAGCAGGATCGGGCTCAGCGCGATGATCGCCAGGAACGCCACGGTTTTCTCGACTAGACTCTTGCTCAAAGCAGCGGTAGGGCGGCTGGTCAGCGGGCTCTCGTTCAAATAGATCGCCGGCAGACCATCCACAACCTTCACCGAGTGATTGAGCAGAGTCAGACTGTTCAAGTCCGGCACCCACACCACATCGACGTTGGCGCCCAGCAAGTCACCATAAATCGCTTCGATCTTCGCGGCTTCACACAGCGGCAGGGTGATGTACAAGCGACGAATGTCATGCGCCTCGATCAGCTTCAGCAACTGTTCTTGATCGCCGACCACGCGCGGTGCATCCGGACCCAGCGCAGACACATCACCATTGCTGACCAAACCTACCAACGGCAGATTTTCCAGTTGGCTGAGCTTCTTCGCCAGACCCAACGCCAGTTCGCCGGTGCCGACGATCAGCGTCTTGTGCTCACTTTTACGCGAGCGCTGGTAGTACTTGGAAAACGCATGCAGCGGAGCGTAAAGAAACGCCTGACCGAGGAAGCCATACACCGCCCAGCTCAGAATCACCTGCCGCGAAAACAGCTCATCGGCCTGGCAGACAAAAGCGATACACGCCAACGCCGCCATGGTCATCGACCAACCCATGAACAGTCGACCAAGACCGGTCAGGTAATTGTCACGCTTGCGATAAACACCGCTAAACGTATAAGCCGGCACCGATGCCAGTACCGCCAGCGTTGCACACATCCGGTAGTAGAACGCGACCGTCCCGGTGTGCTGCTCGGCGAGTATGAACAACAGCGTCACCACAAAGCCTTGTGCCAGCGCCCATTGGCCCCAAAAGGTCAGTCCCTTGAGGCCTGTGCTTCGATTGATACTTAAAGAAAGATCCATACGGTATCCCCAAAAGACGTCCATTCAGGTTTCAACAGTTGAAAACCGAGTTGTTATGCAGACTTATTGTTTTTGTTCTAACGAGTGTCCTGAGGTAACAACATCGATATGCCGAACTGTCGTCAGTCAATAGACTAAGTTATTGGCTGGAATGGTGTCTGACGAGTTCTAACAAGATGGCACAGTGCCAACTTTTTAATAATTAAATAGAAGGGTGTTAGAAAAGGTCGCAGAGGAAGGGGTGAATAAATGATGTTGTCTTTGTTACTGTTGGAGGGGTGGAGGCAGGGATTTTTAATTCAAGGGAGGAAGATGAAGCCAAACAGAGTGCTCTTGTTGTTTTTGTAATCGCACTTTTTCTGTTTGTTCTGTTCGTGGAGATCTTGCGGGGTTACGCGACGATTTCCTGAATCAGGCAGTAACCGCGGTTTCTGACGGCACGAAACAGTCGCTCACCATTACTGGCGCTTTTGAATTTTTCTTGCAGGCGACTCAGGCACATTTCCAGGCCGCGATATTGTTCCGGTTCCCGACCGATGCTGAGAATCAGCTCGTCACGACTGACAACACGCTCTTCATGGCTGAGCATTTTCCTGACCAATGCTGTTTCCAGGCCAGTCAGGCTGATTTCAACACCTTCTTTGACCAGTGCACCCTGATCAGGGTGGAGATGCCAGGTTTCATTGCCAGGCATATCACCTTCAATAGCAGGCGGCATATTGCGGGTTTCTGCGTTTATCGCCGGGGCATTCTGGAATGGATTAGCCGACTGCGCTGCGCGCCATTCGGACTCGAGCGTGGCCAGTATTCGCTGAGTATCGTGCTCAATACTGCGCGGGGCATTTTTGCGACTGATGCTTGGATATGTGAACTCCATCACCATTGGAGCGGAAGAGGGCGAATCTACCCCTTCAAACGAATTGAAACGTTCACTGGACAGCATGCTCTCCAGTTCGCGTTGCGACGTTGTACTGTGAGTCACGACAACAAAATATTTCCTTGGGAGGGTTGTACTAGTTTCCATGTCTCTCTCCTAAATACACACCAAAATTGGCTAAAAGAAAAATCGGCAGGCGAGCAATGACTTCCTCGGAAGTAATCGATAGGCAGGGTCTGGGCCCAAGATTGGCCCTCGATAAATTCCACTCGATCTGCTGCTATGTTATGGAGTTTTATTGTTATGGGTCGTGTTGTCGCGCTCATTCAATTGCTTGATTTCAAACAGGCGTGAAGCAGAACGGGAGCTATATGGTTGCATCAGACGATCCTTCGTACGTATGCAAAAGGGAAGGCTGCCCGAAAGTCAGGCAGTCGATATCAGACCCCGCAGCAGGCGATAGCCATAGCCGCGAATGCTCTGAATCGCGTTTGTACCATACATGTCCTTGATTTTTCCACGCAAGCGACTGATTGATTTTTCCAGTGCGCGAGGGTCGTAGAAATTGGTGTTGAGGCCCATGATGCTGGCAATTTCATCATGGCTCAAAATGTGATTACCGGTTTGCGCGAAGGCTTCGAGGATCTTCATTTCGGCAAACGAGATGTCGAGTTTCTTGTTTGGGCCCATCAGGCAGATACGCGTCGGATCAAGCGTCAGATCGATATCGCGTTGCCATTCTTCACTGTTGAAGAACTCGCCCAGCAACTCGGCGCCATCGTCGGAAAGGGTATTGAGCTTGATACAAACATCCGCGCCAGCCAGATAATATTTGATCTTGTTGAAGGCGCCGCGACCAGTGATGACCGCACAAATGATCGGTTTCAAGTTGTCGCTGCGCAGGTTCTCGACCAGCGCGAGATTGTCTTCGAGGGCCTGTGGGCTATCGATAACCAGGAAGATGGCTCGATACGAACCAGACTGCTCATTCAACTGATATGAATTAGTGTAGGCATTGGCTTCGAGCGCTATATCAGTGCATAAATGCTGGGCGACTAGCGCTTTGAAATGTTCAGCCACGCCGCGGGTACGACCCAGAGTAAGAACACCAGGTTCGTCGTTTGTCGGGCGCGGACTTCTAGTCGCCAAGTTCCCTGAGAGCATCATGCATTGACTCGAATTAAGTGCTGACATCGGGATGTTAAAGCACCGGTTCTCATCTGTGACTGACAATTGGTAACATTCACGCGATTTTTAGACGTGTCTCCCGAGTTTTCTAACAATAATTAAGCTTTTCAAGCTTTTAGTTGATTTTCTCGGAAGGGTGAACTACTGCTTAGATGATGGCGATATGCAATGGTGCCACTATTTTGAGCTTATTGCGATGGCCTTGTCTATGTCTATCTGCCACTGTCTGGCCATCTCGGGATAATGTGATATTGATCACACTTTATTGGCGGAGCAACTTTTTTCTGCAGAAAGGCCTAAATATTTTCTGCGTAGTTCGTCGGCCGACGATTATTAACATGGCTTGAGTGTGTCTTTTAATAAGACGTAATCTTTGTGGCTGATGAACTTTTGCGTTTATGTAGGTCAATGGTCTCACTGCAGATACTCAACCCCTGAGTGTTATTACCCGGTCGCTCATCAAGAGCGCTCTGACGGAGGATTAATGGATTTCTGGACCCTTTTCCAGGTGTTGATATTAGGTGCGGTAGAAGGCCTGACCGAGTTCCTACCTATCTCGAGTACCGGCCACCAGATCATCGTCGCCGACTTGCTGGAATTCGGCGGCGAACGCGCCATGGCCTTCAACATCATTATTCAACTGGGTGCCATCCTTGCCGTCGTCTGGGAGTTTCGACCGAAGATCTTCGAAATCATCAAAGGCCTGCCTACTGAACGTAATGCCCAACGCTTCACCCTCAACTTGCTGATCGCCTTTCTGCCCGCCGTGGTCTTGGGCGTGTTGTTCGCCGACGCCATCCACGAATACCTGTTCAACCCGATTACCGTCGCCGTGGCGCTGGTCGTCGGTGGCATCATCATGCTTTGGGCCGAACAGCGCAGCCATGTGATCAGCGTCGAACACGTCGACGACATGCGCTGGTCCCACGCACTGAAGGTCGGTTTCGTACAATGCCTGGCGATGATTCCCGGTACCTCACGCTCCGGCTCGACCATCATCGGCGGTTTGCTCTTCGGTCTGTCGCGCAAAGCCGCCACCGAGTTCTCGTTCTTCCTCGCCATGCCCACCATGGTCGGCGCCGCCGTCTACTCCGGCTACAAATACCGCGACCTGTTCCAGCCCAACGACCTGCCAGTCTTCGCCCTCGGCTTCGTCACCGCGTTCATCTTCGCGATGATCGCCGTACGCGGCTTGCTGAAGTTTATTGCCAACCACAGCTACGCCGCGTTCGCCTGGTATCGGATCGCGTTTGGTTTGTTGATTCTGGCAACGTGGCTGTTTGGCTGGGTCAACTGGACCGCAGCAGCGGCCGCCTGATCACTGGGCGCTGATCAACGCCGCAATGGCGAGATCGTTTAACGCCGAATCCGGCGACTCCTGGCGATAGCGCTGCAAGGCCGAGGTGAAATACGCGGCCTGCAGCATGCCGTCGCTGGCGAGGAAATACCGCGCTGCTTCGATTTCCTCCACCGAGTAAACACGTTTATTCAGTCCCGACACTTCCGACGTTGCATAGAACGGCGATAGCACCGTCGTGGCGACGAGCAATCCGGTGAACTGAGTGATTTGAAGAGGGCTTTCCTCACCGGCACCGCAAATGAAATCGCAGTGTGCAGAGCTGCTGGCAGAGGCGGTCGAGAGAACAGCAAAGAGGGCAAAACGCTTGAACAAAACGCAACTAAACGCGGGCATAAACAAAAGACATCCTGTCAGTACATCAAAACGCCGGGCAACGCTCATGCGTCGCCCGCACACTCAAAACTTCAATCAACGACCTTCAAGCAACTCAGCCGCCTGATCCAGCAACGCCAATGGATCCTTGGCCTTGTGAATATCCACCGACAACAACTGACGAAATTTCCGCGCCCCCGGGAAACCCGTGCCCAGGCCCAGCACATGCCGCGTGATGTGATGCATCGCACCACCGGCCAGCAAATGCTCGGCTATATAAGGACGCAACTGCGCCAACGCCTCAGCCCGACTGATCACCGGCGCCGAACTGCCGAACAACTGCTGATCCACCTCCGCCAGCAAATACGGATTGTGATAAGCCTCACGCCCCAACATCACACCGTCAAACGTCTGCAAATGCTCATGGCAAGCCTCCATCGTCTTGATCCCGCCATTCAGCACAATCTCCAACGCCGGAAAATCCGCCTTCAGCTGCGCCGCCACGTCATAGCGCAACGGCGGAATGTCACGATTCTCCTTCGGCGACAACCCCTCCAGAATCGCAATCCGCGCATGCACGGTAAAACTGGTGCACCCGGCATCGCGGACGGTGCCGACGAAATCGCACAGCTCCGCGTAACTGTCCCGACCGTTGATGCCGATGCGGTGCTTCACCGTTACCGGAATCGACACCGCGTCTTGCATTGCCTTCACACAATCCGCCACCAGTTGCGGGTGACCCATCAGGCACGCGCCGATCATGTTGTTCTGCACACGATCGCTTGGGCAGCCGACGTTCAAGTTCACTTCGTCGTAGCCATGCTCCTGGGCCATGCGTGCGCAGGCGGCCAGATCCAACGGGACACTACCGCCGAGTTGCAAGGCGAGAGGGTGCTCGGCTTCGTTGTGACGTAGGAAGCGTTCGTGATCGCCGTTTAGGAGCGCGCCGGTGGTGACCATTTCGGTGTAGAGCAGAGCGTTCTTCGACAGGAGGCGTAGGAAGAAACGGCAATGGCGGTCCGTCCAATCCATCATCGGGGCGACGGAGAAGCGGCGGGAGAGTGGGGCGGGTTGTAGAGGCATTGGGAGGATCTGGATCAGAGGGGCGAAGGTGGGAGAGTTTATCAGGATTGGGATAGGACGGAGGCTTACGCCTCATCTATGTGCCCTTGCTCGCAGATGAGGCGAGACGCATCGACTAAATTAAATATTGTGGTCTGGCCCCTATTTGTTCTCTGGCGAGCCTGCGGATTCCGCCGCAGTTGATGGGAATTGTTCCGCAAAACGCGGGTGGGTTTGGGTCGATTAGGGAGGCGGCGCAGATTTATGCGGCCAATGAGTTGGAGCCGATCCAGACGCGGATAACTCAGTTGAACGACTGGCTGGGTGAAGAAATTATGCGGTTCAAACTCTATGAAGTCGGAGGGGGATAACCCCTCCGTGAATAAGCAAGTGTAGGAGGAAGCTAAAAGCCCCGTGTTGTTAATAACTCATGGGGTGATCTAGAGAGTAAATAATATTGTTATGAATGTCATTTATTAGGTTTGTATTGTTTTCAAATAGTGGAACTGCGTATTCTTTGAACTCGGGTAGTGTTTGTAAATTACTGAGTAGACCTTGCATTACTCCCGCTTGGCACCTGCCTACGGCATAAATCATTATCGAGCTGAATAGTTCCAGCTTTTCTTTTGTAAAGTCTACGCTTCGAAATCCTGAGTGCACGGAGTTGTTACGGAAGTCGCGGATTTCTTTGACTGTTTCGGTAAGCTGTTTTTGCCAGTATTTATATCTTTCATGGTTTTCCAATTTGGCTTTCACGGTTGGTGATAATATCAAAAGCTGTAGTCCATTTGGGAAGCCTAGAAACAATCGAATGTAGCTTTCGACGCAGTTATCGGTTTCGTCTACTTTCAATAACGCTTCTAGGGCAAACCATAAAAATATAATTTTCAATTGAGGGTTTGTTTCGTTTTTGCTATTTCTTCCCCAATGAAGAGAGCGCCTGTATCGGTCGCTGAGCTCATTTTTAAGTGATAGAACATAACTGGTGGCGTCAATGCACTGTATGGTGCCGTGCCGCACAACGAAAGAAAGAGACTGTTGAAAACCGTATCTTTCAATGGGTGTGATTTCACCTGAAGATAAATCTTTGATTAGGCCAATTCGCGATGTCTTTATCGCTGATACAGCAAATTCAGTTGATTTAAAGTCAAGGACTTCGAGGAATTTTATGTCGGCGATATGGATGGCTTCAATATGCGTTTCGCAGTCCACAATCGTAGCAATTCTTGCACATATTTTATGTTTGTTAAAATCCAGCCCGCCTTCGGATGCAGACTTTTCAAACGCCTGAGCTTCGAGTTCGGTATCAGCTGAATAAGATCGAAGTTCAACGCTTCCGTAGTTAAGGGTGGATGGAAGCGTGATGCTTCTATCATCCAAGATTTTCACCACTAGAAAGCTAGTCATTTATACCTCTGGAGGGCGTGTGTAAGTCTAGTGATAACTATTTGCTTGAACCAGGTGTTGAACTGTGGGGAGAGTGCTATGCGGTATTTGTCTAAGTATCTCGCTAAAGGCGCAGCTATTATATAGCTCTGTCGTTCGATACATACTTCAAGAATGGTGGTCAGTTGGTCATTGTTTAAGCGTTTTTCAAGTAGCTCGCAGCTTGTACTTTCGCAAGCTGCAACGTTATTTTGCGATTGATAATAGCGTAATCGAAACCATAGCACCTCACTGCTATCTTGCGCTGAGTCAGTCAGGAGTTTGTCGTATTTGTACACCCAGTCATTATCAAAGGTGGCTATTGCAATGGTGTAGCCTAATCGTATTGTCTTTTCATGGTTAGGGCTTATTTTGCATAGTTCTAAGAGGAAATACTTGGCCTCTAGGAGTCTCCCTCGTCTGACTAAAGTGGCGATATAGTCTGTAAGGCGCTTGGGGTACTTCCGATTGTTAGCTGCTGTCGCTCTATAGTTTTTTTCAGACTCTTCCAAAACGCGAAACTCCCTTCTCTACGGTCGAGCAAATTAATAATACTTTCTCATATTTACCGCCTACCGCGCCTGCATCGCGTTTCCGGAACTCAGTCGTATCATACGTAGCAAGCACGGCTTCAGTAATGACTTTCGTCATCTGCCATTGTGGTCGTTTTACAGTGGCTTCTCAGATATCGCCTAAGCGTATGTCAATAGGCAGTCATGGCGCCAAGGCTGACTCCGTGATTCGACCGATGTATTGGTAGGGAGGCGGTGAGCTTACCGATAGGTACCCCAACGATGTGCGAAAGAGGTGCGGGCGGGTGGCTTGGCGCGCGCCGTCGTCCACCCCCACCTCGCCTGCGGGCTAAATGGGCCTTTTTTTCCGCAGGCCTGCATCTGGCCGAGCGCCCCCACAGCCGGGTGCTGTAGTGATGGATTCGAGGGCCAGAATGCCTGCGGATCCCTGCGAAGGGTGGGCCGTCTGACAGGGCAGAACCGGCGGACTTGGGAGGTCGGTAGAAGAATCCATCCGATGCCTGTTTTTCAGGAACAGCATCGGAAAAAAGTAATGTGGTAATTCGAATATCGGAACACCGGCGAAAGCCCCGTATTCATTGGTTTTGCTGGCTTACCTCAAAAAGTAATTTTGAGTAATGAAAAAGGTAGTCTGACAGTAAGTGATTGATTTATAAGGGATACATAAAAACAAACATTACTTCCTTGAAAGGTAATTACCTTACCTCTACATTACTCAAAAATTACTTTATGCCGATGCTTTGCAGCCCAGTGAAATCAAGGCTCTCAGCCAGATCGACCATCGGCTACCCAAATTACCTATTTCCGACACCTTTCCCGAAAAAGGGAATCACCTATAAGCCGGTACAGCCGATGGCCGCGCTACTCACTGACGCAGAATGATGAACGGACACTCTTAGGCAGGTCGTTTTTGCCCGTGCGAAAACGCTTGTAGGAAGTGCTGGGGATTGGAGCGACAGGCTCTCCATATGCAGATGCCTGGCGATATGTTGGCTATGTGCAGGCTGGAGTTGGTAGTTAGTCGAGGTCAGGCTATACGTTTGGCAATGTGCCTAGATATCGTGGCACTTACATTATTTCTCTAAAACGGAAAATCGCGATGGCTTTGGCTTCCGTAGCACCGTACGCGTTCAATACCAACGAATTATTGACGCTTGGGCTTGCCGCATATGCGGCCGTGGTTTCCACCTTCGTTCTAGGCTGGGACGCTTACAAGTGGCTAGCTTCTGGAGCGAAGATAGATATGTCCGCTACGACTGGGGTGAGGATCTACGGCGGTCCAGTTGAGGACCCGAATACATACATCTCCATAACAGCGTGGAATGTCGGAGACCAACCCACGACCATCACAAATTTGGGAGGTATGTATTTTGATTCTTGGTGGCGGGCATACATTACACGCCGGAGGCCGTCCGAGACCTTCATAATCAACCAACCATCG